>Ga0209759_1001434_pt1 | contig 13476 bp, 12 predicted proteins | sample AraplaCL_Col_mMS_FD_184261 | JGI IMG/M metagenome (GOLD analysis project Ga0209759, IMG submission 184261) | Arabidopsis root microbial communities from the University of North Carolina, USA - plate scrape CL_Col_mMS (SPAdes) (version 2) | ecosystem: Host-associated > Plants > Roots >...
TTCCCGATTCCCGATTCCCGATTCCCGATTCCCGATTCCCGATTCCCGATTCCCGATTCCCGATTCCCGATTCCCGATTCCCGATTCCCGATTCCCGATCAAAGCAACCCGCGCGCCGCCATCGACACTGGCGAGGCGTGGCCGATCACCAGGTGATCGAGCACCCGCACCCCGATCAACCGCAGCGCCTGGCCGAGTTCGCGCGTGATCGCCTGGTCGGCGGCACTGGGCTCGGCCATGCCACTGGGATGGTTGTGGGCGAAGATCACGGCGGCGGCGTTATGTTTCAAACAGGCGCGCACCACTTCGCGCGGATGCACGCTGGCTCCGTCCACGGTGCCGCGGAACAGTTCCTCGAACGCCAGCACGCGATGGCGGTTGTCCAGATAGAGGCAGGCGAATACCTCGTAGGGCAGGTGCCGCAGGCGGGCGCTGAGGTAGTCGCCGCTGTCGTGCGGATTGCGCAGCGAGGGCTGTTCGACAAGCTGCTCGGCCAAGCTGCGGCGCGCCAGCTCCAGCGCGGCGGCCAGGCGCGCGCGCTTGGCCGGCCCCAGGCCAACGGCGCGGATGTCCCCGTCCTGACGGGCGAGCAGGGCGTTCAAGCCGCCAGCCTGCATCAGCAATTCGCGGCCCAGGGTGATGGCGTCCTTGCCGCGCACGCCGCTGCCGAGCAGCACGGCCAGCAACTCGGCGTCGGAGAGACGGGCGCTGCCGTGCGCCAACAATTTTTCGCGCGGTCGTTCGCTTTCTGGCCACTGTCGAATACTCATGTGACCAGCATCCCGTTCGAGGCGCTTTCCGGACAGCGGTTCGTTTATGTGAATCCGGTAAGCTAGCCGTCTATTCGTACGTCGGGTCCTCCTTACGATGAGTCTTGCTGAACGTCGCATCTTGCTGGGAGTGTCAGGTGGCATCGCCGCCTACAAGTCCTGCGAGCTGGTCCGCCGCCTGCGCGATCTGGGTGCGCGCGTGCGCGTGGTGATGACCGAGAACGCGACCCGCTTCGTCACGCCCACCACGTTCCAGGCGCTGTCCGGCGAACCGGTGCGGGTGAGCCTGTGGGATGAATCGGCCGAAGCGGCGATGGGCCATATCGAGCTGGCGCGCTGGGCCGAACGCGTGCTGATCGCGCCGGCCAGCGCCGGCCTGATCGCGCGCCTGGCGCACGGCCATGCCGACGATCTGCTGACCACGCTGTGCCTGGCCACCGCCGCGCCGGTGTACGTGGCGCCGGCCATGAATCAACAGATGTGGGCGCATGCGGCCGTGCAGGCAAACGTCGCCACGTTGCGCGCGCGCGGCGTGCATCTCCTCGGACCGGCCTCCGGCGACCAGGCCTGTGGCGAGATCGGCTCGGGCCGCATGCTGGAACCGCACGAGTTGCGTTCGGCGATCGTCGCCTCGTTCGCCGAGCAGGTGCTGCGCGGCAAGAAGGTGGTGGTGAGCGCAGGGCCCACTTACGAAGATATCGATCCGGTGCGCTTCATCGGCAACCGCAGTTCCGGACGCATGGGTTTTGCCGTCGCCGAAGCGGCAGCGCAGGCCGGCGCACACGTAGTGCTGGTGGCAGGTCCGGTCAGCCTGGCCACGCCCGCGGGTGTGGCCAGGCGCGTGGACGTGCGCAGCGCGGCGCAGATGCATGCTGCCGTGACGGAAGCCGTGCAAGGCGCGGACATCTACATCGGCTCGGCCGCGGTCGGCGATTACCGCCCCAACGCAGTGGCCGCACACAAACTCAAGAAACATGACGGCGCCGATCTCACGCTGCAGCTGGCGGAAAACCCGGACATCCTCGCCAGCCTGTCGGCGAAGCAGCCGCATCCGTTCCTGGTGGGTTTCGCCGCCGAAACGCAGAACGTGGAAATCTATGCGCGCGACAAACTGCAACGCAAAGGCCTGGACATGATCGCCGCCAATCAGGTGGGCGAAGGCCTCGGCTTCGAAACCGCCGACAACGCCATCACGCTGTACTGGGCCGACGGCTCGCTGGAGCTGCCGCGCGCCGACAAATGCGCGCTCGCGCGCCAGCTGATCGAATGCGTCGCCAGCCGCTACAAGGCGGTGCGCGGATGATCGATGTCGAGGTGAAGATTCTCGATCCGCGCCTGGGCGACAGCATTCCGCTACCGCAGGCGGCCACCGTCGGCAGCGCCGGCATGGACCTGCGCGCCGCCGTGGCCGAACCGCTGACGCTGCAGCCCGGCGAAAGCGCGCTGGTGCCCAGCGGCATGGCCATCCATATCGGCGATCCGGGCTGGTGCGCGCTGATCGTGCCGCGCTCGGGCCTGGGTCATAAGCACGGGCTGGTGATGGGCAACCTGGTCGGCGTGATCGACGCCGATTACCAGGGCCCGTTGATGATTTCGTGCTGGAATCGGGGTACGCAGCCCTACACCATTGCGGTGGGCGAACGTATCGCGCAATTGCTGCTGGTGCCGGTGGGGCAGGCACGGCTGAAGATGGTCGAGGAATTCGTACCTTCCGAACGCGGAGAGGGCGGATTCGGATCGACCGGAAAACATTGAGGCTGCGGGGAAACGGGGCATGGCAGTGAGCAGCGCACGAGCGCGTTTGCCGGATGTGCAATGGGGGCGGTTGCTGATGCTGGCCGGCGGCACCTTGCTGCTGGCGCTGGGGATATTCAGCGCCTGGCAGACCTGGCTGATCGCCAATCAGGGCAGCGCGGTGGAGCATGTGCACGCGGCGCAGGACAAGGCCGTGCAAGCGCTGGCCGAAGAAGTGGTGCGGCAGCACCAGCTGGTGAACCGGGCCGTGGCCGGCATCGATGCCAGCGGCTTGCCGGCCAGCGCGCCGCAGGTGATCGCCGCGCTCAAGCAGCGCCTGCCCGAAGCCCTGGACATCGAGCTGTACAGCGGCGGATTGGACGAAGTGCTGCACGCCAACTATCGCGAGTTCGGCTACGCGAAGGCGGCGCAGCTGATGTCGGCGCCGGATGCCGAAGGCGGGCCGCCGGTGGAAGCGATCCTCAAGGGCGCGGGCGATCGCCGCCTCACTCTCGTTGCGCCTGTGGGAACCACGCAAAAACCGCAAGCCTGGGCCTGGATCGAGTTGCCCTTTGCGCCGATGGCCGATCGCTTCGACAGCGTGACCGTCAGCAGCGGCCGGCTGCGGCTGAACCAGAGCACCGATCGTGGCGACAACCTCGAATTGGTGGCCAACGGCAGTGTCAGCGCGGTGGATGTGGAGCCCGCCGGCAAGCCGGTGCCGGGCAGCACGTTCAATGTCGTGGCGGTGCTGCCGGGCGCGTATATCGTGCTGCCGCCGTCGTGGCCGCTGGCCGCCTTGCTCACCTTGGTGGGCCTGGGCGGCGGCGCCGGTTTGTTTTGGTTATTGACGCGCGCCGGCAAACAAAGCCGCGCGCCTACGCTCGAGGAACAGACGTTGTCGGACATCGTGGAAGCCCAACCCAAACCGGAAGCTGTCAAACCCGCCCCGGCACCCGTCGCCAAACCGGCGCCGGCGCCCACGCAGGTGAATGTCGATCCGGCGATCTTCCGCGCCTACGACGTGCGCGGCGTGGTGGGCAAGAGTCTTACGCCTGGCGTGGCCAAGCTGCTCGGCCAGTCGATCGGCACGGTGATGCGCGAGAAGGGGTTGCGCGAAATCGTGGTCGGCCGTGATGGCCGCCTGTCCGGTCCGGAGCTGGCTGGCGCGCTGGCCGATGGCCTGCGCCTGGCGGGCATCGACGTGATCGATGTCGGCGCGGTGCCGACGCCGGTGGTCTATTACGCCGCCTACCGCTTCAACACCGGCTGCGGCGTGGCCGTGACCGGCAGCCACAATCCGCCGGACTACAACGGCTTCAAGATCGTGGTCGGCGGCGAAACGCTGTCCGAGGGCGCGATCCAGGATCTCTACCAGCGCATCACCACCGGCGCGCTCGAATCCGATGGCGGCGGCACGCTGCGCCTGGTCGACGTGGTGCCCGACTACATCGAACGCATCACGGCCGACGTACAGACCGAGCGCCCGCTGAAGATCGTGGTCGACTGCGGCAACGGCATCCCCGGCGCGGTGGCGCCGCAGGTGCTGGAAGGCATCGGCTGCGAAGTGATTCCGCTGTATTGCGAAGTGGACGGCAGCTTCCCCAACCACCATCCCGATCCGTCCGATCCGCACAACCTGGAAGACCTGATTCTCTCGGTGAAGCAGACCGGTGCCGATCTCGGCCTCGCCTTCGATGGCGACGGCGATCGCCTTGGCGTGGTCACGCGCAGCGGCGAGATCATCTTCCCCGATCGCACGCTGATGCTGTTTGCGCGCGACGTGCTGTCACGCCAGCCGGGTGCGACGATCATCTACGACGTCAAGTGCACCGGTCACCTCAAAGGCCAGATTCTCGATGCCGGCGGCAGTCCGCTGATGTGGCGCACCGGCCATTCGCTGATCAAGGCGAAGATGCGCGAGACCGGCGCAGAGCTGGCCGGCGAAATGAGCGGCCATTTCTTCTTCAAGGAACGCTGGTACGGATTCGACGACGGCATCTACGCCGGCGCGCGCCTGCTGGAAATCCTTGCCGGCGACATCGAAGGCCGCACGCCGGAAGAGATCTTCGCCACCTGCCCCAAGGGCGTTTCCACGCCGGAGCTCAAGGTGGAAATGGCCGAGGGCGAACACTATCGCTTCATCGAGAAATTCCGCGAAAAGGCGAACTTCGGCGAAGCCACGCTGGTGACCATCGATGGCGTACGCGCCGACTGGCCGGACGGCTGGGGCCTGGTGCGTCCGTCCAACACCACGCCGATCCTGGTGCTGCGCTTCGATGCGGATAACGAGCAGGCGCTCAAGCGCATCCAGGATGTGTTCCGGACGCAGTTGCTGGCGGTGGATCCGGCGCTGAAGTTGCCGTTCTAGCGCTCCTGATCGTGGAATCTCCCTGGACATTCCATCCCGCCGATCCGTCGTCCCGGCGAAAGCCGGACGTAGCGCGAAGCGCGGAGAACGTCCGAAGGACGGCCCCGAAGGGGTGAGCGAAGCGAATCACCCAGCGACTTGAAAATCGTCAAAGTCACCGGGCCCCGGCTTTCGCCGGGGCGACGGCAGCTCCAGGCATCTCAGTGAATCGGACAGCGCCAAGTGCGTAACCCACGCTTCGGCCCGATCAATAGCCTCGATCAGCCTTTTCCGCTGCTTTCAATTCGCGAAAATGCTGCAGCTCCTGCGCCTGCTGCTGCAGCGTTGCGTCGCGCGTCGCCTTTTGCCGTTCTAGCAAGGCGCGCTCGTTGGCCACGACGTTGCGTTGCGCAGCGATCTGGTCGGAAAGGAATTTCGGCACCGGTTTCTTCGCGCGTTCTTCGTCGGCAGCGCGATTGAGCAGGTCGGTGAGCGCGGCGTCCTGGGTGTGCAGGTTCACGCGCGTGGTCTTCATCTGTTCGTCCAGGTTTTCCAGCACCTGTTGCTGCTCGTTCTTGAGCGCGGCCTCGTCGGGATAGGTGTTGAGCAGCAGGAGGTCCTTGCTCTTCTGCTCTTCCAGCGCGCGCTTCTGCGCTGCGAGCTCGTCGGCCTTCTTTTGCGCGGCGGCGCGCTCCGCCGGCGTGAGCTGCTTTTGCACGTGCGCCGTCACCATGCCGCTGCTGTTGATGACGTCGTAGCCGTATTTGAGGGCGTCCTCGGTGAGGCTATCGCTGTAATGGGGCAGCCCGCTGGCGTCCACCCAGCGGTAGCGGATACCGCCGGGCGTGGTCTGGGCGACCGCCAGCCCGGCCAAGCCGAGCGAGACGATAATGGATGCGCTAAGCGCGAGTCGACGCATGATCCCCTCCTGATCGACCCCAGTATAGCCACCGCTTTTGACAGGCTCGATGTCTAGAGTGCGCCAACGTGACTGGGTTCACTGGCAGCACGGGACAGCTCAGCCGCGCACGCCATAGTGTTCGCGATAGGCCAGCATGCGCGGGTGCTGCTCGGCCAGATCGGGCCGTTCGCCGACGTAGGCCAGCACGTCGCCGAAGCTGGTGATGGCGACCACCGGAATGCCGTAGTCGCGCTGCACTTCCTGCGCGGCGGAAAGCTCGCCCTGGCCGCGCTCCTGCCGATCCAGCGCGATCAGCACGCCGGCGGGCGCGGCGCCCTGGGCGCGGATCAGGGCCAGCGATTCGCGCACGGCGGTGCCGGCGGTCATTACGTCGTCCACGATCAGCACGCGGCCGGCAAGTGGCGCGCCGACCAGCACGCCGCCTTCGCCGTGGTCCTTCGCTTCCTTGCGGTTGTAAGCCCAGGGCAGGTCGCGGCCATGCTGCTCGGCCAGCGCGATGGCGGTGGCGGCGGCCAGCGGAATACCCTTGTAGGCCGGGCCGAACAGCATGTCCACCTGCAGGCCGGAATTGACCACGGCCGCCGCGTAGGCGCGGCCGAGGCGGGCGAGCGCGGCGCCGGAATCGATGCGGCCCATGTTGAAGAAATACGGGCTGACGCGGCCGGACTTGAGCGTGAATTGGCCAAAGCGCAGCACGTCGCGTTGCAGGGTGAGTTCGATGAAGTCGCGCTGGTAATCGTGCATAGCTATCGGGATTCGGGACTCGTGGCTCGGGACTCGTGGATAATACCGGCAAGCGGGCAGCTTCATGGCTAAAGATGCCATGCGCGCCATGACGCAAGAGGTTGGCTTTGTGCCACCGAGTCCCGAGTCCTGAGTCCTTAAGTCCCGATGAGAATCATCACCCTCAACGCCAACGGCATCCGGTCCGCCGCCACCAAAGGTGTCTTCGAATGGCTGCGCCAGCAACGCGCCGACGTGGTCTGCCTGCAGGAAACCAAGTCGCAGGAAGACCAGCTGGCCGATCCGATGTTCCGTCCCGACGGGCATCATTGCTTCTATCGCGACGCCAGCAGCAAGAAGGGTTACAGCGGCGTGGCGATCTACGCCAAGCGCGAGCCGGACAAGGTGCTCACGCAATTGGGCTGGGATGAATTCGACAACGAAGGGCGCTACATCGAGGCGCGCTTCGGCAATCTCAGCGTGGTTTCGCTGTACGTGCCTTCGGGTTCGTCGGGCGAAGAGCGCCAGCAGTTCAAGTTCAAGGCGATGGACTGGCTGGCGCCGATCTTCGACAAATGGCTCAAGAGCGGACGCGACTACGTGCTGTGCGGCGACTGGAACATCGTGCGCAGCGAGCTGGACATCAAGAACTGGAAATCCAACCAGAAGAATTCCGGCTGCCTGCCGGAAGAGCGCGCCTGGCTCAACGACCTGATCGACAAGCGCGGCTGGGTGGACAGCTTCCGCGCGATCAAGCCGGCGGCGGTGGAATACACCTGGTGGTCCAACCGCGGGCGAGCACGCGAGAACAACGTGGGATGGCGCATCGACTACCAGATCGTGACGCCATCGCTGCAGAAGCGGCTCAAGCATTGCTCGGTCTATCGCGACGAACGCTTTTCCGACCACGCGCCGTACACGGTCGACTATGCCGACTGAAGCGGAGGCTTCGGCCGCGCGCAAGCCATCCGTCTGGCAGGCGTTTTCGCAGCCCGCCGCGTGGACGATGTGCCTGCTGGGCTTTTCCTCCGGCCTGCCGTTTCTGCTGGTGTCCTACACCTTGTCGTTCTGGCTGAAGGAAAACGGCATCGTGTTGAAGGACATCACGATGATCGCCAGCGCCGGCATGACCTACGCGTTCAAGTTCGTCTGGGCGCCCTTGCTCGACCATTGGCGGCTGCCGCTGTTCACCCGGCTCGGCCAGCGCCGCGGATGGTTGCTGCTGGCCCAGCTCGGAGTGATCGCCGGGCTGCTCGTCATGGCGGCGCTCACTCCGCGGCAACTGCCGTTGTTCGTCGCCGCCACCTTGTTCGTCGCGTTCATGGGCGCTACGCAGGATATCGCCGTGGACGCGTACCGCATCGAGATCGCGCCGCCCTCGGCGCAAGGCGCCTTGGTGGCGACCTATGCGCTGGGTTACCGGCTCGGCCTGCTGGTGTCCGGCGCGCTGGCCTTGATCCTGGCCGATCACATCCGCTGGAGCGAGATCTACGTGCTGATGGCGGTGACGATGGCGATTCCCGTGCTCACCACGCTCAAGATGCGCGAGCCGGACGTGCGTCGCCTGCTGCCTTCGTCATGGCGGGAAGCGATGCGCGAAAGCGTGCTCGATCCTTTCACCGATTTCTTCAAGCGCTACGGCTGGGCGCTCGCGCTGCTGACGCTGGTGTTCATCCTGCTGTTCAAGATCCCGGAGCAGGCGATCATCGGCGGCGTGATGGGGCCGTTCTATCGCGACATGGGTTTTTCCAAGACGGAGATCGGCGCGGTCACCAAGCTCTACGGCATCTGGATCAGCATCCTCGGCGCCTTCGCCGGCGGCGCGGCGGTGGCGCGCTGGGGCGCATGGCGATCGCTGGGCGTATGTATTGTGCTGGGCGCGATCAGCAATCTGCTCTACATCCTGCTGATCGGCCACCAGGGCCAGCTGGCGATGCTGACCGTGGCCATCTCCGGACAGAATTTCTTTGAAGGCATGCTGGGGCCGCCGACCGTGGCGTTCCTTTCCTTGCTGGTGAACCGCCAGCACACGGCTACCCAATATGCGCTGCTGAGCTCCTTGGTGAACCTGCCCGGCAAGGTGCTCGGGTTTTTCGCCGGCGGCATCGTCGCCAGCGCCGGCTATGGCGGCTATTTCGTGATCACCGTGTGTTCGGTGCTGCCGGCGATGCTGCTGTTCGCTTGTCTCTGGCGACGCTTTGATCCGATGGCTGTCCCTTCAGGCTAAGAAAGAGCTGAAAACGCTCACACCTCGACTGCGAACTGATCCACGAATCGCCACGCTGACGATTGCAGGCGACGATGCAGTTGGCGAGGATCGGTGCACAGGGCAGTGTGGTAGCGGAGCGACCGTCCTATGCCGGATTTGATGATTCGTCACATTGATCGATTGATGGCAGAGCGCATCAAGCTGCTGGCGAAGGCGCGCCAGTGGTCGATCAACGATGTGGTACTGCAGGCGTTGCGCCAGGGTCTGGGCGTAGCGGAAAACAACGGCATGCTCGCCGAGAACCTGCTGGAACCGTCCGACCTTTCCTTTGGCGGGCACTGGGATGCCAGCGAGCGCGCGGCCTTCCAGGAGGCCGTGCAGGCCCTGGCCATGGCGCGTTCGGAACAGCTTGCGCCCAGTGCGCAGGTCAGCGAATTGCTGGAGTGATCAGCGCGCGTCGCGCGAGGACGGATACAGCGCCCCGAGCACGCGGTAGCCTTTTGCGCCCGTAACCGCGGGGAGATTGCCCGGCAGCCCAAGCAGGCGTTGCCGCGCCAGCCAGGCGAAGGCGGTGGCTTCCAGGTAATCCGGATCGACGCCGTAGTCCGCCGTGTTAGCCAGTTCGCGGGGCTGCAGCAGCTGCCGCAGGCGCTGCATCAGCACCGGATTGTGCACGCCGCCACCGCATGCCAGTACATCGAAAGCATCCTTGGCATGCGCATCGATCGCCATTGCGATACTGCGCGCGGTCAGTTCCAGCAAGGTGGCCTGCACGTCTTCCGGCGCCAGCGATGCCGCGTGCAGGCGCGCATCCAGCCACGCCAGATGGAAATGTTCGCGTCCGGTGCTCTTGGGGGGCGGCAGTGCAAAGTAGGGATCGCGCAGCAACTCCGCGAGCAACGGTTCGTGCACCTGTCCGCTGGCCGCGAACGCGCCGCCGTGATCGAACGCTTCGCCGCGATGGCGCAGGCACCACGCATCCATCAGCCCGTTGGCCGGCCCGGTGTCGAAGCCGAACACATCGCCATCGGCGCAGAGCACCGTGATGTTGGCGATGCCGCCCAGATTGAGCACGACGCGCGTGCGACCAGGCGTGTTCAGCAACATCGCATGCACGGCAGGAAGCAGGGGCGCGCCCTGGCCGCCGGCCGCGACATCCGCGCTGCGTAAATCCGCCACGACATCGATGCCGCTGCGCTCGGCGATTACCGCCGCGTTGCCGATCTGCAACGAGAACGGATGTTCGCCGGTGGGTCGATGCCGAATCGTCTGCCCATGCGATCCAACCGCGCGCACTGCGGATGCGGGCGTGCCGCTTTGCGCGAGCAACGCCTCGACAGCGTCCGCAAAGCAGTGGCCGATGGCCACGTCCAGGCGTCCGAACGTATCGAGGTCGAGCGTGGTTTCGCTTTGCGCGACACGCAGGATCTGCGTCCGCAGCGATTCCGGCCACGCATGCGTCAAGGCATGCACCAGCCGGGGTTGGTGATCGTCAAAGCGCACCAGCGCAGCGTCGATGCCATCCGCGCTGGTGCCGGAAATCAGGCCGACGTAGAGCCCTGCGGCGTCGGCCACGCGCTCAGTCATCGCTGCGCGTGGTGGACTTGGCGCGCGCGAGCTTGTAGTTGTTGTCGATCTCCATCAACCGTGCCAGCTGCGGCTTCACCACGCCGTTCTTGAACTGCGCCAGTTGCGCGCCAGGCAGCGGCTCGGGCTTGGGCAAGGTGACGGTCTGCGGATTGCGTTGCATGCCGTTGACGCGGAATTCGTAATGCAGGTGCGGACCGGTGGCCAATCCGGTCATGCCGACGTAGCCGATCACATCGCCCTGGTGCACGTGCTGGCCCACGCGCTCGTTGGCGAAGCGCGACATATGGCCGTACGCGGTGCTGATCTGGCCGTTGTGCTGGATGATCACGAAATTGCCGTAGCCATTCATCCAGCCGCGGAACTTGATCACGCCATCGCCAGCGGCATGGATCGGCGTGCCGCTCGGCGCCGCATAGTCCACGCCCTTATGCGCGCGCATCAAGCCCAGGATCGGATGCATGCGTGCCGCGCTGAAGGGCGAGGAAATGCGTGTGAAATCCACCGGAATGCGCAGGAAGGATTTCTGGATCGGACGACCGTCTTCGCTGAACCAGCCATAGCTGCCATCGGCGCGCCTGAAACGATAGGCGGTGTAGCGCTGCCCCTGGTTGACGAATTCGGCCGCGACGATATCGCCTTCGCGCAAATACGCGCCGTCGCGATACACCGTGTCGTAGATGACGGTAAAGCTGTCGCCCACGCGCAGGTCCTGCACGAAGTCGATGTCGTACTTGAACAGATCGGCCAGCTTGATGACCATCGCGTTGGAAAGGCCCGCCTTGTTGGCGGCGGCGAACAGCGAATCGTCGATCACGCCATGGGCGATCTGCTCGCGCGTTTCCACCGAGCGCGCAACCATGTTCATGCTGGGCGTGGCGCCATCGAGGCGAATCACGGCGCGCGTGGATTCGTCCTTGTCGAAACGAATGCCTTCGAGATTGTGGTTGCGGCCGATCAGGAAATCGAATTCCTGGCCAGGACGAATGTTGTGCAGAGCGGTCTTTGCGTCGCCGGCGTTATCCACCACACGCTGCAAATCGGAAAGGCTCAACCCCTGGCTCTGGAAAATGTCGGCGAGCGTTTGTCCGGGACGCACTTGCACGACGCGCCAATCTTCCACCGTCGGCGCCTTGAGCGTGGGCGCTTCAACCTTGGGCAAGGCGAGCGGCATCAGCGTGCGTTCCACCGGTTGCACGGCGGCGGGCTTCATCGCCGTCGCCCATGCGGGAATCAGAAAGCCCGAAAGCACGGTGATCAGCAGCGCCGTGGCCGCGAGCATCCAGCGTTCGCGATGCCAATGAATAGGCGGCTGCTCACCGCCCGGCTGTCGGTTGAACGACCAATGGGCGCAGCGTTGATAAAAGTGGGAGTGGCGACGTTGGGCCTTGCGGCGAATGGCCAGTTTGCGTGCGATGCGCGGATCCTGCTTACTTTGAGCCATCGCTAATCGACCTTCTTCTTCTTATGTGCCATCACTACTGCGCCCCCCGCAGTTACAAACTAACAATGAGGGCGTACCATAACCAGCTTGTGCAAAGTGCGTCAATGCCTTTCGCATCAAGGGTTTGCGTGCGGTTTCCGGTTAACGCACAATTAACGCCATTGACGGCCGCGATCACCTTTTTGGCTGTCTAGGCAATCACATCAACGAGGAACCACATGAGCGAGCTTGAGCAGGCGCTGGCTACCATCGCGCGCGGCGCCGACGAAATCATCAAGCAGGAAGAGCTGGCCGCACGCCTCAAGCTCGGGCGGCCGCTGCGCATCAAGGCCGGCTTCGATCCGACCGCGCCGGATCTGCACCTGGGCCACACGGTATTGCTCAACAAGATGCGCCAGTTCCAGGATCTCGGGCACACCGTGATCTTTCTGATCGGCGACTTCACCGGCATGATCGGCGATCCCACCGGCAAGAACGTCACGCGCAAGCCGCTCAGCCGCGAAGACGTGCTGGCCAACGCCGAAACCTATGCCGAGCAGGTCTACAAGGTGCTGGACCGCGACAAGACCGAGCTGCGCTTCAATTCCGAATGGTTCGGGCAGATGACCGCGGCCGACATGATCAAGCTGGCGGCGCAGCACACGGTTGCGCGCATGCTTGAGCGCGACGATTTCGCCAAGCGCTACGCCTCGCAGCAGCCGATCGCGATCCATGAATTCCTCTATCCGCTGGTGCAGGGCTACGACTCGGTGGCGCTCAAGTGCGACGTGGAGCTCGGCGGTACCGATCAGAAGTTCAACCTGCTGATGGGGCGCGCACTGCAGGAGCACCACGGCCAGCCGCCGCAGATCGTGCTCACCATGCCGCTGCTTGAGGGATTGGACGGCGTCAACAAGATGTCCAAGTCGCTGGGCAACTACATCGGCATCAACGAGCCGGCGATCGACATCGTCACCAAGACCTTGAAGATCGGCGATGAGCTGATGTGGCGCTGGTTCGAGCTGCTCAGCTTCGACGTCTCGCTGGACGAATTGGCGCAGATGAAGCGCGACGTGGCGAGCGGCCAGCTCAATCCGCGCGATGCGAAGTTGCGCCTGGCGCGCGAACTGGCCACGCGTTTCCACAACGCCGAGGCAGCCGAGCAGGCGATTGCCGGCTGGCACGCGGTCGTGCGCGGCGACGGCGATACGAGCCTGCTGCCGCTGACCGAAATCGCCGTGCCCGCGGAAGGTCTGCGCCTGCCTGCGCTGCTTACGGCTGCGGGCCTTACCGCCAGCAACTCCGAAGCGAACCGCAAGCTCAAGGAGCGCGCCGTGCGTATCGATGCGGAAGTGGTGGAAGATGCGCAGCGCCATTTTGCGCCTGGTTTCGAAGCAGTGCTGCAAGTAGGCAAGCGCAACTTCGCACGCGTGCTGCTCAAGCAAGCCTGAGTGTGTCGGTGCTGGCATGCGGCGCGAACGACATCGCGCCGCATGCTGAAAAATATTTTGCTGAAACCGCTTGCCAGATCGGCAGGCACTCCCTAATATTCGCCACCCCGCCGACGCACCTCTCGCGCACGGCAACTCCCCAAGCAAAAGATTCATCGCAAAGGGTGTTGACGGAAGTACGAAGGGATGTAGAATGGGCGGCTCACCCGGGACGAAATGCTTCGGGGCGATCTTCAAGAGAAGGTTGCAAGTGATTGATCTTTGACAGTGTGCGCAGGTGACTTGTGTGGGCGCCTTGCGGTGGAAG
>Ga0209759_1001435_pt1 | contig 13467 bp, 8 predicted proteins | sample AraplaCL_Col_mMS_FD_184261 | JGI IMG/M metagenome (GOLD analysis project Ga0209759, IMG submission 184261) | Arabidopsis root microbial communities from the University of North Carolina, USA - plate scrape CL_Col_mMS (SPAdes) (version 2) | ecosystem: Host-associated > Plants > Roots >...
GGCGCTGGTGGCTGGCCGAGTCCGGCCAGGACTGACCCGCTGGGCGAGCGTCGAAAATCTTCAAGACGGGCCGGGGCCGGCGGGCCTATCGTGGCGGCAACGCATTCGCGGCGAGCGCCGCACCACAACAAGCCAGGAGATCCCATGCGATTCGGCTACACCATCCTCTACGTCGACGACGTCGCGTCCACGCTGGACTTCTACGGCAAGGCCTTCGCGCTGCCGACCCGCTTCCTGCACGAGAGCGGCACCTACGGCGAACTCGAGACCGGCGCCACCGCGCTGGCCTTCGTGTCGCGCACGATGATGCGCGAGATCGGCAAGACGCCGCAGCCGCCGGTGCTTGCCGCGCCCACCTGCGAGATCGCGCTGGTCACCGACGACGTGGCCGGCGCGGTGAGGCGCGCCGTCGAGGCGGGTGCCACGCCGGTGCAGCCGCCCAAGGACATGCCCTGGGGCCAGACGATCGCCTATGTGGGCGACATCAACGGCTTCCTGGTCGAGCTGTGCACGCCGGTGGCTCAGGCGTAGGCGGGCGCAGACTTCACCCGAACACCTCGCTCTCCGTCCAGCCGAGCGCGGCCATCTCCGAGACGCGGAACGGCTCGTCCACGCGCAGGATGAACTCGTCGAGCTGGGGCGGCTTCACGTGCGTGCCCGACAGCATCGAGTGCACCTGGCCGCGATGGTGCGTCTGGTGCATGAACAGGTGATTCAGCACCAGGCAGGCCAGGTCGCTCTTGGTCGGCTCGGAGCCGTGCAGCATGTGGACGACGGCGTTGACGCTGGTGTCGTCGAGCTTGTCGCAGAACGCGATCAGCTTCTGGTCGCTGGCGTCCTGCGCGGAGGCGTAGGACGCGAGTTCGTCATGCGGCGCGAAGCGGCGGTATTGCGCCTCCATGTCGGGCTCGCCGTGCAGCGCCGAGATGTAGTACCGGTCGACGGCCAGCAGGTGGTTCAAGGTGCCGATCAGCGTCGGAAAGAAGCTGGTGCGCTTGGCGTGCAGCTCGGACGTGGACAGGTTGGCCAGCGCGGCCTGTAGGCGGCGGTTGGCCAGGCGATTGGCATGGGCCTGAATGCTCAGCACGCGCGCCAGGCTCAGCGGGCGCGGGTCGGATTCGGTCGTTTGGGACATGGGCATCCTCCGGCAATCATGGGGGTCAGCGTAGTCGCAATTGGAGCAATCGGCGCGCGCGAAATTCCGCGATCGACAGCCGATCCGCGGCGTCAGTCCACCGGCAGCGCGGTTTCGTACTTGACCTCGCGCAGCACCACGCTGCTGCGCACGTTGGCGACGCCCGGCGTCTTGAAGACCTTGTCCTGCAGGAAGCGGTCGTAGGCCTTCATGTCGGGGGCGACGACCTTGATCAGGTAGTCGCCCTCGCCCGTCGTGCTGTGGCATTCCATGATTTCGGGGCTGGCGCGAGCCATCGCCTCGAACTGCTCGACCGCACCCTCGCTGTGGCGCACCAGCGTCACGTGGGCGAGCACGCAGATCGACAGCCCCAGCTTTTCGCGGTCCAGCAGCGCCACGTAGCCGCGGATCACGCCGCTGGCCTCGAGGTCCTTGACGCGGCGCCAGACCGGCGTGGCCGACAGCCCGACGTTGTCGGCCAGTTGCTGGGCGCTCTGGCGCCCGTCGCGCTGCAGGGCGGCGGCGATGCGGCGGGCGACGCGGTCGATGGTGGCAGGCAGGGTCATCGCCGCATTTTCGCTCGGAACGCCCGGCGAGCGCGATGTTCATTTCGAGATTCCGGTTCTGGCGAAACGTTCCTGTCGAAATCTCCCGGATTGGCCGCCATTGCGCAAGATCGCTGCGCACGCTCAGGACTAGCATCGTCGGTCCGGCCGCGCGCGTCCCGCGCAACGCCACTGCAGCGCAAGCCCCGCCATGACCCTGCCCTCCTCGGACATCACCACCACGCCCGACCCGGAAACCGCGCCGCTGCGCCAGTACGCGCTGACGGACAACCTGGCCGCCGATTCCGGCGCCGTGTTCCTCACCGGCACGCAGGCCCTGGTGCGGCTGCTGCTGATGCAACGCCGCCGCGACCAGGCCGCCGGCCTGGACACCGCCGCCTTCGTCTCCGGCTACCGCGGCAGTCCGCTGGGCATGGTCGACCAGCAGTTGTGGAAGGCCAAGAAGTTCCTGGCCGATGCGCAGGTGGAGTTCCTGCCGGCGATCAATGAAGATCTTGCGGCAACCGCCTGCCTTGGCACGCAGCGCGTCGCGCTCGACCCCAAGCGCACCGTCGAGGGCGTGACGGCGATGTGGTACGGCAAGGGCCCGGGCGTCGACCGTTCGGGCGACGCGCTCAAGCACGGCAACGTCTACGGCTCCAGCCCCAAGGGCGGTGTGCTGGTGGTCGCGGGCGACGACCACGGCTGCGTGTCGTCGTCGATGCCGCACCAGAGCGACCTGGCGATGCAGGCGTGGAGCATGCCGGTGCTGCACCCGGCCAACGTGGCCGAGTACCTCGAGTTCGGGCTCTACGGCTGGGCACTGTCGCGCTTCTCGGGCGCATGGGTGGGCTTCAAGGCGATCTCGGAAGTGGTCGAGTCGGGCATGACGGTCGACCTCGACGCGATCCCGCTCGATTTCACGCAGCCGGTGGACTTCACGCCGTCGCAGGACCTGCACGTGCGCGCGGTCGACCTGCCGTCGCTGGTGCTCGAATCGCGCCTGGCCGAGAAGCTGGCGGCCGTGCGTGCGTTCGCCAAGGTCAACTCGGTGGACAAGCACGTCGTCGCCAGCCCCAACGCGACGCTGGGCATCGTCACCGTCGGCAAGGCGCACTACGACTTCCTCGAAGTCCTGCGCCGCCTCGAGCTCGACCCGAACGCCCTGGCCGCCGCCGGCGTGCGCATCTACAAGGTGGGTCTGGTGTTCCCGCTGGAGCCCACGCGCATGGCGGAATTCGCGCAAGGCCTGGAGGAAATCCTCGTGATCGAGGAGAAGGCGCCCGTCGTCGAGCGCCAGCTGAAGGACCAGCTGTACGGCCTGCCCGATTCGCAGCGGCCGCGCATCGCCGGCAAGACCACGCCCGACGGCCAGCCGTTGCTGTCGTCGCTGGGCGAGCTGCGGCCGTCGCGCATCATGGAGGTGGTCGCCGGGTGGCTCGCGCGCCTGAATCCCGCGCTGGACCGCACGCACCTGGTCACCGACTTCACGATGCCCTGCCTGCTGCACAACGAGGCAGACGCCACCAGGCGCCAGCCCTACTTCTGCTCGGGCTGCCCGCACAACACGTCCACCAAGGTGCCCGAGGGCTCGCGCGCGCTGGCGGGCATCGGCTGCCACTTCATGGCCAGCTGGATGGAACGCGAGACCAGCGGCCTGATCCAGATGGGCGCCGAAGGCGTCGACTGGGCGGCGCATTCGCGTTTCACCAAAGAGAAGCACGTGTTCCAGAACCTGGGCGACGGCACGTACTACCACTCGGGGTATCTGGCGATCCGCCAGGCGATCGCCGCCAAGGCCACGATCACCTACAAGATCCTCTACAACGACGCGGTGGCGATGACCGGCGGCCAGCCGGTCGACGGCTCGCTGTCCGTGCCCGAGATCGCGCGGCAGGTCGAGGCCGAGGGCGCCAAGCGCGTGGTGATCGTCTCGGACAACATCGCGCCCCATCGCGAGCACGCCAACCTGTTCCCGGCCGGCACCACCTTCCATCCGCGCGAGGAGCTCGACGCCGTTCAGCGCGAGCTGCGCGAGGTCGAGGGCGTGACCATCCTGATCTACGACCAGACCTGCGCGGCCGAGAAGCGCCGCCGGCGCAAGAAGAAGGAGTATCCGGATCCGCCGCAACGCGTGTTCATCAACGAGGCCGTGTGCGAAGGCTGCGGCGACTGCGGCCAGGCGTCCAACTGCCTCAGCGTGATCCCCGTGGAGACCGACTGGGGACGCAAGCGCCACATCGAGCAGAGCTCCTGCAACAAGGACTACTCCTGCATCAACGGCTTCTGCCCCAGCTTCGTCACCGTGACCGGCGCCACGCTGAAGAAGCGCGTCGGCTCCGGCTTCGACGCGAAGCGCCTGGCCGTCGAGATCGAGAAGATCGGGCGCCCCGCGGCCTGGAACTGGACGGGCCCGTTCGACATGCTGGTGACCGGCGTCGGCGGCACCGGCGTCGTCACCGTGGGCGCGCTGATCACGATGGCCGCCCACCTCGAAGGCAAGCAGGCCTCGGTGCTGGACTTCATGGGCTTCGCGCAGAAGGGCGGCGCGGTGCTGTCGTTCGTGCGCGTGGCGCCCACGGCAGATCAGTTGAACCAGGTGCGCATCGACACGCAGCAGGCCGACGTGCTGCTCGCCTGCGACATGGTGGTGGGCGCGTCGGACGACGCGCTGGCCACGGTCAAGAACGGCCGCACCGCAATTCTCGCCAACACCCACGAGATCGCCACCGCCGCCTTCGTGCGCAACCCGGACGCGACGATGCACGCGCCCGCGCTGATCGCCAAGCTGCGCCACGCCGCCGGCGACGACCGCGTGCAGCTGGTCGACGCGCAAGGCCTCGCGCAGGCGCTGATGGGCGACACCATGCCGTCCAACATCATCATGCTGGGCGCCTGCTGGCAGCGCGGCCTGGTGCCGGTGTCGCACGCCGCGCTGATGCGCGCGATCGAGCTGAACAACGTGGCCGTGGAAAACAACAAGACCGCCTTCGCGATCGGCCGCCTGGCCGTCACCGATCCGACGGCGTTCCAGCGCATCATGGGCACCGACCAGCCCGCCGACACGTCCGCCAAGCTGTCGCTGTTCGGCCCCGGCGGCCTGATCGAGCGCCGCGTCGAGTTCCTCACGGCCTATCAAGGCCCCGCCCTTGCCGCGCGCTTTCGCTCGCTGGTCGAGGCGGTGCATGCGCGCGAACAGGCGCTGGGCGGCGCCGGTGCGCCGCTGACGACGATCGTCGCGCAGCAGTTCTCGCGGCTGCTGGCGATCAAGGACGAGTATGAGGTGGCGCGCCTGTACACCGACGGCAGCTTCGAGCGCTCGCTGGCGGAACAGTTCGACACGGTGGGCAGGATGGAATTCCACATGGCCCCGCCGCTGCTGGCGCGCCCGGGGCCGAACGGCCGCCCGAAGAAGATGCGCATCGGCCCCTGGCTGATGCCGGCGCTGCGCGTGCTGGCCAAGTTCAAGGGCTTGCGCGGCACGTGGGCCGACCCCTTCGGCCACACGGAGGAACGCCAGCTCGAACGCCAGCTCGCCGACGACTACGAGACGATGCTTCGCACCGAGATCCTGCCCATGCTCGACGCGGACAAGCACGCGCTGGCGCAGCAGATCGCGCGCGTGCCCGAGCGCATCCGCGGCTACGGCCACGTGAAGCTGGGCAACCTGGCCACCGGCCGCGCGCAGTGGCGCGTGCTGCTGGACAAGTGGCACGGACGTGGCGGCGATGCGGCCACCAAGCCGGGCGCCAACGAGCGCGGGCGCGTCATTCCGATCAGCGTGGCATGAAGACCCGATGGGACGGGCGACGGATCAGCGGACGCGAACGGCGGCGCGCCGCCTTGCGGCTGCGTCGTCGCGTCCGCAGAATTTGCGGCTCCATCCTGCTTCAGATGAGCTGCGAATGACACTGCCGTCCACCGCTTCGTTGTTGCTGACCGCCTTGACCGTCGCCTCGACAACTGCCTGGAGCGCGCCGGCCAAGCCCGTGCGAATCCAGCTGTTCGGCGATTCGACGCAATGGGGTTACGACGCCAGGACCGACCAGCCGGTGGCGCAGCCGCCAGTGGCCGTACTGCAATCGGCGATGGACGCTCGATTTGGCGCCGGCGCGGTGCTCGTCACCGAGCGGGCCGTGCCGGGCACGACCTCGGGCCAGCTGCTGGCAGGCACCGACGGACGCAACCGCCCGTGGCCGGGCGAGGTCGATGCCGACATCGTCGTCGTCAACCACGCGCTCAACGACAGCAACGAGCACGTGCCGCTGGCCATCTACGAAAGCCAGATCGCGTCGCTGCATCCCACGGTCTTCGAGACGCCCAACGCGATCACGGTGGACTGGCCGGCCGCGCCCTACGTCGCCGCGATGCGCAAGGTGGCCGCCGCGCAGCACGCGCCGCTGGCGGACGTCGACGCCTGGATGCGCGCGCAATCGAACTGGAAGTCGCTGCTGTCCGACGACGGCCTGCACCCGACGCAAGCCGGCTACCGCGAGATCGTGCTCAAGGTGCTGATGCCGACGCTGGAGCCGCTGGTGGCCGAGGCGTTGCAGGCGAACGGGAAGCGCTGACCGGAGGAGTCAGGCGTCGTCCCAACGAAAGACGAATGACGCGCGAGCGCGCGAGGCCTCGATGAGGCGCGCGTTCGGTTCATCGGTGTTGGCCACCCAAGCCGCGGCTTCCTCGGCGCTGCGGCCGAACTGTTCGTGGCGCCGGGTCAGGCGATGGATGCGCTGGGCGTCGTCGACCTCGACATACCAGACCTCGTCCAGCAGCCCCTTGACGCTCGCCCATGGCCCTTCGTCGAGCAGCAGGTAGTTGCCCTCGGTGATCACCAGCTGGGTGCGCGCGTGGACGGCGATCGCGCCCGCGATCGGCTCCTCGATCTCGCGCCGGAACTCGGGCGCGTAGACGATCTCGTCGTCGGGTTGGGCCAGCAGCCGGCGCAGCAGCGCGACGTAGCCGGCCGAGTCGAAGGTGTCGGGCGCGCCCTTGCGGCCGCGCCGGCCCAGGCGCTCGAGTTCGACGTTGGCCAGGTGAAAGCCGTCCATCGGCACCACCTGCGAGACGTTCGCGAACTCGGCCTGCAGTGCCGCCGCGAGCGTCGACTTGCCGCTGCCGGGCGGCCCGACCAGGCCCAGCAGCGCGCGGCCGCTGCGCGCGATCAGCTCGCGCGCACGAAGGCGCGCGCTGGCGGGAAGCTCGGGGAGTGTCATCAGGCATCCAATCGTTGAGGCGCTGGGCGTTGCCGGCGCTGCCGCTCAGATGGTGCCCGAAAGTTCGAGCGACCGGCGGATCCGGCTCCGCCGGGCCGCTCGCGGCCGGGCCCCCGAGGCAGGGAGCGCCAGCGACCGTGGGGCTGTCGGTTTATCACCAGAGGCGCAATCGATCCGCGGGCGCCTTCCACATCTTGTCGCCCGGCTTGGTGCCGAACGCGTCGTGGTACGCATCGGCGTTGATCGTCGCGCCGTCCGCGCGGAACTGGCCCGGCGAGTGCGGGTCGATGGTCAGCAGTTGCAGCGCACGTTCCTCGCGCGTCTTGTTGCGCCAGACTTGCGCGAAGCCGTAGAAGAAGCGCTGCTCGCCGGTGAAACCGTCGATCACCGGCGCCGGCTTGCCATTCAACGAGAGCTTCCAGGCCTTGTAGGCGATCTGCAGGCCCGACAGGTCGGCGATGTTCTCGCCCAGCGTCAGCTTGCCGTTCAGGTGCTGGCCCGGGATCGGCGAGTAGGCCTCGTACTGCGCCACCAGGCGGCTGGTGACGGCCTCGAAGGCCTTGCGATCCTCGTCGGTCCACCAGTTGCGCAGGCGTCCGTCGCCATCGAGCTGGCTGCCCTTGTCGTCGAAGCCGTGGCTGATCTCGTGGCCGATCACCGCACCGATGGCACCGTAGTTGACCGCGTCGTCGGCCGCCACGTTGAAGAACGGCGGCTGCAGGATCGCCGCGGGGAACACGATCTCGTTCTTGTTGCCGCTGTAGTACGCGTTGATCGTCTGCGGCGTCATGCCCCACTCGCCGCGGTCGACCTTGCCGCCGGTGCGCACGATCTGGCGGCGGTACTCGAAGGCGTCGGCGCGGTCGGCGTTGCCCAGCGCATCGCCGGGCTTGATGACGAGGGCGGAGTAGTCGCGCCAGACGTCGGGATAGCCGATCTTGACGCCGTACTTCGACAGCTTCAGGTGGGCCTCCTTCTTGGTGGCCGGCGACATCCAGGTCAGGCCGTCGATGGACGTCGAATAGGTCTTGAGCAGGTTGGCCACCAGCGCCTGCATGCGGGCGCGGTACTCGGGCGGGAAATACTTGCCCACGTACAGCTGGCCGACGGCCTCGCCGAGCGCGCCGTTGGTGCGCGCGACGCCCAGCTGCCAGCGCGGCTGCTGCTGCTTGACGCCGGCGATGGCGACATCATGGAACTGGTAGCTGGCCTCGCGGAACGCGGCCGGCAGCATCATCGCGGCCTCGTCCAGGCGCGCGGCCTTCATGTACAGCTTCCAGGTTTCCAGCGGCTCGGACTTCACGAGGCCGGCCAGCGCCGTCACGTAGTCGGGCTGGCGCACGACGATGATCTTGCCGGGCTGCAGCTGCGCCTGCGCTTCGTACGTCGGCCAGTCGAAACCGGGGCCCAGCGCCTCGAGCTCGGCGGGCGTCTTGGGATTGTGCGCGAGCTTGGGATCGCGCGTCTTGTCGCGCGGCCATTGCGCCGTGGCGATCTTGGTCTCCAGCCCGATCACGGCGGCGGCATGCGTGGCCGCGTCGGCGGCGGCCTCGCCCGACAGCGTGAACAGCTTGGTCAGGTAGTCCGCATAGGCGGCGCGCGCCTTGGCGAAACGCTCGTCGGTCTTGAGGTAGTAGTCGCGGTCGGGCAGCCCCAGGCCGCCCTGGCGCAGTCCGGCGATGTAGACGCCCGGGTCGTCGAGATCGGGATCGGACTCGACGGCCAGCGGCGTGCGCACGACGCCCTGCCAGTGGCCCATCAGGCCGACCAGGTGGCCGGTGTCCTTGACGCTGTCGACATCCTTCAGCGACGCCATGACCGGGGCCAGGCCGGCCTTGTCGATGGCCGCCTCGTCGATGTAGCTGCGGAAGAAATCGTTGACCTTCTGCGCGTTGCTGCCTTCCGCAGGATGCGCGGCGGCCAGACCTTCGATCAGGCCGCGCACCTCGTGGTCGGTGCGGTCACGCAGTTCATAGAACGCCCCCCAGGCCGACTTGTCGGCCGGGATCTCGGTGTTCTTGACCCAGGTGCCATTGGTGGCCAGGTACAGGTCGTCCTGCGGGCGCACGGCGGTGTCCATGCCGGAGCGGTCGACGCCCGAGCCCAGCGTGGCCGCGGCGCCAGTCGACGTGGTGGTGGCCTGGACGGTGGTCGTGGTGGTCTGCGCCTGGGCGGCGAAGGCCAGCGCGACGGCGGCCGCGATGGCGGCGCAGCGGAAGTTCGGACGGGTCATCGGGAAACCTTTACAAGAACTCTCGGTGGCTCACTCTGCGCCGGAGCGAAGCGGAGTCGCAGAACGAACCAGACGGACGCGTTGCAGCGCGGGTGGATCCTGCGACCGCTCGCAGGATGACGAGGGAGAAGTCGAAGCGTTCCACGGCCAAGCCGTCATCCTGTACGTTGCGAAGCGGAGTCGCAGGATCCACCCCAGGCGAAACGTTTCCCGGTACGTGGATGCTGCGACTGCGCGCAGGATGACAGACAGGGCCTCACCACAGGCGGATCCGATCGCCGGGCGCCTTCCACATCTTGTCGCCCGGCTTGGTCGCGAACGCCTCGTGGAAGCCGTCGCTGTTGATCGAGGCGCCGTCCGCGCGGAACTCCGGCGGCGAATGCGGGTTGGTGGTGACCAGGTGCAGCATCGCCTCGTCGCGATCCTTCTCGCGCCAGGCCTGCGAGAAGCCGTAGTAGAAGCGTTGCTCGCCCGTGAGGCCGTCGATGACCGGCGCGGGCTTGCCGTTCAACGAGAGCTTCCAGGCCTTGTAGGCGATCTGCAGGCCCGACAGGTCGGCGATGTTCTCGCCCATCGTCAGCTTGCCCTTGACGTGCACGCCGGGCAGCGGCTCGTAGGCCGAGTACTGCGCGTCGAGCTTGCTGGTGATCGCCTCGAAGGCCTTGCGGTCCTCGGCCGTCCACCAGTTGCGCAGCTTGCCGTCGCCATCGTACTGGCTGCCTTCGTCGTCGAAGCCGTGGCTGATCTCGTGGCCGATCACCGCGCCGATCGCGCCGTAGTTGGACGCGTCGTCGGCCTTCATGTCGAAGAACGGCGGCTGCAGGATCGCGGCGGGAAACACGATCTCGTTCTTCGGCGGATCGTAGTAGGCGTTGACGGTCTGCGGCGTCATGTCCCACTCGGTGCGGTCGACCGGCTTGTTGTTGCGCACCGCGCGGCGGTGGTACTCGAACTGCGCCGCGCGCACCGTGTTGCCGAGCGCGTCGCCGGCCTTGACGTCCAGCGCCGTGTAGTCGCGCCAGTGGTCGGGGTAGCCGATCTTGATGCCGTACTTGGCCAGCTTGGCGTGCGCCTCGACCTTGGTGGCCGGGCTCATCCAGGTCAGGCCGTCGATCGACTGCGCATAGGCCTTCATCAGGTTGTCGACCAGTTCCACCATGCGCGCCTTGTACGCGGGCGGAAAGTACTCGGAGACGTAGACCTGGCCGATCGCCTCGCCCATCGAGTCGTTGAGCGTGCTCACCGCGCGTTCCCAGCGCGCGCGATCCGTCTTGACGCCGGTCATCGCGACGCCGTGGAACTGGAAGCGCGCGTCGCGCACGTCGGCCGGCAGCTCGAGCGCCAGCGCGTCCATCAGGTGCACGCGCAGATAGGCCTTCCAGACGTCCAGCGGCTCGGACTTGACCAGCTTGTCGAGCGCCCAGAAGTAGCTCGGTTGCGCGACCGACACGAACGGCGCATCGCCCAGTTCGCCGGCGGCCAGCCAGGCCTTCCAGTCGATGTCGGGTGCCTTGCCGCGCAGCTGCGCGAGCGTCATCGGGTTGTAGGTCCTGACCGGGTCGCGGTTGGCCTCCTGCGTCCACTGCACGCGCGCCAGCTTGGTCTCCAGGTTCATCACGGCCGAGGCCACGACGACGGAATTCTTGCTGCCCTGGATGGCCAGCAGCCGGCGCATGTACTCGACGTAGGCCTTGCGCGCCTTGGCGAAGCGCTCGTCCTTCTTCAGGTAGTAGTCGCGATCGTTGAGCCCCAGCCCACCCTGGCCCGCGGCGGCCGAGTAGATCTTCGGATCCTTGGCGTCGGTGACGACGGCCAGGCCGATGGGCAGGTCGACGAAGGAGACCCACTGGCCCATCAGCGCCATCAGCTCCTTGCGATCCTTGACGGCGTCGATCTGCGCCAGGTATGGCCACAGCGGGCGCAGGCCGGCCTTGTCGATCGCGGCCGTATCCATGTAGCTGGTGTAGAAGTCGCCGATCTTGGCGTTGACGGTGCCCGGGGTCTGCGGCTTGGCGGCCAGGCCTTCGATGATGGCCTTGACGCGCTCGTTGGACAGGTCGTCGAGCTGCGTGAACGTGCCGTAGTCGGACTTGTCGGCCGGGATCGGCGTGTTCTTCAGCCAGGTGCCGTTCATGGCGCCGAACAGGCTGTCCTGCGGACGCACGCCCGCGTCCATGCCGGCCTTGTCCAGGCCCGAGGTCATGGCGACCGGTTCGGCGGCCACCGGCGCGGCCGCCGACGCTGCGGCATCCGCGCCGATGGACAGATCGGCCGCGAAGGCCAGCGACAGGGCGACGACCAGCGCCGCGGGACGGAAGGAGTTCAAGGCCAGGTTCCTTGGAAATCAGGAGCCGGCCAGGACGGCCGGCCCGTTGTTCAACAGCGGACGGCCGCTCGCGCGTCCGTCCGCCAGCGGCTTACCAGAGACGCAGACGGTCGGCCGGGGCCTTCCACATCTTGTCGCCCGGCTTGGTGCCGAAGGCATCGTGGAAGCCGTCGCTGTTGATCGAGGCGCCGTCGGCACGGAACTGCGCCGGCGAGTGCGGATCGATCACCACCAGTTGCAGCGCGCGGGCGTCGCGCACCTTGGAACGCCACACCTGCGCGAAGCCGTAGTAGAAGCGCTGTTCGCCGGTGAGCCCGTCGATGACCGGCGACGGCTGGCCACCGAGCGACATCTTCCAGGCCTTGTAGGCGATCTGCAGGCCCGACAGGTCGGCGATGTTCTCGCCCATCGTCAGCTTGCCGTTGACGTGCGTGCCGGGCAGCGGCTCGTAGGCCGAGTACTGCGTGGCGAGCTTGGCCGTGACCGCTTCGAAGGCCTTGCGGTCCTCCGGCGTCCACCAGTTGCGCAGCTTGCCGTCGCCGTCGAACTGGCTGCCCTGGTCGTCGAAGCCGTGGCTGATCTCGTGGCCGATGACCGCGCCGATCGCCCCGTAGTTGACCGCGTCGTCGGCCTTCATGTCGAAGAACGGCGGCTGCAGGATCGCGGCAGGGAAGACGATCTCGTTCTTCTGCGGGTCGTAGTACGCGTTGACCGTCTGCGGCGTCATGCCCCACTCGGTGCGATCGACCGGCTTGCCGTTGCGCACGGCCTGGCGGTGGTACTCGAATTGCTGCGCGCGGATCATGTTGCCGACCGGGTCGCCGGCCTTGACTTCGAGCGCGCCGTAGTCGCGCCAGACGTCGGGATAGCCGATCTTGACGCCGTACTTGGCCAGCTTTGCGTGCGCCTCGACCTTGGTGGTGGGGCTCATCCACGTCAGGTTGTCGATCGAGGTGGAGTAGGTCTTGAGCAGGTTGTCGACCAGCTCCACCATGCGCGCCTTGTAGGCCGGCGGGAAGTACTTGGACACGTAGACCTGGCCGATCGCCTCGCCCATCGCGTTGTTCAGCGTGGCGACGCCGCGCTGCCAGCGCGGCTTGTCCTGGGTGACGCCGGTGATCGCCACGTCGTGGAACTTGTAGGCGGCGTCGCGGAACCCGGCCGGCAGCTCGCGCGCGGTGGCGTCGAGGAGGCGCACGCGCATGTAGGCCTTCCAGACGTCGAGCGGCTCGTTCTTGATCAGCTTGGCCAGCGCCCAGGTGTAGTCGGGCTGCGAGATCGACACGAACGCCGGGCTGGGCAGGTCGCCGGCCTCGAGGTATTGCTTCCAGTCGATGCCGGGGGCCTTGGCCGCGAGCTCCTTGAGCGTCAACGGGTTGTAGGTCTTGACCGGGTCGCGGTTGGCTTCCTGCGACCACTGCACCTTGGCCATCTTCATCTCGAGCGCCATCACCGCGCGGGCGTCCATCACGGCGTTCTTGTCGCCGTCGAGCGCGAGGACGGTGCGCAGGTAGTCGAGGTAGGCATCGCGCGCCTTGGCGAAGCGCTCGTCCTTCTTCAGGTAGTAGTCGCGATCGCCCAGGCCCAGGCCGCCCTGGAAGCTGCCGGCCGAGTAGATCGTCGGATCCTTGGCGTCTGGGCTGACCCCCAGGTTCAGCGGCAGGTCGGCGAAGGACACCCACTTGCCCATCAGCACGACCAGATCCTTCTTGTTCTTCACCGCGGCGAGCTCGGCGTGGTACGGCGCGAGCGGCTTCAGGCCGGCGGCGTCGATGGCCGCGGTGTCCATGTAGCTGCTGTAGAAGTCGCCGATCTTGGCGTTGATGGTGCCGGCCGGCTGCGGCTTGGTGGCCAGCTCCTCGATGATGTCCTTGACGCGCTGGTCGGACAGCTCGCGCAGCTGGTAGAACGTGCCCCAGGAGGCCTTGTCGCCCGGGATCTCGGTCTTCTTGACCCAGGCGCCGTTCATCGCCTGGAACAGGTCATCCTGCGGGCGCACTGCCGGGTCCATA
>Ga0209759_1001437_pt1 | contig 13444 bp, 17 predicted proteins | sample AraplaCL_Col_mMS_FD_184261 | JGI IMG/M metagenome (GOLD analysis project Ga0209759, IMG submission 184261) | Arabidopsis root microbial communities from the University of North Carolina, USA - plate scrape CL_Col_mMS (SPAdes) (version 2) | ecosystem: Host-associated > Plants > Roots >...
GGAGGCACACTTTTTTCCGTCATCCTGCGCGCAGTCGCAGGATCCACCCCTGCCCAGGCGCTTCAGCCACCCGCCCGCGTGCCCTGCAGGTCGAACCCGCCCTCGCCGCTGACCCAGGTGTCCTTGTCGCGCACGATCGCCTGCGGCGGCAGCGACGGCGTGGCCACCGTCAGGCCGTCCATCCGGCGCACGGCGGTGCCGACGGCGACGAACTCGATCAGGCCCGAGCCGAGCTCGACGATGTAGGTCTTGATGCCCACGACCTGGTCGGCGCCGAGCTGCGCGGCCTCCTGCTCGATGCGCTCGAACACGTGCTCGCGGGCGTCGTAGACCAGCGTCGTCAGGTCGCTGATCTCGCCCTTGACGAAGCCCTTGAACATCGACTTGAGCCCGCCGATGGCGCCCAGCGAGTACACCGACGTCGACATCAGCAGCTTGAGCGGCGCCAAGCCCATCGCGGTCAGGCTCCAGAGCTCCTCGCCGGTCAGGTCGCTGGTGACCGGATCCTGGCTGGCCTGCGCCGGCAGCGCCGGGTTGAGCGCGGCGGTGCCGGCCATGAACATCTCGTGCGCCCCGTTGAATCGCTCGACGCGGGTGCGGATGCCCACCACCGCGTTCGCCCCCGCGCGGCGCGCCTCCTTGACCGCGCGTTCGAGCGCGTGGTGGCGGGTCGCGTTGAAGATGTCGCTGAATTCCTTGATCTCGCCGCGCACCATCGTCTTGAGCCCGCCGATGATGCCGCCGATCGCGCCCATCGAGTACGCGATGTTGCCGAACACATAGCGCTTCGGGGCGTAGCCGGCGTCCATGTGGCAATACAGCTCCTGGGCGTCGCCGGCGCTCGTGAAGAACTCGCTCGCCGACCCGTGGCGCACGCTGGAGCCGACGAACAGGTACTCGGTGTTGCCGGCCAGGTTGCGCAGCTCCGAGGTGACGCCCACGGCGCCGTGCGCGCCGCCGTCCTTGACCTCGGCCACCATGCGGTCGTACGCGTTCTGCCGCCCTTCGTGGATGATCTGCGTGATCTCCGGGATCTCGCCGCCGATGACGCCGCGCACGCCCGAGGTCAGCCCGCCGATGAAGCCCATCGAGCGCACGCTGTTGCCCACGACGATGCCCACCGGCTGGTAGCCTTTGAGGTGCATGCACCAGATCTCGTTGCCGGACAGTCCGGAAATGCGGGCCTTGCTGTTGGTTGGCATGGGAACTCCCTCGCTGGGGGGCTGTTGTCGAGAACGATTTCGCGCGCCCAGTGTCCATCAGGAATCGCGGACATTGCGCCGTCGACGAAAATGATGTCCGAAGACTCGGACCAGAGGTGTCGGGGGGACATCGTCTTGAAGATGAACAGCTTGCAGGATCTGGGCGCCATGCGCGACGCGCTCGCGCGTGCCCAGCGCGAGGCAGCCGAGGCCGCGCGGCGGGCGGCCGAGGAGAAGGCGCGCCTGGATCGCGAACGCCGGCAGTTCGAGCTGGCCGTGGGCATCGTCAGCCCGCTCAGGGCGGCCCCGCGCGCCGACCTGCGGCCGGAGCCCCCGATCGCCTGGCCGCGTCAGAAGGAACTCGACGAGGCGCGCGCGCTGGCCGAGGCGATGTCCGACGAGGTGGACGTCGAGTCGCTGCTGCTGACCGATGACGGCCTGGGCTTTCGCCGGCCGGGCGTGTCGCTGGACGTGCTGGGCCACCTGCGCAAGGGCAAGTGGGCGATCCAGGATCAGCTCGACCTGCATGGCCTGCGCCGCGACGAGGCGCGCGAGGCCGTCGGCGCCTTCCTGCGCAACGCCGAACAGCGCGGGCTGCGCTGCCTGCGCGTGATCCACGGCAAGGGCCACGGCTCGCCGGGACGCGAGCCGGTGCTCAAGTCAAAGGTGCACAAGTGGCTGGCGCAGCGGCGCGAGGTGATCGCGTTCGCGCAGGCGGCCGGGCCGCAGGGCGGCGCGGGCGCGGTCATCGTGCTGCTGGCGGCCTGAGGATGGGCGCGCCGGCGATCTCGTGCGGCGTGGTGCTGGCCAACCTGCGTGGCGACCTCTTCGTCTGCCATGCGACCGGCACGTCACGCTGGGACTTGCCCAAGGGACTGGCGGACCCCGGCGAGGATCCGCGCGATGCGGCGGTGCGCGAGGCCTGGGAAGAGGCGGGGCTGCGGCTGCCTTCGCAGGCCCTGGTCGATCTTGGCGAGTTCGCCTATTTGCCGGGCAAGCGCCTGCACCTGTTCGCGCTGCGTGTGGCCGACGATGCGATCGACATCTCCCGCTGCCGCTGCCGATCGTTCTTCGCGCACCATCGTACGGGGCTGGCCACGCCGGAAGCCGATGGCTGGGCCTGGCAGCCGCGCGGTGATCTGCCGGCCTGGTGCGGGAAGAACATGTCGCGGGTGTTGGGGGCTCTCGATTGGGCGGCGATCGACGGATTGCCTGTCGTCGCCCGGGTCGAAGTCGACGGCTGAATCCCTGGAGGGGCCTGGCCCCGATCGCGGACCAGGCTCCGGGGTCAGGCACCGGCTCCGTGTGCGAAGACTTCGGTGCGCCAAAAGCCGGAGCCAGACCGCTGCGGGTGGCCGTGCCATCGCCCAACCATCTTCACGACACCTCAGCTCTTGGCAAACGGCTTGCTCAAGTACCGCGATCCCAACAGACCAAAGCGCCAGGGCTGATCGACCGCCTTCGAGATGCCGATGCGCGGCCCGACGACCGCCTCGGTCGCCTCATCCGGGGCCGCGACGAAGAACGGGGGCCGATCGAGCGGCAGCCCATAGTGCGCCAGCGTGATCCCCAGCGCCTGCCCCAGCCGCCCCGGCCCCGAACACAGCAGCCGGGGGTCCGCGATGCCGCCCCGCCGCTGCTGCATCTGCTCCAGGCCCACGCGCGGTTCCAGCGCGCGGATCAGCACCCCCGCGCCGTGCCCCGCCGGCCGGCACGTGAAGTTCAGGCACCAGTGGATGCCGTACGAGCGATAGACGTAGGCGTGTCCGGATGGCCCGAACATCGCCGCGTTGCGCGCCGTCGGCCCCATGTGCGTGTGCGAAGCGGGATCGGACTGGTCGTAGGCCTCGGTCTCGACGATCACGCCGCCCACGCCGTCCACCAGCAGCGTGGCGCCGATCAGGGCGCGTGCGACGGCCTCCGCGGGGGCATCGAAGTCGATCTGGCGCGGCTTGCGGCGCGTCATCGGGCGGAGGCGAGCAGTTGCAGGGTCATCGGGTCGGGCTGGCCGTCGAAATACCGGTCGAGCACGCGGCCGAAGACGCTGTCCGTGCCCTCGACCTCGCGAAACAAGGTCAGGCAGGAACGCAGCTTCAGGTCGTCAGGCGAGCCGAAGATGTCGTGCGCCGTGCGGCCCTGCACGGCCAGCACGAGCTCGACACATTGGCGCAGCCTTGCGCCCAGCACCGGATGCGCCAGGTAGGCGGCCGCCTCCTCGCGCGATGCGATGCCGTAGTGGCGCGCCATCGCGCTGTGGCCCAGGCCGCGCAGTTGCGGGAACACGAACCACATCCAGTGCGTGCGCTTGCGGCCGGCCGCCAGCTCCGCGCGCACGTCGTCCATCACCGGCCGCTGCGCCTCGACGAAGCGCGAAAGGTCGTCGCTCATGTGGCCTCCCCGTTTTCGACGAACGCGCGCAGCCGCCCGAGCGCGTCGTCCCACTGCCGGGAGATCCGATCGAGCTGCGCATGCACGTCGCGCAGGCGCTGCGGCCGCAGCCGCCAGATGTGCTCGCGCCCGCGCCGCTCGCCGGCCACGAAGCCGGCGTCCGACAGCACCTGCAGATGCTTGGTGATGGCCTGGCGCGTGACGGCTGCCTTCTCGCTCATCTGCGCGATCGACTCGGGCCCGCTGGCCGACAGGCGCATCAGCAGCTGCAGCCGGGTCGCGTCGCCGAGGGCCGCAAACAGCGGCGCGGCGTCCTGCGCGCGCCTTGCGGCCGCGGACTCACGCGGCGACATAGGCCTGCACGTTGCGCAGCTGCTCTTCCCAGCCGCGCTCGTTCATGCGGAAGGCTTCGGCGATGCGCTCGGGCGGCAGGCGGTCGAAGCCCGATTCGACGACCGTCACCAGCGTGCCGCCGTCCTGCGGCTCGAGCAGGAACTCGACCAGCGTCATCGGCTCGGACGAGTAGTCCTTGTTCATGTCGATCGCGTACGGATGCCAGCGGTAGGCGAAGCGCGTCTCGGGTTCGATCGCCTCTGTCCGCAGCGTGAAGCGCACATGCTCCCAGCCCTTGTACGTGATCTGGCCCGACGTCGTCCGGCCGACGACGAAGGGGGACTCCAGGCGCACGTTGAACCAGGCGCCGAACTGCGCCGAGTCTGTGATCGCGCGCCAGACGCGCGACTGTGGCGCCTGGATGAGCAGGTGCTTGCGAATCTCGTGGGTGGCGGACATGGCGCGTCTCCTGATGCAGAGGCCTTTGTACCGCGAGGTCCCGAATAATGCAACTGCATGGTTGCATATAGACATCGACGTGCGAAGCGGCGGGACAAGCGATTTCAATGCGAACGGCAGCAAAGAGAGTTACACGGGGTTGCTCAGGTTCGATTCAGCGGTCGAGGTCAGCGCCTTGCGGCGGCGCAGCGTTGAGAAGGTGCGGGCGACGAGATCCGCGACACCGACATCAAACGCAATGAAGCACATCCTCCTCGGCGCGACGCTTGCGCTGCCACTCCTGGCCTCCTTCTCACTCGCGTCGGCCGATGAACCCGGCCGTCATCCGCACTACATCCATGCGCTGTCCGACATGCGCGCCGCGCAATGGCAGATCGATCATCGCCGCCCTGAAGACGGCGAGGTGCGAGAGGATGAACAAGTGGCGTCGGACGAAGTCGCCATCGCGGTGCGAGCCATCAGTGACGCTGCCGCGCGCGACGGCAAGGACCTCGGCCTCCAGCCGCCCCCGGACGCGCCCCTTGCCTACGGCGGCCGACTTCGCGCGGCGATCGACCTGCTGCGTGCGGCGCACAACGATCTGGCGATGCCGGAGGATGATCCCGTGGCACGCGGGCAGCAGCGCGCCGGACTCCTGCGCGTCGACGCCGCACTCCATGCCGCGCAGCGAGCGATCGGTGCAGTGGAGCGCACCCAGGACAGTCGCGAGTAGGCACACAAAGAAGGCGGGGCCGTCGATGGGCCCGCAATGGGCGCGGAAATTCTGTGCCCACCCTTCAAAGCTTTCATCGAACCTTCGATTTCCTGAACGCCTCAATCAGGGTGGCCGCGGACAATTGAACGGTCGCGTCGAAGACGAATTCATCGTCGACGGCGCGACTGCAACTCCGTTCTCGACGTCGATGGTGAAATCATCCAATCCCGCTTGGTCCACGCGCCCGGCGCGCCTCATCCTGTTTCACGGCCTGGCCAGCACATCGAGGGAATTCGGCTTTCTGACCCACCCGCTGCGACGCAATGGCCTGCGGCTCCAGGCGCCCGAGGTGCCAGGCTACAGCGCCAGCTTGTTCGACGAAGAGGCGAGCTGGCAGGACTGGGTCGCCTCCGGTGCGAACTGCCTGGACAGGCTCGAAGCCGAATCGCCCGAGCCCTACGTGCTGGGCGGCTTGTGTACCGGCGCGATGCTCGCGTTGGCCATCGCCGCACAACGCCCACGGGCCGGCCTGCGCGGCCTGGCCCTCTTGTCGCCGCTTTTTTCCTACGACGGATGGGCGCTGCCTTGGTGGTATTCGCTGCGCCCGCTGGCCTATGCGACCGGCATCACGCGCCTGTTCTCGATGCGCGAGCGCGAACCCTACGGGGTACGCAATGAGCGCATGCGCCAGCTCATTCGAGCGCAACTGGCAGGCGGCGAGACATCCCTGGCCGGACCGGCGCGCGTGCCGCTTCGCGTGGTGCGCGAGAGCGAGCGCCTGTCCGCGCACGCGCGGACACTGCTGTCCAGGCTCGTGCATCCGGTGCAGGTGCAGCACGCACGCGAGGACGAGATCTGCCGGCTCGCGAGCGTGCGCGACGCGGTGGCGCGCGTGCCCACCGGCCTGTTGAGTCTGCATGTGCTCGAAAACAGCTATCACATGATCACCGCCGACAACGACCGCCATCTGGTCGCCGACCGGTTGAGCGCCTTCCTGCAAGGCCTGGACACCTATAGCGGACTTTCCGAAAGCGCTGCGTGCGCGCAAGGCATCTCCTCAGTCTTCGACGTCGCGGAAGCGGCGACCGCCTCATGACCACCCTGCAACGCCTGACCCACCTGATTCACGACAAGTTCGGTGTGGCCCTCGAAACCATCGATCCCGACGCGCCGTTCGCGAGCTACAACCTGGATTCCCTGACGGTGGCCGAGCTGATGTTCGAGATCGACGACGCGTTCCATGTCACCGTGCACGACGACGCCGCTCGCACGGTGACGACGCTGCGCGAGCTAGCCACGATGATCGACGGCCTGCAGCCTGCCGCGGGCAAGACCTGAGCATGGCGGCCCTGCGCATCGGCGTCGCCGGCATCGGAGTCACGAGCCCGCTCGGCGATTCGCTGCAGGCGTGCTGGGACAGTCTGCTCGCCGGCCGCAGCGCGATCCGGCCGATGTCGTTCGACAGCCTGCCCTCCATCGCCGCGGCGCAGGTCGAATCCGACGTTTCCGGCGTCCTGTCGAGGCTGCAGCAGGTTGGTACCGAGCGGGTCAGCCAGATGGCGCTCGGGGCGGTGCGCAAGGCCTTGGCCGACGCGCGGATCGAGACCTGGGCCGATCCAGAACGCGTGGGCCTTTTCCTGGGAACGGGCATGGGCGGTGCAGCCACGATGGACGCGGGCTTTGCCGCGCTGCACGGCGGCGGTCGCCTGCCGCCGCTGACAGTACCGGCGGGCATGGTCAACGGCGCCGCCGCCGTGGTCGCCATCCACACGGACATCCGCGGCCCGGTGCTGACCTATGCGGTCGCCTGCGCGTCGAGCTCCGTGGCAATTGCCGAGGCGGCGCATGCGTTGCGGCGCGGCGAAGTGGACATCGCCATCTGCGGCGGCGTCGAGGCGCCACTCGTGCGAGGCACCGTCGCCGCGTGGCAGGCGCTGCGCACGATGGCGCCCCTGGACCAGTACGACGCAGCGCGCAGCTGCCGCCCATTTTCGACCGACCGCAATGGACTCGTCCTGGGGGAAGGCTCGGCGTTCTTCGTGCTGCAGCGAGAGGCGGACCTCGCGGCGCAGCCACGCGCCTGGCTCGCCGGATCGGCGGTCCGCTGCGACGCACTTCACCTGACCAATCCGCAGGTTCGCGGCCAAGTGGCGACACTGCGCGCCGCGCTGGCAACGAGCGGTCTGATGCCGGTCGACATCGGCTATTGCAACGCTCACGGCACCGCAACGGTTGCCGGCGATCCGGTCGAATGCGAGGCCTTGCGCGAGGTCTGGGGGGAACATGCAGCGGTGCTTCGCGTCAGTTCCACGAAGGCCGCCCACGGCCACCTTCTCGGCGCCGGCGGCGCCTTGGAAGCCGCGCTGACCGTGATGGCGCTGCAGTCCGGCATCGTGCCAGCGACTCTTGGCGTCAACACGGTCGACCCGCGCTGCGCCGGTCTGTACCACGTGCTTGGCGAGGGTCAGCATGTGCCCGGACTAGCGCATGCGATCAGCAATTCGTTCGCGTTCGGCGGCACCAACGTGTCGCTGCTTTTCAGCCGCGCGTGACGCTTTGATGCGGTCCTGCGCTCTCGCCCTGGCGACGCTATTGACAGTCGCATCGGCGCGCGCCGACGATGCGCTGCACTTTGTCGGCGACCTGGGCGTCGGCATCGAGCGCACGCAGGCCTGCGCTCCGGGCGCGTCGGCGCGCACTCGGGCTTTGCCTTATGCGTATGGCGACCTCGGTCGGCTGTTCGTGCGCGAGGACACGTTCGGCGCCAGGACGATCCCCATGGGCTGGGGTTCGCTGGAAGTCGTCGCCCGCCTGAGTACCGAGGGCAGCGATGGCGATGGCCCGGGCTTGGCGCATCGGCGCAACCCGAGACTGCTGGGACTGGGCACGTTCCAGGAGACCCCCTGGGGTGGCGTCTTCATCGACGCCTTCGTCGACACGGTCTCGAGCGGTACGTTGCTGGAGGCCTCTTACGCGGCCGAGGTGCCGGCCGGCCCGCTGACGCTTTACCCTCAGGTCGGCGCGACGCGCCGGAGCCGGCGCTTCGACGCCCATGTATACGACGTTCGTGCCGCTTCGACAACGCCGCTCCTGCAACTGTCAAGCGAGCTGCCTGTCGCCGGCACCTGGGTCGTGCTGGGACATGTGCAGACCGAACCGTTCAGCCGTGCGTTGCGGGCGAGCCCGCGAGTGGACGCGCACCGGCATACTTCGGCGCTTGTCGCACTGGCCTGGCGATTCAGGTAGGCGATGGGTCGGCGACCGTATCAAGCCGAATCAGTTTGACCAATGGAGGCGGACCGCCCAGACGGACACCGGCCCTCTGTCCTGGTTATAGGCGGGGTTCACGATTCGCTGGAAGTCCGCCCCGAGCGCCAGGGTCGGCAACAGCTGCGCGTTGTAGTAGACCTCGACGATCTGCTCCGAACCATAGTGGGGCAGGGCCCCGTCTCCGATCAGGATGCCCGTGCCTCCCGCCGCGAAATAGCGCCGAGCCGGAGGAGACAGGGAATTCAGAGCAAGCGCGACGCCCAGCTGGTCCGCCGGACGACTCCACCAAGTAGCCCTTGCAGAGATGCCGCCTGACAGGGATCGATTGATCTCCGTGAACTCGAATGCTTCCTTGGTGCCATCGTTGGCACTGGCGCGCATGAAGAGACCCATTCCAGCTCCGAGCTCCTGCTCCAGGTTGACGGCCATGCCGCCACGGCCGGCGTATCGCCGAACAAGGGCAGTGTCGGGCACACCGCCGCCCGCTGCTCCGGAGACCGCTTCGTCGTATCGGCCCATGCGACCTCGGTTGAGGAATGCCAGGATCCTCAACTTGCCCGCGCGGTCGCCGACCGTGTGCCGCTCCTCGCCCTCCCACACGACGGAATATTGGCGAAAGCTCGAATCGATCTTTTGGCTGTTGGGAACGTCAGAAAGCGCAAGCAGACCCAGGCGCGCCGATGCGTTGCCCTTGTTCACCTCGAGCGATACCCCGTCGGTGTAGCCCCAAGCGTCAGCGGCATAGTCGAATGCGCCTGCATCTATCACGGACCAATTGAGAAAATCCGCGCGAGCATCGTGCGCGTATGAATTGGCGTCGAAAATGTCCGGCACCGAGAACTTTCCGACGGTCACGATGACACTGTCCTGTGGGGCCGGACCAGCCAGTGCGTTCGCTGCCGCATCCAGTTGCCGCGAAGCCGAGCCCAGCGAAAACACCTGGCGCAGGAACAGACGGTTCCATCGCAGATACGGATCACTCTTTCCGACCTTGTACGCTTCTCCGCTCGGATATCCGGCAACCCCTACGGTGTTGCTCAAGCCGAAGCCCTGGTCGACCTCCGGATTCACGTAGATTTCGCCGCCGGGCCAAAGCCGCGCACCCAGGTAGGCGGTGACGTCCGCTGTTTCGCGCTCCGAGGAACTCGCCGACAGGCTGTTGACACCGGAAAACCGCGATCTGAATGATGGGTGGTACTGATTCACGACCGTCGCCTGGCCGTGCAGGCTCCAGTCCTCGACATCATGCGAGCCATTGGCGGCGCTCTGGCTCGCGGCGCCGGCGGGCTGAACGGCGACGCGCGAGTCTTGAGCCCGCGAGGGATCCGACATGCCTGACAGAACGAGAGCAAGGAAGCAGAGGATTCCCAGTGTGGGATGACGAATTTGTGACGCAGCTCGTGTCATCGAAGTCATGTTGTTGAAGGCCGTGAGCAGTTGCTTGATTGCTTCGCCGATTGTCCGAGCGCAAGCCGTTGAGTGGCTGAAGAGACATCGAGCCACCCGTGCCCGCCCATAGAATCGGACATGACCCTGCTGACCTCGCTCCGCTGCGCCAGCCTCGCCGGCGCACTCGTCTTGTCGACCGCGGCGCTGGCCGACCCGGTGCCCATCGACGAGCCCGGTTTCACCGACGCCATCACCGAGCAGCTGCGCACCGCGCTGCCCGACGAGCACGTCGTCGTCGTCGGCCCGCAGCGGCTGACCATCGGCAACGTCGGCTTCGCCGTCAACCTCGCGCACCTGTCGCAGGCCTGCCATGCCGACAGCAGCAAGTGCGACGACGAATCGGCCCGCTTCGTGGCCGGCGTGACCAAGGCCTTCCAGGAGATGAACAAGCCGCCGGCGCCCGCGCAGGTGCGCATCGCCGTGCGCTCGGCACGCACCGCGCAGGCCTACCTGGCCAGCACCCGCGCCACCGGCCTGAACCTGCAGGTGCAGCCCTTCGTCGACGGGCTCGTCAGCACCGTCGTGATCGACACGCCGACGTCGATGCGCTGGGCCTCGTCCAAGGACCTCGACGCGCTCAAGCTCGACGCGGCCGGGCTGCGCGAACTGGCACGCGGCAACACGCACGCGGCGCTGCAGCCGCTGGCCAGCGTGGCGCAGCCGGCCGCCAAGGGCAAGCTCGGCGCGATCACGGGGGACGCCTATACCGCCAGCCGCGCGCTGTTTCCCGCCGACTGGGCGCCGATGGCCAAGGCGCAGGACGGCGTGCTGCTCATCGCGCTGCCGCGGCCCACGACCATCCTCTACATCGGCGACGCGTCGCCCAACGCCGTCGCCACGCTGCGCAACGTCGCCCACGAGCAGATGGCCGGCGCGCCCGACGCGCTCAGCGACCAGCTGCTGCGCTGGACGCCCGCAGGCTGGACGATCGTCAACTGAGCCCACCCGCGCGACACGGCGGGCGCGCGCTTCCATAATGCGCGGCATGCGCACCCCCACCTTGCCTTCATTCGCGTTGGCGCTGGCCGCCGGCCTTGCCGCACCGGCCTTCGCGGCGGACTCGCCCGACGCGCAACTGGCCGCCATCGCGGACGCCGTCGATGTCCAGGCGCTGCATGCCACCATCGAGAAGCTGGTCGGCTTCGGCACGCGCCATACCTTGTCCGACACCGTCTCGCCCACGCGCGGCATCGGCGCGGCGCGGCGCTGGACCAAGGCGCGCTTCGAGTCCATCTCGCGCGAGTGCGGCGGGTGTCTCGAGATCGTCACCCCGACGCAGACGGTCACCGGCAAGCGCGCGCCCAACGGCGTCGAGATCGTCGATGTCGTCGCGATCCAGCGCGGCACGTCCGACCCGGGCCGCGTCGTGGCCATCACGGGCCACATCGATTCGCGCGTCACCGACGTGATGGACGCCACGCACGACGCCCCCGGCGCCGACGACGACGCGTCCGGCACGGCCGCGGTGCTGGAAGCGGCGCGCGTGCTGTCCAAGCGCAAGTTCGCGGCGACCATCGTCTATGGCGTGCTGTCCGGCGAGGAACAGGGGCTGTACGGCGGCAAGGTGCTGGCGGACTACGCCAAGGCGCAGGGCTGGCGCGTCGAGGCCGACCTCAACAACGACATCGTGGGCAACAGCCATGGCGGCGACGGCGTGATCGACAACGGCACGGTGCGCGTGTTCTCCGAGGGCACCAAGGCGCTCGAGACGCCCGAGCAGGCCAGCCGCCGGCGCTACAACGGCGGCGAGCTGGATTCGCCGTCGCGCAACCTGGCGCGCTTCGTGGCCGGCCTGGCCGAGCGCCATCTCGTCAACTTGCGCGTCAACATGGTCTACCGCACCGACCGCTACGGCCGCGGCGGCGACCAGGTCGAATTCCTCGAGCACGGCTTTCCGGCGCTGCGCCTGACCGAACCGCACGAGGACTACCGCAACGAGCACCAGGATCTGCGCACCGAGAATGGCGTGCGCTACGGCGACTCGATCGACCGCGTCGACTTCGACTACCTCGCACAGGTGACGCGCCTGAACGCGATCGCGCTGGCCGCGCTGGCAAGCGCGCCCGCGCCCGTGCAAGGCGTGCAGATCAGCGGCGCCGTCACCACCGACACCGTGCTGACGTGGACCCCGCGGCCCGGCGTCGCCCAATACCGCGTGTGGTGGCGCGACACCACGGCCCCGCAGTGGCAGCACAGCCGCACCTACGCCGCCGGCGCCGACCCGGGCCATGCGGTGCTCAGGAACATCGACCTGGACGACTTCTTCTTCGGCGTGTCCGCGATCTCGCCCGACGGCTGGGAGTCGCCGGTCACCTTCCCGGGCGACGCCGGCAGCTTCTGAAAGGCCAGGCTCAGCGGCGCGCCGTGCGCAGGGTGATGGACCAGCGCAGTTCCTCGACCGGCGACACGCTGTGCTGCCAGGCCCAGCGAGCCGGCCCGCGCAGCGCGTAGATCGAGCGCGGCGCCGCGCGCAGCTTGATGACGTCGGCACGCTTGGGTGCCACCGGCGGATAGGGTCGGAAGCGCAGCGTGGCGGGCGCGCCGAGCGAGACGCCGTAGACGTCCTCGTGCTCCGGCACGTCGCGATGCCAGCCCAGCGGCGTGCCCGGCGCGTACTCGGCCACCAGCACGTGATGCAACGACTCGGGGGCGATGCCCGCCCAGTGCGCGACACGCGCGCGCAGCGGATGCAGTTCCTCGATCAGCGGCTGCGCCGGCAGCAGCTTGTTGGCGTCGTGGTCGTAGCTTCCGCCGAAGCTCACGACGCGGCGGCGCGCGGTGTACTGCTTGTAGATCGCCGCCTGCAGCGGCAAGGCGCGGATCAGCGCGATCAGCGCGGCTTCCTCGTCGCGCGAGAGGAAGTCGGCCTCGTAGGCCAGGCCCTCGGGCAGGTTGGCGGGAACCGGCTCGGGCAGGTCCTCGAACAGCGACCCCTGGCTCAGGAAACCCCCTCGATCATGCGCGCGGCGATCGCGCGGTGGAACGGCATGATGGCCGCCAGGTAGGCCCGGCCCCAGACGTTGTGCCAGCGCACGACCGTGGTGACGGTGGCGAAGCCGCCGCCGACCTCCACGATGATGCGGAAGTCCAGGTGCCTGTCGTCGAAGCCGAGCACGACCTGGTTCGGCGTCTCGCGCACGACCGGGAAACCGCTGGCCGGCGCGGCCTTCAGCCCCACCAGGCGTCCCAGTCGATTGCGCAGCCCCATCAGGCCGCGTATCCAGCGCGGCCCTTGCGCGAATGCCATTCGCGTGGCCTCGATCGCGTTGACACGATGGATCGCCGGCACCTTGTAGGCGTCGGCGAACTGGTAGCCGGGCAACACTCGCTCGGCGTCGGCGCTGGGGGCAGCGGCAATCGCGATCTGGCGGCTCATGGCTCGACTGTAAGCCTGGCCGGGCCGGGCGCAATGACAAGTCGACAATTCATCGGGGGCTTCGCGCGCGGCCGGGGTGGCAGGTCTGCAAATTGCTGCCTGCCGGGCCTTGCCGACTCGACGCCCCGGACCGCCAGCCTCATGAAGATGCCCGACTACGCCGAGTGGCTGATGCCCCTGATCACCGCGCTGGGCGCGGCCATCGTGGGCGTGCTCGTCTACGTCGTGCTGCGGCCGATCGCGCGCCGCATCAGCCGCCACGCGCCCGTCGCC
>Ga0209759_1001439_pt1 | contig 13429 bp, 21 predicted proteins | sample AraplaCL_Col_mMS_FD_184261 | JGI IMG/M metagenome (GOLD analysis project Ga0209759, IMG submission 184261) | Arabidopsis root microbial communities from the University of North Carolina, USA - plate scrape CL_Col_mMS (SPAdes) (version 2) | ecosystem: Host-associated > Plants > Roots >...
CTTCTTTGGCGTCACATGACTCGCTCCCCTCACTCCACCCTCTTGGCAGGGTTACCCGGGAGCATCCATGCAAGTTTATGCAACCCGCGCCGAGCAAATTTCGATCGGTGGTCACCCTTACCGTCTGCGGATTTTGAGCGATAAGCAGCAGTTTTCCGACGCCAACGGTCACCGCGCACGCTCGGGTCTCTCGGCCAGCCAATGGGGGCTTTTCGGTCAGCTTTGGCCGTCGGAGCGACTCCTAGCTCAGGCCATGCACCGCTTTGCCGTGGATGGAAAGCGCATCCTCGAACTCGGTTGCGGTATTGGGCTGGCCAGCCTCGTACTGAAGCGCCGCGGCGTCGATGTCGTCGCGTCGGACTCACATCCATTGGCCGCACCCTTTCTCGAATACAACACAACTCTCAATACGTTGCCGACCATCGATTACCGCCACCTACCGTGGAATGCCCCTGATCCATCGATTGGCCACTTCGACGTCATCATTGCCAGCGACGTCCTGTACGAACCCGCGCAAGCACTATTGCTCGCCCAGGTCGTCAAGCGGCACGCCTATCCCTCGGCGGAGGTGCTCATTACCGACCCCGGTCGCGATCACAGCCAGCACTTCAGTCAGCTATTGGCAGAGCAGCATTTTGCGCTTACCGAGGAGCGATGCCCCATGGATGACCGTGACACTCCCCCATATCGGGGAAACCTTTTGCACTACATGCGACGCGCAGGAGCACTTCTCTAATGACAAAGACAGCTCCATCGTCCGGCGCCGGCGCACGATGCTCCTCGTGCGAGGCCGTTTGCTGCCGCCTTACGGTGGTCCTTCAATCGGAAGACCATATCCCTGCTTATCTGACGACCGTGTCGCCAGAAGGCCTGCGCGTCATGAGACGGGGCGAAGAGGGCTGGTGTGTCGCCTTGAACACCACCGACATGAATTGCGGAATCTACGAAACTCGCCCGTCGGTGTGCCGCCGTTTTGTGATGAATGGCCCTTACTGCAAAGCCGTTCGCGCGGAATACAACGACCCTGTCGCCGTAAACGCTCGGTATAAACGGGACATATAGGCTTCTGTGGTTAGCAGCCACAGGCTGCACTTACCTCCCGATCAACCTCATCACCGAGAGAGCTCCATTGGCAAAGACCAACTATTCTTTTGAAAAGCGCCAACGCGAATTGGCCAAAAAGAAGAAGCAAGACAGCAAGCAGGCCAAGAAGACGGCATCACGTGACCCTACCCATTCGGGACCCGAGCCGAAGGCCTTCACGGCGAAGAGCGTGTAGATCGGGTAGCTGCCCGACGAGCGCAGACCCAGAGGTCTATCGCGCACCCGAAAAAAAAGCCCGGCTTTTGGCCGGGCTTTTCATTTGGCACTGGCAGGCTCGCTTAGATCGCCTGCACTTGCTCTGCCTGCAAGCCTCTTTGGCCATTGGTCACGTTGAACGAGACCTTCTGACCCTCAGCCAAGCTTTTGAAGCCCGACGACTGGATCGAGCGGAAGTGCACGAACACATCGTCACCACCCTGGTCCCTGCTGATGAATCCGAAGCCCTTGGCATCGTTGAACCACTTCACCGTACCGGTTTCTGCCTGAGACATGTTTTTTCTCCTTGGAACAAGTAAAGCCGCATGGGCGGCGAAAAGCTGGTTGCAAGGAGGAAGGGGGTACAACGGTGTAAGGAATCTACAACATCGGGCCACAATTCAAGGCGACCCTTGAAACTCAGCCCTACCACCTTATAGGGCTTGAGCTCAGAGCGCAAACGCCTGGATGGGTTGCAGCTTTCGCTGGATGGTCCGCGTGAGGTCGAAAACGGACAATTCGCTTACATCCCACCACCACATGCCGCATCGACAGCATCCGCCCGCTGAGCGGGCAGCTGACCATACTCCCAGACCTTACTCGCGCTCTTTTTGCGAGGTCGGTCGCCTTGTCGAAATTTGCTCCAATGGTCTTGCTCACGGGATGGATTCGGGCGAATGGGGGCCGTCGTTATGGCTACGGCAGCTTGAACTTGCGAGTGGCGCGCGGCGGCCAGATCGACGTGAATTGGCTACCGCCAGCCACGCGGGACGCAGCTGAAACGCCATTCAGAACGCCCATCTCTTCCAACACGTCCTTTGCTCGTCGAAAGCATTGCCTTGGGTCCGACACGAGCATGAAAAGATTGATCTCTTTGGGGCTGACATCGTAGCCCTCCAGTTCGACCGCATCGCCCAAGGCCTCTTTCAACTTTCCCTCAACCACGTCGAGGAAAGCTTCGTCGGCCAGCGACTTCCGCCAGAACTTGATGACAAGCTGATAGTCCATCGGGCGATTGTAAACCTAACTAAACCAGCTTCCGCCAGAACACCCGAAGCCGTGTCCCAATAAGTGCAACTCAGTCGCCCGCGATGCGGAAGATCACCAGCGTCGATGAAAAGAGGGCAGGGACATTTCTAGTCTCGAATATGTCTTTGATCCGCATTTTTTGCATCGCGAATCCCTTCGCACGTTCAACACGAACTAACCGGCGAGACTTTCGAATGCCTTGGCGATGCCCATCCAGGTCGGAGTTGCAGCAAACGGAACAGTGAGCATCTGCTGAGCAAGCAATACCGCACCACCATAGACATAGACGGGATGCGGTCGGCCACGGGTGCGCCAGTCATGCACCATGGCGACGACGATGAAGAGATCTGCGACCAATGCAGGCGGCAGCGATACAAAGGGTGGCGGCGGTCCGGCGCTCGCAGCGCCTGCCGGCGCGAGAAATGTCAAGAATACGCGAGCGATGGCCGGCGTCATCATGCCGATCATCAGCAACGTCATCAGACGCTTGTGCACGTGGGGGCGTCGGATGTTGACGATAGCCAAGGCAAATACCCCGATCAGCCACGGCCACGCACACAATGTAACTGCAGCAAAGCGACGCGCTGCGTCACCCATGCCCAGGGCCTCATCGCGCTTGATCACCGCCATCTCGCCGACGAGGATGACGCAGGCAATGACGCTGAAGAGTGCGATGCCGGCTAATCCCCAAGTGCGATGGTCAATCGTTCGTCCCGTGGCAACCAGTGCCGTCTGGATGAAATAGAAGCAGGTCCAGGTGAACATCAGCGCGCCATGAATGTGGATGATCGGCGGCGCGTGAAACCTGCCGACCACCACAGGTGCCCAGTACGTCGGCACAAAACCACCAAAGGCGACCAGAATGAACGCGCCCGCCATCCACACATAAAAATATCGGCTCTCGGCCCGTACCCGATCTACCTCGGTAGCTATGGCATTCATCTGTGCTTCTCCTGTTCGAGAAACGTCAAATATGGCGGTGTACGGATTTGCGACATGCACGTGCTGCTTGCTTGCTACTCAGCAGGGCCGCGGCACCGCCTCGGTTGCAATGCAATGTCGACGGCTACGCGCGTATCCGCGCCGCGCCTTCAACGGATCATGGACGCAGAAAACAGTGCAAAGCGCAGTACTCGGCCGACCATTCGAGAAGCAACGAGTCAACTCGGTACCGCTCTTGCGTGGTTGGTGAGATGAACCGCCGGCAATCGCCCGGTCGAGTGCGGCCAAAGTCTCTTGCCCTACAACCGTCATAGCTTGGATGGACCGGTGCCGGGCCTACAACACGCCGTTCGCCATATCCCTGCGGCACAGGTAGCGGGATGGGATCTGGTCCCGTGGCGGGTTAGGGTGGGAAGCGGACTCGTCCGGCCACCGTATCTCCACGCGCATTCCCTGCTTTGCGGCTCAGTCAAGCTCGGCCTTTATCAGCGCCGTCCGACATCGGGCGTGCGTCCACCCAGTTGAGTAGGGCGTCCAGTGCGGGGCACAGTGTTTGTCCCCAGTCTGTCAAACCGTACTCCACTTTGGGCGGCACTTGATGGTGGACGATACGGCGGACGATCCCATCGCCTTCCATCTGCCGTAGCTGCTGGGTCAGCATCTTTTGCGAAACAGAAGGAATAGCCCGCTCCAGTTCGGAGAACCGCATGACGCGGCCGCCAAAGAGATGGAACAGGATCACGAGTTTCCATCGCCCATCCAAGAGCGTAAAGGCGCGCTCTACGCCCGCCGCAGCTTCTTCCTGCGTGTACGAATGCGAATTTCTATCGGCCATGTGCCTTACCCCCAGGTAAGTACCTTACTTTTTCGTGCGTTCTTGCCGGCTGATCACCGCAACCCCATTCTGATTCCCACGCAAACATTCGGGCGCCAGCGGCATGCCCCACAGTAATGGAGGACCCTGAAATTGAAAAACCTACCCCGACCCATCGCCGACTACTTCGCGGCGGATAGCACCAAAGACGCGGAGCTTGTCGCCCGATGCTTCGCGGAAGACTCCGTCGTTGTCGATGAAGGGCATACCTATAAGGGACGGCCGTCGATCAAACAATGGAAAGAAGAATCATCGACAAAGTACCAATACACCAGCACACCGATCGCCATTGAAATGATCGGTGAGAGAGCCATTGTCACCAGCCACGTGGTCGGCAACTTCAAGGGCAGCCCACTCGACCTGCGATATACCTTTGAGATTCGGCACGGGAAGATCGCGAAACTCGAGGTTACCCTATGAACTTTGGCCTGAGGCTCGAAGGCAAGCGTGCCTTGGTAACGGGTGGAACAAAAGGCGTCGGGGCGGCCGTCGTCGCGGCACTGCTTGAATCAGGTGCGCGCGTCATGACATCGGCTAGATCGATTCCTCCGTCGACCATCAGCGGTGCCCTATATGTAGCCGCGGACCTTTCAACAGCCGAAGGTTGCACGGCGCTCGCAACGGCGGTTCACACTCAGCTGGGCGGCATAGACATCGTCGTGAACGTCGTGGGCGGCTCAAGCGCGCCACCGGGCGGCTTCGCTGCGCTAAGCGATGACGTCTGGAGTGAGGAAATCAACCTCAATCTAATGTCAGCCGTTCGCCTAGACCGCGCCTTGCTACCGCCGATGCTGGCCCAGGGCTCCGGTGTCATCGTCCACGTGACATCCATCCAGCATACGTTGCCGCTCCCTGAGTCCACGACAGCCTATGCAGCGGCAAAGGCCGCACTTTCGACTTACAGCAAGAGCCTCTCGAAAGAGGTAACGCCAAAAGGCATTCGCGTAGTGCGGGTGTCACCTGGCTGGGTCGAAACAGACGCGGCCGTGCACCTCGCCCGGCGACTGGCTGATGAGGCCGGCACAGATTATGAAGGAGGCAAGCAGATCATCATGAACGCCCTGGGGGGAATACCGCTCGGCCGTCCAGCGAAGCCGGAGGAGGTCGCAGACCTGATTGCTTTCCTCGTCTCCCCTCGCGCGAGTGCAATCTCCGGAACGGAATACGTGATCGATGGAGGCACGGTCCCCACGGCGTAGTTCCTTGAGGGGATCGCTCGGGCAGATGGCCGCTGCGTCATTTTCTCAAAAGCAGACGGGGCAGATCACGAAAGAGCCTGGAAATGATCCATCCCCGGCATAGTGAGATGGCCACAACGTGGGCAGGCCGGACTCCTGTTTCCGCTTTGCACCTAGGTAGATAGTGTCTGCTTCGGGTCGGAAGCAATGGGATGGACGCCTCCCCGCCCTCGGCATCTAAGAGTGCCAGACTGGAGTTGCGACACAACCAGTCACAGCGAGGAGGAGTCCGCCATGAAGCTTACGCGCATTGGGGTCGACATCGCCAAACAGGTTTTCCAGCTGCATGGCACGGACCGATTTGAGCGAACCGTTTGGCGCCGCCGCCTGTCCCGGGACCGTTGGCTGCAAGCGCTGCGCGAGATCGCCGAGCCAGGGTGTGAGATCGGCATGGAGGCATGCGGTGGTGCCCATCACTGGGCACGGCAGCTACAAGCGCTGGGTTATCGCGTGAAGCTGATCGCCCCGCAGTTCGTGAAGCCCTACGTGAAGAGCAACAAGAACGACGCCAACGATGCCGAGGCGATCTGCGAAGCCATGAGCCGGCCGAGCATGCGCTTCGTCGCGGTGAAGAGCGTGGCCCAGCAGGATCTCCAGGCGATTCACCGCGTGCGCGCAAGCCTGGTGGAGCAGCGCACGGCCAAAGGCAACCAGATTCGCGGCCTGGTCGCCGAATACGGGTTGGTCGCGCCCAAGGAGATGTCATCGCTGCGGCACACTATGCCGACGTGGCTGGAAGATGCCGACAACGGGTTGAGCTTCTGCTTCCGGCAAGTGCTCGATGGTCTGTGGCGGGACCTGCGTGCACTGGATGAGCGCATTGGCGAGGTGGATCGCGAGATCAACCGCATCGCGCACGCTGATCCCGAGGCACGGCGCCTGCAGCAGTTGCGCGGTGTCGGCCCGATGGTCGCCACCGCCCTCCTCGCCGCCGTCGGTGATGCCAGGCAGTTTGCCAACGGGCGGCAGATGGCTGCGTCCTTAGGCCTCACACCGCGTCAACACAGCTAGGGCGGCAAGGATCGCTTGCTTGGAATCAGCAAACGAGGCGACGCGTACGTGCGCACCCTGCTCGTGCATGGCGCCCGATCGGCGTTGCGAACGGCGTCCAACAAGGACGACCGACTGAGCCAATGGGTGCTACGACTCTCGCAGCGAGCGCATCCCAATGTGGCCTGTGTAGCCCTAGCCAACAAAACCGCCCGTCTAGCCTGGGCTCTTCTCCGTCATCAATGCGATTACCAACCGGCCCTCGCGGCCGCCTGAAAGAGACGTCCAAACACCATCCATCCACGATTGCTAAGCCCACCGCACGATGGCGAACCGGTCGAACCGGCGCCGGCAGAACCCTATAAGGTCTTTGTGCCCTTAAGCACGCGGAAGCGATTGGGAGCCGGCGCGCGACTAGCCCATCATGGCCCAGCACCGCAAAGCGGTACCGCAGTTAGAGGCCGGATATACGTGTGCAGTCGACACGGACGCCAGAGCACGGGAGGCTTTGCAAAGGGGAGGAGTCCATATACGGACCTTATGACCCGTCACTTTTCGCACATGAGATACGTTGTTTGAAGAGTGGACCACGCCTCGCTGGCATTGAAATTCGGCAACAGGGCATTGGTGGCGCTGGCGGCACCCGTGATGGCCCCCATTCCGTGCGCGACCATGTAAGAGGGGAAGTACGCCGGCGGACCGATGGCCCCGATGTCCGTGCAAAGTCGGCGATGCGTCGACCGATCCGCCGTCATGGCTTTGAACGCATCATCAAAGCGCTTCTTTGCATCCGGTGTCAGTGACCCCATGGTCGCCAAGATCAGCATCTGGCCAGCACCCCTGGCAGTGGGGTCAGCAACACGTTCGGCGTCGAAACGCGCATAGACGCCAGCGAGTGCGAACAGGCGCGTCGCCTTTTCGAACTCACCCTGATCGACGCACTTCTTTACGCTCGCGTAGAGATCTGCTGGCGTATCGCGATGGTTCGCTTCGAACAGGTCAAGGCACGGCAGCTGCTTGACCATCGCGAGATGACCAGCCCCATCGATGCGAGAAACTACCGGGGTGGAACCCGCCCTGCACGGATAGCTTTCTGAAAGCGCCTCAGTCACCTCCGAATCGGTGACCCTGGATGGCGTGCCATGCGTTTTCAGATAGGCGGCTACCGAGGCCGTCAGCTGATTGACGGTAGTGTTGTCCGGCGCACAGAACTCTTTGCCGTTGTGCGCCTGCACCAACTGGATGAACCAGACTGCATCCGCCTTTTCATCAGCCTGTTGGGCCGGCACGCTGCCTATTGGCGCGCAAGTGCAGATGGATAGGAGTACCGCGAGGCAGCGCTGGATCTTCTTCACAACTGACTTCCCTGTGGCTGTCCCTTTCGTACTTTATCCAATGCACGTCGGCCGCAGAATAAGCAAGAAAATGCGACGACGAGCCTCGCGTCGCTGCCCGCGCGGCATGCTTCGATAACGCGCGACGCCATGTCCGCTCCGGGTCGAAAGCGGAGATGAGCGAACATCTCAATGTCGACCAAGCTCACGCAAAGCGACATCAGGAAGGATGTTCAAGCACGGCCTTTTAGGGGCTCCCTCGCAACATCCACCTTCGCTTGTGAGATAGCAGAAGCTTCAACCTATCGGTCGGTAGTAATTTTCCAAACGTCAATCATGGCGTTGCCCAACATCACGCCACAGACCCCAAAGCCAATTCCCCCGAATAGAAGCAGCGTTTCAAGGGAAGTCCCCACGTGAAAGAGACGCGCGTCCTGCCCCGTCTCTGACACAAAGTAGCCGACGATCATTGTGAGGAAAAACATGACCGCGCACGTCCGCGTCAGCTTTTTCGTAGTGGAATACGTCCCGGCGAACCACCAGGCCGGTGGGAAATAGCTGTATGCAATGTACCAAGCCGCGGAAATTGGAAAAGCAAAAATTGCGAAGGAGTGGTACACCGCCGACAAGTCGGGGTAGTTCGACTTCGATCCCATGCGACGCGTTGAAAAAAGGCTGTCCATAAGCTCAACGAACGGATTGACGACGTCGAGAAGTCCCTGATGGTGGGCGCACAGGTAGGTAACGCTAGCCGCAAGAATCAGGACGGCAGCGATACAGGCTGCAAGAATGTGGGCAACGGAACAGCTTTTCACGTGAAATCAATCCTTGTTTCCATGGCACCTGCTGAATGCGGCCCGCCTGGGTGCTGTAGCTCTAAGCCAGACATGCGCGAGCTGCCCATCTGACTTGTTCCATCATGAATGTCCGCTTCGGGTCGAAAGCGGACCTTATTGCGAAAGGTCACACTTGACGTCGGTTACGATGCCATTGGCTATATAGATCGACAACTCGGGAAATCCTCCACCCCGCACTCCTGGCTTGGGGTTGCCTATGAAGTAGGTCCACTGAGCATCCCCTTGTCGGCGCGGCTGCTTGTCTGGAGTTGAGTCGGGCTTCCCCCACGCGGAGCTGATCCGACTAGAGGCGACTCCAATGAGTGACGCAGTATCAGTTGGGCAAGAGAACTCAGTATCTGTCCCTACTGGAAGCGACCTTACGTACTTGAGCTTGGCACATACGTCCAAAAGGACATTCGGATTGCCGTGTCCGTCATACGCAATACATTCGGTTGAATCGCTTGGCCTAGGGCGTTGCGATACTTCGGCGTCGTCCATGGCCTTGAACAATGCATCCAGCTGCGCCTGTCTGCAGATCTTGTCGCAGGGTTGCGTTGCAGGCGGTGAGGAAGACGTCTGCCCAAAGACGACCGCAGCATGAAGGAACAAGATTCCGAACCCTACAAGTCCGTACAGACTGCGGAACATCCAACCTCCCATATAGCTGCTTAGAATGTCCGCTTCGGGTCGAAAGCGGACATCACGAGGCGATCGCAACGACGGGTCAGAGTGCTTTTCTGGCTTGATGACGTTTGCTGGAGCGAGCCAAGAAGCACTCTGGCCTTTTGTGCTTATTGCACGACCTTATAGTCCTTGCGGCAACGGCCAGCTCGTCATCCATGGCTTGATGTTATGTGTCCGCGGCTCGAACGTCAGCGCTCGACTCCCCGCATCCAGGCCAAGCTTCCTGTCGTCTGCAAATCGCATCCAATCGGGACGCTGACGAATTCTTTGTTGCAATGGAACGTCTTGCCCGCGCGTTTCCCTGAGCCACATGAGTAGCGCCCCCATTCGCAGCGTCGCCGCGAAGTCTTGCTGCTCTTCCAGGTTCTGACTGAATGTATAAGCGGGAATTCGCGCGTGTCTTACGCCGTCGCGGTTGGAAACACGATCGAACACATCAGCCTGTGGAACCGTGTACAAACCATCCACGGGTTCGTCGGTGAGAAGCTTCCCAGGCAACTCCGGATCACACATAGCCCCGTATGCCACAGCGTAGAGGCGATAGGTCTGTTCTTTCGACAAGGTCAGACGGTCGTACCAACGGACAGGGTTCCACGGAATCGCGCTGTACTCCTTGAACTGCTCTTGCATGCTTGGACACATATCCACATCCTCCGCGCGGATTGGCGCGAATGCGGTAGCGCATGATGCAGGCAAGGCCTGATTCATGGGAAATTTCGACAGGAGCTGCGCAAAGAGATGCACGCTTCCGTGCGTGTGACCGACAAACGTCCCGCTAGCCATGAGCGAGTTCGTACCCGCATGCAGACGCCGCATCACCGCCACTTGAGTGCAAACAGCATCCATGGCTTCCGTCTGCCTTCCCTCTGCAAAGTCGGCCGCAATCGAGGTTTGCCACAACCCCGTCGTGAAACCAAAAGGGTCTACAGGCAACCATGGGACGCCTGGCAAGTCGCTCCATACGTAGTCGAAATTGATCAGGTTCTTCTCTTGGTCCAACAATGGCGCATGTCTGGACAATAGTGATCTGGCTTGTTCCAGGTGTGCCTGTACCTTTGCAAGGCAATCATCGCCGCGCCCCCGGCAGAGCGCATCCCATTCGTCCGATGTGACACGAGGGAGCGGTGAAGCATCCGGCATCAACAGAGTCCTTGGGTCACCATGACTGGCTCTGGTGCCATCTGATGCCATCCATGCCAGCAGGCGCTGATGCAATGCGCCATAAGCAAGGTCTGCCTGATCTACCGGCACGTCGAAACCAAGAAACCATAACGACGGATAGGCGTTGCGCCCCGAGGCGGGCCTCCTGTCCTTGCTGAGCTCGGCAAACGCCTTCTCCTCTTCTGCGGTCGGTGGCCGCCAGCGTCCCCACGCAAAGGCCGCAACCAGCACGACAAGCGATACCAGCACGAGACAAAGAACACCTTTCAACAGCCTCATTGATGCACCCCCCATGACGTTCCCACTCTTTCGCCCTTCAACATGAATCCCCAAGTGTTCCGTCTCCAATGCCCTGGACAAGCGATTCTGTAGCGTCTGCTTCGGGTCGGAAGCGGACATCGCTCTTTAACCTTCGTTAGCCGCCCTTAGGGCAATTTTCCTGAGTAAACGCCGCGACATTCGCAATGCTTTCACCGAATCCCCAAGCCTTCATAGTGAACTTGCCCACCATGGTGTCGTCGCAAAGCATGATGCTTTGGGGTTTTGGGCCATCTAGTCGACATACAGCGCCATAAGTGGCGTCTCGATCCAGGGGAAGCAGGCGCACAACCATCTTGCACGCCTGGATTGCCTGGGGGAAACCGAGGCGCGCAAGGCTCTCGTTGAAATGAACCCGCTGCGTCTCTATGAGCGTCGCATCAGTCACAACCTCAAACGCCGAATCTTCGGTCTGTGCTCGGACGGCTTACGAGACAAGCATATAAGTCACTACCAAACCTACGACAGTCCTGGATAGCGGACGAAGACAATCCAATGGGCTTTTCATTCTCTACCCTCAATAGGTCCGCTATGGGTCGGAAGCGGGCCTTTCCATACTTTCCCAACTCGCAGTATCAACGCAAGATTGGGTACGGCGAATCTGCCGATGATTGATGCCAAATCGAACCGTTAGCACGGCCAAGGTCTGCCCGGTATTTGTCCGCCAACACATCGATCGCCGCTTGCCCCATCGCCATCCCCGCGGAGCGGATCGATTCGCCGCAAGTCAAATAGAGGTAGAGAGCAGCCAGCTCTTCCAGCCTGGACGAGCCTGACTCCACGACAAACACACCCGCGTCATCGGCGGAGGCATGGATCTCTACGCTTGGACCATCAGTTTCCCTGTCTGCCACATAGAGGAAGCTCCACACCCGGCTACTGACAGGGTTCGAGTCCCATCGGTGTCGACATTTCGGTTAGGCCCGTACAACAAGTCAATAAATGCCCTGAAGTCTGTCCTGTCTCGAACAACTTTGACCGTATGCACCAATCCCCCTAGTGACTTTTCATTAGGTCCGCTAAGGAGTTTGACCCACCCCCGATTTCTAGGCCAACAGTCGGTAGAGAATCCGACCTGTTACGGCTCCTGTGAATTCGCTTGGGACCCGCATTCTCGGGCGAATTCGGCAGGTGTTTTCCATGCCAGTGCAGAGTGGGGACGATCCTCGTTATAGAAGCGCCGCCATGCAGCGATTTTGCTCCGTGCGTCCTCCAGCGACAAGAACCAATGCTCGTTCAAGCACTCCTGCCGAAGCCGTCCATTGAAGCTTTCCACCAGCGCGTTGTCGGTCGGCGTACCGCGTCGGGAGAAGTCTAGCTTCACGCCATTCTCGTAAGCCCAGCGATCCATTACCTTCCCGGCGAACTCGCTTCCGTTGTCCACCTTGATCGCCGCAGGCTTGCCACGTTGGGCCACCAGCCTGGCCACAGCCTCCGCCACGTGCTCGCCACGCAGTGACTGATCCACCACGATGTCCAGGCACTCGTGGGTGAAGTGATCCACCACCGTCAACGAGCGGAACCGACGTCCATCGAACAACGCGTCACTGACAAAGTCCATGCCCACAGTTCGTTCGGAGTCGTGGCGACCATCTTGGGTTGACGCCGACGCGCGCTGCGACTGCGACGCGGACGGCAATGCCGAAGCGATAGGCCTTCCAGCTTGTAAAGCCGGTGCACGCGTTTGTGATTGTCCTTCCAGCCCTCGCGCCGCAGCATCACAAAGACTCGCTCGCATCCGTAATGGACTCGGCTCAGCGCGATCTCCCGCATTCGCATACGGATCGCACTGCAATCACGCGCTTTCGCCTGATAGGCGAATGACGATCGCGACATCGACATCACTCTCAAGGAGCGCCGCTCGCTCACCCCAAACCGTTCCTGCAATCGGCCTACCCAGGCGCGTCTGTGGGCAGGCCTCAGAGCTTTTTTGTGACCACCTCCTGGAGCATGGCTTTGTCCAGGCTCAGGTCGGCCACCAGCTGCTTGAGCTTGCGGTTCTCCTCTTCGAGAACGCGTAGCCGTTTGAGCTCCGGCGGGCCCAACCCGCCATACTTCTTACGCCACACGTAGAACGTCGCCTCAGCGATCCCCATCTTCCGACAGACTTCTCCCACCGCCGTCCCGAGCTCCACTTGCTTGAGCGCGTAGGCGATCTGCTCCTCCGTAAATCGTGACTTCTTCACTGCCTGACTCCTCGTTGGCTACGGGGGCCCATGGTGGCGAAGTCTCTACTTTACGATGGCCCAGTTTTCCGGGGGTGGGTCAAGTTCGGCAACGAGCGCTGGGAGGGCCGGCCCGGCCTCTGAAAGCCCCTCCCCAAAATGCCAGCGCAAAAAGCCCCGCTTTCGCGGGGCATTAAGCCTTCGGCAAAGACCGGCCAAACCAACGCGGCCTCGGTTAGAAGTGGTGGAGCACCCACATACCGAGCACCGCGAAGAATGCCAAGGTAGCAAGGGCGCTGACAATGCTTGAAGCAACCCACGAGCTGCGCGCGGTGCCCTGGCGGTTGAAACCGTAGGTCAGAAACGCACTGAACAATCCCAGGAGTAGGATGACGGCAGCCCCGCCGGGTCCATTTTCCTTCCACGCCGGGCTATCGGCCGGCGTTTGCACTGCACCAAAAAACAGGACGACGCCCATCAACAGCAACACGCCAGACGCCGTGAGATTGAAGAAACCTCGAAACGCTCTATTCACCATCTCCATGATCCTGACCCC
>Ga0209759_1001443_pt1 | contig 13414 bp, 20 predicted proteins | sample AraplaCL_Col_mMS_FD_184261 | JGI IMG/M metagenome (GOLD analysis project Ga0209759, IMG submission 184261) | Arabidopsis root microbial communities from the University of North Carolina, USA - plate scrape CL_Col_mMS (SPAdes) (version 2) | ecosystem: Host-associated > Plants > Roots >...
CACGGGCGCATCTGGCAAAAGCGGAATCTTGCTAAAATATCGCTGGGCTGATGTAGCTCAGTTGGTAGAGCAACTGATTCGTAATCAGTAGGTCGGAGGTTCGATTCCTCTCATCAGCACCAGTTTATAAGGGTTTCCAGCCGACGCCAAAAGCGAGTTGTGCTATTGGCCGTCGGTTGTGCTATTCAAACCGACCTTTTAGTGGCTGGACGAGCTCCGGCTTGCGGCGGTAGATGCGCTTCGTTGTCCGACTGTCGGCATGCGCCAATAAGGCTCTTGCTTGTTCTAACGTGCCGGCGTCGCTGGCGCACTTGGCGCGTAAATCATGGTCGGTAAAGGACTGCGTTACCTTCGTTTCATCCAGAACGCGCGTCATGAATCGCTGCCACATGGAGTCGAAGCCGCTGTAGTTGTCTTTCGCTTCGTCGTAGTAGCTCGCGCCGGAGCGGGTGCAAAACAGCCAATCGGCTTTCTTCGGCCGCAGCGAGAGTGCCGCCTCAACTTCGACTTTGAGGTCTGGCGTCCATGCATAGATGGTGCGCTTTCCCGTCGTGCTCTTTACTTTGCGTCGCTGCACGTGAATGCCATCGTCCTTAAAATCTTCGCTGGGCCGTAGTCGGAGCATGTCACCCTTAGAAATTCCTGTTAGCAATTTAATACGAATATAGGCTTGAATAACCGGGATGGCAGATGCGCCACCGTGCTCCCGCCGCCTGATAGACAGGCTCTCGACGATTTCCCAATCTTCGACATATCTATCGCGTGGCGCTTTTTGTTCCAGCCGCATTTGCCCAATGAACGGGTGTCGATCGATGTAGCCCCACTCGACGGCCTTTGTAAAGGCATGTGACAGCAAGGCAATGGCCCGCCTCGCGGCGACTTTTTTTGTTGATTTGTCATAAAACTGATACACCAGCACCGGACGCATGTCAGTGAGCAACAGTTCGCCGAACACCGCACGCAGCCGGGCGATGTAGCGATTCGCATCAAGCTGCTGCTTTGCGCTCTTGGTCGGGACTAGCTCCAGTGCGTACCGGTCCAGCAGCTGGCCCATCGTCTGGGCATTGCGGACAAATTCCAGCCGACCAGCCCACGTCTTGTAGGCCTCGGGGAGGGTGCCGCCAAGGCGGAATTTCTTTTTCCCGTCCCAACGCGCTTCCAAACCTGGCGGCACTTGGAAGTAATACGCGCCGTGCAGGAATTGCCACCGCGCTGGCAGACCTCGATTTTCTGCGTTGCGCTTTCTAGGCATATGCCAATGCCTCCCAGTTGGGAGAGCGGGCGGCTTGCTTACGATCAATTTGCCCACCGCCGAAAACCCGATCGACGTGGGCGCTAAGCACCACTAGCGAACCGTCGGCACGCACCTTATGCTGAATTCCCATCGCATTGAGCTGTTTCTGTTGAGCTTTCGCCCGCTTGCGCTTGGTGAGCTTGATGATTTCTGAATCATCTAAGAACATTGCATCCATCAATCCTCCCTCTTGGCCCAACGCCGAAAGACATACATCGCGCACACAATACCCAAGGGGCCGCCGAGCATGTATCCCGCGACCTCACCGCCGCCGGCGTCTGGCCCGACCTTGAGCACCACCAATTGCGCAGCGCTGATCACTAAGCTGTTGACGAAAGCCCCGACGTAATGGCCTCTGTTCACCATGAGCGACTGCATGCCCAGGGCGAACACGAGCACAAAGGTTCCGCCAAACAGGATCAGCGCTGCCATCTCGCACCCACACTATCGAGCGTTGCCATGCTTTCGGATATGAACGTCATGGCAGCTTCCGCATTGATGGCGTTCCCGTAGGCGCGCAGGCGTCCCACTCGTGCGTCAGCGCCATCAACCAGCGGGAATGAGCCGGGTTCAACCGGCCGCCATTTGCCGTCGGTGCAGTGGATCCACTCAGCATCACGCCAGAAGCCGTTTGCCTCATGGGCGACGGCGATGCGCTCAGCCACGCCACCCGGCCCAACAGTGAATTCAGCGGGACATTCGCGCAAAATGCTCCGTCCTTGTGATCGCGCGTTGTCGGCGTGGGCCACCCAGTAAAGCCGGTCGCGGATGTTGGGAGCGCCGACGCCCGCAGACGGGAACGGGACCGCCCCGAAGGCGTAATCCATTGCTTCCAAGTCAGTTTGTACAAGGTCGATCCACGGGTCTGCATCCTTGCTCGCAACCTGCTCTCCAAAGACAATTGCAGGGCTGCACTCGCCGATGAGATGGAACCATGCCGGCCACAGATGCCGCTCATCAGCGAATCCCGCTCCTTTGCCTGCCGCGCTGAAAGGTTGGCAGGGGCATGAGCCGGTCCAAACAGGGCGAGCGTCTGGCCAACCGGCACGGCGCAAGGAATGGGACCATACGCCGATTCCGGCGAAGAAATGGCACTGCGCGTACCCTCGTAAGTCATCAGGTTGGACATCTTCGATACTCCTTTCGTCTACGTCACCGGTAGCGATATGGCCGGCGGCGATCAGGTTGCGCAGCCACTGTGCTGCGTACGGGTCGATTTCGTTGTAGTAGGCGGCCATGTCATGCCTCAGCCGCAGCTATGTTCGAGAAATCAAAAAGATAGGACGGACGTGGCCGGCGTGCGTGACCGGTCGCCAGTGACCGGCCCACGTCGAGGCCGCGCCCGAAGCCGTCGGCTGTCTCGATGTCGGCCAGCGGCACGCCGCGGAACATGCCAGGCCATTGATGATCGAGCTCGACCCATGCAAAGAGCTCTCCATTACCCAGATGCGGGCGAAATGCGGCGACGTAGCCGGCGAGCTCTCCCTCGTCGGATGTCTTGAAAGTGATACGGTCGCCGACGGCCGGCGGCAGGGCGACGAAATCGCGGGTGTTGGCGGTCGTGCTGGTCGCGGTTTGTAACAAGTGCATTTAGATTTTCTCCGGTACGGCCGTGACAGAACACACTCCGAACTGATCGACGGCGCTGGCGATCACATCGCAGCAGTGAGCGGCGATGGCGGTGTATGTGAAAGACGATTTTTCAGTGCGAACGACAACGCAAAACGCGGTCATGAGTCGGTTTCCTCCTCGGATTTATCGGGCAACAGGATCAGGCGGGGATATGGGCATGCGCCGATGTCGGCCCATGCTTTGATAACCAGCTTTTTCGCTTCGCTGGGAAGCTGCGCCGGCATTGATTCCGGCGTGGAAGGGCAGGGCGTCGGCTCGACTTCGACGACGCGGTGCGTACAGTTATTTACACGAGTCCAAGGAAAGGCAACGGCCACACCACCCGAGGCGCGAACCTCGCCGGTTTGAACTGGCGTCCATGTGTGACGAACCGATTTGAAGACCACCCCGACGAGCTCAGTGCAACGCACGCCATAGGGCGTAACCTTTTGCGTCTCACCGTAACGGCCAATGACTGTCTTTTCATCCTTGGCGAGCGTAATGACGAGGTCTTTGCGGTTGATCAGCGCACCGCCCTGGACACGCAAGTAACTTGCCCAGCATGCGCGCTGCTCGCCCTCGATCTTTTGAACAGCGTTCCATGCTGCGAGCATTGCCGGCGGCGCTTTGTCGATCATGCCTTTGTCGATGCGCCGCAGTTCGCGCCAGACAGTTACCGGCGCGCCGCCCCATTGCTGAAACTGACGGATGCCCCAAGCTGCGGCCCAGGCTTCCACGCGCGCCGACGGCACGAGCTCGACTTCGCCGACGTTTTCAGCGGCGACGATATGGCCTTCCTTCGTCTTATGGTCCGCAACACCGTCGATGTTCTTGGCGACATATTTCGCGATGTAGCCGGCTGCGCTGCCTTTGGACCAGTCGATTTTCTTCACGTCGAGGCGGCGCTTGGATGCACCAGGTTCGCCGCGATCAACGCGCCATGCGTAACGCTTCATGATGCGTACCGCGCGGCTTGCGATGTCGGTAACGTGCTCGGTCTTGTACTTGTCTGTCGCGCGCACGAACAGGAGCATGTGCCAGTGAGGGCATCCGTCGTGATGGGGCTCGGCGATGCGAAATCCATAGAGGCCGATACCGCGACGCGCCAGCGCAGAGCGGCAAAGCGCTGTCATCTTTCCAAGATATTGATTGGCTTCATATGGCGTCGAGCCGTCGTAGTTCTTATTCGGCTTTCCGTCGTGCCGCGTTGCGTGAAAGCGCGACGGACATGTCCACGTCAAAAACAATCCCTGGTCGTTGTTCTCACGGGCGATTTGCTCGAACCCATTGATGCGCAACATGAGTTCATTGCGCCGGATCGCCTTATTGGCCGTCGTTTTTTCCGCGAGCTCGGCGATGCTGAATTGCTGGCCGAATTCGTTCTTTACGATGCTGGCCTCTAACGCTGCAGCGTTGCGCTTGTTCTGCGAAATGCGAGATAAAACGGCGTCATTGCTGGCATAAGGCTCGCCGCGATAGTGGACATAGCCGAGTTTGATATTGCCCGCCTCGAACGCGCGCTTGACGCGCTTGCGCAGTTGACGACGCCACCACCGTGGATCAATCGCGCGAGCGATAACGGCAGTAGGGTCATCCTCAAAATCGGGTACTTCGATGCCGTAGTCGGCGCACTCAGTAGCGATGATGTCAAGAGCGTGTTGCTCGGACTGCGCCGTCCACAGCATTTTGACGACGTTCGCAGCGGCCTTTTCGGCTGTCGCGACGATGTCGCTGTCGTCTTGAGAAAGATCGACGCCGGCTGGGACATACTGCGCAGCGAACGCGCGCACATGATCAACAGCGATGCTTTCGTAAATTTTCCACCAGCTTGACCACGACATTTTTTCAAGCGCGGCATCAACGACGCGCTTACGCCACTTGACCGGAATATGCGCGAGTTCAGGGGCAAAGCGCTCCGACTTGATAAACGATTCGTGTCGCTTCCGAATTGGAACTTGAACTTTCTTAGACAGCATTTAAGACACTTTCGTAGGCACGTACAGCGCGATTAGCAGCCGCGCGCATGGCGCTGCGCTCGCTGTTGGTGAATGAATGGATAGGGGATTCCCAGCGGTCTGGGTCGAGGCCGGCCAGGTTGAGCACGTTGCGGCGCACTGCTCGCGGCGTTACGCCCCAGGCTTGAGCAATGATCGGGGCCATGTCTTGGCGCTGGTGGGCTTGGAGTTTTGCTTTAGCCTCGGCCAACGCAGCCAACGCAACCGGATCATTTGGCGGCGTCGGGATTTCAGCGTCACGGGCGCGCAGGAAATCGGCGGCCGGATGGAATGACGCATGGTCTTTGACCTTGGCGGTACGCATGGCTACCCCTTGACCAGACCGAGGGCCGGCAACAAGACGGGAGCAATCAACAGAGCCAGGATCGCGAGAGCAGGCAGGCGACCACGAATAGCAAGGATCAATGCAGGCATTTACCACGCCCCTGCCATGCCATCGAGGTAAGCGATGCCGCGCGCGACACGCGCACCGAGCTCGGCCTTGCCCGCAGCGACTACCTGCACCTGATACACCGTCGCCAGGGATTTGCGCGCCCGAAGCCGTACAAGCATGCGTTCGGCTTCGCGAAGTTCCAGCAAGTAGGTATGAACCATGGCAGACCAGTATTGAAGAGGGTCGAGCATCGTCAGCTTTCTTTGGGGTGAGCGAATCCCGCGCACGCCTCGCGGCGCACGTTGGACTTAACAGAAATGGGGATTGGTGCCGCTTACGGCGGCGCGGTTTGCTTGGCGATCGTCATGCTGCTGCCAGGTCTAAGGCAAGCTGGTTTCGCGCAGCGTTGCGGGCGTGTTGAGAAACGGGAATGCGCACATCGCCGGCAGGGATCGCAGATAGGGAGACCGTGCGCAATACTTCGAGCCCGGCGACGAAGACGTGACCGCATTCGTCGTTCTGACACATGTAGGTGATTTCCTTGAACATGCTCGACATGGTGCGGCTCTTGGTCGCGCGGACGCGGCTTTGGCAATGCGGGCAAGGGATGCTGATCACTCTCATGCTATGGGCTTCCTCTCAATGGCGTACAGCGCCCGGCCTCGGCCGGTAATCTTCTTCGCGCCTTCGCGCACAGATGTTTTGACAAGCCACTCGAACGCCTGGTCGGCAGTCTCAAGCCCTTGCTGCACACGAACGGCCTCGATCATTGCCAGTTCGTCGTCGTTTAGCTGGGACTCTTCCAGATGCATTTTCGGTTGCTCAAAAGTTGCTTATTGCTGTCTTTGATCAGGCGGCGGCGTGGGATACGCTTGAACCTGTATCTGACGCGAGGATCGCGGCGGCCTGGCGCATGGCAAGCTGACGCAGGATTGTCGAGACGGCTTCGCCTTGATAGTGGGCGAGCGATTCGACGAGGGCGTGCTCGTAATCGTCAAGACGCAGCATTACGCGATGCTGGCGAACGCGTTTCGGGTCTGGATACATAGCGGTATTCCCCTGGTTCAAGCGGTGGTTGATTCGAGTTGTTTTTCATACGCCGCCAGAGCGCGCAGCGTCAGCAGACGCAGGAAAGAAGCGCGGGTGCGCTGATCCTGCTTGGCGTACAGCTCGACTTTCGCGAGCTCGTCGGGATTGAGGCGCATCGTGATTGGCTTCGAAGCGCCATCATGCTCGGTATTTGGGACTGTATCGAGTGTGCTCATGGGATATCATTTGTGTACGTCACTTAGCAATGACGTCAATATAGTACTCAAAAACGTACCTGTCAAAGAAAATATTTGTGTAATGACGACCTTTGGGCAACGATTAAAAGAAGAGCGGAAACGCTTAGGCTTCACCCAGCCTGACTTTGCGGCCGTTGGTGGAGTAGAAAAAGGGGCGCAGATTAACTATGAGCAAGACAAGCGATTCCCCGGCGCGGACTACCTGATAGCTGTCGCCGCGCTCGGTGTGGATACTCAATATGTTTTGCTTGGCACGCTGTCGGGCGAGGGGCTCGCAGACGATGAAAAAGAACTCCTGGCCGGATATCGACAATTAGACGTGCGTACAAAAGCCCGAGTACTAGGAGTGGTTGAGGGGGCGAATGCTGCGAACGGCCCGTCGCAGCCAACCAAGAGCGGCGCAACCGTCACTTTTCACGGTGCAGTCGGCCAACAGATCACCGGCGATATTACCGCGCCGCAAACAATCAACGTCGGTCGAAAAAAAAAGCAGTAGCGCCATAGCGCCATGCTATGCGATGGCGCGCGCGACTTTTGTGACAAAAGCAGCGCCAGCACTGCACGAGAATAAAAGTAGGGTTCCAGATGTCGGAAAAAGTCGAATTTTCAGGGGATGTTGGTCAGACAGTTATAGGCAACGTGAATGACGCGCCACGCCTGAGCAACGTCGTCAACTTGAATCTGAACGAAGCAAAAAAAGAGGTGCAGAGGATTACCGACTATCAACGCAAACGAATCAATCTTCTAGTGAAGGAGTGGGCGGCGATCTGCGGCGACAAAGAGATCGAAATCTACAAGGTGTTTATTGCAGATTTTGGCGTACGCTATTTTCGTGAACTCCCTATGGAGCACTATCTCACTGTAAAGGAGACGCTCGAGGGCTGGATAGCCGCCGGCGTCTCGAAGACTGCGGCGGTGCCCCCGAGCGTTGCAATCGACCATGCAAAGTTCTTCTCGCGGGAGCACGTTCATTGCGCTGCCTGTACCGAAAAGGATGCTTCGTTCGCACGCGCGCAGCGAACCATTTTTGCGCAATTTGTGCTGATTGCAATCCTGGCAGGATCGTGCGCTTGGTTACTATACAAAATGCCGACACTTCGCGAAAGCGACCAGCAGCCATCAGAAAATAGATGTTATTTCGATGGCAAAGCCTACTCACTAGGCAGTACAGTGCGCAACTTTTCCGGGGCACAGCAAGAATGTATTTCTGATGCTAGCGAACTTCGAAGCAGGTGGTCTGTGGAGCGACGTCGACGGTAACTCTGCTCAGCACTATTAATTCTTTAGGCGCAAACGAGGGATATAAAGAAAATGAGTGAAGAACAGACTGTTAAACAAGACGGTGGGACAAAAAAAGCGGAAGCGGTACGCAAGACGAGATATAGGCCGACTTCTCCCTTGGAGATGTTGAAAACTCCCACGACGGTGTACAGCATGATCGCCATTTACGTGGGTCTTGGACTGGCATATCGCCCTGTGCGGGAATACGTTTTTAACACGTTTGACCTGTACACTTTAGTAGGTGTGATTGTGGCTGTCGCCGGCGTGGCTACTGCTGTCGGAGTTTCGGTAAAGAGTCAAAGACGCTTAGTTGACGTTGATGACGAGCGCGAACGCGAACGCTCCAAAGGCATCCACATTGATCATCTGTTTCCAACGCGGCAGTCCGATATGAGCAAGGATCAGTTCAGACTGGTGGTTGATCAATTCAATGAACCGAATAGTCCGTTGGAATCTCGGCTAACCGGCCCGGAATCGGAGAAAAAGCAGTCAGAGACACAAGAGAGCAAACTCAACCAGGAATTGGCTGTAACGGCGACGTCATTTACGAGTTATTTTGCGGCAATCGCTCAAACGCTTGAGGAGAAAGCGCGTGATGCAGAAAAGAAAGCGTCAATTCTGCTGGATAGAGGAGCTTCTTATACTAAATGGGGTGTCTTTTTCTTCATCAGTTCGATCATCGCGTGGCAAGTTCTTTGCTTAGTTCATGAGTTTCGCACGGAATATATTTATGGTATTGCATCATGCTCGGCCCTATTTATCTTCATTGAATTCCTAAGCGCCTGGTTCTTAAAGCAATATCGGCACTATGTCGATACCGCGACCTACATCATCAAAATAAAGTCAATTTTTGATCGTTACTTATTGGTGTATCTGGCCACGCGGACAAATGAGGCGTTGGATGAAAACGCGCACGCACGTGCCCAGGCGTTAATCGACATGCTTGCGGCCGATATCCGGTGGCCAGACTCCTATCTTCTCAAGAGCGCAGACGTCGGTTTTGCAAAGGAGGCAATTGAAGCGATATCCACGTTAGCGACGCAGTTAAAAAAAGAAAAGAAGAATGCCAAAAAAAACGTGAACGAAAAAAAATAAGCTAGGCAATCAAGAGGGATGGGAAAGTAAAAATTACGAAGCACGAGGGGGATGAATGAAGACTGCACATGCTGGAACCATTAAAAATCCATTGACGATCATAGCGATATTCGCCGGAATTGCGGAAATCAGTGGGACGCTCGTTTTACCTCATATTGCTCCAGATAACCAACATTTGTACATATGGTTCCTGATGAGCTTCCCTTCTTTACTGGTCATCATTTTCTTTGCAACTTTAAATTTCAACCATCGAGTTCTCTATGCGCCGTCGGACTTTAGCGACGAAGGCCACTTTGTAAACTTGATTAGAAAAGCCAGCCCGATTGAGGTGCTCGGCAAAGTGGCAGCGGATGAGGTTGCCGCTATCGATGTGAAGGACGAAATGGAGAAAGGCGGGAAGTCGATCTCTGACACGACAGAGCCCAATGCGCAGATCGCTGAACATTCAAATAATAGAGACATCGTCGCTTTAACAGAGTCAATTGAACCCGTATCCGCAAAAGAGCTCACTGCCAAGCAACAGACCATCGAGCGAAAAAATCCTACGCGGTCGGAAGAAGTCGCAGCCGAACCGAGCGGCACGAGCTTAAAAGGACAAAGAAGAAGGGGATTCAGCGCGCGGTCACTTGAAAAATTTTCGATATTAGAAACGTCTCGAGAATTTTTCAATGCGGAGCCACAGTTCGATGTCAAATTAGGAGAGTCATCCTATGTGTTTGACGCCATTACAAATACGGGAAAGTCGCTCACCATTTGGGAATCGTTCGTCGTATCAAATCCTTCGGCCGTGAAAGAGAAAGCGCGGAGATTCCTGCAAGAGGCAGAGATCGTGTGCCAGCAAATGACCGAAAAATTGCAGACGACAATATCAGTTGTGGTAATGCCGATATATGGGTCCACCGTTTCACAAGACACGATAGATGCGAGTAATAAAGAGCTCCAGCTCATCCTCTCTGCTATTGGACTAAACGGCATTGTGGTTGGAAAGCGAATGGATTCTCTATGGCGCGCTGCAAATGAACACGCGGATATGAAGGAGGGTTCCTCCTAAAAATCGGATCACATCACAACACATCGGATATCCGGGCTTATCGTCTATATTTCGCGATTTTCTAAAATTATTTCGCGCACTTCCTTAATTTTTTCCCATTCGAGGTTCGCCGCGCGTTTTGCGGTTTGCTTGCTGGCATACATGTGTTTCAACGTCTTCGGATTGCCGAGCGCGCCAGCGGCCTGACTTCCCGATTTCTTGCTGACCTTGTCTTTCCACTTCGCTATGACGCCAGTAATTCCTTCATCCGGGTCGTTTTGCAACTCGCGCTCAGTGTCGGCCGCTTCGGTCTTGGTCTCAAACTGCACATGCGTCGTAAAGCCGTTGCGGCTGCCGCTATGTTCGACCGATTTCGACAGCCACTCGGTCGCATCAATCTGCGGCTTATAGCCAGAGACCTGCACAGGCGACTGTGGCGAGATAGTAGGGTCGCCGACGGCGAGGGTCATATCGAAGGTCGCAAGGCCGCGCTGTAGCCGCTGCCACTCCGACGACGCGGCAGTGCGAGCATCATCCTCCGACGCATAGGTCGTTCGCAGGCGCTTACTGTTGCCGGCGATGCCCGCGACGACACTACGCCGCATACCGTGATCGTCGTCAAACCAGAAGGCGCGCACGCCGCTGTATGCATCAGCCTCGGACGACAGGTAATTGTGCTGGTCGCCGAGGTTACGCTTTATTTTCACCGTTGGCAGTTCCTTGCCGCTGACGCTCCTGCTTTCGTTGATCGGAAGGAAAAGCAGCGTGTCATTTTTTACAGTCGCAACGGCGTCGTATTTCTTGCCGAGTCGGCGTAGTAGTGCGGCATCACTTTCGTGCGTCTGGTCCAGGTGCGGAATCTCGACGCCGCGCAACGGATGGGAAATTCCCGACCGCAATTGATTCTCGGCCGCGACCTGGTCGATGACTGCGCCCAGCGTCGTGTCGTGGTAGCTGCGTTCGCGCTGCTGCTTAAATGTGTCGATCAGATTCGCCGAGCGTGCGCGAATCGTAATCTGATCCGGCGCGCCGGAGTGTCCTGCCTCCGTGACCGTAAAGCTGCCGGCATCGACGAGCGGCTTTCCCTTCCATCCCAGCATGAACGAAATCTTGACGCCGGTCGCTGGCAAGGCAAGCTTTCCGTCGGAGTCATCTAACGTCAGGTCCAGTTGATCGGCTTCGTCTCCCCTGGTCAGGAGCAATCGAAAGCTGCACAGCCGTTGCGTGACAGGGATAGTGATGTCCTTGTCATCCATCGTCACTTTGAACGCCGGAACAAGTGCCGTCATGCACCGCCCCCGCCGAACTTGCCCTTGATGGCATCGACAACGCCGCCGATCTTGTCGGTTACACCGCCGACGACACTGCCGATAGCGTTCTTTGCGCCCTCGGTGATGCTGTTCGTGATGCTATCGAGGCTCAACATGTTTTTGAGGTCCGAAATATCGCCGAGTCCCAGCATCGACAAGACGCTGTCGTCTGTTCGTTCGAGCGTGATCGTGAATTCGACCTTGGCCGGGTCGCCCATGCCATCGAGAACAGAGCGGGTCTCCGATAGCTCGGTGATGATGTACGATCCATAGATGCGGCCGGTGCCTTGGATCAGAATCCAACTCTTCCCCGTGTCCGCCATCAGGCGCAGCGCGTCGAACGAGTAGAGGCTCCCCGTGAGCTCGGGCGCGACCCAGCCCGATAGCGTGATCGTGTCATCGCCCGGGCCGGTGAATTGCTTCGCGTCACGCCGACCGATACGGCCATTGCTTGCAAACTTCCATTGCGTCTTCCGCTGCAACTCTTGATAAGCCAGGGTCGGCAGACTGAAAACGAACATTCCTAAAATCATCATCATGATGCGGATTCCTCAAGAGCGGTCATACAGCGACGAGCGGAAGCGCGCCGCCTTGTCACGTTCGCGGCGGTCGAGCACTGCCTCGACGGCTCGTGCAATTGCTTGCTGATCCATTCCCGGTACGGCCTGAATGGTGATGTTGATCGTGTCGCCCTGGACAACCACGCCGCCACCGCCGCCAGGTGCCAGCGCGGGGCGAGTGTCGAAGGCCATGGCCGGCATGCCGGCCGCCCCGATGGCGATGCCAGCACCGACGCCGGCCAGCTTGCGCGCCAGACTGGAAACCGCCTGCAAGGGCTCGTTCTCGCCTCGACTCATGCCGACGGCAAGCCCCTGCATGGTGTAGTCGCCGAGTTCAGCAAAGACACGGCTCGGGCTATGGATGTCGAGCTTTTCCTTGAACCAGTTAATGACCGCAGAGCCGGCCGACATGACCGCGTCTTTTACTGCGCCGAGCGCGCCAGTGATGCCATTGGCGAGGCCGCGTAGGATCATCGCGCCGAACTCGCTGAACTTCGCCGGCAGGTCGATGCCAAACCAGCCCAGCACGGCGGCAAACGCCTGGTAGAAAAAGCCAAGCGGCGACCAATTCAAGATCAGCGCTCCGATGCTGCCGAGTCCGCCAGCAAATGCTGTCTGCACCTGGCTCCAAAGGCCCATGAAGAAGCCGGCAATCGGTTCCCAATTCCGATACAGCAGATAGGCGGCAACGGCGATAGCGGTCACGGCAAGGCCGATAGGATTCATCAAAAACACGCGGCCGAGCCACATGAAGACCGTCCCAACGCCCCGCAGGATCGGCATGAGCACGCCGCCCTGAATGCCAAGACGGGCGAACATGACGTGCAACATGGCATAGGGGCCGATGATCGAGGCGAGCCCCAGCATCAAAGGACCGATGACGATCAGAATCGCGGCTACCGCAGCCAGGCCAACAATCATTGCCTTCGCAAGCATAGGATTGCGCTCCATGAAGGACGTGAAGCCCTGCGCCGCCGAGGTTGCCATTTGCAGGGCGCTCGCGTACATCGGCAAAATCGAGGTGCCGAGTTTCAGCTTGAGGTCGGCCAGCTTCGATTCTGTTTCGAGCTCCTGGCCGTGAGCAGTTCCACGGCCCAGCTTATCCAATTGGTCGATGTCGGCCGCGCCGCGGTTCAGCTTTTCGTTTTTGTGAATCTGATTGCGCTGCTGGTACATCGTCGCTGTCAGGTTCGCCGCAGTGCGGTTCGAAAAAATGCCCCCGATGGCGTCGAGGATGCCTTTGTCGCTGGTGATGCCCTTGCTCGCCAGTTGCGGCAACAACACTTTCTCCATCCACTCGAATTGGCTTTCGCGGAACAGGTCCGCGCCTTTGATGGCACCAGGATTCAGAAACGAAATCTGGCCGGCCTTGTCGTGCTGGACTTTGCTTTGATCGCCAATCAGTCCCAGGTCGTTGAGCAGCGCCATAGAGCGCTTCGTCGTGCGGCCTTGATACAGATTCTGATAGGCGCTCATCATGGCCGTACCGACCCGATTGCCGGACATCTCTTGCACGAGCGGTTCCATCTGGTAATAGAACGACTCGTCCTTGATACCTT
>Ga0209759_1001449_pt1 | contig 13367 bp, 14 predicted proteins | sample AraplaCL_Col_mMS_FD_184261 | JGI IMG/M metagenome (GOLD analysis project Ga0209759, IMG submission 184261) | Arabidopsis root microbial communities from the University of North Carolina, USA - plate scrape CL_Col_mMS (SPAdes) (version 2) | ecosystem: Host-associated > Plants > Roots >...
CCGAGCGCGGCGTGAGCCGCCAGCGCTACAAGGGCCTGGGCGAAATGAACCCCGAGCAGCTGTGGGAAACCACCATGGACGTCACCCAGCGCCGCCTGCTGCGCGTGCAGATTGAAGACGCCATTGCCGCGGACCAGATCTTCACCACGCTGATGGGCGACGACGTGGAACCGCGCCGGAACTTCATTGAGAGCAATGCGTTGGTGGCGCGGAATATTGATGTTTGAGCAACGCGAGTCCCTGTAATGAAAAAACCGAGAGATTTTCTCTCGGTTTTTTTTTGGGGCGGGCGGGCGGGCTCGTCAGTGCGGCAAGGTAAGTTCCTATATAGGTGAGGATTCCCCTCTTGCCCATGCTTCTCTGAAAAAAGTGCGCATCTCCTCGCTGAAAAACAAGCCGTCTCCCAGCATGGAGGTGTACGCCTACCATGCTCCAAATGCTTTTCCCTGCCTTGAGGGATTACTACGAAATGGGGGATTTCATTATAGATTTGTGCCGGTAGATTATGCGCTTCGCCCGAACGATATTCCAAAAATAGACTCGGGCTTAACCCAACTCATTCGGAAGGGAGGGGCTGCGCGATGCAGTACGCAAGTTGTAAGGAGGACGGCAAGGTTTGGGAGGCATCCAGCTTTTCACAACTGCCGCCGGCGGAGCTGGAGGCGAAGCGACGTAGTTTGGAGTGTGTAGAGTGCAAGCAATTCGCCTGGTTTCGCAAAGAAAGCACGCATGGTCATCCCGCTCATTTCTGTGCTCACCATGCCGAAAACTGCAACTTGCGAGTGGAGTACATCGTTGTCGACAACGAGCGCGGCGATGCTACGCAGGACGAGAGTCAGGTGGATGCCGGTGACGCGATCATCGTCAGATTGGACCAAGAGCAGGGGCAAGAAGTAGACGTAAAAGAAGTCCAACCTGCGGGCGACCTGGGGCAAGCCGCTGGAGGCAAAAGATTCATCGCCGGTCCTGCGTCACGGGAGTCTTCCCAGCATTTCACTCTCCGTCGCATCCTCTATCGGCTAGTTCAAAGTCCAAACTTTCGCGAGTCTCAGACTCCGATCGCTTTATATCGAAGTGAGAATGAAGTCCTTATTGCCGGACCTGTGGCCGATGTCGTGTTCAATTTTGTTGATATCTCGAGAGAGCGTCACCACGAAAAATTGATGCTCTATTGGGGGCCGATTGCGTCTGCGGGGAGAACCAAAGACGGGAAGATTTGGCTTAATTCATCATCGGAAAATAAATCGGCCAGTATTGCGATATTTGAAGACGTGGCGCCAGAGTTCCAGGCGACTTTTAAAATCGAAGACCTTGAGGACTTGGGTGGGGCGCATGTGCTCGTCGCGGCGCGGTGCGTGGTCGCGGAATCAGGAAAGCCTGTAATCTGGTGCGGTTCCGCAAAAACCATCGTTATTCGTCGATATCGTGAGCAGAGCGAAGGGGTCTCCGGTTGAGCGGCTACATCTGAGTCTATGTGATATATGCGAAATTGGGGTTGATTATTTAATCTTGCATTGCACGGAACGCCGATGATAAAAAGTTTCGCCGATCTTCATTCGATTGATCCTGCTGTGTTTGCTGACACGGGGGCTCTTGATCCGATTCCCGGAATTGACACGAAGCTTTTCATTGATCCTAGTTTGTTGCGAGATGCAAAAACGCCAGAAATAGAAAAAAAGCTTTAAGTTGGTGGAGGATTACTTTTCTGATGTTCTGAAGGTTGTGGAAAATATCGGAAAAGAGGGCGATCGATTCTGGAGAAAGGCGGATGAACTACTGACCTTTCCCGAAGTGGACGGTCTTTGCATTGGCTATTCGAAAGGGACTCGCGGCAGTGGCATGGGGAAGGACACAAGAGCAAGACTCTTGGATACCATTACCCAGATCGTCCGCGCAGGCAGCAGGGATCCGAAGATATTTGAGCTGATCGGCGCCTTCGAAGATGGCATTGGACCGGATCGGATCAGCGACATGATCGCCAAAATAATTCTCCCCGATCTCATAGCTTTTACGCAGCGAGTGTGTAGCGACCTCGGGATTCCCATGACAGTTCACCGGGTGGCGAGGGGGCTTCAGCAAGAGGACCTTCCTTCCAATCCTGTCACCAACAAGCCACTAATTTTGGTGCCCAAAGAGGTGTTGCGTAATCTTCCTGTGGCAGAAACTTATGCTGATATCGGTTGGATTGCTGCGCAGAATCAGAGCTTGCGCGATAGATTTAACGAAATTATTGGGGGTCGGTGGAGCGAGATAACAGTGGCGCGACAAAAGGAGATTCTGAAAAATAGCTTTATAGAGCGCCCGGATATACTCCAGATGGTTATCGAAGCCTACCGTGCCGCAGATCGAAGAGTCTATGATTTCGACAGCGACCCCGCAGGAGAAGTGATTTGGTATCGAGCATCGAAAACTGTTGCTCATGAAGTGCCATTGCGGCTTGAAATGTCCCAAGAGCCAACTCAGAATGAGGTGGAAGGCGTGGTGTTGCGGATTTGTGAGCACTTCAGGTCGCTTCTTGAGGACAATCAACTTTGTAAATTGCTTTATGACGGCGAGGGCAAGAAAAAGCATGAATCCGCCGCGCAGTTGTTGTTCTTTGGAGTGGCCTCCGCTTATTGTGAGGCGAATAATTTAGATTTGTCTCCGGAAAGCGATGCAGGCCGTGGACCAGTCGATTTTAAGGCAAGTCGCGGCTATCGAGAGAAGGTCGTTGTGGAGGTAAAGCTCACAACGAATCAAAATCTTGTTTCTGGCTTTCTTAATCAGCTGAAAATCTACCAAAAGGCCGAGGGAGCATCGAGGGGCGTTTATTTAGTTGTGCACAATGGCGGCTCCGAGGCAAGGTTGGATGCGCTGCTGAAAGAATCCGCAAGCGCCGGTGGTGGTGCTCCAAGAGTTCTCGTAGTGGATGCGGTACCGAGGGTCTCAGCAAGTAAAGCTAAGACACCTGACTGATCTTTAAGTATGTTTCAGCAAGGTTCTTGATCGACGTTTGCATGCACCCTTACCTAGACAAAACTAATCTCATATCCGCTGAATCCCCTCTTGCGCCGCTCTTGAGCGTATTGGCAGACAGCAGCGATGCGGAACCCGCCCCCTCGCCTCTCCACCGTTGGAGTCAGTGGGTAGGACTGACCAATCTGGTGGTTTGTGTATTTGCTCTCTGGATTTACGTGCAGTGGAAGATTGCACTTTTCGGCTGGATAGTAGGTGTGACTCTCGTGACTGGTGTCTCAGCGGCTGCGGTACTTGTATTGGTGGGGGCAAAGGCTACATGGACGGAGATGAGGAACTTCGAGCGAGAGTTTCTAACTTCGGTGTCCTCTCGTCTCGTTGAACGCCGTGCTGTCGTTGTGCGAATAGGGGCGGGATTTAGCCATCAAGATATTCTCTTCGCGCGAGACTATCTGAAGTCCGTTGCGGTCCATCTGCGCTCGCGCATCAGTCTCATAGTGGGAGCGCTCGATAAAGTGGGCGTATTGCCTTTGGCGGTGTCTGCTGCCATCACGTTGCTAAAGCTGCGGGAAGCCGGAACCGTCACAGTTGTTTGGGTAGCCGGAACGGCCGTACTAGCATTTTTCTATGTTCTGTCGGTCCACATGCTGGACGCGGCGTACACAGTCGAGCGCTTTGTTGTGCTTTTGGACCACGCCGCAATGCACGCTGCTGCTGAACGTGTTGATCCGGTTCCAGCTTCAAAAAAATGACAGCCGGGGCCGGCCGCGCACGCCGGCTCACGTCAGCGCGGAAAATCGAGCTGCGCAGCCAAGTGAATAAAGCCGCCCAACAGGGGCGGCCTTCTTTCACACCATCAACAACCCATCACGTCACTCCGCAGCCTCCTCCACCTTCTTCCTACGCCCCCGGCTAAACCGAGCCGACAACGCCTGCCGAGCCGTATCCAGCCCTTCCCCCTTACCGGCGACCTTCAGGAAGGCATACCCCTCCAGCGAACCAGTCATCAGATCGCTGCCTAGCGCCAGCTGCGAGTCGCGCATCTTTTCGTAGAGCTTTTCAATTCGGACCAAGCGAGGCCGGAGCGTGTCAAAGCCAGCAAGGTCACGCCGCAGTTCCGCAAGGCTGAAGTTGGCCGGCAACACGCCAGGGTTATTGCCCAACACTTCCACGGCTTTCCGGCAAAACGCCTCCGACTTGTCGCCCATCTTCATGAGCGTGCTGCGTTGCTCGGTCGACAAATCGATTAGACCAGCAAGCTTCTCTTCCAGTGTCTTCAGCGCGGCGTCGACGGCGGTCAGGTCAGCGGCACTTGGTTGAAACGAAATCAGGTTTTGTGACATTGCAATCCTTATTGGTTGGCAACGTTATGCCGGTTGGCACAACCGCGCGAGATTGGCGTGCCGCTGCCTCGGTAGCAATGCAAGCAGCGACATTTGACAATTGGACCCGCGTGTCTCGAAGGAAGCCGTACGGATTCCGCCCGTTTCGTTTCAGTGTTGGAGAGGGACGCTCGACTCTTGGACGGTCGAGTTCGAGTGTTTGAGAGTGGAGCCTGACTCTCAAAGCGAGACGTTTCAGTGTCTAACGGTGGAGCGCGAGGCCCAAACACTGGCGCTTCAGTGTTCGAGGGCGACAACCGCCACCCTCTGACAGTGAGACTTCAGTGTTTGAGGGTGAAGCTCAACCGTCAGAGGGTCGGACTTCACCGTTTTAGGCTCAAGCGCGACTCTTCGAGTGTGGCACTCCAGGGTTCGACGGTGGAGCGCTAGCCTCAGGCAGTCGATGACGCGGCGCTGACGGAAAGCTATTGACCGTTTCCGCCCAAGAACGGCGCTTCCTTTGCCGCGATGCGAGTGCGTAGCTCGTCGTTTCGGTGTTGGCCGTTCTCGCCAAAGTGGATGAGGCGGTGACACGTGGGGCAGATCGCGCCGACGTACCTCGGGTGGTCTAGCCCACCATCGGAAAGCCTGTTGATGTGGTGCGGTTCCAGATACGGCGTGCCGTCGCTTTTACGATTGAACGGTGCCGGCGCCTCGCAAAGCTCACAGTGGCCCTCCGCTCGCGCTAAGACATATCGCTTAACGCGCGCACTGCGCTGGTATGCGATCCGGACAGTCTCTTTCGCGTCGGCGATGGGGCCGCCGGGCTGACATGCAGCGATCGCCGCTTGCCTCAACGTCGACAGCTCCCCTGGCTGGCTCTCGGCCTTTGTCGCATTGTCGTCGTCTTGATCCGGCAGATCGTCCAGTTCGCGACGCAGCGTGTTCGATACAGGCATCAGCCGGAACACAATCACATCGCGATCGTTTCCATTGCGGTCTGCGTCTCGTTTGAAGAAGTGCGAATCACAAGCGAACTCGCCCAAGTACACGCACGGCTTCCCTTTGCCCGTCATCTGAAAGACATGCAGGGCGCGGCCGTCCTTCGCGTGAGAGGCGATGGCGAGGTTGCCCTTCGTCATCTTCATATCCCCGAGCTGGCCCTCACCAACGTAGTGCAGGTGACCAAACTCATTGAACTCGTCCTTGTAGCCGTGCTGTTCGCCGTTTCCCGTAAAAAGAAAGATGGCTGGGGCCTGTCGGGAAGGGGCGATGCCGCTTTGGCCGCTGCCCCCGAACTTTCCCGTGATCTCCTTTCTGCGGTTGTAGGCCTTACCGATGACGAACTCGGGAATTTCCATCGCCGTTGCAGCCTTTGGCTGAACGGTCTCCTGATCGTTACTGGGCAGCATGCAATCCCCCCGGATTGGCTGTAAATTTTTGTGCCCATTTTATGCCACGCTAGTCCGCACTGAGCGGTGCTCTCAGCTGCGCAAGCCTTGCGCGATCATTCCGTCTGCACATTTCGCGCCTGAAATAGGGGCTGCTTTTGCGCGTCGCTTTCGTATAATCGCCAGCGCTGCCGCACCAACGGCAGCCGGGTTTGGCGACCTGCATGGCAGTTCTTAGAGAGGCTATCGCGCAAGCGATGGTCCGCTCTTGCTCGCTTGTGTTGTTTACGGCGGGCCGGGCGGGGAGACCTTCGGGTCTGCCGGTCGTTCTCTAAGGGCCGGTTCGCCAGCCCCGCCGTCAGGCCCGCCACCCCTCGTCTGGCGACGAATGGCGTGCCTCCACTGCAACTTAGAGAGGCCGACATGCCACCTGTCGAAAGCGGGCACCGCCCCGCGTCTTATCCATCTCCACCCGCATCACCCAGCCCACCGCCCACGTCATCCGACACAGGCAGGCTCACCAAGAACCGTACTTACCTGAACGGCGCAATCGCAGCGCAGGCGTATCTCAGGCGCACACGCGCCGCCATGCGCAGCCACGGCCAATGCCGCCCGGGCATGCTGCGTGAAGAGCTTCAACATCTCTCCGCACACGCGTTCCCTCCGGCTTTTATCAAAGGCTTTATGGATGCGATTGATGCGTACGTATCGATGTCGCTCGGGGGCCGCGATGTCGATCCGCAATCGTGGGACGTGCTAGCTGCCATAGAGCGGCGGGGCTACGGCCAATAAAAACAGATTGACGCATTCCCGTGACGGGCGGGAATGCCAGCAGAGACTGTGATTCAGACGTGCTGTGCCAAGCGAGTTCGGCTCGCGGGATCAGTCGCGTGCCACACTCAGACCTCCAGCGACACTGACCGCGTCAAGGTCTCAAACTCACGTAAAACATCAGGGTGCTTCTGGGATAGGAAGCGAAACACCGCTTCGTTGCTCACCAGTTTGGTCAGATATCCCTTCGCTAGGACCAGATTCAAGACGTCTTGTCCGTAGGACTGCTCGACCAACTTGAGTTGGCCTTGCAGGTTCCCCATCTCGCGCTCCATCTTCGCCATCTGCTCTGCGGTGACACCGCCCAATTTGCGCGGCTTGCTCTCATGTAGCAGCAGATTGCTCGGCGTGGCCGCAACTAGTGCCTGCGCATACGAAACTGTGATGTTGTTCGCCGCGATCATCAGTTCGACGCACTCGATCTGACGGGTGGGCTTCAGCTTGCGAAGCACGGCGCCCAAGTTGGGTGAGAAGTGAAAGTCCTTCAGCAGTTCTGCGGCTTCCGGGCAAACACCATTGAGCAGTGCCGCGTGCATGATGATGTGTCGAACATCGACGTTGAGTGCTTTCGCTAACTTTTCGCGAGGCACACCGCGCTCCAGGGCACGCCGGATCATGAAGTGCACCTGAATCGTACTGACTCGATTCAGTCTGTTGTTGTACGTATAGCCTTCGTCATCGTTGGCAACAAGACAAGGCGCATCCACGAACTCCAATTCCCTCAGCGCAGCGAGGCGGATATGACCGTCAAGCAAGATGTGCATTCCGCTGGCTTTGTCAGGTTTGCCCACGCTCAACGGCTCGATCATGCCGATCGCCTCGATAGACGACAGAATCTGTTTGAACTTCGCAGATTGCTGGAGCCCCTCGGGGGTCTTGCGCGACGGCAGAATGTTCTCAAGAGGCAGCGTCAGTGGCCGAGGGATAAACCCGAGCAGATCGGTCATGAGGTATGGCCTCCTGGCCAGACTCGGTCAGAGAGGTATTTGGGCAGCGTGTCCAAACGCTCGGCGCGGAGCAACACCGTGAAGCTCTCATCGAGCATCAATTCCCGCAGGGCTTCAACGACGAAGAGCAGACGTTGTTGTGCTGTCTCGGCCTTTCTAACAAGCAGCTTCTGACGTTCGACTTCCTTCTGGTAATTGCGCACCAAACTGGATGTCGTTACCTCAGCCGGCTTGCGTGGCGCGCTGCGGGCCAAGGTCTTTCCGAGTGCCTGCCGCCGCTCGATAACGCGCCGGGCGTGCAGCAATTGATGACCTCTCAACTGGCCGGTCTCATAGGCTTCCTGCAACGCAACTTGTACGGCACGGTCATTGTTGCCGGCCCCTGAGATCACAAGCGCTGCTGTCAATGGGATTCGCCCCGACTCTACCGCCACAAGTAGGCGCTCTTCACCGCTGCTGAGGAGTTGCAGGATGCCGTGTACATAGTCCAGCGTCAGGCCGGTTTTCTCTGCGATCGCCTTCTTGTCATAGCCTTGCTCTTGGAGTCGGCCAATACCCGCCAATAGCTCCAAGGCATTGCCCTTCCGGCGCGCAATATTCTCGGCCAGGCTCATCACGAAAGCGTCTTCATCGCTCGCCTCCACAACCAGGGCAGGGATAAAGTTCTCCCCCAACTCTCGGAAGGCCTTGAGGCGTCCTTCACCACAGATCAACAGGTAGTGCTCGGCGCCGTCTTGCCCAGGGCGAGGGGTGACAGTAATCGGCTTCTTTAAACCGATGGTCTGGATGTTGCGGACGATGTCCTCGAACTTCTGTGCGTTGCGGTCCCTGGGGTTGAGGACTTCGATTGCGTCCAGCGGGATCATGCGCAGGTCAGGCTTCGCGTGTTTCCTGGTCATGCCGCCCTCCTGATGCGGCTGCGCTCCGCCATGCCATAGAGGTAGTCCAAGTTGCCGAATCGATAGGTCTCCAGTTCGAATCTGTTGTGATCGGCCAAGCTGATGCGTGGCAAACCAAAGTCCAACCGTGGCAACAGGTAGTAGTCCAGCGGTCCTTCGTTGGCCGTATCGAGTCTCACGGCTACGGTGATGTCGGGGAGAAGGCCAGCGTCAAAGCGCACCTTCCACCGGTGGCTGCCGGTCTCCAGCATTTGACAGCGGGATAGAACGATCGAAACACTGAACTCGCGATTGACAGTGAGCAGGTCGGTTGCCGAGTCACGTTCTACTGAGCCGCCTAGTTCGGCAATCATCCGCTCCGTATGCCCGATGATTTGCGGATGCAAACGCCGCAAGAAGCGATTGATTTCGATGTAGTGGTAGTCGCGATCCGGTGTGAAGCCTACTGCTTGATACGCGCGAACGAGACTACCGAAGCGGTGTGCATAGGCTGCGGCTGAGGGCATGCCTTCTGTTTCGTCGATGATTAGGCCCGACAAGATGCCTCGACTGCGATAGAGATTACGCAGCTTATCCAACAGTTCTTCGTCGCTGAATCGGCGTGCCCGAGCGCGCAGGATACCTTGCGCTGTATAGAACAGCTCGGGTGACACGATGGCTTCGAAAGCCCCGTCCCTGCGAATCCACATTTCAGGTCCGTTGACCACCCGATGCTTCTTGAGTTTGAAAGAGGTTCGGTTGTAGACGTTGTTGCCGATGTACTTTTCGTTGGACAGCACTTGCCGCACGGTCGCACGTGTCCATTCGTGACCGAGGTCTGTGCGAATCCCGCTGGCGTTGAGCCGACCGGCGATTTCCGACTCCAGTAAGTTGCCGTCAATAAACCACCGGTAGATTTGATTGACCGTTGCGGTCTCTTCGTCCGGCCCTGGCATCAGGATGACGCGATCGGTTTGCAGGCTTTTTTGCTGGCCGCGCGCAAGCTCAGCTCGCACGGTGCCCAACTGGTCGACCAGGACGCGCCGCAGGCCATATCCCGCCGAGCCACCCTGTCGATACCCGAGTTCAATCAGCCGACATTGGCCGGCGAACACCTTGGCAGACAGCTCGCGGCTGTACTCGCCGGCCATGGCCCGCTTGACGCCTTTGACGATAGTCGAGACCGGTGAACCGTCGTTCTCAAACTGTTCCGCGCAGTAGGCCACCTGGATGCCTGCACGGCGGCAGATGTATTCGTAATAGGCGCTCTCATCGGCGTCTTGGAATCTCCCCCAGCGACTGACGTCGTAGACCAGAATGACTTGGAGGTCGGCAGTGCCGGACTCTACGTCCTTGATCAGTTGCTGTAGCGCTTGGCGGCCGTCGAGTCGCAGGCCGCTTTTACCCTCGTCGGCATAGGTCCGCACAATTTGGATACCGCGACGCTGGGCGTACTCGCGAATCTTGTCGGCCTGATTCTGTGTCGAGTACTGCTGGTGCTCTGTCGACATCCGAACGTACTCGGCGCCACGAAGCAGGATCGGCTCGTCGGGAGGTCTCGAAAAGGTTTCGGCCATACATCCAACCGCGTAGTTTTTTTTTTCCGCCAGTGCCGGCTAACGGACGTGGGCGCCTGTGGATTCAAAGCCCCAATTGCCTGCCTTGCAGGATGGCCAAGACTCACATGGACGAACGGTAATGGTTGTTCGATGCGCTGCCTATGACGTCCTATGTTTGCACACGTCCTTTTTGCATCAGTGGTCGAGATACACGGGCGTAATACGCACGATCCACGCGTCCATTGTTGCGCCGCTTGGGTGGAGAACAGGTTCGATTCGGTATAGGCCGGCTAGGAGCTTGGCTTGGAGCGAGTCGGGATACGAGGGGTCTTGGCTCTTCTTTTGCGGATCCTTTGTGCTCCCACCTTTGGCGGCCGTATTGCGGTACTGCTGCCAGTAGTCCGGATGGCGTTCATGCCAAGCGCGCTGGCTGCGTTTTTGGTTTTCTCGGTAATCCGGATCGCTCTCCATCTTCTCGTGCTGCCAACGCCGTCGCCGCGCTCGTTGGCAGGCTGGCATGGAGCAGTAAGTCTGATTCGGCACTTGAGAGCGCGGGACGAAGGATCGGCCGCAGCATGCGCAAGTCCGAATAGTTGCCATGGCGTTCTTCCTGACGAGTCCCGAAGATGCTTCGCAGTATCCCCGCCGTTTGCTGACTGCCTGAGTTTGCCGCAGCGTAAAACCAGACCGTTGCGGCAATTCTTCGGCGCGGAAATGCCAGGGGTTTCGAGAACGGCTCGACAGTTCCCGCGCCTGCCGTCACAGCGGCGCTATTGGCGTTCCAATCTCCCTAATTCTTCAAGCACAATTTCCCGAAACTGGTCGAAGATCACCCAGTTTTTGTACTCGGGGTCCCAATGGCCCCGCCCCCGGCAAATCGGTTCAACAATGCTGCGAACTGCCTCGTTATAGCGATGCGCCACCGCCATGTTGTTGATCGGCAAATTCCGTGCGTGAACACGTACCCCTAGAATCAGAAACATCCATTGCCCATTTCCTTGCAACATGTCGACCTCCGTGTGAATGACGGGGTCAGGCTAGGGGCGGCCGGGCGCAAAAAACACTCTCCAACCATGAACGAAACACTGGTGCAGGGAAATTCCGGCTTTGAAATCAACGAGTTGGATGCGGAACAGGCGCAACAGGTCGCCGCGCTCCACGCCTTCCTGGCATTCCATCAGCAGTTCGATCGCGAGACCAAAGCGCTCGCCGTGGCCCGCGCCCTCGCGCAAGAATCGTTGGATCGGCTCGAAGCCGGGCGCCCAATTGCCAGGTACAACTCGGCAAATATCGCTGACTTGGTTGGGCAGAAGGTCGGACCAGATGGCGCAACGGCATGGTTGTCGAAGGTTTGGAAGGCGCTGGAGCAGTCTCTTGCGGAACGCCGGACGGGCATTCAAGACGTAGCACGGCAAGCGGGCGCCAATATCTACGCGTGGCCAAAAAAGACACCGGGGGCAGGAGGGGCGGGCAATAGCTCGGAATACAGCATTGAGTTCTTGTCGCTGCCCCAGAGCGAAAACCCGGTCGTAACGCCTCTGCCGGGGGAGGTCACCTACGTTCAGGAGCTGACGTTGAAGCCGGCGTTCTGGGCCCGTCCGCTGTTCAAGAAAGGATTCCCTTTAAAAGGGTGGAGGCGCACAAGCTTCATCGCTTTCGGTGTTCTCGTCCTCCTAGCCGTCGGCGGCGCACTGCTGCTGACTTGGCTCGCCCTGAACAACCCGAGGGTGTCATCGTCCACCAAAGACGTCGCTGTCTGGGTGCTGTTCGCCTTGATGATGTCTTGGTGCGGCTACTCGATACTGAAACCGTTCTCCGACCTGGCAGACCTTCGCCTCATCATGGCGCCAGACGTGATGGTGGGTTTCACCGAACTGAATGTTCAACTTGAACTGGCCCGAGAGCGTCCCGCCGATGAGGAGCCGTATCGCGTGCTGCGGCTGGTGCGCTACTCGGCCAAATGCGCTGTCTGCGGTGAAACCGTGCACTTGGCCGACGGCAAAAGAGAGTTCCCTGGCAGGCTTGTTGGTAGGTGTTCCGAACAGCCACGGGAGCACGTCTATTCCTTTGATCGACACACCAGAATCGGCAAGCCTCTTCGCTAGTCGTTGCGCTACCCAGGCTCCGTTCGCACATGAACCCATCACTAAAAGAAAGCCCACTCGGCACCTATGCCGATCGCAATGGAAACTTCCGATCGGAATACCAAATCGGCACCAGGCTGGTTTGGGTGACTTGTCGGCATCACATCGGTTGCCAACAGTGTGCGGATAAAGCCGACGCGTTGTTGCCCGACATCTGGGCTGCAATGCCAGACGCTGTCGCCATGGCCGAGGACTACTCTCGAACCGTCATTCCGGAGTTCTGGCGCCCGCACGATATGTCGCAACGCGAAGGTGCGCGCTTGGCTGTATGGGGCATCACCATTGTCCCAGGCACTGGAGAGGCCGCATTCGATATCTCTATGAACTTCGACTTTGACTTCGATTCGCCCACGTTCTCGAAAGACGATGTCCGGAAAGAGATGCCCATCTTGCTTCCTGAACTACCGGACCCGCATTACGTCTTTGTCGCCCGCAACAGAAGCGGGCAGCTCAGTGTGGTGTCTAGGCATTACTGATTGCCAGATCAACCCTGAAACGTGGGACGTGAATGCCAACAGAAGCAGTGGTTCAGACGTGCTCGCGCCAAGCCAGTCTCCGCCTCTTCATCAGTTCAACGCACTCGACTTGCGTGTCGATTTTCCTGACCGCGTCTGCAGCCCGTGCGTTCACGTCGGCCGCTTCAAGAATACGGCTTCAATATGCGCGCGGTCGGGCGTACCAAACTGATCGGTAAAGAACTTGGCCGTATCGCGAAACTCAACCGCCGTGCCGTGAAACGGGTCGCGTATCGATAGATGAAACTGTCCGTTCGCTTCCCGAATGCCGTCCAGCATCACCATGTGCCCGGCTTTTCGGAGCATGCATGGCCCCATGTCATTGATCTTGCTCGCAAGATCACGCCACGCCTGTTTGCGGCTCGGGTGCGCGGCGCCAAACAGGCCCGTCTTGTAGTTGAGGTCGTGCTCCACCAGGATCGGGGTCCATCCAGTCTGGTGGTGTAGCGAAGCCATCAGGTTGGCGGTTTCACGGGTTTTGCCAAGGGCCGCTTCGTAACCGTGGGCGGTATCGCGGTTGATGTGCCCATGGTCAAACATCATCATCAGTTCGCAGGCGCCCGTGCAATCACGAAAACCCGGCTGCGGCACCATCACCTTGCCGTTCCCAAGCGGATAGGCCTTGAATTGCCAGCCGACTTGAATGGGGCTGACCGTATTGCCGTTCACCTCAAACGCTGCGTGCTTGGCATCGGCGGCTAGCTTGATGCCCCCAATGCGCTTGGTGACGTATTTGGCGGGAATGTCGTAGATCTGCCCCTTCCCCAACTGCGAGAAGTAGCGGTCGTTGTCACCCTCCGCGCGCGGGAACCGCCGGACGGCACC
>Ga0209759_1001451_pt1 | contig 13358 bp, 9 predicted proteins | sample AraplaCL_Col_mMS_FD_184261 | JGI IMG/M metagenome (GOLD analysis project Ga0209759, IMG submission 184261) | Arabidopsis root microbial communities from the University of North Carolina, USA - plate scrape CL_Col_mMS (SPAdes) (version 2) | ecosystem: Host-associated > Plants > Roots >...
CGCATGACTCCGAGGGAGAATTGACGTGAGCAACCTGATCATTCGCAAGGTGGCCGTGCTCGGTGCCGGCGTGATGGGTGCGCAGATCGCGGCGCATCTGATCAACGCCAAAGTTCCGGTGCTGCTCTTCGATCTGCCGGCCAAGGAAGGCCCCAAAAACGGGATCGCCCTGAAAGCGATCGAGAATCTCAAGAAGCTCTCGCCCGCGCCGTTCGGCGTCAAGGACGACGCGCGCTTTCTCGAGCCGGCCAATTATGAAGACGACATCGCCCGGCTGGGCGAGTGCGATCTCGTCATCGAAGCCATCGCCGAGCGCATGGACTGGAAGCATGACCTCTACAAGAAGGTCTCGCCGCATCTCGCGCCGCATGCGATTTTCGCCACGAATACTTCGGGGCTGTCGATCGGCAAGCTGTCGGATGGATTCTCCGACGAACTCAAAGCGCGCTTTTGCGGCGTGCATTTCTTCAATCCGCCGCGCTACATGCATCTCGTCGAACTGATTCCGACGCTGCATACGCGTGCGCAGATTCTCGACGATCTCGAGACGTTCTTGACGAGCGTCGTCGGCAAGGGCGTCGTGCGGGCCAAGGATACGCCGAACTTCATCGCCAATCGCGTCGGCGTGTTCTCGATTCTTGCCGTGATCGCGGAAGCGCAGAAGTTCGGTCTGCGCTTCGACGAGGTCGACGATCTGACCGGCGCGCGGCTCGGCCGCGCCAAATCGGCGACGTTCCGTACCGCCGATGTCGTCGGCCTGGACACGATGGCCCATGTCATCAAGACGATGCAGGACAATCTCGCCGACGATCCGTTTGCGCCCGTCTATGAAACGCCGGCCGTACTGGCGGAGCTCGTGAAGCAGGGCGCGCTCGGCCAGAAGACCGGGGCCGGCTTTTACCGGAAGGAAGGCAAGACCATCAAGGTGCTCGACCCGAAATCGGGTACCTATATCGAAGGCGGCGCCAAGGCGGACGAGCTCGTCGGCCGCATTCTCAAACGCCCGGCCGCGGAACGGTTGAAGCTGCTGCGCGAATCGGAGCACCCGCAGGCCCAGTTCCTCTGGGCGATTTTCCGCGACGTATTCCACTACATCGCCGTGCATCTCGAGTCGATCGCCGATAACGCGCGTGACGTCGATCTGGCGATCCGTTGGGGCTTCGGCTGGAACGATGGACCGTTCGAGGGCTGGCAGGCGGCCGGCTGGAAGCAGGTCGCCGAATGGGTGCAGGAAGACGTCAGCGCGGGCAAGGCGCTTTCGAAGGCGCCGCTGCCGTCGTGGGTGTTCGAAGGTGCGGTGGCCGAAAGCGGTGGCGTGCATACGAACGAGGGCTCGTGGTCGCCCGCCGCGGGCAAGTTCGTGCCGCGCCCGGCGCTTCCCGTCTACGACAAGCAGGTGTTCCGCGCACCGCTCGTCGGCGAAACCGGGATCGATCCGAAGACCTACGGCAAGACGCTTTTCGAAACCGATGCGGTGCGCGCCTGGGTCGATCCGCGCGCAGGTGAAGACGATGTCGTCATCGTGTCGTTCAAGAGCAAGATGAACACGATCGGCCCGAGCGTGATCGACGGGATCGTGCAGGCGATCGAGCTCGCCGAGAAGGCGTACAAGGCCGTGGTCGTCTGGCAGCCGACCTCGCTCAAGCTCGGGACGCCGGGCGGTCCGTTTTCAGCCGGTGCCAACCTCGAGGAGGCCATGCCCGCGTTCATGATGGGCGGCGCCAAGGGCATCGAGCCGTTCGTGAAGAAATTCCAGCAGGGGATGTTGCGGATCAAGTATGCGAACGTACCCGTCGTCGCGGCGATCTCGGGCATCGCGCTCGGCGGCGGTTGCGAGCTGGTTCTGCACAGTGCGAAGCGCGTCGCGCACATCGAAAGCTACATCGGCCTCGTCGAAGTCGGTGTCGGGCTCGTGCCGGCCGGGGGCGGGCTCAAGGAAGCGGCATTGCGGGCCGCCGACGCGGCCGCGGCGATCGGCGTGCCGACGGGCGAACTGTTGAAGTTCATCGGCAAATCGTTCGAGAACGCGGCGATGGCCAAAGTCTCCGGCTCGGCGCTCGAGGCTCGTGCAATGGGGTATCTCAAGCCGTCCGACACGATCGTCTTCAACGTGTTCGAGCTGCTCGACACCGCGAAGAAGGAGGCGCGCGCGCTGGCCGCGGCAGGCTACCGTCCGCCGTTGCGTGCCACGCAGATTCCGGTGGCGGGCCGCTCCGCGATCTCGACGATCAAGGCTCAACTGGTCAACATGCGCGACGGCAACTTCATCAGCGCTCACGATTTTTTGATCGCTTCGCGTATTGCCGAGGTGATCTGCGGTGGCGACGTGGAAGCCGGCAGTCTCGTCGACGAGGAATGGCTGCTGACGCTCGAGCGGCGCGCTTTCGTCGAATTGCTCGGCACGCAAAAAACGCAGGAGCGGATCATGGGCATGCTGCAGACCGGCAAGCCGGTGCGCAACTAACGAGAGTCGCATTCAGGAGCTGCAAATGAGCAAACAGTTGCAAGACGCATATATCGTCGCGGCGAGCCGTACGCCGATCGGCAAGGCGCCGCGCGGCGCGTTCAGGAACACGCGGCCCGACGAGCTGCTCGTCCATGCGATCAAGGCGGCCGTGGCGCAGGTACCGGGGCTCGATACGAAAGTGATCGAGGATGCGATCGTCGGCTGCGCGATTCCCGAAGCGGAGCAAGGCCTCAACGTCGCGCGGATCGGTGCGCTGCTGGCGGGCTTGCCGCAATCGGTCGGCGGCGTGACCGTCAACCGGTTTTGCGCATCGGGCGTGACGGCGCTGGCCATGGCTGCCGATCGCATTCGCGTCGGCGAGGCCGATGCGATGATCGCGGGCGGTTGCGAATCGATGAGCATGGTGCCGATGATGGGCAACACGCCGTCGATGTCGCCGCACATTTTCGATCGCGACGAAAATATCGGCATCGCCTACGGCATGGGGCTTACCGCCGAGCGCGTCGCCGAACGGTGGAAGGTGAGCCGCGAGGATCAGGACAAGTTTTCGCTCGAATCGCACCGCAAAGCGATCGCGGGACAGCAGGCGGGCGAGTTCCGCGATGAGATCGCACCGTTTCAAATCGTGGAGCGCGTGCCCGATCTCGCGAGCGGCGAGGTCAGGACCAAAACGCGCGAGATCGCGCTCGACGAGGGGCCGCGTCCCGATACGTCGCTCGAAGGGCTGGCGAAGCTGCGTGCGGTGTTCGCCAACAAGGGCTCGGTGACGGCGGGCAACAGCTCGCAAACGTCCGACGGTGCGGGTGCGCTGATCGTCGTCTCCGAAAAGATTCTCAAGCAATTCGGGCTGACGCCGCTCGCTCGCTTCGTGAGCTTCGCCGTGCGCGGCGTGCCGCCGGAAGTCATGGGCATCGGCCCGAAAGAGGCGATTCCGGCGGCGCTCAAGGCTGCGGGGTTGAAGCAGGACGATCTGGACTGGATCGAACTCAATGAAGCATTCGCCGCGCAATCGCTGGCGGTGATTCGTGAATTGGGCCTCGATCCGGCCAAGATCAATCCGTTGGGCGGTGCGATTGCGCTCGGCCATCCGCTCGGTGCGACGGGCGCGATCCGCGCGGCCACGGTCGTCCATGGTCTGCGTCGGCGCAATCTGAAGTACGGCATGGTGACGATGTGCGTTGGCACAGGTATGGGCGCCGCGGGCATCATCGAGCGGCTTTGAGGGCCGGCACCTGGCCGTGTACGGCGTTCGCGGGCGGAGGATCGGGTGCTCGCCGCCCGCCCCGCGAATGCTTTGTCCCGTAACAATCTTCGAGGAGACGCAGGCAATGGATATTCTGGTCGAGCGCGCCGAAGGCGTCATGACGATAACGTTCAACCGGCCGGAGAAGAAAAACGCGATTACGTCCTCGATGTATCGTGCGATGACCGACGCGCTTGCGCAGGCACATGACGACGCCAGCGTGCGTGCGATTCTGATTCGCGGCGGCGCGGCAGCGTTCAGCGCGGGCAACGACCTCGAGGACTTCATGAAATCGCCGCCGACGGATGCCGATGCGCCGGTCCTGCAGTTCCTGCGGAGCATCAGCACGGTCGACAAGCCGATTGTCGCGTCGGTCGCGGGCGTCGCGGTCGGCATCGGCACGACGCTGCTGCTTCACTGCGATATCGTCTACGCCGCTGAATCGGCGGTTTTTTCGCTGCCGTTTGCGCAACTGGGGCTGTGCCCCGAGGCTGCCTCGAGCTTGCTGCTGCCGCGTCTTTGCGGGCATCAGCTCGCGGCCGAGAAGCTGTTGCTCGGTGAGCCGTTCGACGCCGGCGAAGCGCACAGGATGGGAATCGTGAATCGGTTGCTACCGGCTGCCGACCTCGAAGCCTTTGCGTTCGGGCAGGCGACGAAGCTGGCTGCGTTGCCGGCATCGTCGCTGCGCGTCACGAAGATGCTGATGAAGCGCGCGCACGCGCATGAAGTCGCCGAGCGCATGAACGACGAAGTCGTTCACTTCGGCAAGATGCTGCTTTCGCCGGAGGCGCGCGAGGCGATGACCGCGTTTTTCCAAAAGCGCAGACCCGATTTCAGGCAGTTCGATTGAACAGGTCCTAGGCCGTCGTGTAGTCCACGTAGCCCGCTTCGCGGCAGAAACTGAGCAGGCGAATTCCGGCTTGCCGGGCGATCGAAACCGCCAGCGACGAAGGTGCCGAGATCGTCGCGACCATCGGGATGCCGACACGTGCCGCTTTTCGTACGAGCTCATAGCTCGCGCGGCTCGACAGAAAGACGAACCCGTTCGTCGTATCGGCGCGCTGCAGTATGAGATGGCCGATCAGCTTGTCCAACGCGTTGTGGCGTCCCACGTCCTCGAACGCCGCGACGATCGATCCCTCGCCGTCGCACCAGGCGGCGGCGTGCAAGCCGCCCGTGAGTCTCGTCAGGACTTGATGCTCGGGCAACTCGCGCGCCGCGCGCGCGATCGCATCGGGAGCCAGCCGCGCGAGAAAACCATGCTCGGGTACTCGTTCGGGGGTGAGATCGAGCAAGTCGATGCTTTCGATGCCGCAGACGCCGCAGCCCGTGCGGCCCGCCAGTGCGCGGCGGCGGTCCTTGAGCGCGACGAATGCCTGTTGAACGACCGTCAGCGCCACCTCTGCGTAGGGAATGGGTGCCGCGTCGGCATGGATCGCAACCTCGATGTCATGGATATCGCTACCGCGCTCGACGATGCCCTCGGAAATCGAAAACCCGACGGCGAACGCCTCCAGATCGCGCGGGGTGCACATCATCACCGCATGCGAAATCCCATTGAATACGAGGGCGACGGGCCATTCCTGGCCGATGCGGTCGGTCACGGACTCGACCGCGCCCGCTCGGTGCCGGCGCACCGGTTGTTCAATGGCGCCGGCTTGCTCGGCGTAGTCCAGTGGGTCGTTCAAGGTCGCTCCTCGGCATGTTCCAGGTGACCGGACGGTGCGTTGCGCCGTTGCCGGTCGAATAAGGTTCTAAAATACCCGAAGCCAGCTCGGCCTGCCGGACGAGGCATTGCCGCCTCGAAACACGAGGACTCGGTCATGGGATTGCACGAATCGCCGCTGATGTTCGATTTCGAAGCCGTATCGTCGGAAAACCTCAAATTCATGCCGATGTCGGTCCGCTTCAACCTGGATCGCTTCGGACTGCGCATTTCACTCGCCCAGTGGCAGTGCCTGCCCCATGCCGATCGCGTATTGCTGGCGCGGTTTCCCGTCGACGAGGACACGGCGATCGAGCCGAACTTCGACCATGCGCTGTTCGAAATGATGCGTACTCACGCCAACGTCGAGCCCGATTGGTTCGCGCCGGAGCCGAATCCGGCGTGGCGCGAGACGTCGGTCGTGCCCGACGGCGTGCAAAATCAGTGCCGGATTGCCGGACTCGAGCCTGTCGAGGCGCAGCGCTGGGGCGGGCTCGATCCATTCAAGCGGTATGTCCTGACGAAGCTTTCGCGCAAACCCGAGGGCAATCACGATTTCGTGCCTGCGATGCGCGAGTTCGGGCTCGCGGACCTCGCCCGACCGTAGCGCCGGACCTCCTCTGGGGCCGTTTTTTGCGCGCGCCCCTCAAGTTTTCGCGATCGCTGCCGTTATCGATAGGTTGGCACGTCAAAAATTCGATTCACTCGCGGTGCCACCCTAGGTTGGCGAGCCCGGCGCCGTCGGCGATCGAGGCATGCTCAGCCCCCGTCCGAACGGCGTTCCGAATCCATGACTTCCTTTTTATCGAAGCGGCTGCTGATCAACCTGGTAGTCGTGGCAGCCGCGGTGGGCGCTAATGCGTTCGTCGCCTATACCCAAATTCGCAGCGAGCGTGCGACGAACGAGCGTACGCTGCGCTCGATGAGCGTCAAACGCGATCTCGACGCGTACCGCATGACGCTTGGAGCGGGCCTGGCCGCGCTAGGACGGTTCGAAATCTCCGGCTCGGCCGTGTCGCCGACGCTCGGCGCCGCCCAGGAAGCCCGCCTTGTCGACATCAAGGGGCGGCTTGTAGCCGAACTGGCCGACGAACCGGCGATGAGCACCGCGCTCGAGACGCTTTTCGCAGCTGGCGACGCCGCCGAAGCGGGAACGCTTGCCGCTCTGGAACGCGCGGCGGCCGATGACGATTCCGAAGCGCATGGGTGGGCGACATCGGCGTACGCGCGGCTGGGGGCCAGATTCGATCAGGTGGACGATGCGCTCGCCACGCTGCGGATTCGCGAGGACGAGGCGCTCGAGGCATCGCTCGCCGAATCGACGCGCTCGGCTCGTCTTGCGACATTGCTCGTCGTCCTCACGATGGTCCTCGGCTGCGGCCTGCTCATCTACATGTTCGGCGCGCGTGAAAGCGCCGCACGCGCGAAGCTGCGCGTTGCCCGGGCCATGCGGCGCAGCGACGAGCGGTTTCGCGAGCTCTTCGACGCGCACCCGGTGCCGATGTGGATTTACGACCGGGAAACGCTGCGGTTTTTGGCGGTGAACGCCGCGGCGCTCGAGCAGTACGGCTATACCGAGAGCGAGCTGCTTTCGATGACGATCCGGGATATCCATCCCTCCGACGAACTGCCTCGCCTCGAGACGTATCTCGACCGCAGCGCCACGCTGCCGAGGCGCGGCCGCGTCATGGCGGGTGTCTGGCACCATCAGCGTCGCAACGGCTCGCAGCTGTCGGCCGATATTTCGAATCATGCGCTGAGCTTCATGGGCCGCTCCGCAATGTTCGTGTTGGCCGATGACGTGACCGAGCAGATTCAGGCCGAAGCGGAGGCCCAGCGTTCCAATCAGATGCTCGAAAGCATCATCGACAATATTCCTCAGCGCATTTTCTGGAAGGACCGCGAATCGCGCTATCTCGGCTGCAACATGGCCTTCGCCCGGGACGCGGGGCTCGCCTACACGGAGCAGGTCGTCGGCAAGACCGATTACGACTTGCCGTGGAAGAACATGGCCGAGGCGCTCCAGCGCTCCGACCTCGAGGTGATGGAAACCGGCGTGCCGAAAATGAACGCTGAATTCGAAGTGATGATCGACGGCGCGCACCGCGCCGGTATCACGAGCAAGATTCCGCTGACGAACGGCGATGGCAAGGTCATCGGCGTACTGGGCTCCTATACGGATGTCACCGATCGCAAGCGCTCCGATCTCGCGCTGCGATTGCAAAGCCGGGCGCTCGACGCGAGCGTCAATGCGATCTTGATCACGGGCGCGGCCGAACGCGGGCATTTGATCGAATACGTGAACCCCGCGTTCAAGCGGATCACGGGCTACGATCCTGCCGAGGTCGTCGGCCAGGATTGCCGTTTTCTCCAACGCAACGACCGCGACCAGGAAGGTCTCGCCGAAATACGCGAAGCCCTGGCGGCAAATCGCGAGGTGAGCGCTGTGCTGCGCAACTATCGCAAGGATGGCGCGCTGTTCTGGAATCAGCTGTTCATCGCGCCGGTGCCGGATCCCGACGGCAAGACGACCCACCATATCGGCGTCATCAACGATGTGACCGAGCTGATCCGCTACCAGGAGCAGCTCGAGTATCAGGCGAACTACGACAGCCTGACGAGGCTGCCCAATCGCAATCTGTTGCGCGAACGTCTGCAGCAATCGATCGCGCGAGGCTTGAGCCTCGCCGTCGTCTTCATCGATCTCGACGGCTTCAAGAACGTCAATGACAGCCTGGGCCACAGCGTCGGCGACCGCCTGCTCGCCGTCGTCGCCGAGCGGCTCGCGCGCAGCGCGCGCCCGGGCGATACCGTCGCACGTCATGGCGGGGACGAGTTCGTGATCGTACTGGCGGACCTCGTCGAAAAAGATGCGCTGATCCATTGGATGGAGCGCGTGCGCGCGACGATCTCCGAGCCCGTCATGCTGGACGGCACGGAGCTCTTCGTCGGATGCAGCATGGGGGCGAGCCTTTACCCGCAGGACGGCGAGGATGTGGAAACCTTGCTGAAAAAGGCCGACCTCGCCATGTATCGCGCAAAGGACATGGGCCGCAATACGTTCCAGTTCTATCAGCCCGAAATGAACACGAGCGTCGGCGCCCGGCTGAACCTCGAAAGACGGCTTCGCCGCGCGTTGCGCGACGGCGAGTTCCTGCTGCACTACCAGCCGCAGGTCGATATCGCAACAGGCCGCATCGTCGGCATGGAAGCGCTCGTACGCTGGCTGGACCCCGAAGTCGGGCTCGTGCCGCCTTCCGCCTTCATTCCCGTGGCGGAGGAGAGCGGGCTCATCGGCCCGCTTTCGGAGTGGGTGCTGCGCGAGGCGTGCCGGCAGAACAAGGCCTGGCAGGACGACGGGCTGCCGCCTGCGCGCGTCTCGGTGAATCTTTCGGCCCGGCAGTTCCAGCAGCGCGACATCGCGCGGCTCGTCATGTCCGTTCTCGAAGAGACTGGCCTCGAGCCTCAGTACCTCGAGCTCGAGTTGACCGAAAGCGCGATCATGCGAAACGCCGAGGAGGCCGTCGTGATGCTCAACGAGCTGCACGCGCTCGGCATCGGGCTCGCGATCGACGATTTCGGCACGGGCTATTCGAGCCTCAGCTACTTGAAGCGCTTCCCTGTCGATCGCTTGAAGATCGACCGCTCGTTCGTGTCGGACATCGGCGCGTCGAGCGACGACGAGACCATCACCTCCGCGATCATCGCGCTCGCCCATTCACTCGATCTGCAGGTGATCGCCGAGGGCGTCGAGACGGCCGCGCAACTCGACTTCCTGAAAGAGCGCGCCTGCCACGAGATGCAGGGGTATTTCTTTGCGCGCCCGATGCCGCACGACGCGATTTCGCATCTGCTGCAAGCGGAGCGCTCGGGCGCCGCGGTAATCTGAGCGTTGCGCGCGGGGCCCGTTGCGCTACTTGAGATCGGGCAGCTTGCGCGGACGGCGTTCGTGATCGGTCGCCACATAAGTGAGCGTGGCCTCGGTCACCTTGACGACTTCTTCGGCCAGACTCATGCGCTGCGCAAACACTTCCACATCCACGGTGACAGACGTGTTCCCCGTCTTGACGATGTCGGCATAAAAGCTCAGCAAGTCACCGACGAACACGGGCTGCTTGAAGACGAACGAGTTGACGGCGACCGTCGCCACGCGGCCGTTGGCGCGCCGGCTGGCCGGAATGGAGCCCGCGATATCGACTTGCGCCATGATCCAGCCGCCGAAGACGTCGCCGTGGACGTTCGCGTCGGCGGGCTGCGGCACGACGCGCAGCGTGCAACCCTTTTGCGGAAGCAGAGGTGAAGTCATAAAAATACCGTGAAAAAGGAAAAAGGCGCGGCCGTGGACGGCGCCAACGCGCCCGATGCGCTTCTGCGACAATACTTGGTGCGCTGAGTCGAGCGTAGGAATTGTACAGATAACCGCCGTCCCCACGGCCCCCGATACTGCCATGCGCCGTTATTCCGCTTCGAGTGAACTCGCCCCGCCTTCGAGCGCGCCGCGGCGCGATTGGCAAACCATTCGCTCGCTGTTGCCTTATCTGGCCGGCTACAAGGCACGCGTCGCGCTGGCGCTCACTTGCCTGATCGGTGCCAAGGTCGCCAACCTGGGCGTGCCGATCGTCATGAAGCGCATCGTCGATGGGCTGGTCTCCATGCGGCAGCTGACCGCCCTCGGCCGCGCGGCGAACGATCCTGCGATCGTGCTGGCGGGAGGAATCGGGTTGCTGGTCGTCGCCTATGCCGTCGTGCGGCTATCGACTTCGCTTTTCACCGAGTTGCGCGAGATTCTCTTTTCGAAGGTCACCGAAAGCGCTGTGCGGGACCTTGCGCTCAAGGTCTTTCGCCATCTGCATTCGCTCTCGCTGCGCTTTCACCTCGAACGGCAAACGGGCGGGATGTCGCGCGATATCGAGCGCGGCACGCGCGGCATTCAGCAACTGATCTCCTATTCGCTGTACAGCATCTTGCCGACACTGGTCGAAGTCGGGCTCGTCCTCGGGTTTTTCATCGTCAAGTACGAGGCGTATTACGCCATCGTTGCGCTCGTTGCCCTCGTCGTCTACATCGTCTTCACCGTGAAAGTGACCGAGTGGCGCACGCATTTGCGCCGCGCGATGAACGAACTCGATTCGCGCGCGAATTCGAGAGCGATCGATTCGCTGCTCAACTACGAGACGGTCAAGTACTTCGGCAACGAAGCGTGGGAAGCACAGCGGTACGACGAAAACCTCAAGCGGTTTCGCGCAGCGGCGATCAAATCGCAGAACTCGCTGTCGCTGTTGAATTTCGGCCAGCAAACCATCATCGGCACCGCGCTGGTTTTCATCCTATGGCGCGCGACGTCGGGCGTGATGGCGGGGCGGCTCACGCTCGGGGACCTCGTGCTCATCAACACGTTCATGCTGCAGCTCTATATTCCGCTGAACTTCCTGGGCGTCGTCTATCGCGAGCTCAAGCAGGCACTCACCGATATGGACCGCATGTTCACGCTGCTCGGCGCGGAGCGCGAGATCCCCGATGAGCCCGGCGCACAGGCGCTCGCGGTGCGTGGGGCCGAGCTCGAATTCCGGCACGTGTCGTTCGGCTACGAGGCCGCGCGGCAGATTCTGTATGACGTGAGCTTTACGATTGCGGCCGGTACGACGACCGCAGTCGTCGGCGCGAGCGGCGCCGGCAAGTCGACGCTCGCGCGGCTCCTGTTTCGCTTTTACGATCTGGACCGGGCGTCGGGCGGTTCCATCCGTATCGATGGGCAGGACATTCGCGATGTAACGCAGGACTCGCTGCGTCAGGCGATCGGCATCGTGCCGCAGGATACGGTGTTGTTCAACGACACGATCTACTACAACATCGCTTACGGCCGGCCGACGGCAACGCACGAGGAAGTCGTTGCGGCTGCGCGCGCGGCGCATATTCACGATTTCATCGAGGGGCTGCCCAAAGGATACGAGACGCCCGTCGGCGAGCGCGGGCTCAAGCTGTCGGGCGGCGAGAAGCAACGCGTGGCGATTGCGCGCACGTTGCTCAAGAACCCGCCGATACTCGTGTTCGACGAGGCGACTTCGGCGCTCGATTCGCGCTCGGAGCGTGCCATCCAGGCGGAACTCGATCAGATCGCGCGAGGGCGCACGACGCTCGTGATCGCGCATCGCTTGTCGACCGTCGTTCACGCGCATCAAATCATCGTCATGGAGCACGGCCGGATCGTCGAGCGCGGAACGCACGCGCAATTGCTGGCTGCGGGCGGGGCGTTCGCGCAGATGTGGGCGTTGCAGCAGCAGCGCGCGGTGCGCGATGCGGGTCCAGGTGAGCACCATGACGGGGTGCTTCGACAGGCAGCGGATTAGGTCTGCTAGCGCGCCACGCGCTGACACGTCCGGATTCCTTGCGAGGGCCGGCCCGACAGTCCCGCAGGGGACTGCGGGCCGTACGCACGGAGGTTGAATCGACGCATGCCGATCAGTGCTTGCTTGCCGCTGCCGTCGTCTACACTTCCCGCGCGTGGGTGGCGCCCGGCCAGACGCCGCTCATTTCGATCTCGCGACGTCCCGTCAGCCATTGCCCCAACGGGGTGGCCCAATGGAAGGTGTAGTTGTCGTCATTGACCACGCCTTTGAATTTCACTTCGACATGGATGTCCGTCGCATGCAGCGGGATGTTGCTGACGGTCTTCGAAATACCGCCCGAGAGCGTAAATTCGTTGTCTTGCCGTCCGTGCGGTGTGTCGTAAGACAGCTTGATATGCGTGATGTAAGTGCAGCCGGGCTTATTGTTGAAGAAGATCTCGAACGCGCCGAGGCGCGTGATCCAGTTGGGAATCAGCAGTTGTCCATCGAACGATGCGACCGTATAGGCGATCGGCACGGCATCGGGGGCAATCTCTCCCGGCTTGAACGGCCACAGGTGCTGGTCGACGCTTTTTTTCTGGTTGACGGAGAGGAACGAACCCTTGCCGTTGACCCCGCCGAGCATGTCATGCACCGCGCTCGCCGAACCCGTCAGTGCGAACGACGAGCTGCTGTCCTGGGAACCTGCGTTCACGCCGCTATGCGCGTAGATCGCACTGGTGATGACGCCGAAGCCCTGCGAGATCTTCCCGTCGGAGCCCATGCTCACCGATTTGGCCTGATCGGCGAGCCACTTCAGCGTTTCAGGCTTCGTCAGTGAGGTCAGGTCGTTGATGTACTTTTCCGTCTCGATGCTGAATTCCGATGCGATTGCGCCCGCGGACGAAAACTCCCACTTCACTTCGAGGCCGGCCTTGACCTTCGTTCCGGTCTCCGGATCGGTACCCGATCCGTCGAGGTTGACCTGCGTTTCCGTGCGGTGAACGTTGCTCGACGACAGCTTCCACTGATTCGGAATGGTGCGGCTGCTGTGGGCAACGCCCGGCGTTGCCTCCCTGACGAGCGTGAAGTCGCCCGTGTCCGGGGTAATGATGCCGACGGCGCCCGGGGCGAGTTTAGGTGAAAGCGTCCAGTTGCCCCAGTAGGCCGGGCGACCGTTGCGGATCAAATCGGTAAAGGCGCGATTCCAGTTCACAATTAGTTCTCCTAATTAATTTAGAAAGCTCTCGACGAGAAATGCAGTCGCCGTCTCGAACAAAAACTGCTGTTCGATCGCAGGTCCTCGCGCCGGCTCGTGACACTGGGCCGCGCGAAACCATTCTGCAGATGAATCGGGGTCGGCCGCTATACGGCAAATGAGGTATGGGGACGAACGGGCATCGCCGGACGGCCGCGCGGCCGCTGGCCAGCGCGTGATTTACGCCCGTGGTGTATGAAGCGGGGGAGCGCTCGAATCTACGGTGTGCGCTATCCGGCGCCGATCGGCGGCTTCTCCGATGGCCGGATTCGCCCGGCGCGGCCCGTTATCGGACGGATCCGCGCTCCCTTAGCCGCCGATCGAGCGCGTCGAGCTGCGCCGGCGTGCCGACGTTCTCC
>Ga0209759_1001455_pt1 | contig 13319 bp, 13 predicted proteins | sample AraplaCL_Col_mMS_FD_184261 | JGI IMG/M metagenome (GOLD analysis project Ga0209759, IMG submission 184261) | Arabidopsis root microbial communities from the University of North Carolina, USA - plate scrape CL_Col_mMS (SPAdes) (version 2) | ecosystem: Host-associated > Plants > Roots >...
AAGCCCTCCGCGGCCGCCGCCCCGGCCGACCCGCTCAAGCCCGCTGGCGCCCGCAAGACCCCGGCCCAGAAGGCCGCGCTCGCCGCGCCGCTGCCGTTCGCCCTGAACGTCACGGGTGTGCGTGACCAGGGCGACGCGATCGTCTGCACCGCGCCCGAGATCCCCGACCGCGATGCCGCCGAGGCGATGAAGGGCGTGCGCGTGTTCGTCTCGCGCTCCACCTTCCCGCAGGCCGGCGACGGCGAGTTCTACTGGGTCGACCTGATCGGCCTGGCCGTCGTCAACCGCGAGCAGGTCGCGCTGGGCGAGGTCGTCGGCCTGATCGACACCGGCCCGCACTGCGTGCTGCGCGTGCAGCCGGCGGATCCGGCCGCGGACGAGCGACTGATCCCCTTCGTCGAAGCCTATGTCGACGCCGTCGACATGCCCGGTCGCCGCATCGTGGTCGACTGGGGCCTCGACTTCTGAGCCCGGCGCCGGGGCTGCCATGCGCTTCGACGTCGTCACGCTGTACCCGGCGTCGTGGCCCGGCGTGGTCGGCGTCGGAGCCGTCGACGGCAAGCTGCGCCTGCTGCCCGAGGGCGCGCGCGGGCCGCAGGTGATGTTCGTCGCGCCGGGAGCCGACATGGCGGCCGCCGCCAGCGGCACGCGCGCGTTTGCGCCGGTGCGCGGCACCTCGTTCGCCGCGCCCCTGGTCGCCGGGCTGCTGGCCGCGAGCTACCAGGCCGCGTCGCCCGAGGGCGCACGCGCGGCGCTCGCGCTTCTGGCAGGCAGCGCGCGCGACCTGCCGCAGGCGCCGCGCGACGGCATCGGCCGCGGTCTGGTCGCCGAGACCTTGCGCACGCCCCCGGCCGACGTGGCCCTGGCGCGATAGCGGGCCGCCGGCGCCGAGGTATGCTCGCCGCCGGCCCGAGCCGGGCTTGATCCGGCAGGGCCCGCATCGCGTACCTCGGTACGTATCCATCCGCATCAATCAGATTCCCTGGGGAGGGAAACCACATGCCCAAGACATCGCGTCTCGTGCGCAGCGCCATGGCTGCCGCTTCGTTCCTGATCGCCGGCGCCGCGCTGGCGCAAGGCGGTACCTGGCAGCCGGAAATCGGCTGGGGCCGCATCGAAGGCGGCCGCGTGAGCCGCAACGACAGCCACATGAGCCGCTACGCGCCCTCGGTGGATCTGGCGATGGGCTACCGCTGGGACAGCGGGTTCGGCATCCGGGCGCTCTACATCGGCGCGCTGGATCCCTGGAAGGACTTGTTCGACCAGCCCAGTCCGCCGACGTTCAACGATTTCGACGGGGTGCAGGCGACCGGCTACTTTCCGCTGGCCAGCCGGTTCAACCTGATGACCGGCCTGGGCCTGGGCCGCACGAGCCTGAATCGCGGCGTGCCGGGCGATCACCTGGAGCTGGCGGAACCCGTCGTTTCCGCGGGCCTGCAGTACAACATCGTCAAGTACTTCTCGCTCGAGCTGCATGCCGACTACCTGGCCAGGACGCACGAACGCAACGTCACCCTGTTGGCCGAGTTCCCGTTCTGAGGCTCGACTGGCGCGACTCGAGTCTTCCATGACTTCCCCAGCATCGCCCGTCCCGGACCTGTGCCTGCCCGACGCCACGGAGCTTGCTCGCCTGATCCGCTGCCGCGAGGTCTCCGCGGCCGAAGTCGTCGACGCCCATCTCGCGCGCATGGATGCCGTCGACCCGCTGCTTCACGCGGTGATCACGCGCATGGACGACACGGCGCGCCGGATGGCCCAGGCGGCGGACGCGGCGGTGCAGCGGGGCGACGCCCTGGGCCCGCTGCACGGCGTGCCGTTCACGGTCAAGGACGCCCTCGACACGGCGGGGGTGCGCACCACCCGCGGCTCGCGCCTGTTTGCCGACCGCGTGCCCGAACACGACGCCACCACCGTCGCCCGGCTGAAGGCCGCAGGCGCGATCCCGATCGCCAAGACGAGCCTGCCGGAATTCTCGTACTGGTGGGAGAGCGACAACGCCCTGGTCGGGCGAACGCTCAACCCGTGGAACCGCGAGCGCACGGCCGGCGGTTCCAGCGGTGGCGAAGGCGCCGCCATCGCAGCGGGGATGTCGCCGATGGGCCTGGGCAGCGACGTCGCGATCTCGGTGCGCGGGCCGGCCAGCCTCAACGGCATCGTCGCACTCAAGGCCACGCGCGGGCGCGTGCCGTCGACCGGCCACTGGCCAAGCGCGCTGAGCCCGTACTGGCACGTCGGGCCGATGGCGCGCAGCGTGCGCGACATCGTGCAGATGCTGCACGCGATCCAGGGGCCCGACGGCGTGGACAAGAGAGTCCCGTCGGCGCCTTCGACGGACGGCGCGGCGCGGCCGATCGCGGGCTGCAAGGTGGGCTGGATCAGCGATCCGGCCTTCGGGCCAGTGCATCCGGACGTGGCCCGTGCGGTCGGCGCGGCGGCCGCGGCGCTGGAGTCGCTCGGGTGCGACGTGCAGCGCGTGCAGGTTCCGCTGCTCGAGCGGCAGGACTACACCCGCGTGAGCGCGATCCTCTATCCGGCCCGCATTCTTGGACAGCTGCGGCAGGCATCTGCGGGGCGCGAAGATCGACTGCACGCGGTGATGGCGCAGGTCCTGCGGCAGGCCGAACCGTCCAGGGACGAACTGCGCGGCGCGCTGCGCCTGCTTGGCGAACTTCGCGCGACGCTGGCGGGCCTGTCGTCGCGGTTCGACATCCTGCTCGGGCCGACGCTGCCGATCGCCGCGCCGCGGCCCGGTCTCGCGACGCACACGCTGCCGGGAGGGATCGACATCCCGGCCAGGGCGGTCATGCGCGCCACCGTGCCTTTCAATCTGACCGGCCTGCCGGCGCTGAGCCTGCCTTTCGGCCAGAGCAGCGAGGGCCTGCCGATCGGTGTGCAGCTGGCAGCGGCCGCCTTCGCGGAGGGACGGCTGCTGCAGGTCGCCACCAGCCTGGAGGCGGTCTCTCCGGCGCGCGGCCGGCGTCCGCCGATCTGATGCGCGCGGTCACGGCTGCAGCATCAGCGTGGCCTCCTCGATGCATGCAAAGCGGCCATCGGGATCGCGCTGCGCGAACACGTAGACCTCCTGCACGATCCGCTGCCCGTCGCGCTTGACCAGTTCGATGCGGTGGCGCTCGGCGTAGCGCGGCCCCACGGCCAGCTCGTCCAGCACCGTGATGCGAGCGTGGTCGACCATCTCTCGAAGCTGGGCGATGCGCGCCACGAAGGTGGCGCGATCGTCCCAGTGTCCGTTGGTGCGTTGACGGAAGCCGGGTGCGAAATGCCGGTCGGCCGCTTGCTCGATGCCCGGATGCCGGCGATCGAGCAGGTCTTCGACGGCGTCCTTCAGGCTGGTCATGCGTGTCCTTCGTCCGACTTGACCGTGAGCACGAGCTTGCCCTGGATATGGCCGCGGGCCGCCCGCTCGTGCGCCTTGCGAGCGTCGGCCAGGGCGTAGGTGCGTTCGACACCGACGCGAACCGTTCCGGCCTCGAGCAGCCTGCCCAGCGTCGCGAGCTGCGCACCGCTCGATCGAACCTGGGTGGTCGACACGGTGACGCCCAGCCGCGCGGCCTCCTCGGCGCCGGAGAAGCCCAGCGGAAAGACCGGGAACAGCGCGCCGCCGGCCTTGAGCGTGCGCAGGAAGCGGCCGGTGGTGGGGCCGCCCACCGCGTCGAGCACGAGGTCGACGCCGCGCACGACCTCCTCGGGCTTCGCCCGGGTGTAGTCGATGAACTCGTCCGCGCCGAGCTCGCGCAGGAAGCCCTCGTGCTCGGTCGAGGCCACGGCGATCACGCGCGCGCCTTGCCACTTGGCAAGCTGCAGCGCGAAGTGCCCCACGCCGCCGGCGGCACCATTGACGAGGACGGTCTTGCCGCGCAAGGGCACCGGCACGTGCTGGTGCGGCTGGAGCGGGTTCGGCTCGTCATGGCCCAGCTCGACCAGGAACTGCCACGCGGTCAGCAGCGACATGGGCGCGCCGGCGGCGTGCACGTGGCTGACGCCGGCGGGCTTGAGCGCGAGCTCGGACGCCGGCACGCTGACGAACTCCGCGTAGGCCTGGCTTTCGCCGGCCAGGCCGCCGGGAAAGCGCACCATCGAATAGACCTCGTCGCCGACCGCGAAGCCGGCCACGTCGGCGCCGAGCGCTTCGACGACGCCCGACACGTCGGTCCCCGGAATCGTCGGAAAACTCACCTTCGGCTGCCACTCGGGCGGCAGCATCCTGTAGCCCTCGCGCAGGTACCAGTCGGGCGGGTTGATGCCCACCGCATGGACGCGCACGAGCACCTCGCCCGGCTTGGGCTGGGGGACGGGCGCATCCTCGTAGCGCAACACCTCGGGGCCGCCGAACTCGTGCAGCCGGACGGCCTTCATCGATCCTGTCGTCATCGCATCTCCTATGAAGAATAGGCCGGGTCTCTCGACGTCTTGCGGCCTGCGGCACCCCTTGGTGCCCTTGGACAGGAGTATGGATATTCGCGTCCCGTTTGATAATCCGTCTGCAACTCACATGTTCAGTGCCATGACGGAACAAATCAGCCTGGAACGCCTGACCGGCATCGCCGCGTTCGCGCGCGCGGCCTCCTATGGAAGCTTCACGGCAGCCGCTCGGTCCTTGTCCGTTTCGCCCTCGGCGGTCAGCAAGACGATCCAGAGGCTGGAGCAGCAGCTGGGCGTGCGCCTGTTCACGCGCACCACGCGCTCGCTCGCCCTGACGCCGGAGGGGCGGGAGCTGCACGAGCGCGCGCTCGATCTGCTGCGCGCCGCCGAGGAGGTGGTCCAGTCGGCCGCCGCGGTGCGGTCCGAACCCGCGGGGACGCTGAAGGTGGCCGCACCGCTGCCCATCGGCACCCGGCTGCTGGCGCCGGCGCTGCCCGAGTTTCGCCGCCGCCATCCCAGGCTCCGCATCGACCTGCGGCTGAACGACCGCTTCATCAACCTGGTCGAGGAGGGGATCGACGTGGCCATCCGCATCGGCAATCTGGCCGATTCCAGCCTGATCTCGCGCGGACTCGCGCCGGCCCGGGTCAGCGCCTTCGCCTCACCCGCCTACCTCGCGGCGCACGGCGTGCCCCGCCGGCCGGAGGACCTCGAGCACCACGACTGCGTCAACTTCCGCTACCAGACCTCGGGCCAGACGCTGCGCTGGACTTTCAGGTCCGGCAGCCGGACCACCGAGTTCACGCCGGACGCAGCCATCGTGGTGGACGTCAGCGACGCGGTGGCCGAGGTGCTGGCGGCCGGAGGCGGGGTCGGCATGGCGGCGTCGTTCATCGCCGCGCCCTACGTCGAGCGCGGGCTGCTGGTGCCCGTCCTCGACGAATTCTCGCTGGACAGCTCGATGATCACCGCGGTGTGGCCCGAGAGCCGGCGCGCGAGCCCGAACGTCAAGGCGTTTGTCGCGTTCCTGGCGGAGGTCTTTCCCACGTCCGCGCCGTGGGACGAGGCGATTGCGGCGGGTGCATCGCGAGCGGCCCGGACTGCGCCGGCTCGCGGTCGCACCGGCAGGAGCGTCAAGAAGGCTTGAGACCGGCGCGGGATCAGTCGTTGATGATCTCGCCCATGCCGGACTGGACCTTGCGTCGCAGCGCCTGGACGAATTCGGCGTCGAAGCTTTCCCAGGTCCGGACTTCGCCGACGATCCTCAAGGGGTGGCGGCTGCGGTAGGAGCGCGTCGGGTTGCCGGGAAACTTCTTGTCCGTCACGTTGGGATCGTTCTCGAACTCGCCGGTGGGCTCCACCCTGTAGACCCGCGGCCTGCCGCTGCCCCGGGCCATCTGCGCGGCCAGGCCGGCGCCCTTGCTCAGCGCGGTGAAGTAGATGTGGTTCATCACCAAGCCGTCCCTGTAGTTGGAGGCGAAGCCTGCGCAAAGCAGGTCGCCGATGCGCAGGTCCGCCTTCGTGCCGTGGAAGAACGGGCCGGTGTCCAGGGCTTGCATGGGTGTCCTCTCGTCAATGAGCATCGAGCGGGCGCGAGATTTCCCGATTCGCCGGGCCGTAGCCAGACCCCCCTGCGGTAGCGCCTCGATCCCCCGCCTCGAGCAAGGCTCGGGCCCGCACGAGTGGTCCTCGCTTACAACTTTTTGCAAACACCCGCGGAAGAAATGCGGCGCGCTCGACGTTCTTCTTTTGCAGGCCGCGAATGAGGGCGGCCCCTTCCGTCAAACCAAGCAAAGGTGAACATCATGAACAGCAAGCACCCCGCATTCCGCACCGTCGCCGTGATGGCCCTGTCGACCGTCTGCGTCGCGATTTCCACTTCGGCGCATGCCGGCCTTCTGGGCGGTGGCGGCCTGCATGGCGGCGGCCTTGGCGGCATGGGCAGCGCCGGGCGCGGCGGCCTGGTGGGCAACGTCGCCGGAAACGCCGCCGGCAACCTGACCACGCCCGACACGAGCCGCGTCAAGGACGCCGCCGGCAACGTCGTCGGCTCGGGCCAGACCGCGACCGGCGATGCCGTGACCAATGGCAAGGGCGTGGCCGCGGCGACCAAGGCGACCGCGGCCAGCGGCGTGGCGGATGGCAAGGGCGCCGCCGGTGGGCTCGCCTCGACGGCCGGCGGGCTCGGTTCGAGCGCCGACGGCGCGGCAGGCAGCGCCCAGGGCTCGGCCAACGGCGCGTTGAGCGGCGCCGCGGGTTCTGCCACCGGCAGCGGCGATGGCGCACTGGGCAACTCGCCGGGCGCGCTGTCGGCCGCGGGCCGCGCGACGGGCTCGGCTGCTCACGACGGGCCGTCCACGACGCCAACGGCGACCCCCGCGGCCACCGGCGGCAAGACTGCTGCAGCGCCCGCCACCGGCAGCGCCAGGCCCGCTGCGACGCCGACGGCCAGCCCGACGCATTCGAGCTCCACCAATGTCGCGGGCAACGGCAGCGGCTCGGCCACGGCCACGCACGCGAAGGAGCCGGCACCGTCGCATTCGACGTCCACCCACGTCGCCGGCAACGGCAACGGCTCGACGGCGATCACGCACTCGGCCAACCCGACGCCGGCGCAACCGACGGGTTCGCACTCGGTCTCGGGCAACGGCTCGGCCAACGGCGCGCTGCAAGGCTCGGCCTCGCGCCAGGGCGGCGTGAACGTCGGCGCCAACGGGTCGGCCAACGGCTCCGCGCAACGCGGCGAGCAGGCGGCCGCGAATTGACGCGGCACGTTCGGTGAACGGCGAGGGCGCGGCGCGAGTCGCGCCCTTTGCCGTTCAGGCGGGCCAGCGCCAGCCCAGCACCTGCTCGCGTGGATAGCGATGCTCGCGCACCGCCTCGAGCTGGTTGCCGCCCAGCAGCACGACGTCTCCGCCGTCCTGGCGCAGGAAGAAGCCGACGTGCCCCTTCCAGCTTTGCGGATCGTCGCGCCATAACACCGCAATGCAGCCGACACGCGGTTCGTCCAGCGGCCGGCCCCAGTTCAGCCAGCTGCGCGCCAGCGCGGAGCCGGTGCCGGCGATGCCCGCTTGTGCGAGCGTCCATTGCACGAACGACGAACACCAGCTGACCTTGTCGTCATGGCCCGCGACGTTGGTGCCCTCGTGGTACTGCGTGATGCGCGGGTTGCCGCTGCCCGCCGGAAAGGCCTGCACGCCGATCTCGGAGCGGGCCACGCGCAGCCACGGGGCCTGGCGTTCCTCGTCGACGATCATGCGCAACGACGTCATCAGGTCGGACCACCACATCCCCATGCCGGCGATGAAACGCGGCACCGGCTGGCCGTGGCGCACCGGATGGTCTGGCGGTAGTGCGGCCCAGCCGGCGTGCACCAGCGTGACCTGCGTGCCGTCGCGGCGCGGCTCGAAGGCCACCGACACCGTCGTCGATTCATGCGGCGCGAAGTTGCCGCCGCGCCATTCGATCCGCAGCGCATGTGGCGGGTTCCACTCCGTGACGGTGCCGGTCTGCATCACGTGCGGAGTATCCGCGCCCGGGGCCGCGATCGTCTCGAACAGCCGGCCGCCCAGGCGCGGCTCCAGATGCAGCACGCTGAGCCCGCGCGCGCCCTGGCGAAATTTCAGGCCGTGGCGCCACCAGCGGTCGATCTGGCCGGTGAAGACCTCGAACGCGATGTCCGGCGGGGCCTCGACGAAGACGCTCGCGCTGACCCGGTCGCCGCTCATCGCGCGCCTCGCTCGCGCGCCACACGCTCGGCCTGCTTGCGAAAGGCCTGCATCTGCACGCCCCAGAACGCCTGCACCTCGCCCAGCCAGGTCTGCAGGTCGGCCAGCGGCTGGGCCTCCAGGCGATAGGTGCGGGCGCGCGCATCGTCGTCGGGGCTGGCGGCACCGACCTCGTGGATGACGCCGGCCTGGCGCAGGACGCGCAGGTGGCGGCTCATCGCCTGGCGCGACATCGCGAGCGCGTCGGCGATCTCGCTTGCGCGTTGCGGGCCGTCGCGCAGCAGGCCGACGACCGCGCGCCGCGTCGGCTCGGCCAGCGCCTGCAGCGTGCGGTCGATCGCCTCGCTGCCGGCGGTGGGGGTGGCGGCGCGGCGGCTCACTTGGCGGGCTGCTCGCGCACGCGGTGCATGAACCACCACGCATGGCCTTCGAGATCGGTGGCGCCGTAGCTGCGATCGCTCCAGTAGTCGTCGCCGTAGTCGTGCGTGGCGGGCTCGGAGGTGATGCTCGCGCCGCGCGCGCGCGCCTGCGCGCAGTGCGCGTCGGCGTCGTCCACGAACAGGCACAGCGACTGCGTCACGCGGCCGCCGACGTCGAGCGGGCTCGCATGCTGGGCCTTGAATTGGCGGCCCGCATCGAAAGCCTCGCCGGGCTTGGCGGCTTCGCTGACATAGATCATGGCGCCGCCGTAGACCAGTTCGCTGTGGATGATCTGGCCGGGTTCGCCCTCGACCTTGAGCCGGACTTCGAAGCCGAAGGCCTCGCAGAGCCAGTCGATGGCCTTGGAGGCATCGCGGTAGAAGAGGCTGGACTGGGCTTGCGGCCAGCCGGAGGGCGGCGGTTTATGCATGAGCGACCTCGACAGTTTGGTCAACGAACGCGTTGATGGTAAACCCAAGAGTTTATCAAATGCAAGACCCCTAGAATGCCCACGCGCCGCCCATTCCAAGAGACCATGCACAAGAACATTCCCCGGTTCGTCCTCGGCGTCCTCGCCGTCCTCGGCGCCCAAGCGCTGGCCGCTGCTCCGAACCGGATGATGCTGCCCGACGACGTCGTCCCGGACGCCTACCGCATCGCCATCACGCCCCACATCGCCGAGGCGACGTTCGACGGCGCGGTCGAGATCGACGTGCAGGTGCGCCGCCGCACCGATCGCATCGTGCTGGACAGCGCCGATCTGTCCATCGTCGACGTGGGCATCGACGCCGAGACCCCGGCGCCGCGCATCGCGCTCGACGCGGTGCGCCAGCGCGCGACGTTCACCTTCGCGCACGGGCTCGCGCCGGGCCGCCACACGCTCAGGATCGGCTACCGCGGCAAGATCAACGACCAGGCCTCCGGCCTGTTCCAGCTGCAGCACGCGACGCCGCAAGGGCCGGCGACCTCGCTCTACACGATGTTCGAGGACTCCGACGCGCGCCGCTTCGTGCCCAGCTGGGACGAGCCCGCGCGCCGCGCCACCTTCGACCTGACGGTGACGGTGCCGGCCGACCTGATGGCCATCGGCAACATGCCGATCGCCTCCAGCCAGGCGCTGCCCGGCAACCTCAAGCGCGTGCGTTTCGCGACGACGCCCAGGATGTCGACCTACCTGCTGTTCTTCGGCCTGGGCGATTTCGAGCGCGTGCACCGCGACGTCGCGGGCGTCGACGTCGGCGTGATCGTCAAGCGCGGCGACACCGCGCAGGCGGCCTACGCGCTGGACGCGGCCGCGCGCATCCTGCCGTACTACAACGACTGGTTCGGCACGCCCTATCCGCTGCCCAAGCTCGACATGGTGGCCGGCGCCGGCGGCAGCGTCACCTTCGGGGCGATGGAGAACTGGGGCGCGATCTTCTACTTCGAACGCGACCTGCTGATCGACGACAAGCTCGCCAGCGAGGAGGACCGCCATCGCGTGTTCGAGACGGTCGCCCACGAGATGGCGCACCAGTGGTTCGGCGACCTGGTGACGATGGCCTGGTGGGACGACCTGTGGCTCAACGAGGGCTTCGCCACCTGGATGGAGGTCAAGGCCACGCAGGAGCTCCATCCCGAGTGGGCCGGCTGGCCGCAGATGGCCGCGCGCAAGCAGCAGGCCATGGACATCGACGCCCGCCAGGGCACGCACCCGGTGATCATGCGCATCGACGACATCACGCAGACCGAAGGCGCGTTCGACACCATCACCTACGCCAAGGGCTCGCAGGTCGTGCGCACGCTCGAGGCCTGGATGGGCGACGAGGCGTTTCGCGACGGCGTGCGGCGCTACATCGCCGCGCACGCGTACGGCAACACCGTCACCGACGACCTGTGGCGCTCGCTCGACGCGCACGCCGCGCGCCCGGTGCGCGCGATCGCGCGCGACCTCACGCTGCAGGCCGGCGTGCCGCTGGTCGTCGAGCGCGACGCGCGCTGCGTGGCGGGGCATACCGAAGCGACCTTGTCGCAGCAGCAGTTCCGCATCGATGCGCCGCCGGTGGCGCGCTGGCACGCGCCCGTCAAGCTGGCCGTGCTGGGCGGCGGCGAGGCGCGCGCGGTGATCGCCGGCGCGGCACCGCAGCGCGTGAGGGTGCCCGGCTGCGGGCCGCTGGTGATCAACGCGGGGCAGGCCAGCTACCTGCGCGTGCGCTATTCGGACGCCGGCCTGGCGGCGCTGACGCAGCGCTTCGCGCAGCTGTCCGTCGACGACCGGCTGGGGCTGCTGGCCGACACGCAGGCGCTGGCGCTCGCCGGCCTGTTGCCGATGGGCGCGTGGCTGGACCTGCTGCGGCAGGTGCCGGCGCAGGACGATCCGCTGGTGACCCGCATGCTGGTCGACCAGTTGACCGACCTGGACAACCTGTTCGCGAACCGCGCGACGCGGCCGGCGTTCCGCCAGTTCGCGCGCAGCCTGCTCGCGCCCATCCTGGCGCGGGTCGGCTGGCCGGGCGCCGACGGCGCCTCGGGCGACGTCGCCACGCTGCGCGTCGAGCTGGTCGTGGCGCTGGGCACCTTCGACGACGATGCCGTGGTGGCCCAGGCCGATCGCCGCTTCAAGGCTTTCCTGGCCGGGCCGGCCAGCCTGCAGGGCGACGCCCGCGACGCCGTGCTGACCGTCGTCGCCATCCGCGCCGACGCGCACGACTGGGACGCGCTGCATGCGCTCGCGCAGTCGGCGACGAGCGAGCTCGAGAAGGCCAAGTTCTACGAGTGGCTGGGATACGCGCACGACGATGCCCAGGCGCAACGGGCGCTGGTGCTGGCTGTCTCCGGCGAACCGCCGGCCACCATCGCGGGCCGTCTGCTGCGCAGCCTCGGCATCACGCACCCGGCGCTGACGCTGGACTTCGTCTCCGAGCACTGGCCCGCGGTCGAGCCGCTGTTCGGCGAAGGCGCCGGCGCCACCATCGCGGCCCGCTTCTTCGACACGGGCGCGGAGCGCGCCATGTTGCCGCGGCTGGACGCCTTCGTCGCGGCCCATGTGCCGCCAGCCACGCGCGAGCGCATCGTCAAGAACGCGGCGCTGATCCGCTACCGCGCCGGCGTGCGCGAGCAGCGCCTGCCCCTGGCCGAGCAGTGGATCGCGGCGCACCCGTGATGTAACCGGACTCCCCCTGAACGGGTATTGCCCGCCCGCAACCGTTGACTCCCTGCAACATCTGGATACGATAAGTCCAGGCCGACACACGTGGTGTGCGAAGCGGCGTTTCCAGCGGGAGCAGGCGCATGAGCAACTCGACACCGTCCATGACGGAGGCGATCTCGGCCTCCGAACGCGCGCAGATCCAGCGCGCCAACGTCTCCGGCTTGCACCCGGTCGTCTTCGTGCACGGGCTGTGGCTGCTTCCCAGCAGCTGGCAGCGCTGGGCCGAGGCGTTCGAGGACGCCGGCTACATCGCGCTGATGCCCGAGTGGCCCGACGACCCCGCCACGGTGGCCGAGGCGCACGCCAACCCCGGCGCGTTCGCCAACAAGACCATCGGCCAGGTCGCCGATCACGTGGCCACCGTCATCGGGCGGCTCGAACGCAAGCCGGCCATCATCGGCCATTCGTTCGGCGGCCTGCTGGCGCAGATCCTGGCCGGGCGCGGCCTGTCGGCTGTCACCGTCGCGATCGACCCGGCGCCGTTCCGCGGCGTGCTGCCGCTGCCGCTGTCGGCGCTGCGCGCGGCCTGGCCGGTGCTGGGCAATCCATCCAACCGCAGTCGTGCCGTGCCACTGACGTTCGAGCAGTTCCGCTACGCATTCGCCAATGCCGTCAGCGACGACGAGGCGCAGGCCCTGTACGTGAACTATGCGGTGCCCGCGCCGGGCGCGCCGCTGTTCCAGGCCGCCATCGCCAACGTCAACCCGTGGACGGAGGCGCAGGTCGACCTGGCCAACCACGAGCGTGGGCCGCTGCTGATCATCTCGGGCGAGAAGGACAACACGGTGCCCTGGTCCATGGCCAACGCCGCGTTCCGCCAGCAGCAGGCCAACCCGGGCCTGACCGAGATCGTCCAGATCGCGAACCGGGGCCATTCGCTGACGATCGACAACGGCTGGCGTGAGGTGGCGGACACCGCGCTCGCCTTCGTGCAGCGCTTTGCCTTGGCGGACTCGCACGAGTCGGCCTACCTGTTCAATGACGAGGAACGGGAGCGCCGCGTCGCGGCCTAGAAATCGGCTGCGGCGAGCACCTTGGCGGAAGTGGATCCTGCGACTGCGCTTCGCTTCGCGCAGGATGACGGCGTTCTCTTCGCAAAGGCCTGTCATCCTGCGCGCAGTCGCAGGATCCACTCCCGCCAAGGTGCTCGCAGCAGGCAGCTTCTGCCCCGCAGACCTAGGCGTCGACGCTGCCCTTGGCGATGCGCGCGGCCAGCTTCATCAGCGTGGGCACGCGCTTCTTGCCGTGCATCATGCGGATGCGCGCCTTCGCCGCGCCCAGGTCGATGCCGGCGCAGGTGACGACCAGCGGCGGCGCCTCGTCCTCGCGGAAGACGCAGAACTGGTCCGGCGTCTCCGTGCCCTTGAACAGGCCTTTCGAGACGCCGATCACCGCGCTGCGGCCGCCCAGCGTGTCGTGCAGGCGGCGGCCCAGGCCGGGCGTCTCCTGCGCGTCGAGGTGCACGAATCCGTCGAACACGATGACCTCGGGCTGCAGGCGGTTGGCGTCGAGCAATTGCACCAGCCACGGCAGCTCGCGCAGGTCGAGCTCGCCCTTGACGGGCCGGGTGACGTGCTCGACGAAGAAACCTTGCGCGAAGC
>Ga0209759_1001460_pt1 | contig 13266 bp, 12 predicted proteins | sample AraplaCL_Col_mMS_FD_184261 | JGI IMG/M metagenome (GOLD analysis project Ga0209759, IMG submission 184261) | Arabidopsis root microbial communities from the University of North Carolina, USA - plate scrape CL_Col_mMS (SPAdes) (version 2) | ecosystem: Host-associated > Plants > Roots >...
TGAACCGGGGAGGGTTTTGTTCAGCGCTGGCGCGCGGCGGGCTCTGCGGAGCCACCTGGCAAGGCTGCCAGGGCTTCATCATACAAACTTAGCTCCGTTGCCATACCCACCAGGCAGCTCACCGCTGCCAGCAGGGCCGGCCAAAGCCCGCTGCCACCGAGGCTCATGAGCAGCAGGGCGACGCAGGGAACCGCGTACGCAAGCACCGCTGCCACATAACGCCGTGGCTGCAATTCCAGCCGACCGCGCGGTACCTCCGCCCGCCGCAGGGCAGCCTGCCAGCGCAGGTTCTCCACCAAGCCGCGCAGCAAGGCCAGCGCCAGCAGGCCGACAATCCACGTCATGGGATGCACCGTGGCCTCATCCGCGTCCTGGCCCGCCGTGCAGAGCCAGAGCCACAGGCCACCGCCGTAGGCCGCCGAGACCACGCGGCTCAGCGGCAGCTGCGTGGCGAGATGGTGATCCATCGCAGGAGCCTGCCGTTTGGCATCGGCGTAGGCCGTGACGATCAGGCAGCACAGGCTGCACAACGCCATGGCTGCGCCGGCCAATCGTGTCGCCCAGAACAGATTGTCGCCGCGTGCGAGCCCCGCCACCGCCAGCACCGGCAACATGCAGGCGAGTGCGAGCAGCGCATTGCGCGTGGGCCACGAGCCGCGCGCGATGACCCAGCCATGCCAATGCGGCATCCAGCGCGAATGCATGCATGCGGCAAGCAAGCCCACCAGCGCGAGCAATGCGCCGAGCGCGATGGGCACGAGCACGTCGCCGCGTCCATCGGGATACACGCCGACGGACAACGCAAGTCCCAGCATCATCCACAAGCCGAATCCGTCGTAGCCGCCCACATGCAGCAGCGTCGCGGGCAACGAACGCGGGCGAGCGCCCGCGACGGTGTTCGCAGGTGGCGTCGTTACGGGCGAGGAGGTTTGGAGGCGGGGCTTCATAAGGTTGGCGTCTTTTGTACGTGAAGAGCGGATCACGCGCATGTGACTGCGGCGTCGTCTTGCTGAATATCACCGTCTGGTGGACTTGCGGCTGCCGCCAACGGTGCGCATGCTACGCGGAGCCCGCCGTCGAAAGTCACTCATGGATCGTTACGAGCGCATTCTTACCCTGCATCGACTGCTCAAGTCGGCGCACTATCCCGTGCCTCTTCCTCGCCTGATGGATGAGCTTGAATGCTCGCGCGCCACGCTTTATCGCGACGTGGCGTTCCTGCGCGATGCACTCGGCGCACCTATCGAGAGTGCGGGCGGCGAACATGCTGCGTTCCGCTACGCGGTCGGCGAAGGCGAGCGCTTCGAGTTGCCAGGGTTGTGGCTGACCTCCGATGAACTGGCGGCGTTGCTTGCCCTCAACGAACTGATCGGTCGCAGCGGGCCGGGAGTACTTGCGGGTGCGCTGGCGCCGTTCAAGGCGCGCATCGAACATCTGCTGTCCGACCAGGGCACCGGCAAGACGTTGCCCATCGAACGCATCCGCGTCATTGCGTGGGGCGAGCGCAAGCTCGACCAGCAAGTGTTTCGTGTAGTGGCAGGCGCGGTGCTCGAACGCAAGCAGTTGCGCTTCCGCTACAAGGCGCGCACCACCAATGCCGACAGCCATCGCCGCGTGTCGCCGCAACGACTGACCCACTATCGCGACAACTGGTACCTGGACGTTTGGGACCATGACCGCGAAGCATTGCGCAGCTTTGCCGTGGATCGCATCGCCGAGCCGCAGGCCCAGGAAGAACCGGCGCGCGACGTCGCCGAGCAGGATTTGAACGACGCACTCGCTTCCAGCTATGGCATCTTCGCCGGCAAGCCCAAGGCCTGGGCCACGCTGCGCTTCTCGCAGCACGCCGCGCGCTGGGTGGCGGACGAACACTGGCACTCGCAACAGAAGGGCGAATGGCTGCCCGACGGCCGTTACGAGCTGCAGGTGCCCTACTCCAATTCCAAGGAACTGCTGATGGACGTGCTCAAGTACGGTCCGGACGCTGAAGTCGTGGCGCCGTTGTCGCTGCGCGAGGAAATGAAGATCCAGTTGCAGCTCGCGCTGGGTGGCTATCAGGGCGAGAAGTGAGTAAACAGGGAGGAACGCGCGCGCGCACGCCGGCTCTCGCTCGCTCGTTACTTCTCTCCATTCACTTCCAAGCTTTCCGCCCATGAGCGCCATTGATATCGCCGATCCTTCCACGCTTCCCGCCGAAGCCGTCACCACCAGGAAACCGACCGTCGCGCTGGCACTTGGTTCCGGCGGCGCAAAAGGATTGGCGCACATCGGCGCCATCGAGGAGATCCAGGCCCAAGGCTACGAGATCGTGGCCATCGCAGGCACCTCGATGGGCGCACTCATCGGCGGCATCTACGCCACCGGCAAATTGGACGTCTATCGCGACTGGGTGTGCTCGCTCGCCAAGATGGACGTGCTCAAGCTGGTCGACTGGACGTTTTCCGGCGGCGGCCTGATCAAGGGCGAACGCATCATCGAGACCATGCGCGGGCTGATCGGCGATGCCACCATCGAAGACCTGCCGGTTGCCTACACCGCGGTGGCGACCGACCTGGATCGCGAGCGCGAGGTGTGGCTGACGCGCGGCCCGCTGTTCGACGCGATCCGCGCGTCCATCGCCATTCCCACCATCTTCCGGCCGCATACGCTGTCCGAGCGACGCCTGATCGACGGTGGCTTGCTCAACCCCGTGCCGGTGACGCCACTGATCCGCGAGCCCGCCGATTACCTCTTTGCGGTGAGCATGGACGGGCCGCCCGATGCCGGCACGCCGGACGAAGTGCCGGCCACGCCCACCGAAAGCGAGGACGGTTACCGCTCACGCATCGGCGATTTCATCGGCAAGCTCATTCCGCACGGCACCGACAAGGACAAGCCGCGTGAGCCGGGCATGCTGGAACTGCTCATGCAGTCGATGGACCTGATGCAGGCGAACCTCTCGCGCCTGCGCCTGGCGGCGTACGAGCCGGATCTGCTCATCCGCATGCCGCGCAACGTCGCCACGGTGTATGAGTTCTACCGCGCGTCCGAACTGATCGAGATGGGGCGCAAGCAAGCGCGCCAGGCGCTGGCCAACTGGCAGCCCACGCACGCGGGTCTTTTCTCCGGCCGTCCCTAATTAGCTTTTGCCGTGCGCCTTTAAAAGCGCATCCAGGTAGCACTTAAGCGCTACCGCATTGTTGTGTTCCTCGTCGCGGGCGCCGAACAGAAGCGTCACGCGATGACGCGCCGCCTGCGTCAGTAGCGGGCGCCAGTGTTCGGCGGCGGCATCGAGCTCGGTGGCGTAGCGATGGCGAAAACCCTCCCAGCGCGCCGGATCGTGGCCGAACCACTTGCGCAAGGCCGTGGTCGGCGCCAGTTCCTTGCTCCATGCATCGAGCGCGGCGTCTTCCTTCTTCATGCCGCGCGGCCAGACTCGATCGACCAGCACGCGGTAACCGTCACCGTTGGCCGGCGGATCATAGATGCGTTTGACGGCGATGCTCATGGGCGGCGGACCTCCGGAACAGGGATCATCCGCAGCGGTCGATGAAGGACGCGTGGATAGCAAACGGCACCCGCCGTTCACTGTAGGAGCGCACCGTGTGCGCGACTGCGGCGCAGTGATGTTCCCCGGGTTTTGGTCAGCCGACGCTTCCACCCAACGCCTGTCGCGCGCAGCGTGCGCTCCCGCAACAACGGTGCGGCTGAGGTTGGTGCTTAAACCTCTTCCACCTGCGTAACCTTGCCGCGACGCATCAGCCACGCCACGCCGCGAAGGTCGGCGATGCCCACCCAGAGGCGATCGAGCATGCCATACTTGGAGGTGCCCGCCGTACGCGGACGGTGGCCCACCGGCACGCTGGTGCTCTGGAAACCCGCACGCTTCACCAGCGCCGGCAGGTAGCGGTGCATGTGGTCGAAATAGGGCAGGCGCAGGAACACCTCGCGGTCGAACAGCTTCAGGCCGCAGCCAGTGTCCGGTGTGGAGTCCTGCAGCATGCGCGAACGCACCGCGTTGGCGATCTTGGAAGAGATGCGCTTGTTGAAGCTGTCGCGGCGCGTGGTGCGCCAGCCGGCGAACAGGCGCACGTTCGGCGTGGCCTTGTCGCGCTCAGCGAGCAGCTTGGGAATGTCGGCCGGGTCGTTCTGGCCGTCGCCGTCCAGCGTGGCGATCCACGGCGAGCGCGCTGCGCGCACGCCATTCCACACGGCCGTGCTCTGGCCGCTGCGGTTCACATGGCGCACCACGCGCAGCTCCGGGTACTTGGCCTTTTCCGCCGTCAGCACGGCCACGCTGTCGTCGCTGGACTGGTCGTCCACGTAGACCACTTCAAAATCGACCTTGCCGCGCAGGGCGTTGGCGATTTCGGCGAGCAGCGGCGGAATGTTGTCGCGCTCGTTGAACACCGGCACGACGACGGAGAGCTGAGGCATGGGGAAAAACCTTGTCTTGAGCAGGGGGGCGCAACGCGCCAGGGCGCCATTCTAGTGGAAGGCTGGGTCAGGGGCGCCACGTCCGGCCCGCGCCGAAGTCGCGCATCGATCGTTGGCCGTCGCTTCTGCAAACGCCCGGCAAGAACCCCATCGGCGCGCGGCCAGGACGCATGGAGCGCAGGCGCTCGACCGGCGACGGCCTACTGCGCTGTCTGCGCCGCGAAATACCGTGCCGGTGGCTGCCCGAAGCTGCGCCGGAACATTGCCACGAACGCGCTCACGCTGGCGTAGCCCAAGGCATCGGCCACCGCCGACACCGCCTCGCCATCGGCCAGGCGTTCCAGCCCGTGCGTGAGGCGCGCCAGTTGCCGCCATTGCGCAAAGCTCAGCGCGGTTTCGCTGCGGAACAGCCGGCTCAGGCTGCGCGGCGACAGGCCGGCCCACGCCGCCCATTCGTCCAGGCCGCGGTTGTCGTTGGGGTTTTCCAGCAGGGCGACCGCGATGCGCAGCGCGCGGCGATCCACCGGCATCGGCAGATGCAGCGGTTCGCGCTGGGCCCGGCAGATTTCCTCCAGCAGCACGGCGGTGATCCGCTCCTGGCTCTCGTCCAGGTGTCGCTCCCACACCCACGTGCTGGCGCGGCGAACAAGCGCGCGCATCAGCTCGGTGACGCCGATGACGCAGGGCTCCGCTGGCAGGCAGCCGCACTCGGGCGGCGTGACGAACACGCCCCACCCGCTCATCGGGCCGCTCAAGGTGACCGTGTGCTCCACGCCAGGCGGCATCCAGCCGGCGCGATGCGGGGGCAGCAGCCACGAGCCCTGCGCCGTGCGTACGTGTACCAAGCCGCTTTCCACGCAATACAACTGTCCGCGCGCGTGGGTATGCCAGCCGTATTCGCGCGTGCTTTCGTTGTATTCGCTGGAGGCTTCGCCTTCAGTCCAGTAGGCGATCACCGAGGGGCCATCGAGCCGCTCGATCATCGCGTGGAACTGGGCTTCGTCCTTCTCTGCCACATGACCCATGGCCGGTTCTCGACAAACTTTGACCAAATAACGCTAACAGCAAACCGGCCGCTCGCTCAATCATGCTCGCCCGATTCCCACCGCTGCCGCCGCCCGCGGTGCCGAACGTGTCGTCCGTCGCGGTTCCCCCGTCCCGTGCCATCGGTCCTGCTTGATCCGGCACGGTCACGTCCGCACCCGGACAGACGTCCTGATGTCAGCAAGCGACGCCGCGACCTGGCGCCCAAGGGAGCAACCGATGTCGATGAACGTTGTACGCATGCCCACCGCCGAAACCGCCCCGATCGAGGCGTTCATGGCCTGCGCCTACCAGATGCTGGACCCGGACACGCCCGAAACGGCGCGCAAGGCGATGGAGCCACGCCTGCTGGCGCTGCTACCGGTGCTGCGGGCACTGGGGGTATTCGAGCTGTTCGAGCTGCGACACCCAGCCCTGCGGGCCTGGCTGGAGGACGAAATGCGGGAGGGTCCTCATTGAGGCGAGCTCAAAATTTGTTCGGGCAAAATCTATCAAGAACATATTTGCCTTGACAAATATAATTCCGGCAATAGAATTGCCGTTCCATGAGCCCCTCCCTCCCCCTCTCGTACGCTCAGGACAGCATCGGCGTCCTCATCGGCCTGGTTCGCAGCGAACTGGTCCGCAAGATGGAAGCCGAGCTGCAGGCCTCTGGCATCGAGCTGCGCTTCACGCAGTTCCTGATCCTCAAGCGCCTCGCCATGATCGGGCCGATGTCGGCCAGCGAACTGGCCCGCTCGGTGGAACTGGATGGCGGCGCCATGACCCGCCAGCTCGACCAGCTCGAAGGCAAGGGGCTGCTGCGTCGTCAGCCGCATGAGCAGGACCGCCGCGCCCTGCGCATCGAGCTGACCGAAGCCGGCGACGCGGCGTGGCGACAGATGACCCCTTGCAACGAACATGTGCTCGAGGCCGCGCAGAAAGCGCTGGACCCGAACGAGCGCGAGCAGTTGCGCGATTACCTGGAGCGTGTGCTGCAAGCGCTCCGCGACATGTAACGACCCGATTTCTCTTCTGGAAACCAAGACCATGCGTCTGCAAATCCTTGCGGCAGCCACCGGCCTCTCCCTCGCGCTGGCGGGATGCGTCAGCAGCGGCGGCCTGCACCCGGAAGGCACGCTGACCGATGCCTCCTCGTTGAAAGCCGAGCGAAGCCTATCCGGCGCCACGCTCTCCGCGGCTGCCTGGCCGTCCGACGATTGGTGGACCGGCCTGGGCGATCCGCAGCTTTCCTCGTTGATCACCGAAGCGCTGAAGGACAACCCCACCCTCGCCGTCGCCGATGCGCGCGCCAGGCAGGCGCAGGCCGAAGCCGGCGCAGCCGACGCCGATCGTGGGCCCAGCGTCACCGCCGGCGCCAACGTGGTCGGCCAGCGCCTGCCGCTCACCGCCGCGCCGCCGGAACTGGGCGGCGGCAAGTTCACCTGGTTCAAGGACGCGCGTGTCGGCTTCAGCTGGGGCCTGGATCTGTGGGGCGGCAAGCGCGCCGCGTGGGAAGCGGCGGTCGGCATGCAGCATGCGGCCGAAATCGAGCAGCAGGCCGCGCGCATCGAGCTGTCCACCAACGTGGCGCGGGCCTATGTGCAGCTCTCCTATGCGTACGCGCAGCAGGACGTGGCGAAGGCCGAGCACGAGCGCGCCACCACTGCGCGCCAGTTGACCCAGCAGCGTGTCGCCGCCGGCCTCGACAACCAGATGCAGCTGAAGCAGAGCGACACGGAAGTGGCCAACGCCGACCAGCAGGTGGCGGCGGCCAACCGCGCCATCGATGCGTCGCGCTCGCAGCTGTCGATCCTGCTCGGCAAGGGCCCGGATCGCGGCCTGGACATCGGTCGCCCGCAGTCGCTGCAGCCGGCCGCGTTGAACGTGCCGGCGGACCTGTCGACGGAGATCCTCGGTCATCGCGCCGACATCGTCGCCGCGCGCTGGCGCGTGGAATCGGCAGGCAAGGAGATCAAGGTCGCCAAGACGCAGTTCCTGCCCAACGTGAGCATCAGCGCCATGGCGGGCGTGGCGGCATTCGGCAGCATCAATCCGCTGCAACTGCCGGCGCGCTTCTACACCTTCGGCCCGTCGTTGAGCCTGCCGATCTTCGACGGGGGTCGCCTCCGTTCAAACCTCTCCACCAAGGATGCGCAGTACGACGAAGCCGTGGCGCAGTACAACCAGTCGCTGGTGCGCGCGGTGAACGAAGTGGCCGATGGCTACGACGCCGTGCAGTCGGCGAAGGAACAGGTCGCCGCGCAGCAGCGCGCGGTGGACGCTGCCACGCAGGCCTGGCAGCTCGCACAGCAGCGCTACAAGGCCGGCGTGGGCAACTACCTGGAAGCGCTGATCGTGCGGCAGCAATTGCTCGCCGCGCAGCAGCGTCTCGCCGCGCTGCAGTCGCAGCAGGTCGACTTGTCCGTGCAACTCATCCAGGCGCTCGGCGGCGGTTTCCGTCCGCAGGGCGATGCGGCGAACGTCGCCGCGACTTCTTCTTCCGAACACTCGCTCTAAATAAAGGCTGCCCCCATGTCTAGCCAGAATCCGCTCGCGGCAGAGACCGCGGCCGCCCAACCCCCCAAGAGCCGTCGCGGCGTCATGCTGAAGACGCTCGCCGCCGTGGTGGTCATCGCCGCCATCGGCTGGGGGGTGTGGTACTTCGTCGACGGTCGTTGGTTCGAAGAAACCGACGACGCTTACGTCAACGGCAACGTCGTGCAGATCACCCCGCAGGTGCCCGGTTCCGTCATCACCATCGGCGCCGACGACGGCGACCTGGTGCACGCCGGCGACGTGCTGGTGAAGCTCGACCCGGCCGATGCCGACGTCGCGCTCCAGCAGGCCAAGGCCAACCTCGCCAGCACCGTGCGCAAGGTGCGCGGCCTCTACAGCAACGTGAATGGCGCGCAGGCCGAAGTGGCTGTGCGCAAGACCGCCGTGGACAAGGCGCAGGCGGACTACAACCGTCGCCGCGACCTCGCGAAGACCGGCGCGATCTCCGCCGAAGAGCTGTCGCACGCCCTGGATGCGCTGACCACCGCGCAGAGCGCCCTCACTACCGCGCAGCAGCAGTTGCAGACCAACAAGGTGCTGGTGGATGACACCGTCGTCGCCTCGCATCCGGACGTCCAGACGGCCGCCGCTCGCCTGCGCGCCGCCTACCTCGACGACGTGCGCACCTCGATCATCGCGCCGGTGGACGGCTACGTCGCCAAGCGTTCCGTGCAGCTGGGCCAGCGCGTGGCGCCGGGCACGCCGCTGATGGCCGTGGTGCCGCTGCATGAAGTGTGGATCGACGCCAACTTCAAGGAAACGCAGTTGAACAGCATGCGCATCGGCCAGCCGGTCGAGATCCGTGCGGATCTCTACGGCGGCTCGGTCACCTACAAGGGCAAGGTGGAGAGCCTTGGCGTGGGCACGGGTAGCGCGTTCTCGCTGCTGCCGGCGCAGAACGCCACCGGCAACTGGATCAAGATCGTGCAGCGCGTGCCGGTGCGCGTGTTCTTCACCGATCCCAAGCAGCTCGAAGAGCATCCGCTGCGCATCGGCCTGTCGACCAAGGTAAGCGTGAACCTGCATGACCAGAGCGGCCCGCTGCTTGCCAACAAGACGCCGACGCAGCCCGCCTTCAACACCGATGTCTACAAGCAGCAGCTGGCCAAGGCCGATGGCGTGATCGCGGAGATCATCCACGCGAACATGGCCGGCGCCGAACATCAGAAGCAGTGACGGTTTGCCGTCGGCATGGAGGCGCTGCATCGCCATCCATGCCAGCCACTGCCGCCGTGATTTGAAACGTCATTCCGGCGCAGGCCGGAAGGACGAGCCAAAAGAACAACGGCGCGCCGTGATGTAGCCGTCGATGCGCGCCACACCCTCATTCCGCAGGTTACCCGTGCGATGAACCAACCATTCCGTCCACCCAACCTTGCGCTGACCACGATCGGCCTGTCGTTGGCGACCTTCATGCAGGTGCTCGACACGACCATTGCGAACGTGTCGCTGCCGACCATTGCCGGCAACCTCGGCGTGAGCGTGAACCAGAGCACCTGGGTAATTACCTCCTTCGCGGTGAGCACCGCGATTGCGCTGCCGCTGACCGGCTTCCTCACCCGTCGCTTCGGCGAGGTGAAGCTGTTCATCTGGTCCACCCTGCTGTTCTCGATTGCCTCGTTCCTGTGCGGCCTCGCGCAAAGCATGCCGATGCTGATCGTATTCCGCGCGCTGCAAGGCGCCGTGGCGGGCCCGATGTACCCGATCACGCAGAGCCTGCTGATATCGATCTATCCACCGGCCAAACGAGGCATGGCGCTCGCGCTGCTGGCGATGGTGACGGTGGTGGCGCCCATCGCCGGGCCGATCCTGGGTGGCTGGATCACCGACAATTACTCGTGGCCGTGGATTTTCTTCATCAACGTGCCCATCGGCATCTTCGCGAGCACGGTGGTGGGCAACCAGATGAAGGGGCGTTCCGACGTCACTTCTCGGCCAAAGATGGACTATGTGGGCCTGATCACGCTGATCGTCGGCGTGGGCGCGCTGCAGGTCGTGCTGGACAAGGGCAACGATGAGGACTGGTTCAGTTCGCAATTCATAGTGATCACCACCATCGTGTCGGTGATTGCGCTGGCTATCTTCCTGATCTGGGAACTCACCGACAAGGAACCCATCGTCAACCTGCGCCTGCTGCGCCATCACAATTTCCGCACCGGTACCATTGCGCTGGTGTTGGCCTATGCGGCGTTCTTCGCCATCGGCCTGCTGGTGCCGCAGTGGCTGCAGCGAAACATGGGATACACGTCGACGTGGGCGGGTTTCGCGGCGGCGCCGCTCGGCATCCTGCCGGTGATGCTCACTTTCATCGTCGGCAAATATGCGCCGCGCACGGACATGCGCCTGCTTGCCTCATGCGCGTTCCTGGTGATGGGTGCGACGTGCTTCCTGCGCTCGGAATTCTTCCTGCAAATCGATTTCTGGCACGTGGCCGGCGCGCAGTTCATTCAGGGTCTGGGCGTGGCGCTGTTCTTCATGCCGGTGACGACGATCCTGCTGTCGGACCTTTTGCCCAGCGAGATTGCCGCGGGCGGCGGCTTGGCGACCTTCCTGCGTACGCTGGGCGCGAGCTTCTCCGCATCGCTCACGACATTCCTGTGGGATCACCGCGCCATCGTGCACCACGCGCAGTTGACCGAGCACATCACGCCTTACGACACCTCGCCGCAACAAGCGCTGCAGGCGGTGGGTGTGACGGGTCAGGCCAGCAATGGATTGCTGGAGCAACTCATCAACCAGCAGGCTTATCAGATCTCGTTCAACGAGGTGTTTCACATGTTGGGATGGATTTTCTTTGGCTTGATCCTGGTGGTTTGGCTGGCGCGGCCGCCGTTTGGGGCTAAGGCGGGGCCGGGGGCGGATCACTGATCGGGGTTACTGATTGTTTGTTGTTTTGGAAAGAGGCTGCGTTGGTGCAGCCTCTTTCTTTTGGTGGCTTTGCGCGCACATGCGTATGTGCGGCGCGCACCGACTCTTTGCTCGTCATCCCGGCGTAGGTCGGAGGCGCTTTTTCAACAGCCGAAGGGCTGGTCATCCAATGCCCCACGCGTTGGTTTTCGCGATATCGCGTCTTCGTGGCTCTTCCGCAGCATGCCGCTTACGCAGCGGGCGTTTCGACGGCCTGCCGGCGACGCGAAGCTAATCCCTGTGGGACGCCGAGTCACTTTTCTTTTGCTGGCCCACGCACGCGCAGGAGCGCGTGCGAACGGCGAAGCCGGCTCGCACGCGGGGAGGTGCCATGGATGGCACCGGCTTTGAGGAGCGAGGAAGGGCGGAGGGCAGGACGCCCGGAGTCAAAGCCCCACGGGGATTAGCTTCGCGTCAAAAGTAGCCCAAAGAAAATGGCCTTGAGAGCTGGCAGCATTCCGGTGGGATAAGCCCGAGCGGTTGAGGTGCGTTGTTGCTTGGCAACCTTCGCCGCTACGACGCGAAGCTAGTCCCGTGGGACACAGCGGGCACTTCCAGGCGCTTCGCAACGCGCCTTGGCGAAGAGGGCTTAAGGCGCTCGCTGCGCATCGCAAAGGCATCGACGCGGTACACCTTTGACGCCCCGCAAGGTATGCAGCAAAGCCGCTTCCAGCTCCTTCTCCCCTGCGGGGAGAGGGTTGGGGTAAGGCGGCAATCTAGCCTCGGTTGCAATGCCGGTTCTCTCGTCCTTTAGCCGTCCACACTTCCAAATAAAAACGGCCCCTCGTGGGGCCGCTTTTCTACGCGTCGGTGGCGTCAGCCGATCAGGGATTAAACGCCAACCCGATCAGTGCCATGGTCTCGCCGCGGTTGGAGCCTTTGATGCCGGCGTTGGAGGCGTGCCGGATCTGGAAGGTCCAGTGTTCGCCGGTCCAGCCGACGGAGTTGACGAATTCGCCGCCGCTGCTCAGGGCCAGGGTGCGGCCGCTCTGTACGGCGATCTGGGAAGTCCAGAACAGGTGGTGGTACCAGTCGCCGGCGGCGCCGTAGCGCATGCGGATGCCGCCCGCGCCGAGCCATACATCATCGGAGACTTTGTTGCCGTACCTGGTCACGTTGCGACCGTTGATGAAGCCCACGGAGGCGGCGGGCGCCCAGGAAAACTGGCTGTTGCCGAAGGCGTGTTCGCCCCAGATGCCTTCGATCCAGGCGGTGTTGGTCCAGTAACCATCCGAATAACTGCGGCCGCCGTTGATTTCAATACGAGGGTCGGCCAGCGCGGAAACGGATACGCCTATCAATGCGAGCGCAGCGGCGCTGCGCAGGAGGGGGGATCGCATGAGCTTTCTTCTTTTTTCGGGGAGGGAAAATTCTTACACCGCCTAGTTTAGTTACTTAGTGAACCGACCGGTACTGGAAATTGGTCGAATCGAGGCAACACTGCGTTGCGCGGGCGGCACAAGTCACCGGCATCCTTTCCGGTAACGGAATCAGTGTGTCTCAAAGGGCGTGAAGCGCGTGCGCAGGCACAGTAAAACTACGGCAGTCGCCGCGGTCATCCGTGGGTATTTTCGAAGACTGCCCGGGCGCTATCAGAGCAGGACGCCGTCCACCGGCTGGAGTGACGGCGGCAGCTCGCGGTCGCCGAGGAGCTCACCCAGGCTGATCTCGATGGTCCGGCACATGGCATCGAGCGGCAGATCGTTGGGCAGGCGGTCGAACGGGTTTTCGATCTGGTCGCCCAGCGCGTCGAGCCCGAAGAACGTGTAAGACAACACGCCCACCATCAGTGGCGTTACCCAGCCCACGCTGCCGATGAGGCAGAACGGCAACAGCAGGCAATACACGTAGACGGTGCGGTGAAGCAGCAGGATGTAGGCGAACGGGATCGGCGTGCCGGCGATGCGTTCGCAGCCGCCAAGCACATAGGAAAGGCGAGTGACCTGGGCGTCGATGTCCGCCAGCAGGATCGGATCGAGTCGCCCGTCGCGTCGCAGGTCCGCATAGCCCTGGCCGATCAGGCCAAGCAGCACATTCGGTGGGTTGGGCCGACCGGCCAGCGCGGCGGCTTCCTCCGGCGTGAGCCAGGGCGAAATATCGTCGCCCGGATCGGTGCGGCGCAGCTGGTGGCGAAGCGCGTGGGAGAACGCAATCAGTCGATGCACCATGCGCCTGCGCTCTTCCGCGGAAAGGCCGTCAGGCAGGTTCACCGTCTGGCGCGCAAGATTGCGCGCAACGATCACCAGCTCACCCCACAACGTGCGCGCTTCCCACCAGCGCTCGTACGCCACCGTGTTGCGAAAACCCAGGAAGATCGCCAGCGTCAGACCCATCAGCGTCAGTGGCACTGCGCCCAGCTGT
>Ga0209759_1001463_pt1 | contig 13224 bp, 11 predicted proteins | sample AraplaCL_Col_mMS_FD_184261 | JGI IMG/M metagenome (GOLD analysis project Ga0209759, IMG submission 184261) | Arabidopsis root microbial communities from the University of North Carolina, USA - plate scrape CL_Col_mMS (SPAdes) (version 2) | ecosystem: Host-associated > Plants > Roots >...
CGTTCGATGCCCCGCGTTGCGCGGGGGGAAGACGCCTCGTCCGGCCAGCCCGGTCGCTTTCGGTTTTGTAATACGAAAGACCCTAAGCCGGTCCGGGACTACGCGCGCCACTCGCCCATGGCTGCGCGTTGCCGCGGCTCGTTTCCAGCGGGATGCGGACTTCGACGGTCGTGCCGTTGCCGGGCGAAGCTTCGATCTCGAAGGTGCCTCCCAGCAGATAGGCGCGCTCGCGCAGTCCAATGATTCCGTACGATCCGCTCTTTCGCGGGCGGGTCAGATCGAATCCGGTCCCATCGTCGCTGATCCGCAATAGGATGTGGCTGTCGGTGAGGGCGACAGTAATGTCGGCGTGCGACGCATGCGCGTGGCGTGCGATGTTGGTGAGCGCCTCCTGAACGATTCGAAAAACCGCGGTGGCGTAAGGCTCGACGAGCGCAGGATCGGCCGGGTGGAAAGTCAGCTTGCACTGAATGCCGTATCGTTGCTCGACGTTCGTCACGAGCCAGCGCGTGGCGGCCACGAATCCGAGATCGTCGAGTACCAGCGGACGGAGGTCCGAGGCGATGCGCCGAGCGGACTTGATCGTCCCGCTCAAGAGCATATGCATCGAGGCAATCTTTCGGGCGACGTGAGCGTCGTCTTGCGGAACGTTGTCCATGAGCCAATCGAGGTCGACCTTCAGCATGCCGAGCGTTTGTCCGAGTTCGTCGTGGAGCTCGCGTGCGATGCGGCGCCGTTCGGCCTCCCGCGCGCTGGCGCAGGTGGCCGACAGCTCCCGTACTTCCTCGCGCGACGTTTTCAAGGCTCGCTCGGCGCGCTCGCGCTCTTCGATCTCGCGACGCAATTCCGCGTTCGACGCTGTCAGTTCGCGCGTGCGCGCAGCCACACGGTGCTCGAGCCGCGCGTTCGCCTCGTTGAGCTGCGCTGTTTTCTCCTGTACGAGCAGGTGTTCGGTCCGTTCTGCCGCCAGGGCGTTGACGACGTGCGCATAGAGCTTGGCATGCTCGAAGAGCAGCGCGAAGAGCACGGTCGACGAGGCGAGCAGCCCATAAATGCGCCCGGCGTAGAAGCCCAAATCGAATCGGCCTCGATTGAATATCGACGAGAGGGCGATGTCGAGAAGCCATGCGCCTAGCGCGACCATCAACCAGATATCGAGAATGGCGTGTGGCCGCCGTTGCCACAAGATGACGAGCGCAGCGAGATTGAGCCCCCATACCGTCCACACGACGACCAGCAGCGAGGGTGTCATGAAGTCACCCGCCATGATGTGCGGCAGTAGAGCGTGGCCCGTCGTAGTCAGTACCACGAGGGCGCTCGTCGCCAGCAACGCTGCGGCGATGCTGGCTCCGATCCAGACTGCGCGGGTGCCGCTGCGCACCTGGGCGGTAGGCTTCCAAAGGGCGTAGGCCGCGATTGCCACGGGAAAGGCGCCGTGCCAGAACATATAAAGCCATGCAGTCGTTTGTTCTCCTGCGCCAAGCAACCCCGTTGCCGTAAAGAGACCCGGAAAGGTGAGCGCGTGAGCGCCGCCCATGAAGCCTGTGAACAGGTAACCGAACGCGAGAACGAGCAGAGCCGTTGAACGAAGAATGGCGAACTGCCCGACTAAAAGCGCCGCTGTGACGAAATCATTGACGATCAAAGCCGATTGATAGAGCGGGATGAATGCCCATATCTGCGGTAGCGGGCGATCGGCGAACGGAACCAGTGCGATGAAGAGTGCAGCGGAGACGCTCATGACCCCCGCAGCGAGGCGCGTGTCGCGATGTCCGGGCGGCGATGTCGACATGAACATCTGGGATGGGTCGGGCAACTCGTTCATTTGCGTCACCGCGCGGCGGATGGTCGATGTTGGCCTATTCTTCTTCCTCGGCATCGATCAGATGATGGCGAACCGCGTAGCGAATCAGCGCAGCCTCATGCGGCAGCTTCAGCTTTTCGAGGATACGCTGCTTGTATGTGCTGACCGTCTTTACGCTGCGCTCGAGTTCGGTGGCGATTTCAGTGACCGACTTGCCCCGGGCGAGGCGACGCAGTATGTCGAGTTCACGCCGGGAAAGCCGCTGATGAGCCGACGCGTGCCCAGGCTCGCGCAACTTGCCCGCGAGCCGTTCGGCGATCGGCACGCTGATATAGACGCCGCCGGTTGCAAGCTTTTTGAGCGCCGAGATGAGTTCGAGCCCGGCGCTTTCCTTCGTCATGTATCCCGCGGCACCCGCACTGAAAGCGCGGGCGACGTATTGTTGCTCGGCATGCATCGTCACGATGAGGATGCGCAATTGCGGCGCTGCCTCGCGGATATGGCCGATCAAGTCCAGCCCCGTGCATTCCGGCATCGACAAATCGAGGAGCAGCACGTCGGCGTCGACGCGATTAGCCAGATCGAGCGCCGCCGCGCCATCGCCTGCCTCGCCGACGACCTCGAAATCCCCGGCCGTCTCGAGAATATGGCGCAGCCCCTGCCGCACGACGGTGTGGTCGTCCGCGAGTAGGACCTTGATCATCAGGCGCCTCTCATACGCATTCTCGTGCGTGTTCAAAGTGTGGTGCTTTTCATGAGAGGGCGCAAATGAAAGGCTGGAAAAAGCTAGGGAAGGTGCGTTTGCCGCTACGAGGCCTCTTGTCTGACTAATAGGAATATCCCTACATTGGAGTAAGGAAGTCTTACCCGAGATTCCGCCCGAGTCCGGTTTCGGAAGCCGCGCGCTTGAGCCAAACTGCCTGCACTTTCGACGATCGATCCGACATGGAGAGCGGAATGCTGACGCCGCATGAGGTCGCTTTGCTATTTGTCGCCACGGACGCGCCGGAGCGCATCGATATCGACGACTCGAACGTCGCATCGCTCGTTGAGCGCGAGTTGATCGATATCGAACACACCGGCGGCGGGCGCAGCCGGCCCGTGTTGACGCGTTTGGGCGCGAGGACCGTGGCGCGCCTGAGGGAGACCGGATGTTCCGCGGCGCGGGGGCCTGGCTCCGGCCGATAACGGAGCAAAGCCATCGCGCCCGGCGCGGGCCGCGCTACCTGGATTTCAGCGATACGAACGTACGCGTGTTATCGCGAACGATCAGCAGCGCAGCTACCTTCGGGCTCGAGGCGACGAGCGCGGCCAACGCTTCGCGGGACGCCACGGGCTTTCCGTTCACCGACACCACGATATCGCCGGGCTCGATCCCGGCATCCGCCGCGAGATCCGAGGCCGCATCGACGAGCAAACCAGCTTCGACCCCGCTTGTGCGCCGTTCGGCTTCGCTGAGCGGATGGACGACTAGACCGATCCTGTCGAGATCGTCGCCGCTGGGTGCCGCGGCGTCAGTGGACGCCGCTACCGTTGCACTCAACGTCATCGGCTTGTTGTTGCGGACGATTTTGAGCGTGACCTTCGAGCCTGACGTCAGCCCCGCGACGGCATCGCGCAGGTCGGCGGCGTGATCGACGCTCTTTCCGTTGACGTGCGTGATGACGTCGCCGGCCCTCAGGCCGTTGGCAGCGGTGCCGTGCGCCGTTGGGGCGACGAGCGTCACGAGTACGCCCTGCGGTCGCGATAGGCCGAACGCCGTCGCCAGACCGGGATCGAGATCCTGCGTTGTAATGCCGAGACTGCCGCCGCCGGCCTTCGCCTGACCCAGCAAATGCGTGCGCAGCTCGATTGCCGCCGCGATCGGGATGGCGAACGTCATCGTTTGATAGCGGGGTGCGTCCACGTAAAGCTGCACGTCCACGCCGATTACCGCGCCGTCTCGATTCAGCAGAGGGCCGCCCGAGTTGTCGGGGTTCACGGCAATTTCGGTCTGAAAGAACGGGAACGTGGTGCCGTCGGGCAACGCATGTGGCGCGACGCTGACGATCCCCGCAGTGACCGTGTTTTGCGCGCCCTCGAGAGCGCCGATCGTCAACACGGTCTCCCCGGTGTTTACCCTCGCAGCGTCGCCGAGCCGGACGACAGGAAGTTTCGACGCGCCTTGCATTTGAAGCAGTGCCACATCGGTTCGCGGATCGACGCCGAGCACGCGTGCCTTGAACTGGCGCCGGTCGGTCAGCGTCACCGTGACCTCGTCCGCGCGGTTCACGGTGTGCGCCGTCGTCACGACGAGCCCATCCGGGCTGACGATGAACCCCGAACCACGCCCCCACATGACGCGAGCGGCCGGGGATTGATCCTGTTGCGAGGTGGAGGACTGAAGAAGGGCACCGATCGGATCGTCGGGTGCGATCGCGTCGAGTTGCGCAGGTCGGTCCGCGTCGCCCGATGCACGGATATTGACGACGGCGGGCCCGTACCGGTCGACGAATATGGCGTAGTTGGGTGCGCTTTCAACGCTGCCGTTGCGGCTGCCGCTGTCGGGCGACGTATGGACAGTCCTGGCGGGTGAGGAGGCGGGTGGCGCCGCGTAGGTCGACAGCGGTAGCACCCAGAGGGTAACGCAGAACAATGACGCCGCAGCCATGCTGCGTAAGGCCGGATGGGGGGTTCCCGAAGTTCTGATGCTCACGGCTCGCTCCATTGGGTTGGCGTTGAGCGCAAATGGGAACGCTACCGGTCGAAAGAGGAAGACCGGTCTCGCGTGTCCGTCCATTCATGTTGCTCGCTCGACGTTTCGCCGCCTGTGAGAGAGCGCACCAAACCGCTCAAGATGATCGCCGCGTCGTATGCCGCGGCGGGTCGCGCAAGCGTGCGCTACGTTGCTGATCCGGGGGGACGAGATTTCCGATGCGGGACGGCAAGCATCTTCTTGATTCTCTCGGCGTGCGTGCCGTCGAGCCACGGATTCCACCGGGCTTGCCGTTCCGGGCTCTCCGACGGAAGGTCGAGCAGCTCCATGCTGCTCGCTCGACCACGGCCTTTGCGGTCCTTTGCTTGCCATAGCAAATGGATTGCGAGCGGCGCAAGGGGATCGAATTCCCGAACTATGTGGAGGTCGTTCGCGGCAAGCGTATTTCCGGTGTCGGCGATTGCTATTACGCCATCGAATCGCTCCGGGAACTCGCCGGCGTCGATTTCCGCCATGCCTTTGCCGGAGCGGTAAAGATACACGGGCCATCCTTTTTCCGCAGTGATGCGTCGGCCCGATGGAACGTATTCCGTCGTGAGTATCAGCGTTTCTCCGTTGCTGATTTTTTTGAGGAGCATGTCGATGTTGGTTTCATGCGCCGCCAAAACGAATCGCGCAGTCCGGTGCGCGATCACCGGAATATCGCGCAGCCCGGGTAGCGCGCCGGCCGCCCGAGCGCCATATACCTGGTGGGAGCCCGCGAAGCCGACGCTCAGTTCACGGCGGGTGACGAAATTCGGAATCTCGGCATCCCGCATGTATTTGAATCGCTTCGCTCCGCGCTTGACGAAAACCTCACCCACTATTGCGGCCCTCGACGGCTCGATATGGATGCCGTGCATGTCCTGCATATACCGCACTACGAGCGGTTCATACCTCCCCTTCGACAAGGCGAGCATCTGCGCTCTCGAAAGGACCGCAGCGGCCAACGCATCTCGTAGGGTAGGCACATGCGCCTTGTTGCCGGGAGCCGCGAAAGACGTCGCGGTGCGGCTTGCGACGTCGGCCTCCGGGCGATCGAGCCGGCGTGAGCCGATGCGCGACAGAGGTAATCCGGCCAGCGCCCCGTGCGATGTAGCGGCCGGCGTCGCCTGCGGGGCGGCAGAAGCCGGTTTGCCGGTTCGAAAAGGCGAAGCGAAGGTCGATTGTTGGGCGACCTCTGCTGCGTCTCTGTGCGAAATGTGTTGGACGAAAAAGCGTTGCATCGTCTGCGTGCCGCGAGCGATGTCGCGGCGCAAAACATTAAACCGAGAGAAATAGCACGTTAGCCGACGCCGGCGCGATATCGATACGAAGCGCGGGCGCGGCGAACGCAATCCCGTCTTTTCCGATCGAAAAGCCCGGGCTTATCTGAGTACGAACGGCGAGTACCTGATTGCGAAGGACAACTACAACGGATCCAGTGTCGTCGTGTATAGATGGCGCCCTTGAAATCGACGCGACCATTTCGCTTGCGGGCGCGGTTTTACGCTGTGGCTTGAAACATTACAACGGCCTGGACTCGATACTCCGACGATAAACAGCGACAACGGAGGGGGCGAATGCATGGCAGAGGAGTGGGCCGCGCCGCGAGAGCGCTCAGCCAGACGGGCAGCACCGCTGGAAAAAGGACGAACAACCGCACGGCCGAACAAGAACCTTCCCAAGGCGACTCACGGACTCGGAACGTCTCGCCCATGTTGTCGGCGCTGCCGGGCAGGCGCATCAGTACCGTGGTGAGCGACACGAAGATCAACGAAGCAGGCGACGTCACGGATCCCGGACACATCCAATATCAAACATCGGAAGCCGAGCGCGCAAGAGAGCCGGAGTTGGCGCGCGCCATCGGACATTCGCGACGCAGCGATCCGCATGCACCGAAGGTCCAGCGCTTCAAGGTGAGCGGCTCGCTGCCCGATGGCACGCCGTTTCGCGTCAATGCCCTGAAGGGCGCGGCAATCAAGTCGGGTGACGACAAGCTCATCGAGCCGCAATCGGCGTCGCGCGTAATTGACCACGGCGAGATGACGGATGAGCAGCTCGCGCGTATGAAGGAAATTCAGCAGCAGGCGATTTTTCCCGAATACGAGACGAGCGGCGCTGACGAGAGCAATTGCGTTCACGGCCACGCCGAAGTGGCGCGCACGGTGTTCGACTGGGACGTGCGCCCCGAACGGCACGCGCGGCCGCAGGACCTGGCGCAGCAGATGGCCGGTTTCAGGACGGACGGCACCGGGGAAAAACCCTCGGATGTGGATTGATCGGCAACGGCGACGCCTGCTGCTGCAGCGCAAAATACAACCTGCTCCCACGGCATCCCATTAAGTGACGAGCCCTCTCACTTCTTGACAGGGCAATCGCCACTCTCCACACTTGCCCGCATTGCGGCGATACCTTTCGATGGGGGTAGGTCAATGAAAGCTTGGCATAAAGCTCTGCATCCCATGATCGTTGGCGCACTGATGGCGGTCGCGTTATCGACTCCAGCATTTGCGCAAGGCCCGAAGGCGGTTAGCGGGCCCGGCGCCGATCCGGGCTGTTTCAAGCCACAGGCGTCAGACACGAAGTACTTCCAGTGGCCGGCCAAACCGGGCCCCTATCGAATTGCGCTCGTTAACGGTTTTATTGCCAATGACTGGCGCGTGCAGATGATCCGCGTTGCCAAAGCCTTTGTTTCCCAGCCGGCGGTCAAAAAGGACATCAAGGAATTCAAGGTTGTCTCGGTTGGCCAGGACATCTCCGCGCAGATTGCCGCCGCCAACAATTTCATCGACCAAGGCTTCGATGCCATCATCGTCGATGCCAACAATTCCGCGGCTTTCAAGGGCGTGGTGCGCAAGGCCAATGCGAAGGGTGTCGTCGTCGTATCGTTCGATAACGTGATCGACAGCCCCGATCAAGTCTCGGTCAATGTCAATCAGGTCGGGCTCGGCGAAATGGCGGCGACGTTCTTGCTGAAGGAAGCCAAAAAGAAGAGCGGCGATCTGACGTTCCTGCACGTACGCGGACCGTCCGGCCAACCGGTGGATCTCGCCCGCGACAAGGGCTTTCATGAAGTACTCGACAAGTCCGGCCGCAAGGTCAAGGTAGTCGACGTGATCGGCAACTGGGCACCGGGCGATGCGCAGAAGGCAACCGCGGATGCAATCGCCGCGGGCGGCATTTTCGACGGTATCTACGTACAGGGCGGCTCCCAAGGCACGGTGCAGGCCATGCTCGACGCGGGCAAGTTCAAGGCGCCGATTTCCGGCGAGACGGAGAACGCTTTTCGGATGCTGTGCGACAAGGCAGACCTGACCTGCCAGTCGGGCGGGACCGGGCCGGCGCAAAGCGCGGTGGCGATCAAAACCGCGATTGCGGCGCTGCAAGGCAAAGTGGTGCCGCAAAGCATCGCGCTGCCCACGTCGGTCGACTATTCGCCTTTTACGCCGGACAAGAATGTCTTCCCCAAACTGCCGGGCAGCTTCTTCGCCGGCAACAACTTCCCCAGTTGCAATATCGGGTTCTCCGCCGAGGAAATTGCGAAGCAGAGCAGCCAGAACAACTGAACGCTTGAGCGCGGCCGCGCATCGTTGCCGCGGCCGGAAAGGGGAGGCACGACGATGGGGGAGGGAGCATCGGATCCACTGCTGCGCGTGGAGGGTGTGTCGAAGCATTACGGCGGCGTCCGGGCGCTCGAGGATGTCCGGTTTTCGTGTCGCGCGGGCTCGATTCATGCGCTTCTCGGCGAAAACGGCGCGGGCAAATCCACGTTCATCAAGATCCTTTCAGGCGTGGTACAGCCCGAGCGCGGCCGCATCGTGCTTGGCGGTATGCCGGTCAGCTTCCCTACGCCCGCCGCGGCGGCGGAAGCGGGCATATCCTGCATCTTTCAGGAGCTTTCGCTGCTGCCTGATCTCACGGTGGCCGACAACATCAATATCGCGGATCCGCTGCGCCGCCTCGGATTGATCGATCGCACGCAAGAGCGGCGGCGGGCGGAGCAGATGCTGGCCCGCGTCGGCGGCGAGGATATCCACCCGGCCGCGCCCGTAGGCCAGCTTCCGCTCTCGCGCCAGCAGTTGGTGGAAATTGCCAAGGCGCTGGCACGGCGGCCAAAAGTGCTGATACTCGACGAGGCGACCTCGGCGTTGACAGCGGCCGACGTAGCCAAGGTCTTCACCCTGCTGAAGCAGCTTCGGACCGAGGGCATGGCGATCGTGTACATCTCCCATCGCATGCACGAAATCGCCGAGCTTGCCGACGAATGCACTGTGTTTCGCAACGGCCGCTACATCGAGACCTTCGCAGCCGGCACGCGATCGGACGATGCCATCGTGGAGATGATGATCGGCCGCGAATATTCGAGTGCCTTCCCGCCGCTCGGCGGGACGCGGCGCGAGGGAACACCGGCGCTTGCCGTGCGTAACTTGTCCTGGGCCGGAGAATTGAACGACATTTCGCTCGAAGTCCATCCGGGCGAGGTCGTCGGTCTGGGCGGTCTTGACGGTCAGGGCCAGCGGCAGTTCCTGCTCGCACTGTTCGGTGCGCTGATCGGCGTGGAGGGGACGATCGAAGTGGCCGGCCGGCCCGCGAAAATCGGCAGCCCGCGTCAGGCGAAGTCGCCCCAACTCGGGCTCGCGCTGATTCCGGAAGACCGCAAGAACGAAGGGCTGATGCTGCCCATGACGGTGCGCGAGAACCTCTCTTTTGCCGCGCTCGAGACGCTGAGCCGGTTCGGCCGCATCGACCGCAAGGCGGAGGCCGAGCAGCTCGATGCGCTCGTGCGGCAGTTGGCCATCAAATCGGATGGCCTCGACGGTCCCGTGGCCGCGCTTTCCGGCGGCAACCAACAGAAAGTGGTGATCGGCAAGTGGCTGATGACCCGCCCGCGCATCGTGCTCCTGAACGATCCGACGCGTGGCATCGATGTCGGCACGAAGCAGGAGATCTACTTGCTGCTGCGCCGGCTCGCGCAGCAGGGAACGGCCGTGCTCTTCTATTCGACCGACTATGACGAACTGATCGGTTGCTGCGACCGCGTGGCAATCTTCTATGACGGCACGATCAGCCGGATGCTCCAAGGCGCCGAGCTGACCGAGCGCAATCTCGTGGGTGCGGCGCTGAACCTGTCTTCGGCGGGCGAGCGGCCGGCTTCGAACGCTGCTTAGAGGTTGCCGATGCAACTGTGGAACGAGGGGCGAAGATGACGGTCGGAGGAGCGCGCGACAGAAACTGGCGATATCGGCTCGCCGCCCAGCGCGGCGCGCTCGCGGCGGCCGCTATTTTCGCGATCATGTTCGCGGTGTATGGCGCCGCGCAGCCCACGGGGCTGAGCTCGGATGTCGTCAATACCGCGGCGAACAAGGGGGCGCTATTGGCGCTCGTTGCGATGGCGCAGACCGTGCCCGTGCTCACGGGCGGGCTCGACCTGTCGGTCGGCATGATCTTCATGCTGACCAATTGCCTGGCATCGGTCATCGTCACGGGCAGTCCGGTCATGACGATCCTCGGCATTGCCGGCGTCCTCGCGGCAGGTCTCGCATGCGGTCTCGTGAATGGATTGATCGTCGTCTATGGGCGGCTGCAGCCCCTCATCGCGACGCTTGCGACGAGCGCGATCTACTTCGGTATTGCGCTCGCGTTACGACCGCAGCCGGGCGGTGACGTCAACGGCGATTTCGCCGATCTGATGACGAGGTCGACCTACGGCGTGCCTTCGTCCGTGGTGCTGATCGTGGCGGCGGTCGTCCTGATCTGGATGCCCTACCGAAACTCCACGCTGGGCAGGGCGGCCTATGCCGTCGGTTCGTCGGAACAGGCCGCTTATATGTCGGGCGTTCCGATTGCGCGAGCCAAGCTTTGCGCTTATACGCTCGCGGGGCTCTTCGCCGCGGTGGGCGGACTGTTGCTCACGTGCCTGACGTATTCGGGCGAAGCGCGTGCCGCGCTGGGGGGGGACTATACGCTGAACTCGATTGCCGCGCTGGTGATCGGCGGCACCTCGCTCTTCGGGGGCTCGGGCGGCGTGGTCGGCTCTGTCTTCGGGGCGTTCGTGATGCGCACGGTGGGCGATCTACTCGTCGTCTTCAACATCAATCCGGTGCTGCAGCCGCTATTCGTCGGAGTGGTGTTGCTGTTCGCCGTCAGCCTTGGCTCGCTGCGCCTGCTGCGGGTACGCAACAAGCTCGATCTCTATCGCTAAAGCCGCCATGCTTCGTTCCTTACCCAAGATCGACGTCGCGACATTGATCGCATTTGGCTGCATCGTGCTGCTCCTTTTGCTGGGCGGCGTGGCCAAACCGGGCTTTTTGTCCGTCGATTATCTCGGTCAGCAACTTCAGGTTGCGGCGTTCCTCGGCGTGATTGCGACGGGAGAGATGATCGTGATCCTGATGGGACAGATCGACCTCTCGATTCCATGGACGATCGGTATCGGCGGCATGATGGCCACCGGCGCATCGGGCATTCTCGGCACTGCGCTCGGCGTACCGCTTGCCGTCCCGTTCGGGATTTTATGCGGCGCTTTGATCGGAGTGGTGAACGGCTGGGGCGTGGCTTATCTGCGGGCGCCTTCCATGATCTTCACGCTCGGCATGAATGCCGTGGCCCAGGGCCTCATGGTTTATCACACCGGGGGGTTCGCACCGCAGGACCGGGCGACTTCACTCATGATCGAGCTTGCCAGTGGTCAGTGGATCCCCGGTTTTTCCAATCCGCTGCTCGTGTGGATCGCGCTTGGGGCACTCACCGTCTATATCCTGACGCGCACGGTGTTCGGTCGTCAGATTTATGCGATCGGCAATCGGGAGCGGGCGGTGTTTCTTTCCGGCGTCGATAGCCGGCGGGTCACGCTGATCGCTTTCGCCTTTTCCGGCGCTTGCGCGGCGGCCGGCGGCGTGCTGCTTGCCGGATGGGCAAACCGTTCGTATCAGGCCATGGGCGATCCCTATCTGTTGCCTACGATCGCCGCCATCGTGCTGGGCGGAACCAATGTGCTCGGCGGTCGGGGTACTTATCTCGGCACCGTGGCCGGCGTGATTCTGATCACCCTCTTGCAGTCGATTCTTTCGGTACTGCAGCCGCAGGATTATTTCGCTTCGATGGGCATCAAGCTGCCCGCCGATGTCTTCCGGCAGGTCGTGTTCGGCCTGGTGATCATCGTGATGATGATGCTGTATGGGCGGGAGAAAGCGATGCGATAGTGTGACGGGAGCCGGGATCATGCGGTGCAAGGGCGCGTGTCCATGTCGAGAGACCTGGCACGTGCCTTGCCGGTATGTCGATGGGAGGCGGCGGGCACGATCGCTTGCCGCCGACTCGATCCGCACGAACCGGGAGGTACCATGGAATTCTTCAGGCCAATACTGATAGCCGCCTGTGCGCAACTGGTCATCGCAACCCCGCTGGCCATGGCCCAGACCACACAGCCCCCGCAGCAACCGAACTCCACCCAGCAAGGCGCACAACCCGACCAGCAGGCGCCCGGCACCACCACGCGCTACGCGGATCCGAGCCACCCAGCGTCATCCCCCCAAGGTGGCACGCTGATGCAAAAGCGTGAGCAGGGTATGTCGCCGCAGGGCGCTTCAGGTACCGCGACCGGCAAAATCCCGCAGTAGAACGACGAGCGTGCCGCGCTCCGCGATTCCAGAATGAACGCATCCTCAGCGCTTACGGCGTTCCGGTGCGTGGCTGAGCGGGTCGGCTATTCGGTCGCGCACGCGACAGGCGGCACCATGCAATTCACGTTGCTTGTTGCTGCTTGTCCGGCGAACGGGCGATGCGCTGTTCGATTCGCCCGAGCCGGACGACTGTGACGCCGGGCCGCAACTGACGCAGAGACGGCATGACGAGCACGCAGTCGTCGTACGGTGTGGTGACGGCTTGACCGTCTGACCACCCGATGACCGTGCCGGCCTTCTCGAACATTTCGAGGCCTGTATACGGTGCCGCGAACCGGAAGTCCATGCTCTTCGCAACGACCGGTTCCGTGACGCGCACAACTCGCATTTCCTCGGGGAGCGGCCTGAGCCATTCGGCCGGCAGGTCGCTTTCGTCGACGATGCCCGCCAACAGCAGGAAGCGCGCCGTGCTGTCTCGTGCGACGGTGACCGCACCTTTCTCCCAGTGTTGCCCGCATTCGATGAGCAGGGCGTTCTTTGGACTCGCTTCATCGCCGAAGCCCTCGTAGTCGCGCATTCTGCGTCCTTCGGGGTGACCTTCGTCGAGGATCGCCGTTGCCGGTGTGCCGAGGCGAACCGCGAGTTCGGCGCCCTTTCTCAGCGGACCGGCCACGATCAACGGCGAGCTCTTCTCGTGCATGGAGTGAAGGTCGAGCAGCAGATCGACGGTATCGATCGCCGGCCGCATCGCGCGGGCGCGGTCCAGTTCCGTCGAACGCGTCGTGACGTCGTCGAGCTTCGCGGCGGTCCATACGCGGTTGAAGTCCTGATCGACGAAGCGTGCCCGGTCCGGCGCGGCGGGATCGAATCGCGCATACGCCGCTACGTTGGCGAACGACAGCGTGAGCTTGCCGCGACGGGGGCGCAATCGTGCGCGCAATAGTTCGTCGACGACGATCGCCCCGCAGACCTCGTTGCCGTGCGTCAGTGCGTTGATCATGACGTGCGGGCCGGCTACGCCGGAATCGAACGTGTAAAGGTACGGGATACCGGTATTGCCAGGCGCGTGCGGGGCAATATCG
>Ga0209759_1001464_pt1 | contig 13207 bp, 7 predicted proteins | sample AraplaCL_Col_mMS_FD_184261 | JGI IMG/M metagenome (GOLD analysis project Ga0209759, IMG submission 184261) | Arabidopsis root microbial communities from the University of North Carolina, USA - plate scrape CL_Col_mMS (SPAdes) (version 2) | ecosystem: Host-associated > Plants > Roots >...
TTTACCTCACAAAACAAGCTCCCCCGCCTCGCCGTGCCGGCCATGGCGGGGACGCGCACAACATTCGCGGGGGAAAGGCATCCGTTTTAAGTGAAGGGTTTGGCCTCGGCGGGCCATCGAGGCCGCGCCGAGGCCCGCGGCCGGCCGGATGGCGGGGCGCCGGGCTTGACGCGAACCACGAATCGCGGCGCCGACGCTTCTTTTCGTCATCGACGAGCGCAGCGCCTGCGTGGCGCGGCATGGCTTGGCGGGGCAACGGCGAACTCTCGCCAGAAGGGCTGACTCCGCACTCGTCAATCGAGAAAAGGAGCGGCGATACGCTGCCCGAAGTGACCTTGCCCCTGGAACACGTACCCCATAGCGAGCTATAGGCTGGCCTGCCGAGGTTGGGCGGCGAACCAGCTTTCTTCGAACTGCACCGGGCTGACGTGAATCGCCACGCGCCAGCAGTTCCCTCCAGACACGCGGCCACCCGTAGGCGCCATGCGTCTCGGCGTGAATGACACGGATGTGCACAGGCAGCGCTTCGTCGTTGAGGTGTCTTCGGGAAGGGGGCGTCCAGCGCCCGGCGTGCAACATGCTCGTGGTAACCAGCGGTACTCACCTTCAGCACACGACACTGCACCGAGACCGGCCACAGACGTCGATGTCTTCCGATGAAGGCGTACTTCACAGCTTTGCTTTCGCGAAGTACGCCGTCGCTTTTTCCAGGATGCCGCGCTCCATCTTGATGAGCGCCAATTCAGCCTTCAGCCGACTGATCTCCATCTCCTGGGCGCTGACGGGCTTGCTGTCCGCACCCGCCAGTTCGTGGCCCTGGCGCTTGGCCTTGACCCAGTTGAACAACGTCTGATCGACCATCCCCAACTTGCGGGCGCCTCAGCCATGCTCAAGCCACTTTCGACCAGTCGTACAGCTTCTTCCTTGAACTCACTCGTGTAGGCCACGCGCGGCGTCTTGCGGCTCACCATTTGTCGTTCTCCTTGCTTGCATCGCGCGCTCTGCAAGAGGGACGCTTTTCGGGGGGGGCAAGGTCACTTCGAGCAAACTTGCGACGACTACGAACGGCGTCGCTATGAGCCTGCCGATGCAGGTCACTACGCCAAGCACCTAACCGCAGTCTCGAGTGTCGAGCATTGAAGCGACCGTCGTGTCTACGACCCCGTCCAATCAAGTCTAGCCATGACGAAAGCGAACGCCGGGCGCACAACGTGTCAGAGCGAGGTCTTCGGTTCAGCTTCGGAACAGCTTGCGGGTTTCTACGAGCGAGCTTCGCGGGCGCTTGCCGAATAGACTGATTGGTATCGCGCAACAAAACGGCAACAAGAAGTCGGCCGCGACCACGAGTTCAGGGAGTCCTGCATGCAGGTGAACAGGGAGGGCCGCGGCCAGTGCCGCGGCGGGGAACGCGTTCGCGCGCGCTTGGCTTTGACGCTGTTGTCGATAGGGGCACTGCTGTCACCAAGGGCTGAGGCCCAGATATCCGTCTCCAGCGGGGGCTCCCCCAGCTACGGCGTGTCGATCGCCGTGCCGCCCGGCATCGCCGGGATGGCACCCAATTTGAGCCTGGCCTTCACAGGAGGCGGGGTCAATGGCCCGGCCGGCTACGGCTGGACGCTTACCGGCGTTTCGCTTATCTCCCGATGTCTAGGCAACGCAGCCATCGACGGCAAGCCAGCGCCGGTCAACTACGCGTCATCGGATCGGTTGTGCCTGGACGGCCAGCGCTTGATCCAGACCAGCACCAGTGGCGTACCGGTCGCAAGCACGCCCGCGGCCAACGGCGCATTGCTCGACGCAAATGGGCGTCCGGAAGACGGAACCTACACCGAGTATCGGACCGACAAGGACATCTATTCGCGCATTCGCGCATATGGCATGGCCAACAGTGCCATTGCCAACGGTCCACGGTATTTCAAGGTGTGGACAAAGGCTGGCCAGATCTATGAGTACGGCGCTGGACCCTCCGCGGATCCAGCAACCACCAATGCGTTGATTGTGCCGTCGACCGGCTCCGTTGCTGCGGCATGGGCGGTGGCTCGCATCAGCGATACCCTTGGCAATTTCATCGACTTCAAGTACAGCTACCAGAACGTCGCCTGGGGATCCGGGACGGTATCGGGCACGCCGACGAGCGGACATGAATGGAATCTAGCGGAGATCCAGTACACGGGAACCGCGACGCAGCCCGCTGCCAACAAGGTAGTCTTTGAATATGAGACGCGACCAGATACGGCGGGCGCGGCGCAAGATCGCTCGGAGGCATACCACGGCGGAAGCAAGAACGTCAGCACGCAACGCCTCAAGACCGTTCGCACTTATGTGAATTGGCCGGCGCCGGCGTTGGGCGTGACATTGCCTGGTGGCGCTCTTGTGACCCCGCCAGCGACCGCAGTCAAAGTCAAGACGTTCAAGCTCAGCTACGAAACCGGGAGTACCGGACGTAGCCGCCTCATTGCCACCAAGGAGTGTGTCGGGGCGGCAGAAACCACGTGTCTGCCTGGCCCCAGTTTCCACTACACCGCCACGTCGACCAACGAGGTGTACGCGCCCAACGCGAATTTCAACGCCAGCTCATTGGCAACCCTCCAGCTCGAAAAAGCGGACGGTACCGTAGGCATCTTGCTGGGGGACTTCAACGGAGACGGTCGCACCGACATCATTCGGTGGTCGACCGTAGCAGGGCAGAACTTGCTCTACACCAGCAATGGCGACGGCACGTTCGCGCAGCCTTCGAACTTCGGGTTGGCCAACGTCACCTTGTTCGACACCCAGGGCTGCTATACGTCCGTTGCCATGGACTTCAATGCCGATGGCATGACTGATGTCCTACGGATCATGCACCCGACTGACCCGAGTGGCAATTCATGCGGGACACCAGTCAACGTGCTGTACCTGTCAAAAGGTGATGGCACATTCAATGCCGTTACGTTGCCCAGCACGATATCGCTCGCTCAAACCCTGGCTGTCGAATCGGACACGGGCAGTTGTACGGTGCCTGCCGTCAAGACCGCTGGCGGCGCTTTGATCGCAGTGGCTGCTGTAGCTTCCACAACTTGCACGAATCCCCCGTACACCTATTCGCGCACCTTCGGCGCCACTTACCACATTCTGGACGTCAACGGCGACGGGATACCCGACATCGTTACGACGGTGTTGCCGTCATATTCGAAGAAGTTGGATATACCAGACAACGACTCGTTGTGCGCGGCAGTGATATGCACGCACGTCTATCTCGGTTCGCCCTCGGGTACGTTCACTGAATACACCGGGACCAACATGGTGCATCACTCCGTCTATGGCCCACCGAGGCCGGACTGGAGAATCAGATTCAGGCCGTACGTCGGTGATGTTGATGGTGACAATCTGATGGATTTGTTGGTCGATACCGGCACGTGGCGCTCTTTGGGTACTGGCGACTTCGTGTTGCTAAGTGCTGCGCCGTCTGGAGGTTGCGCCTATCCGCTGGACTTCAACGGGGATGCTCGTTCCGACTGCCTCCACCTGAACGCGCCTGCATTTCCCAACACGCTCAATGTGGGCGATGGAAGTGGTACCTATCCAATTGCTGCGGGATTCAATCTTGCGGCTGGCGGTGTCTTGACGCCGTTGTCGACTTCCGTGGGCGCGGGCGTTGGTGTGGTACTCGCGGACTTGGACGCGGACGGGCGAACCGATCTGATTCGCTGGGCCGATGATCCGACTCAAAACGCGGTCTACCTGAGCAACGGGGACGGCACGTTCCGCACTTCGACGCTTTTCAATTTGAACACGGCAGCGTATGCGCTCAAGAAAAGCGACGGCACCGTCGATTTCGTCACGGGCGATTTCACAGGCAACGGGAACACCGAAATCCTGCGAATGGTCTCGACGATCACCGCCGGCTCAGCTGCGACCACCAATCAGCTCTTCGTCAAGAGTTCGAACGTGCCGCCCGACCAACTGAGCTCGATGACTTCGTCGACGGGCTTGTCGAGTGCCTTGACCTACGTCACTTTGCCGAATTCGAATAGCGGCTCGTTGGGAGCCCGTTATCAGCGCGGCCCGTCATTTGCACCTCCGGCCGTCTATCCAAAGATCGACCTCACGATTCCGATGTGGGTTGTGTCGACGGTGGAGACGGCCACCGGCGTGGGTACATCGACGACCAAGAGTGAATATGGCTACGGAGGGCTGCGCGCGAGCATGGCCGGATACGGCCTGCTGGGCTTTGCCATGGTCAGGGAGCAGCACACCGCGGCTGACGGTAGTCCCCTGACGACGGTCACTTCGTACCTCCAGGACGGTGCGTACATCGGCGTCGCGGGCGTCACGCAGACGCTCGACGGCGCGTTGAATCAACCAGGTGCAGCAGTCATCAGTCGAACCACGAACTCCTACTGCGACACGACGTCCACGGCGTCGCCCGGCGTCATCGGCACAGGTGGCACGTCCCCCGCACCTTGCGCCACAACCTCCTTGGTTCAACGGCCGTACCTCTATCAGACGCTCGAGGAAGGCTGGGACATCGACTCGAACCGCACGGCCTTGCCGACCGTCACGACGACCAACGCCTTCAACGGCAGCGGCGACGCGACACAGGTGAGCGTGTCCACGACTGGCACGGCACTGGGTCTGTCGCAAACGGTGACCAAGGTCACGGCCAACACCTTCCAGCCCGACAACACCTCGGGCGACAACTGGATCCTGGGCCGCTTGCAGCAGAGCACGCAGACCAATACGGTGCCCAACAGTCTGGCCAGTATCGCGACGAGCGCGGGCACGGCGAAGTACGCTACCGCGACCACTGGTGAAAATCTGGGCGCCACGTTGACGGTGCCGACCTTCCCGACGACCAACGTGGGCCAGTCCTCGACCGTTAACGCGACCCTGCAAAACACCTCGTCCGGCGCGCTGGGCGTGACAGTGCCGACCGCGGCGTCGGTGACGGGCGCGGACTTCAGCTTCGTGTCGACCTCGTGTACTTCGACGCTTGTGCAAGGCGCGAGTTGCGTCGTCGCCATCCAGTTCACTCCCACGGCGGCGGTCAACCGCACGGGCGCGGTGACGGTCAAAAACGAGGCCAATCAGAGCAGCGCGGCACTTTCCGGGCTCGGCACCCTGACGCCGGCAACACTGACGCTCTCCAACTGTGTCTCGACGGCGCCGACGATCGCGCCTGCGGCGGCATCGATGAGCTGTCAACTGGGCAACACCGGTCAGACCGCGGCGTCGGGCATCGCGTACACCTCCAACGTTGCGGGAATGCAGCTTTCGGGGCCGCCCTCGTGCGCCACCGGATCGAGCAATTGCGGAACGGTCACGATGACCACGCCGTCGACCGCCGGCTCCTATGTCGGCACGGTGGTCGCAACGCCTTCTTCGGGTAATGCAGCTACAGCGGGTTTCTCGCTGTCCGTACTGACGCCCCCGGCGTTGAGCTTCAACTGCACGGCTCCGACCACGACCATGACCTGCACGCTGAGCAACACGGGCGGTGCAGCAGCGACCGGCATCACCTACACGGTGAGCAATCCCAACGTGTTCTCGTTTGTGCAGGTCTCCTCGACCTGCGCCGCCGCGAGTTCTTGCGGAACCATCACGCTGACGCCTAGCTCGCAGCCCTACGGGACCGATAGCGGCACGCTGACTGCGACGCCTGCATTGGGAAGCGCTGCAACGGCCAACTTCAGCTTCTACGTGGCGAGTCCAGCCATCATGGCGTTCACGGGCTGCACTCAGGTCAGTCCTGCCGCGCCGCCGAACCACGCGACGATGACATGCTCGGTGGTCAACAATGGCGATACGGCCGCCAGCAGTCTCGCCTATAGCGGGCCGAGTGGGGTCAGCATTGCCGGGCCGACCTCGGCATGCTCCGCACATTCCACCTGCGGTAGTGTGACGGTGACCACGACGGCGGCCGGAACGGTCACTGGCTCGCTGACCGTAACGCCGAATGCGGGCAGCGCGGCGTCGCAGTCCATCAACCTGACTGAGTCCGCACCGGTCGCACTCACGTTCACAGTGGTGACGAGCACCGGGCTGACGACGACGTTCAGGAACCCGAATTCGTTCGCAGTGACGCCGACTTCTTCCGGCGTCAGTACGGACGGACGGTCCGCGGTCTCGTCAAACACCTGTGAGACATCCATCTCGGCGGGTGGCACCTGCTCGATAACAATCACGGCGCCTCCGGCGCTCTGCATCGACGCCAGTTACACGGCTCAGGCGTACGTGACGGACAGCGGCGGTACTGCTTGGGGCACCCTTGTGACCAGGTCGTCGACCAAACCTTGCCTGTAATGCCACCACGTCTATGACGGAAAGGACAGATCGCAAGGACAGCCCCTGTTCGGCGCGGCCGCTTGTCACGACGCGGGGCACTGCGAACGCATTGAACAAGACTGTATCGGGCGCCGGTCGGTGAGCGGTGGTGTCTTGTCCGCCGCGGCTGGTCGCTGGAGTCGAGTTTTATCGCACGCGAACGAGCCTTCCGTGCGAGGGGTGCTCTGCCGGCATGACGAGATCAAAGAAGATAGGGAGAGAGAATGAGTTGCGAAAACAACTGGATGCGCTTCGCGGCCCGGACTGTTGCAGTCTTGGCGTGCGGCACCTTTGCGGCGTCGCTCCATGCGCAATCCCCTGCCGACGCTTATAGCTACTCGCGGGCCAGCAGCTTCACCTACAACCCTACGACCGGGCTACTGGCCACGGAGACGGTCGAGCCCAACAACTCGCAGTTGTGCGTGGTCACCACCCACGGCTACGACAGCTACGGCAACAAGACGACGGCGGTCACATCGAGTTGCACCGGCGCGACCGGGCGCGCCGTGGTCGCGGCCCGCGCGGCCTCGAGCACGTTCGCGGCGGTCACCACGCAGCCCATCGTCGTTGGCGGCGCCGGCGTCAACGTCAGCGTTCCGGCCGGGCAGTTCGCCGACACGACGACCAACGCCCTCAACCAGTCGCAGCACTCGACCTACGATCCCCGCTTCGGATTGCCCCTGACGCTGACCGGCCCCAATGGGCTGACGACGACGTGGAGCTACGACGACCTGGGCCGGAAGACGCTTGAGCGACGTGCCGATGGTACGAGCACGATCACCGCCTATTGCTACCTGAGCGCCAGCGGGCTGGATACCAGCACGAACAGCAACCTGTGCACGAGCCTAAGTTTCGCCGCCAGCGAGGTGCCCGCCGACGCTGTGATGTTCGTGCACACCGAACCGCACGACGCCTCCGCCTCGTCGCTCAAGAACGGGCCATTCGCACGCGTCTACGTGGACCGCGCCGGCCGCAAGATCCGCACCGTGACCGAGGCTTACGACGCTTCAACCCAGGTCGGTGGAGCGAGCCGGCTGCTGGTGCAGGACGTCGACTACAGCCCCTACGGTGTGCAGATCATCGCGACGCAGCCGTACTTCCTGGACTCGAACTCGTCGACGGGCGCGGGCTCGAACGACTACGGCATGAGCCGCACGGACTACGACCGGCTGGGCCGGCCGGTGACGAACTACACGGTCGACGGCGCGGGCAGCCAGGCGGGCGTCGTTTTCGGTGGCCGCGGCAGCCGCACGGCCAGCATCACGGTGGTCAAGTACGTTGCGCTTGTCACGACGACCACCAACGACCTGAACCAGAGCAAGGTCGAAGAGAAGAGCATCAGTGGCCAGGTCATGCGGGTGACGGACGCCATGGGGGCGCAACTGGCCCAGCAATATGATGCCTTCGGCAACCTCGTGGCCACGCGGGATGCGCTGCAAAACAGCGTGACCGTGAGCTACGACATCCGCGGCCGCAAGGTCGCCATGTCCGATCCGGATACGGGGGCGTGGAGCTATGACTACGACGCGCTCGGCGAACTCGTGTGGCAGCAGTCGCCCAAGGAACTGGCGGCCGGGACAGCCACCACGATGGCCTATGACCAGCTAGGGCGCATGACGCAGCGCGTCGATCCCGAGTACGCCAGCACCTGGAACTACGACACCTACGCGGGCGGGGGCGCCTGCGCGATGGGGGTGGGCAAGCTGTGCCAGAGCTCGACAACCAACGGCATCACGCACACCTACACCTACGATGGCCTGGGCCGGCCTCAGAACGTGCGCACGGACGTGACCAGCGGGCCGAGCTTCGCGAGTTCGCTGCTGTATGACAACGTCAACGGGCGCGTCTCCGGGCAGGTGTATCCCACCGGCTTGCAGGTGAACTACGGCTATTCGGCCAAGGGATTCCTGCAGAACGTGCAGACGGCCACGGCGCTCGTCGTCGCGCCATTGCCCACCACGCCGGGCGGCAGCGCGCGCAGCGCCGGGGTGACGCTGGCCGCTGGAACGGCGCTCTGGTCGGGCGTGAGCATGAACGCGTGGGGCCGCTTCGAGCAGCACCGCAACAACCAGCAGACGGGCGGTTCGTCGTTCACGACCACCACCGTCTTTGACGGCGCCACCGGTCGCGTGCTCACCGAGCAGGCCGGGCTCGGATCGTCGACCTCGGCCATGAACCTGTCCTACGTCTGGGACAGCCTGGGCCGCGTAACCCAGCGCACCGACCAGAACGGCGCGCAGTGGGTCAACAACAGCGGCTTCAGCTTGTCCGGTGCGGTCACGGACTCGTTGGCGTACGACGCGGTAGGGCGCCTGCAGACCGACGTCGTCGCCGCGCCCGGCATCCCGAACCTGGCGCGCACCGTGGAGTTCGAATACAACGCGCTCGGCATGCTCCTGTTCAAGAGCGATGTCGGCGTCTACAGCTATCCCGCCGCGGGTGCCGGTGTGGCGCGACCGCACGCCGTGCAGTCCGTCAGCGGCACCTACGCCGCGAGCTACCTCTACGACGCCAACGGCAATGCGCAATCGGCCACCGCCGGCGCCTGGCGCGGCATCACGTACACGAGCTTCAACCTGCCCGACGGGCAGACCGGCGTGCAAGGGCCGGCCGGCGGCCCGGCCTACACCTGGCTCTACGACGAGAACCACCAGCGCTTCAAGGAAGTCCGCACGAACGCGTCCGGCACGCGAACGACCTGGACGCTGCACCCGGACAACGTCGGAGGCCTGGGCTTCGAGCGCGAAGAACAAGCCGCGGGCAACAGCAACCGGCACTACATCAGCGCCGGCGGCATGACCGTGGGCGTCGTCGTGACGGCGGCGGCCCTCCCGACGTTGGGCGCGAGCATGAGCCCGCCCGTGCAATCGAGTATCGGCGTGGTGAAGGTGGAGTTCTGGCACGTCGATCGGCAGGGCAGCCTGATGGCCACGAGCGACCACGCCGGCGCCATCACGGCCGTCTACACCTACGACCCGTTTGGCAAACGCCGCCAGACCACCGGGGCCTATGACGCCACGGGTGCCCTGGTGATCGATTGGGCGCCCAACGTCGACAGCGGCACCGACCGCGGCTACACGGGCCAGGCCCATCTGGACGACATCGGCCTGATCCACATGAACGGGCGTCTGTACGATCCGATGATCAGCCGCTTCCTTCAGGGCGACCCGTTCATTGCCGACCCCAACAACCTGCAGGACTACGACCGTTTCGCCTACTGCATGAACAACCCGGTGATCTGCACGGATCCCAGCGGGTATCTGCATATTTTCGGGCATAACATCCTGCCGGGGATTTTCCACAATCAGGTCATCATGACTTGTGTGGCAATCGTCGCCGCATATTTTACGGCGGGGGCTGCGTGGGACTATCTCGCCTTCGAACTGCAGGTAGGCTCGACTGCTTCGCTTGCGGGGGCAGCGGCCGTCGGAGGATTTACGGCCGGCGCCATCACTTCCGGAAACATCAAGGGTGCCCTTGAAGGCGCAGTTACCTCGGCAGCCTTCTACGGAGCGGGCTCGCTCGTTGGTGCGACGGACTCTGTTGGAAGGGTGGCGGAGTCGATCGTGTCGCACGCGGTGGTTGGATGCGCCTCGAGCGCGATGTCAGGCGGCAAGTGCGGTCCCGGAGCGCTAAGTGCGGCTTTCGCCGATGCGGTAACCCTCGCACCGGGAATGGAAAACATTAACAGTCAGGCATCCACCGGAAACAGCAATGCATTGATCGAGGGAACAGTCATTGCCGCAGTTAGCGGAGGAACGGCATCAATATTGGGCGGTGGAAAATTTGTCAATGGCGCGGAGACAGGGGCATTTGGTTATTTGTTCAATATCACTTTGCACCCAAATTTTGAAAACGGTAATGATGCGCACGAGACGCTGCAAACCTTCGAGAAGCAATATGGGATTGATGCTGAAATTGTTATATATGATTTTGAAGGGAATGTTCTTGGTCGTGCAGATTTGGTGAACCTTCAGGTTTATCCTGATACACTATGGGAGATTAAATCGAATCGGTGGTACGAAATATTGGCAGGTAACCGCCAACTTAATGACTACACTACCGACACGCTCTTTGTCAAGGGGGGCGATCTGCCGCGACTCTCAATAGGCAGCTCGATTGAGCTATCAAATGTCAATGGTGGGCCAAATTCGTTTGTCTATTACAACCTCGGCGGTGGGCTAGTGACTTATGAGACCATTCGACCGCCGAATGTGTTTGAGCGAATTGTTCAGCAGATCATTGATGGACTGAAAAACATGCCGCCACTATTTGCACCACCTACTCTTCCAGGGTCACAGCCAAGACATAGGTAACGATATGGGAAATCTTCAATCGTCACGAATGGATGTTTTGGCTTGCATTGAGCGCTGTGATGACAGCTATCAATATTTTAGAACTCGATTCGCTCTACTTGACATCATACTGAATGACATTGAGTCAATGCGCCGGCAGGATGAGCAGGATCTCCCCAAAATCGAGGAATATTTTTCAGAAATCCTTAAAGAGGCGCTTCTTAGAAGGGGGAAATTCGATTCCGAAGAAATTTCAAAAGGCGGCCCTAGAGCGCCTTATTTGGGGCAGCTTCGCGAGCAACACAAAGCCGGTCGTTGGTTGAATGACTCATCGATTCACCGTGATACCGCCAAAGCACTAGACCCTCGTTATGCACGATTTCTTAGCCTCATGTACACGAGCGGCGACAACACAATGCTTGGGAAGTCGTGGATAAGCTTAGTCAAAAGCTATGAGCAGATAGCAATATCCGAAATAAGTAATCGAGCGCATGTCGAACCAATAAGTCGAGCGGACCAATTCACAATAGGGGATGTTGAGTCCTATGGCCTGCGCTTTTTTGGAGAGCGTGGCTGGAGTTGTAAAATCCATCCTGATAGGTTCGGGAATTTACTTGTTTTGGACCGTCCTTTCAACGAAAACCTGGTCCTTCGATGCACAATCACATTTGGAGGCGCAAAAATAGCCCCTCAGATTGAAGCCTGGCTAAGTATTACCCCACCAGGTTCTGCTCGAGCATCTGTCACAGGAGGAGGTGATGCACTGACTTCTCTATCGATTCGAGATTTTATTCAACCTGCTGGAAGATATTATTTTCTGCATGATGAAAACTATTTTAGAATCCTCAATGGGCTCGAAACGATAAATATAATATTGAGCCATTTGACAAACGAATGGGCATTCATTTAATTTCCCCCGTGAATGCAGATATTGTATTTGGGCTTGATCCTTTGCTTTCCTTGCTTTGGGTTTGTGCTCATTTTTTAACAGTCAGATCGCTCACTGGTTTTATTGTTATTGTGCATGGTTGCTTTCGCGAATTGTGTACATATCGCGGGGCGCCGAAAAGAGTATTATTATTGCTTGCAATTGAAATAAAATTCAAACTTTCGGCTATCGCCTTGCTGGCCTTTTTGTGCGGTCGCTCAGATCTGAACATCCGAAATGAATCTCGAATTGAACTTGCAAACGGTCGTGCGGACAAAGCGCTCAAGATCCTCCAAGCAGGACTAAGGGATCACCCCGGCAGCCGCACGCTCCAAGCCTGCCTAATCGAAGTCCAAGACGTGGTCGTGAGTCAGGCGGTTGAGCAGGCCGGCGCGCTACGATCCGTTGGCAAGCTACACGAGGCGGAAGTGCGCCTACAGGGCGCTCTAGCCCTTGATCCAAGCAATGATCGTTTACTAACGTCGCCAGCAGGACGCTCTAGTGGTCGCCGAGGATGTCGCGTCACGAGACCTACCAGAAGCAGCGCTGCGACGAATTGCTCTAGCTCTCACCGACAACCCTCATCACTTTGGATTGTTGGCACTGCAACTCAAGCTTGAGGCTGATCAACGGCAGAAGTTGTTAAGTGGCGCCCGGGCCGTTCTCGAAGAGATTCGTCCGATCTTTCTCGATTTCCGAGATGCGAGCCTGCGCTCTGTCTTGGAGGCTGTCTCTCGGTCTAGTGGCATTAACTTCGTATCCGATCGAGACGTTCGAGGCGACCCTCTGCAACATCCGCAACCTCACGAAGGACAACATCCTCCTGGGCCTGGGTGGCGTCACCGTCAACCTCCAACGTCAGGTCGGTGATTTCTCGACCTTGGCGAATCCGCAGATCCGCGTGAAGAACAAGGATAAGGCCAAGGTGCTGGTCGGCGACAAGAATCCCATCGTCACCTCCACGACGGGCACCGGCGGATTCGTTTCGGACAGCGTCAGCTACATCGATGTGGGGCTGAAGCTCGATGTCGAACCCACCATCTATCCGGACGACAACGTCTCGATCCGGGTCGGCCTCGAAGTCAGTTCGCTCGGTAGCTCGATCAAGACGGCCGCGGGAACGGTGGCCTACCAGATCGGGACGCGCGACGCCTCGACCGCCATTCGTCTTCGCGACGGCGAGACGCAGTTGCTTGCCGGCTTGATCAGCAAGGACGAGAGCAGCAGCTCCAATCGGCTGCTGTTGCTGGGCGACATCCCCTTGCTGGGAAGGTTGTTCTCGAGCACGCTCGACAACGGCGCCCGCAAGGAACTGGTGCTCGCGATCACGCCGCATATCGTTCGCAATCTGTAGCAGCCGATGGCCAGCGGGAGCGAGATCTGGGTCGGAACCGAAGCCTCGCCCAAGTTGCGGCCCGTGGGAGGCCTGCGGGCCCTTCCGATCTCATTGCTTGTATTAGGCGCTCTGCAAGGGGGACGTTTTTCGGGGGGCAAGGTCAGTTCGCGTCAGGCCCAGTGCCCTGCCAAGTGGTTGGCCGCGGGCATCGGCGCGGCCTCGATGGCCCGCCGATGCCAAAACCCATTACAAAAGCACTGGACTCTTCCCCATGCGAATGCTGTCCGTGGGCGAGCCAAGGCCGGCACGGCGAGGCGGGGGAGCTTGTTTTGTGAGGTAAAGGAG
>Ga0209759_1001469_pt1 | contig 13150 bp, 9 predicted proteins | sample AraplaCL_Col_mMS_FD_184261 | JGI IMG/M metagenome (GOLD analysis project Ga0209759, IMG submission 184261) | Arabidopsis root microbial communities from the University of North Carolina, USA - plate scrape CL_Col_mMS (SPAdes) (version 2) | ecosystem: Host-associated > Plants > Roots >...
CGGCAAGCAGCGTTGCCTCGCACGCATGTTGCCGCTCGGGCAGGCGCATCGCCCACTTGCCGAGCTCGACCACCAGCTTGCGCAAGCGCTCGCGCACGTCGGGCACGTTGCGAAAGATCATGCCACTTGCGGCGGGCAACGGCGACTTCGACGTCTGCGTCGTGACGATCGCGTCATAACCGTCCGCGACATCCGGCAACGCATGCTGGCCGAACACGACCGAGAACGGATCGAGCACGAGCAGCAACGCACCCTGCTCCATCGCGACGAGCTGCGCGATGATCGCGTGGTACTTGTGGAGCACCTGCTGACGCTCGCCGTATACGTGCGTGCCGTCGACGATCGCGTGCCGGTAGCCGCGGCCTCGCGCGTAACGTCCGTGATTATCGACAAGCCCGTCGACGGGTCGATGCGAAAGGATGGTGAGTACGGAATGCATGCGTGCCGGAACTCCGGATTGAGCCGCGCGAGGCGATACGCCTATTTAGCGCATGAGCGCCGCTCAAGTCGAGCATTGATTGGCTATCCGGACGACAGCGAGGCGACGAGCGGCGAGCCCGTCAGCGCAGCGGAAAAGAAAAAGCCCCGCAAGTCCGAGAACTTGCGGGGCTTTGTCACCGCTTTTGGCGGAGACGGAGACCGCCAAATCAATCTCCAATGACATCCATCAAAATTCAATCACTGTCAAACTTCGATGACAATTTGCCGTTCTAGTGGGTCAGTTCTGCGCGGACATCAACAACGGTGCGTTCCTAGATACTGCCCATCCATCCATTCACCGCCATTGGCCGTCGGTTTAGCCTGGCGCATCGCCAGTCCGTCCGAACGTCTCAGAATGTTACCGACAGGCGCGTTTGCGCACCGCCAACACCAGCTCCCCCGCAATACACCTGCCGTCTGCCATCCATGACCTTCGGCGCAGTCAAAGGTGTATTGCGCGCGTACTTCGTCATAGCGATCGGCTAGGCATCGCCCGCCGTGCGTCTGCGCAGCGGCGTCTTGCAATCGCTTCAGGCCATTCAGGAGCTGTACCCCTGTCAACTGGCCATTCAGTGCAGCACAGACCGTACACCCTGCCCCGCGCAACAAAGACTGGCCGACGCATGACCACCGGTGTCCGCCATTACAGCAGAAACGGTATCGCGCGACCTTGCCTCGCCACTGTCCGTTCAGGCAGATCGAATCGGCCGGCTGCGCGAGATAGTGCATGCGTGCCGTAGCTGCAATCTGAGCACATTCCCGGCAACCGAGTTCCCGCTTACGGATCAGGTTGCGCAGGCTGATACGGGTTACGTGACCATATTCACATGCGAATTGGTGCTTTTCCTTCAATCCTCGACAGGTCAAAATCCGCTCATGCTTTCCGGCTGCGCTGCGCAAGGCGCGACTACGGCCCAGCACCCGGATGCGACTCACCTTGTTGAACGGACATGTGCGACAAAGATACGTTGTGGGCGGTACAAAACGTTCCGATCCCGCTGATCGCGGCGTCCAGCGAGCCACCGAGTCGATCGACGTGCAGGCCTTCCCCGTTAAGCGGTTATCATAGCAACGTCAAACGTTAGCGTGCCCGACACCATTCAGCGCAACTGCGCCGGACGAAGACTTTGCGTTTTACTGTCCGGCCGGTTCATTATTTCACGCGATGGATCATCTGCTTCCGCACTACGAACGAGAGCTTTCACTACTGCGCCGGTCAGTTGCGATCTTTGCGACACGCTATCCCAAAATTGCCGTTCGTCTCGGGATTTCCGGCGACCACTCCGAAGATCCGCACGTCGAACGAATGCTGCAGTCGTTCGCTCTCCTCGCTGCGGATATAGGAAGCCGGCTCGACGACAACTATCCGGAATTCGCCGAAGCCCTCCTCGGCATGCTGTATCCCCAGTATCTTCGAACGGTTCCTGCGTGCGCAATCGCCCAGTTCGATGTCTCAGACATGTTCGAAAAGCTCAATGAGCCATCGCTCATTGCCCGCGGCACTGAACTGGCGAGCAAAACGGAAGACTGCCTTTTCCGAACCGTATATGACGTAACGTTAGCCCCCGTGCGAATTGCGGCTGCGCGCTACGCCCCGGCAACTGCAGTTCCCTCCGACGTCGTCCTGCCCGCCGGCACAACCGGTCTGCTCTCCATCACCTTTGCAGTTGCCCGCCCCGACTTTCGCATCGAAACCGTTCCCGGCCCGTTGCGCATCCATGTCAACGGCCATCGCGAAGTCGTCGGCGCGGCAATGGATACGATGACGATGCGCACGGCAGCCGCCTTCGTCGAAAGCGCCGAACGTCGCTGGTCAACGCTGACAATGCCACCGCTCGCCGCCGCCGGCTACGATGAAGCCGAGAAACTGCTCGACGAAGACGACGGGCCGCCGGCCCTGCGGCTATTAAGCGAATATTTTGCGTTTCCGAAGAAATTCGATTTCGTTGACGTCGACCTCGCCGCGCTCGCATATAAGGCGGGCTCCAGCCAGCAACTTACCTTGCATCTCGCCATTTGCGACGTTCATCCAGATTCGTGGACGGCACAGCGATTAAAAAATCTGTCGGCGGACAATCTCAAGCTCTTTTGCACGCCGATCGTCAACCTATTCAGGCTTACGTCGCTGCCACTCAAGCGGAGTCCGACCACGAACACATACCCCGTGCAATCCCAGAATACGGACGTTGCGGGTGTCGAGGTTTGGTCTGTCGAGTCGGTCCGTGCCACGACAGGCAGTTCCAGAGCGAACATCATCCATCCGTTCGTGTCGCTCATGCACGGCAGTTCCGGAAAACCGGCCGGCCCCTATTGGGTTCTCATGCACCATAACGCGGCCTCGCCATCGGGAAAAAAGGAAACCGCGCTCAGCCTGGTCGACCTCGACGGCCGACCGGCAACCGACACCGGAATCGAACAGATAACGGCAGACGTCACCTGCTCGAATGGCAATTTCCCTCGCTCGATGCGAGCCGGCGCCGAGGATGGTGATCTGGTAAACGAGCAGGGAACGATGGTTTCACGCATCGTGATGCTGGACGCACCAACAGAAATCGTGCGATTGTCGAGCGAAAGCGACGCGGCTTGGCAGCTCCTCACGCAGTTCGCCCCGCACTCGATCGAATTAACCCGTACCGGGCTTGCGGAATTGAAACGCCTGTTCCGCCAATTCACCGTTCATTCCACGGGACACGCGAAACTGCTCGACGGACTGACGGACCTGAGCCATCGGGCCAAACAGCTCTGGCTTCCAGGAAAACCAATGCCGAGTTTCGTGCGGGGTCTGGAAGTGACGTTGACGGTCGACGAACAAGCGTTTGCCGCCGTCAGTTTGCACGCGTTCATCAGCGTAGTGGATCACATCTTCACGGTGCACGCGCCGGTGACAAGCTTTGTCCAACTTGTCGTGATGTCGGCTAACTCCGGCGCGGAAATTCGACGTTGCACGCCGCGGCCAGGCACAATCATACTCGCCTGATTTTCCTGCCTCCAAACCGCGAAGATAAAGTTACTCTGTAGCTCGTGCCGATCAAGTGAGGCTCGATATCAGGTGACAACCGCAGGTCGCCCTGTGACCGTGCCTAGCGATCGGAACACCGTTATCTGTCATCGATTCATCGCCCTCTTCGATCAAATTCGGTTCGACGTCCGGGTGTTGGGGGCAGGTTACCTCGTCCCCCTTGCGAGCAACGAAACGGCCATCGAAGCGCATCGTCGATGAACCAGTAATCACCTTGCCGCCGTGGTCAGTGTCATCACCGACGCGAATAAGATTCATCATCGTCAAATACCTTACGGACGGTAGCGAAAGTAGTGAATTCCATAGTCAATATCTCGATTCTCCGGTTTCATCTGCATCGACGACCGCACGAGATTAATCCTACGCACATCGCTCCAGCCATAGCACGAGAAAATTACTTCCGCCAATTTAGCAAAGTGCCTCATTTTCAGATAAGCGCGGTGAAATAGCATCCAGAATATCATTAGAGCAGCGGCGCCGGTTATGCCGAGAAAGATTATGAGCGTCGTTCTTTCAACGCCATCGGCATCGCGAAATAGCAGAATGCACAACAACCCAAAAATCGGCACGAAGAGACTCAGCATAATCTTCGTAAGCCATCGATAAAGTGCTGATCTCCCTCTCGTTGCGTGCGGATACACCGCAACCAAATCATCATTGACCCTTCGGACGGAATAGGCGAAGTATCGATCCCGTGGCCTCAACTCAGCAACGATCTCGACGACATCACCGTCTTTCATCGGCATCTTCCAGAGCCAGCCCTCAATCTGCTTGCCGTCGAGTTCAAATTCCACCCAGTCCGCTTCCTCCTCGGAATTTGCAGACGATTGGATCAATCCAATCGCGGATGCACCCATGCCCGCCAACGCTGCGCCGGCAGCCGTCGCTTGTATGTAAGCATGCTGCGCTTCACTTAAGACGAAGTCCTGCTGGCGACGCCGGCACTTCAGCTTGCTGATCGTGCCTCGCAGCACCTGAACCGCATACTCTCGCTCAGAACTCATGCCATCTCCGTCATTGCCTTATCGACGGCTTTTTTCTGCTGCTCCATATCCGTGTACTTTTCAACCCTTTGATCTTTGATGTGGAGAATAGCCTCTTGCCGCGTGCCAATAGCTCGCAAAAACAGATTGGCGAATACCCCATCAACATGGGACGCAACTCTTCTTCAGACTGTCGAACATCCTGATCCACTGCTCGCCTTAACGTGGTTCGCTCTGCACGGACATAGCACCAGATCGCCATCCAGAACGCACGATCTGCCGTCCTCTTGCATATCGGTACCGCTACCTTGGATTGGATACTCGCCAGGACATTCACGGCACGTTGCCATATCGTGATCCAGAGCGATACGTCTGTCGCCGTCGTACATACTTGAAGCGACCGCGATGACACGCCCGCCGGTCGTAGTCGGATCGCCATCACATACCAATGCTTTGCTCATAGTGCCCTCCAGCTAGTAAGCGGGTCAAGGTGTCTTCGCAATCTGTTCGACGAGGATTCAAGACTCGTTGTAGCGAAAAATAAGCTTCCCCATCTGCCACGTATCTTCGGGTTTCCGCAACTTCCTTGATGTTTTCGGCAGACTTACATTGGGCGGATCCTTCCAACCAAATGTGGCAAATATTTTGTTGGCCATTGGCAGTTGCTTTCTAAACCTGCGACTGATTCTATAAGCAATAAAGACGGCCGTAGCCTCCCACACGGTCCACGCAAATGCGAATACCCCTAAACTCCCCCCCCAACCATTAGGCATACCATTAGACATAGCCAACACCACGACGAGTAGCGTCGCGATCAATCCGCAACCGGTCCAAAATAATACGGACCATTTCAGAAAAAACTTAAAAACCGCTTTACTACCCCGTTCACAATGAGGATGAATTGACAGCACCCCGTCACGGCATCGCCTGATTGCATACCCTATCCACTCTGATCCAGCTCGCTCCGCTACGACCTCGACTTCATCACCATTTTCGAACACAGACAACCATATCCACGCACGAATCTGCTCACCATTCAGGCTGAAGGTCACGAGATCCCCAACCGTGTCGGTGAACTGAGTGGAAGTACTGAGGTTAAGTGCTATATCGTTCAGGCCTGCCAGCGCCGCAACAACTGCGGTACGCTCCATTGCCTCCTTGTCCGCCTCCGTGAAGACGGTGTCGTAAGAGGCACGTCGCTTCGTCAGTCCCGTAATGATCCCGCGCAAGAGCACTGGAACAGCAATCTGCTTACTTTCCATCTTTGTATCCCGTTGCAGCGAGCGCAGCCTCAAACGCCGTCTGCTGCTTTTCCAATGTTCGCACTGTGTCCGGTGCTGTTCCAAACGGCGAGGCTGATAGCCAGTTCTCAAGGTCGTCGGGCGAGAAATAATTGTAAATGAGCGTGATCACTGTCAAGATCACCGCAACCTCCCAGCCGGTTGCTATCAAGATGAGGCGCCCGCTCAGCAATAGCCATCCGCCAGCAGATACTTCGGTCGCAATTCCGGCTGCGACTGTCTCACCGGCAAAAGCGCCGACCGACTTAAAGACGGTTCTTCCTACAAACGCTTCCAGTTTCCCACCTGCAAGGCCAGCCGCCTTACCCTCAATCCGAGCTTGAGCACCGACCATGCTCGCCGACAACCTTCCAAGGAATCGCACCTTTCCCGGCGATAGATTAGCTGAACGCATCAACAACGGCGCCGAAGAGCTAATTGCCGTCAAAACGGCGACTGCACCGGACACTATGTCGAAACCTGATTTCATTAGATAGAATGCTGCCTGCTTATAATTTCCCGTCGACAATCCAGAGGCCGCTTTCTTTGCATCAGTATAAGTGGATACAAACGATGAAATTCCGCCTAAACAGCTGGACGCAACCTTCATATTTGCAAGTGCAACACTAGCTGCCGATTTGGAAAAGCTTCCAAGCCACTTACTATACGCATTGAGACCCGCCCCGACTAACGATAATGTCCCGCTTGCAATAGCCAATTCATCATCCGGCGTTTTATTCGGTTTCGTCCAAAGGAGAACATAGTTCATCATTTCGATAATGAACAATGCGCCGGAGAGCTTCACCGATGCAGTAGCCTTGTCCCGGGTAGCCGCGGACGTTTGCTTCGCGTCCGCATATAGCCTGCGCACAAGCACACCTCGATCATCGTTCGCCAGAGCTTCGTATGCTTTTGCTCGAATCTGCATCGGACTCAGCCCCGGATTCTGCGCCTTGATCTCTTCCACCTTCTGCTTCAACACAGAAGTCATCTGACCTTCCCATGCGGCCAGCTTTACCGTAATACGCTTCGCATCCTCTAGGGCGATACCGCCGCGGACGATCAATGCTCCTTTGATAAGGATGCCGCCAATGGTACGAGATATCGGACCAAAAACATTGACCAATGCTCGTCCAGACCACATCATCAATCGATCGATCTGCAAAGCCTTGATCGGTCGTTCGGTCGCAGAACCCGCTCGCTCATGCTTAAATACCTCGTCCATCTTTTCATAGAACTTCACAAATGACTTCAGATAGCCAAGATCGACTGCAATTGACGCTTGCTTCGCGTCATACCACGCCGAAGCTTGATCTATGATCGATTCGCTTTTTGTAGCCTGCACCCTGGCCAGGAACGTTTTCATCTCCTGACGAATATCTGTCTGGTTATAAGAAAAAGCTCTCCAGAAATAGCTGCGCTCATCAGTCGGATCCATGTTATTGATGAGCCTTTCGACAATACGAAGCCCCACATCAGTCGCCGGCAATCCAGCATATGCTTCATCAATCAAGCCGTGAAACGCCATGCCGTCACCCGGATCGTCGGGATGATAGTCGTTGAGGGCATGTCGAAACGTATCGGAGGAAAGCCAAGCGTCGCGATCTGGCACACGCTGCTTCTGCAATTGTTCGCACTTGCTGGTGACCTGATCGAACCAAATGCTAAAGCTGTTCGGCCATTTCCCGCCCCTGATACTCGCTTGGTATTTCCGCCAAGCCTTGTCGCCTGCGCTCTGTTTCTCTTCAGGCGTAAGTTGCCCCGCCTTTTCAATCTGCTCCTGCGCACCGGGCATCATTAACCCCATGCCTTCATAGCCACCGAGCCCCGCAGCCATCATCCCCTGACGCAGGGTACTCTCACTTAACGCCGCACCACTGCGAACCGACCTTTCGGCCGCTTCTATAGACTGCATTGCATCCACACGAAGCTGTTGTGCACTGGTGTAGCGCATCAGCATGCCGACAGGATCGTTATGGAATCCGGCGAGCTCGTGCACAATGCCAATCCCGTCCCACAACGCCAGCAGCATCGGTTTATGAGGCGCACCACCAGCATTCTCCCCAATCTCGTTCATTAGCCTGACCAGGTCCTTGCTAGCGGAACCAGACGGCGAGGTCTGGCGAATGTGCAAGGGATAACGTGTGGCTTCCTGCTCCCAAATGGTGTCGTCAGTCGCACGCCCATACTCATCAATGGCGATCGGCTTGGCGGGCGGAGCGAGCAAGTCGGCTTTCAATCCCGGCTGATACTCGACGATCTGATCTATCCCGGCCTGAGTTGCAACGGTCGCATGTCCGGCCTCGCCTTTTTTCATGCCGAACATGCCGCTTCCCGACTGGATCCATGCGGCCGGCATGATCACCTGCATACGTTCACCACGCAGCTTCGCATCCGTCGCATACTTCTGGAATACTTCTTTGATCCACGGATACTCGGAGAAAGCGATGAAAACCCGCGTCGCCTTCTCGGGCTTCTCGATCGAGATGACGTCCATAGGCACCGCACCGCCACCCTGTGCGCACGCCGGGTCTGTCTTCGGTACCGACGGCAACGGAATCGTCTGCTTCCAGAGCCGTCCGTCTTCGGTTACCCGATAGGCTTCCCAGTAGTTGCTGCCACGTGCTCCCTTCTCGTAAAAAAGATAAAGCCAACCCTCTCGGAGCGTTCTTAGACTGTAGTGATGCGCGGTCAGTGCGATGTCCATGACACCGGGACCGACAATGCCGGGAGGCATCGCATTCGACATGGTTTTCGGCACAACGGCATATCGAACTGGCAGAATCGCAAGACCCGATTTCATACAGTTCGGACACGTCGCGGTACAAGTCAGCGGAGTGTTTGCCATGATCTGTTTCGTTATTCGTTATAGGGTTCAGGAGCGGCCGCTAGCGTTATCCGAGATCCGCAAACGCTCATGCCAAGCGCCATTCCGAATTTCCGTAATTTCGTCCGAAGTGAGTTCGTCGATCCGCTCGACATAAAGATCCCCGTCAGCCCTGCTGCCGAGTATCTGTAGAACTCGCGGATGCAGGTCAAACTCCGGATGCCATGAGAGCGCGTGACCAACAAACACCACTTCATCTCCCTCGTCGGTCAGCCCGTAGCGTCGCGCCCTCAGCACCGCTGCCACGGCTGCATCGACCTCATGTTGCTTCGGCTGACGGTCGAGATCGTACGCATGCAGCGCAAGCGCGCGATTGACAACGCCATGGGAATGGATGGCCTGCCACTGTATGGCATCGAGCGCAAAGTCGTTTCGCCGCCCCATGGTGTTCGTGCGGGTGACGGGCACCGCTCCCGCGTCGAGGGTATGCCATGCTTGGATGGGACCCAACAAGGCGTGCTGCTGCACAGGTGCCAACACACGCCATAGCAGCGCCTGTGAACGAGGATCGTAAAATCTCAGCAAGCAAAGACGACCCCGGTCGTCATTCTGAAGCACGAGACGCGAACAATGCGCTGCGACCTCTCCCACTGTTGCAGAACTGGCGAGCCAACCACCGATGCGTTGCCCCAGCCCTTCGGCCATCGATTGCGGGCGTCTATCCTCAAACGCCAATCGCGCACTTTCCTCCAGCGCGGCAACACCAGCTTCAGTTTTGAGGTCCAGTTCGAGAAGGTAGGGGTAATGACTCGGCGAAACCGCGTCGTGGTCGATTACTACCTCGGTTTTGGGTAGATCCGCGAATACCGGTTTGTCGCCAGCATCGTCGGCCAGCGGATCCCGCTGGCTGGGGTCGACAAGCAGCAGGCAACGCATGTCCGGATGCTGGTTGAACCAACTCTTTAATGCGCTGACCTGCTCGCGGATCCTGACCTCCTCCGCCACGGAATCGTCCGCCTCACTCCCATCGCGCCCTTGCTGCGTCTGCATGTATGACATCGACTTACTCCAGCACGACGGTTGATGCGCTATTGGCGGATGCCGACGCCGTCTGCCAGGAACATCCCTTCGTGACACTCGTAATCTGTGCAGGCAAGCGCATCGACGACGCACCCTGCTTACTCCACGATGCGCCCTTCTCAAGAATTCGGCCGGTTGTTCCGTTCTCGATCAGGTCCGGCGTGATCTTGATGTACGATCCACCGGCCCCGATCCAGATCTCCTTGTCCGCCGAAATCACGACTCGACCGTCAACACTGGTGATATTCAGATCCTGCTGCGAGCTCAACGCCATGGCATCGCTTTTCGCCTGGATCTCTACCTTACCCTTCGCCGCAAACAACTTGATTCCGGCGTTCTGCGCGAACAGGCTAATCTTCTCCATCACGCTTACGATCAGCGATTTGCCGGCCGCCACGTGCGTGCTTTTACCGCTGACGATATTGACTTGCTGATTGGCCGTCAGTTGCGCTGAATCCTGAGTCGACAGCCCCAAGCCCGCAGGACTCGCCATCAGCATGATCGGTGTCGAAAAGCCATTCGCGTTGCCCGTGCCACCGCCTGCCGTGCGACCGCCGCTACCAGCGCCGCCGCTCACGCTATAGTGCGTCGCATCGGTGAACTTCTTGAGTGCGTCCTGCCCCTCCTGCAAGCTTTCGGCCTGATTCGCCGAGCTCGCCTGCGACGTCAAATCCACAACGGTTTCCGCACTGGCTAACTGCTCGGACGCAGCCGTTACATTCAACGGTTGGTTCGCCGTTGTCGGGTGGGTAGATACGAACAAGCCCTGCCCCGCCCGGATGGCGCCGTAGGCGTCTGACTTGAGGTCAAAGCCGCTTCCAAGGAAAGCACCACGCGTATTGTCGGTCTGCTGGATCAGGTACCCCAGGTGCAAGTGGGACTGATAGCTGCTCGAGTAAAGGTGAACCCGGTTCTGCTGCGTCGAGTCGTCCATTACGAGCTGGTTGTAGCCAGTGCCGCCGTACTCACGCGAGCGTTGACCGGACAGCAAGCCGTTCGTGTGCCACACCGGCTGCGTCGCGCCCCCGTACATTCTCGCGATGATGACAGGCCGGTCACAGTCACCTTCCATGAAACCGACGACCACTTCGTCGCCCTTGCGCAGCGGCTGAATCCCACCTCGATTCGAGCCGGCATCAAGGAACGTCGGGCGCACCCAGCACGACGCGCGCTCATCCTGACCATTGCGGCGATTCCAGTGGAACCACACCTTCACCCGGTTCAGTGAATCGGTATACACCTCTTCCCCGCTCGGCCCCGCGACGATTGCATTCTGCAACTGCATCACCGGCTTCTTATGTTCGAACGGGCTACGGAACGGAACGTTGCGCGGTTGCGCCTCGACCACCACATGAAAGAAACCTTCGCTGCCGTCTGCATGCCGGACCGTCGCGCCAGCCTTCGCTTGCGCAACTTCCGCAGCCAGCCCGTCGGGAAATTGATCCGCCTCGTCCAGACCAGGCAGGTTATTGCAAATCAGCCAGTCAACCCCGAGCAGAACAAATTCGCGATCCGGTTGACTGCCCGCATCATGCACCGGATGACCGCGAAGTTCGAAGCGCCGCCCCGGCATCGCGCAGCGCAAGCCGCCTATTCCGTGAAAACGTTTCATCCGCGATTTGCGCTCTTCAAGCCGAATCTGAGCAAGACGCTCACCTTGCTCACGGTCCGACCACATGTACGCGCCAGGGTAGTCGTAGATTTCCCCATCGGTCGGCAACTCGCCGTTCACGTCCGTCACACCCTGTACCTGCCGAGGGAGATCGGGGCGCTTGTAGTCGAACGAGCGCGACGTCAGTTGTGCACTGTCAATCTGACGCTGCTCCTGCCACTGCGCGAACCCGTCCAGTTCCCCGCTGATTTCAGTGGGACCGAACTCGACAACGGGCTGTTTCAGTTGCGGGACGAAATAAACGTCGTCCGTCAAAACCATCGTGTGCGAGCGGCCATTTTCGGCTTGCTCGAAGTACGGAAATACGCCTACCTCCTCCATGCTGCGATAGACGAAATTCAGGTCGTATTCCCACTGCACGCGATTCGAGTAGGAAGGCAACGGCTTGTGCAGATCGATGCGGAACGCGCCCCGTGCTTGCTGGTGCTCATTGAAGACGTCCACTAAAATCTGCTCGCCGTTCTGCTCCTGCCAGTCGCGCATATCGCGGCGCAGGCGCAAGAAATAGAGCCAGGACGAGAACGCCAGCTTGTAAAAAGTCAACGGCCCATCCGCGCCCAGCCTGCTGAATCGGTGAACGTAGCCATGGATCGGCATGTATGCGCCGTCCGTCTGCTGAATCCAGAGCGTGACCGGCTTGGCGAGTAGCGCACTCAGTTCAATCTGGCTACCGCGTGGCGAAACGGCATCAATCACGAATTCGTAATCGCGACCGAGTCGAGCCGTTCCTTTCACATAGAGCGGCAATAACCAGTCGACGCCAAGCGGCGTGTCGAGTTTGACAAGACGATTGTATTGCGCGTCGCCCAGACGCAACGTCTTATAAAGTGCGGTGTGGCCCATGCAGCTTTCCCTTGGTTGGTATTCAGGTGGGGTTTCTGCCGAGGGCTGATTATAAATGCCTTTCGGAACAAGACGATAGTGCGCCTCGCAGACCGACCTATCTCGAATACATTGGCAGCCTGAAGTTAGTGCGTAAAATTGCCGGAATCTCACAATCTTTCAGGAAAAAAATTCCGACTGCTTCGTGAGCCAGATTTTTTAAATCACATATCACCTTCCTGAGCCCGGCCAGCTACGGCCGCTCCGTCGATGCATTTCCGCATCGGCGCAATTCGCTCAGGAGTTTCCGTGATTATTGATTTCCACCGAGTCTTAACCCACCGTTTTCATCTAAATCCGCCCCCCCCCCGAGACAGCCTAGTACATCCATTCCGGTGGGGATAACTCTTCGTTTTCAGCCGGTTTCGCTGCTCTCTTCCTCGTTGCCTTTGCTTTGGCAGATCGTGCGCTCTTACAGTTTTGAGAGCAGATGGACCAGCAGTGCGCCACCCGTCTGGCTGAACGGCAGATAGCCCAGTTCTTCGAGAATCGCCAGATCGACGTGCATCAGCTTGTGGGCGATCTGGCCTTGTTTTCCGGTCGACTTCTGGAGTTCCAGTGCGTTGGTCAGCTCGACGGTCGAGAAGTAGCGCACACGCTTGCCGCGGCGTTGGACGGCCTCGATTCCGATCGCTGAAGCGAGATGGGTTTTCCCGGTGCCGGGCCCGATGAACACGACGTTGTGCGCACTCGCGCAGAACGACAGTTCGCTGAGTTCGCGCATCACCGCTTCATCAACGTGTGCCTAGGCGAAGTCGAAGCCCTTCAGGTCACGGTGAGCCGGGAAGCGCGCAGCGGTCATTTGATAGGCGATCGAGCGCACCTGCCGTTCGGCGGTTTCGGCCATCAACAGCTGCTTCATGAAATGCTCCGGCTCGAAGTCCGTGTGGCGCGACTGCGCGAGCAGCTCCGGCCGCGTGCTCGCCG
>Ga0209759_1001470_pt1 | contig 13148 bp, 10 predicted proteins | sample AraplaCL_Col_mMS_FD_184261 | JGI IMG/M metagenome (GOLD analysis project Ga0209759, IMG submission 184261) | Arabidopsis root microbial communities from the University of North Carolina, USA - plate scrape CL_Col_mMS (SPAdes) (version 2) | ecosystem: Host-associated > Plants > Roots >...
AGCGGTACGCCCACCACAGGCAGGATGCCGCTCACCATGCCCATGTTGACGAAGGCGTAGGTGAAGAAGATCAGCGTGATCGACCCTGCCAGCAGGCGCCCGAACAGCGTCCCCGCGTTGGCTGCAATAAAGAGCCCGCGCAAGATCAGCAGCAGATACAGGAACAGCAGCACGCCGTTGCCCACCAACCCAAACTCCTCCGAATACACCGCGAAGATGAAGTCGGTGTGTTTCTCGGGGATGAACTCCAGGTGGGTTTGCGTGCCCTTCAGCCATCCCTTGCCCGTCACGCCGCCTGAGCCGATGGCAATGATCGATTGGATGGTGTGGAAGCCCTTGCCGAGCGGGTCGGTGGTCGGGTCGAGCAGCGTACACACGCGGTGTTGCTGGTAGTCGTGCAGGATCGGCCAGTTCACGCCCGGCGCGCAGATGCGCGACTCGAATGACACCACCAGCGTGATCGCGGTGACGGCAACCACCAGCACCGGCACGATCAGCCGCCACGACAGGCCGGCAAAGTAGATCACGTAGATACCCGCTGCCAGCACCAGAAGCGCAGTGCCCAGGTCCGGCTGCTTGGCGATCAGCCCCACGGGAATCAGCAGCAGCAACGCTGCCGCCAGATAGTCATACCAGTGGATCACGCCCTCGCGCTTCTGGAAGTACCACGCCAGCATGAGCGGCATGGCGATCTTCATGATCTCCGAGGGCTGTACCACCACGCCGATATTGAGCCACCGCCGTGCGCCCTTACGGATCAGCCCGAACGCCGCCACGCCGATCAACAGCGCCACGCCCACGGTGTAGAGCGGCACCGCAAAGCGCATGAGCGTTTGCTGCGGCAAGTTGGCGATGATCCACATCAGCACGAACGACAGCAGGATGTTGCGGACCTGGTCTTCCACCCGGCCCGGCATGTCGATGGCGGCCGAATACAGGGCGACCAATCCCGTGCCGAGCAGCAGGAAGACGATCAGCGCCAGCGGGCCATCGAAGCCGGTGAAGAGCGACTTGATGATGTTGAATATGCGGCGCTTGTCCAGTTTGTCCATGGCGAGATCCTCAAGCGCAAATATCAGGGCGCGGCCGGCTTGGCGGCCGGTTTCTGCGCGGGCTTCGGCGCCGGCTTGTTACCCGGCTTGGCATCCTTCGCACCCTTGGGCGAGGTTGCTGGAGCCGAAGCTGGCGCGGCAGCGTTGCCACGTCCGCGCGGTGGCAGTTCGGGGGCCGGTTGTGCATGCGACAGCGCTTGCAGCACCTGGGCGTCCAGCGTGGCCGGGGCGACGGCTTCGGCGCTGGTGCCGGCCTCGCGCAGGACCGGCGCCACCAGGTCGGGCGACAGCGGCGGCGTGCCGTGCGTGGCGCCTGATGCCACCGACGATGCGGCCGGCGCCGAAGCCGCGGCCACAGCACTGGCAGCGGAGGCTGCTACGCCAGAAGTGGCAGCCACCCCGGACGCCGCCTCTGCAGCCACTTGCGGCGCAGCCGTCGCGCTGGCGATGGTGGCCGTCTTGCCGGTCGAGAACACGCTGGGTGTATCCACCGGCGGTTGCTGCTGGGGCTTGGGCGCGGTGGCGGCCAGCTCGGTGGGCCACTTTCCGGTCAGGTAATAGTCCATGACCGCACGTGCGATTGGCGCCGCCGACGCGGCACCAAAGCCGGCGTTTTCCACGATGAGTGCCAGCGCGATCTTCGGATGATCCGCCGGCGCAAACGCCTCGAACAGCGCGTGGTCGCGCTTGTTTTCGGGAATGGCGTGGTGGTTGTACTTCTCATTCTTGCCAAGAGAGTACACCTGCGCCGTCCCCGTCTTGCCCGCCGACACGTATTGCGCACCGATGAACGCCTTGGCCGCCGTACCGGCCTGGTTCACGCCCACCATGGCGCGCTTGATCACGTCGATGTTCGCCTGCTTGAGCGGGATCCTGTAGCTTTCCGTCGGCACCGTCAGCGAGCGCGACTTGGACAGCGAATCTTCGACCGCCTTCACCAGGTGGGGCTTCATCACCACGCCGTTGTTTGCCAGCGTCGATATCGCATGCGCGAGCTGCAGGATGGTGAAGTTGTTGTAGCCCTGGCCGATGCCCAGCGAGATGGTTTCGCCGTCGTACCACTTCTGCTGCTCGGGGCGCTTGTAGGCTTTGCGCTTCCAGTCGGTGGAGGGCAGGATGCCGGTGCGCTCGCCCTCAATGTCGATGCCCGTGACTTGCCCGAAGCCGAAGGGCTTCATGAAATCGTGGATGGCATTGACGCCCATGTCGTTCGCGAGCCGGTAGTAATACGTGTCGCACGAGGCCACGATCGAGCGGTACATGTCGACCCAGCCGTGGCCGCCCGGCACGTCGTCGCGGAACGTGTGGTTGCCCAGCGTGAACGAGCCCGGATCGGCCATGCCCCACTGCGGCGTGCGCTTGCCAAGCTCGAGGGCACCCAGTGCCATGAACGGCTTGTACGTCGAGCCGGGCGGATACGTGCCCCGCAACGGCCGGTTCAGCAGCGGCTTGTCCGGCGAGTTGTTCAGCTCGCCCCAGGTCGCGCTGTCGATCCCTTCAATGAACAGGTTCGGATCGAACGTCGGCTTGGAGACGAAGGCAAGGATGTCGCCCGTCTCCGGCTCGATCGCCACAAGCGCGCCGCGGCGGTTGCCGAAGAGCTGCTCGGCCAGCCGCTGCAGGTTGATGTCGAGCGACAGGATCAGATTGTTGCCCGGCGTTGCCTGCGAGGTCGACAGCGTACGGATCGGCCGCCCGCCCGCGCTCACTTCCACCTCTTCGTAGCCGGTCAGGCCGTGCAGCTCGGTCTCGTAGCTCTGTTCAATGCCGACCTTGCCGATGTATTCCGTGCCGCTGTAATTGTTGGAGTCCTTGCGCGGATCGTACGTCACGTTAGGTTGGCTGTTGGCATCGCTCATGTTGTCGATGCGGTCCAGATCGCGTTCAGAGATCCGGCCGATGTAGCCGATCACGTGCGACGCCGATTCGCCCAGCGGGTATTGGCGGAACAGCCGCGCATGCACGTCCACGCCCGGAAAGCGGAAGCGCTGCGCCGAGAACCGCGCGACTTCCTGGTCCGTCAGCTGACTGCGGATCGGCAGGCTTTCGAAGCTGCGCGCATCTTCCATCAGGCGCTTGAAGCGGCGGCGGTCGCGCGGCTGGATATCGACCACCTGGGCAAGCTGGTCGATCGTGTTGTCGAGCGTGTCCTGCAGCTTGGACGGCGTGATCTCCAGCGTGTACGCCGAGTAGTTGCGCGCCAGCACCACGCCGTTGCGGTCCATGATGATGCCGCGATTGGGCTCGATCGGGGCCACCGAGATGCGGTTGTCTTCCGCCTTGGCCGAGTACTGCTCGTGCTTGACCTGCTGCAGCCAGAAGAAGCGCGCCAGCAGTAGCCCGAAACAGACGAGCACGAAGAGGGCGGCCGCCGCCAGCCGCAGGCGGAAGCGCGACAGCTCCTGTTCGACGTTGCGGATTTCGGTCATGCCAGGTGCGGGCGAATAGCGGAGCGCATCAAGTCGGCCGCCTTAGATGGGCCGAGTTTCGTCGACGCTCTCCGGGCGACGCTGCGGCGCCAGCAGGAACGCGTTTGCGAACGGCCACAGCGCGGCTTCGATCAACGGTGGCAGGATGACCTGCCAGTCCGGCAAGTGCGCGCCCATCAGCAGGCGGATGACGATCGGTACGGCGTGAGCCAGCACCAGCAGCGGCAGCACATGCAGCGCCTGCGACAACACCGAGAACCACAGCACGCGCCGGTGAATCGTGATCGCAAAATACGACAGCATCGTGTAGGCCATCGCGTGTTCGCCAAGCAGACGCGCTTCGTGCACGTCCATCAACAGACCCAGCAGGAAGGCCACCACCATGCCCACGCGGCGCGGCTGGTGGATGTTCCAGAACACCAGCACGAGTGCCACCAGATCGGGAATCCACTGCATGTGGCCCCACGGCATCAGGTTGAACAGGAAGGCCAGCACGAAGCTGAACGCGATGAAGCCCGGGTTGACCGGGCGCAGCAGGTATTGGGGCGAGTTCATGATCGATGGCCTCGCTTCAGCGTTTTTGCGCTGAATCGGTGTCCAGCGGATTGCCGTCGGCGTCGGTCGGGCGCGGCGGCGGGGTGTTTTCTTCAGCGGCAGGCGTAGGGCCCGGCACATTGGCTTCGGCGGCGGCGCGTGCAGCGCGGTCCTTCTCTGCGCGTGCGTCGCGGGCGGCGTTCTTGCCCTTGGGCGCCGGCGCGGGCGACAGATCGGTCGGCGGTGGGAAGCCCGATTCGTACTTCACGATCAGCAGGTGCCGGTTGCTGCGGATGCCGGCCACCGGCTCGCAGACGACACGCGAGAACGCGGTGTCGGCCTTGCGCTCGATCTGCGAAATACGGGCCACCGGCAGGCCCGCCGGATAGACGCCGTCCAACCCAGACGTGACTAGCAGGTCGCCCTGCTGCAGATCGGCCGAGGCCGCCATGAAGCGAAGATCCAACGCCCCCGGTCGGGCGCCGCCAAAGGCCACGCTGCGCAGGCCGTTGCGCACGACCTCTACGGGAATCGCTTGGTCTTTATCGGTCAGCAGCGTGACTTGCGATTCGAACAGCGACACGCGCGTCACCTGCCCGACCACGCCGCGGTCATCGATGACCGGGTAGCCCGCGCGCACGCCGTCCTTGGAGCCGCGATCGATCACGATGCGCTGCGTATAAGGGTCACGTGCCTCGTAGAGGACTTCCGCCGCCACCGTGGGCACCGCCGCGTGCTGTTTCAGATTGAGCAGCGTACGCAGATTGCGGTTTTCCGCTTCGAGCTGCGAGGCGCGCAGCGATTGCTGAGCCTGGGCAACGGCCGATTCGCGCAAGCTGCGGTTATCAACCGCCAACTTGGTGGACGATTGCGTGTATTCGAGTGCGGCGCGTGCCGTATCGCGCGGGATCAGCACCAGGCGCTCGACGGGGTACAGGATGACCGATACGACTTGCCGGACCACGCCCAGCACGGACATGCGGGCATCGATCACCAGTAACGCAAGCGCAAGCGCGAGCAGAGCGACCAGCCGCGCGGTGGCGGACGGGCCCTGCTTGAAGAGGGGCGGCGGGGAGTAATCCATGACCCGGACGCTTCAAATGGGCACGGCAGACGCGTGACGGTCAACGTCAAGGTCAACGGTCTGCCGGCAACAGATTGGGTGTGGCGCTGGTGCAGTGCCCAAGCCCTTGGCGGGCGGAGCACGGCGCACCGGCGCGAGACGCATCTCAGCGGTCCGCGAAGGCGGCTGGCGTGACCACAATGGTAGTCACGAAATCGGTCGCAACAGCGGAACGCGGATCGGCGCGGCGCATGGTCCCGTTATTCGTACGAGAAGATGCTGCCGAGCTTGTCCATGCGCTCCAGCGCCATGCCGGAGCCACGCACCACGCAGGTCAATGGGTCTTCGGCCACCAGCACCGGCAGGCCGGTTTCTTCGGCCAGCAGGCGGTCGAGGTCGCGCAGCAGCGCGCCGCCACCGGTGAGCATCATGCCGCGCTCGGCAATGTCGGCGCCCAGTTCCGGTGGGGTTTGTTCCAGGGCGATCTTCACCGAAGAGACGATCTGGTTCAGCGGGTCTGTCAGCGCTTCCAGGATTTCGTTGGACGACACCGTGAAGGCGCGCGGAATGCCTTCCGACAGGTTGCGGCCCTTCACTTCCATTTCCCGCACTTCCGAACCCGGGAAGGCCGAGCCGATTTCCTTCTTGATGGCTTCGGCGGTCTGTTCGCCGATCAGCATGCCGTAGTTGCGGCGGATGTAGTTGACGATGGCCTCGTCAAACTTGTCGCCGCCCACGCGCACGCTGCCTTTGTAGACCATGCCGCCCAGCGAGATGATGCCCACCTCGGTGGTGCCGCCGCCAATGTCCACCACCATCGAACCCGACGGCTCCGACACCGGCAGGCCGGCGCCAATGGCAGCCGCCATCGGCTCTTCAATCAGGTAGACCTGCGATGCCCCGGCGCCCAGCGCCGATTCACGGATGGCGCGGCGTTCGACCTGGGTCGAACCGCACGGCACGCAGATGATGATGCGCGGGCTCGGGCGCAGCAGCTTGGTGTCGTGCACCATCTTGATGAACTGCTTGAGCATCTGCTCGGTGACGGTGAAGTCGGCGATCACGCCGTCTTTCATCGGGCGGATCGCCTCGATATTGCCCGGCACCTTGCCCAGCATCTGCTTGGCTTCCTTACCGACGGCCTGGATGGTCTTCTTGGCGTTCGGGCCACCTTCCTGGCGAATGGCCACCACCGACGGCTCGTCAAGGACGATGCCCTTGTCGCGGACGTAGATCAGGGTGTTGGCGGTGCCGAGGTCGATCGCGAGATCGTTGGAGAAATAGCTGCGCAAAAAGCCGAACATCGAATGAATCCTGTTTTTCGAGTCATGGGCGGCCCAGCAGCAAGATTGCGGCGCAACGGCTGCACCAACGCGCGGACGTCGCAAGGGCATGCCATGCGGTCCGATCCTGCTACTGCGCTCCCGGGAATGTCGCGGGCTCCGTGGTGGTCGACGGTGGGGTGCCGTGGCACTGGCCATCCTGCCGAGGCTGAGCCGCCCGGAGAGGGGGCCCCCAAGGAACCTTTGATTAAGTGTCGCCTGATGCTGACGGTGCGACTGCCGGGAGGTTCCCGGAGTACTTAATCAGAGGGTCCGTGACTGCACGAAGTCGCCTGCTGACTTAGAAATTTAGTCGGCAATCATACCTTATAATTCGGGCACTCTGCGGGTATTCGGCGGGCGTTTGGCGCCAAAATTGCGGCAAATCGGCGCTGTCGGGGCCCAACCTGGGCGCCCCTCGCGCGCAGTAGCCGTCGCTTGTCGTACATTGCCCGCCCGCCGCTGCACTCACTGACCCATTCCGATGGCACTCGAACTCTCCGACGTCAAACGCATCGCCCACCTCGCCCGTATCGAAGTCTCCGAAGGCGAGGCGGCCCAGACCCTCACCCAGCTCAACCAGTTTTTCTCCCTGGTCGAGCAGATGCAGGCCGTGGACACCACCGGCATCGAGCCGATGGCCCACCCCATCGAGCAGGTCCAGGCGCAAGCCCAGCGTCTGCGCGACGATGCCGTCACCGAGGCTGACCGCCGCGCGGACTACCAGCAATGCGCGCCGGCCACCGAAGCCGGCCTGTACCTCGTGCCCAAGGTGATCGAGTAATCCGCATAAACGGCGCTCCCGCGCCCGTCTTGAGCCCACTCCATTCGACGTCGCCGGCGCTTGCCGGTAGCCCATCCGAACGTATTCGATGACCGCATCCACGATCAAAGCCCTGTCCGCCCAACTCGCCGCCAAGGAGATTTCGGCGGAGGAACTGGCGCGCCATTACCTGTCGCGCATCGAGGCCGGGGCCCACCTCAACGCCTTTACCCACGTCGACGCCGAGGCAACGCTTGCCCAGGCCCGGGCCGCCGACGCGCGCATCGCAGCCGGTAACGCGGCGCCGCTGACCGGCGTGCCGATCGCGCACAAGGACGTGTTCGTCACCCGTGGCTGGCGTGCCACGGCGGGCTCCAAGATGCTCGGCAACTACGTCAGCCCGTTTGACGCCACCGTGGTCGAACGCCTGGGCGCGGCCGGCATGGTGACGCTGGGCAAGACCAACATGGACGAATTCGCGATGGGCTCGTCCAACGAGAACTCGGCGTTCGGCGCGGTCAAGAACCCGTGGAACCTCGAACACGTGCCGGGCGGCTCGTCGGGCGGCTCGGCGGCAGCGGTGGCGGCCGATCTGGCGCCCGCTGCAACCGGAACGGACACCGGCGGCTCGATCCGCCAGCCGGCATCGTTCTCGGGCATTACCGGGATCAAGCCGACGTACGGCCGCGTGTCGCGCTACGGCATGATCGCCTTCGCCTCGTCGCTGGATCAGGGCGGCCCGATGGCGCGCACGGCTGAAGATTGCGCGCTGCTGCTGTCTGCCATGGCGGGCTTTGACCCGCGCGATTCCACGAGTCTGGAACCCGGCCGCGGGGGCGACGTGGAAGACTTCGGCCGCCTGCTCGGCCAGCCGCTGCAAGGCGCCGAGGCTGCGCGCCCGCTGGCCGGCCTGCGCATCGGTCTGCCCAAGGAGTATTTTGGCGAAGGCCTGGCCGACGACGTGCGCACCACCGTGCGCGCTGCGCTGGCCGAGTTGGAAAAGCTCGGCGCCACGCTGGTCGACATCAGCCTGCCGAAGACCGAACTGTCGATCCCGACGTATTACGTGATCGCCCCGGCCGAGGCGTCGTCTAACCTGTCGCGCTTTGACGGCGTGCGTTACGGCCACCGCGCGGCGGAATACCGCGATCTGGCCGACATGTATCGCAAGTCCCGCGCCGAAGGTTTTGGCTGGGAGGTCAAGCGCCGCATCCTGGTGGGCGCCTATGTGCTGTCCCACGGGTATTACGACGCCTATTACCTGCAGGCACAGAAGATCCGCCGCATCATCGCGCAGGATTTCCAGAACGCGCTGGCCGGTGCCAACCGCCAGTGCGACGTGATCATGGGCCCCGTCGCCCCGACCGTTGCCTGGAAGATCGGCGAGAAGAGCGATGATCCGGTGCAGATGTACCTTGAAGACATCTTCACCCTGTCGACCAGCCTGGCCGGCTTACCGGGCATGAGCGTGCCTGCGGGTTTCGGCGCCAACGGTTTGCCGGTTGGCTTGCAGATCATCGGCAACTATTTTGAAGAGGCACGCATGCTGCAGATTGCGCATGCGTTCCAGCAGGCGACCGACTGGCACAACCGCCAGCCGGCAGCCTGAGGCCCCTTACGACGTACCCGCTCCATGCAGGAGGCACGCATGAACCACCGCATCCGCACTGCACTCGGGCTCGCGCTTGCCGCCGGCCTGCTGGCGGCTTGCGTGCCGATTCCGCTGCCGTCCATTCCCGGCATCAGCCGCCCGTCGAAGCCGCCGCCGATCTCCGACCGCCGTATCGACATCAACGGCTACTGCAACCAGACCGAGGAAGACGGTTTCCGCGAGCAGGCGACGCTCACCGTGGCCGACAACAACGTCAGCGCAATGCAATGGCAGTTGTGGGTCGGCCGGCGCGGTTCGTGCCAGTTCGACCTGTCGACATTCCAGCAAACCAAGCGCCGCCCCAGCATTGAGCTGCGCGAGCGCTACGGCAAGTGCACGCTGATGGTCTGGCAGGACCCACGCCGTGTCACGCTGGCACACGCTAACTGCGAAGCGCATTGCACGCCCGGCATCTACGAAGAAGCCTGGCCGGTGATGTTCGATCCGCAAACGGGCCAGTGCGCCCGGAATGCCCGGTGATGCGTAAATCGCTTCGTGTGTTGGCGGCGCTGGCAAGCGCCTTGGCGCTGCACGCTGCCGCGCAGCCGACGCCAGACGCCGAAGGCGCCTTGCCCGACATGCCGGCTGCGCGTGCGCCATCGTCTGCAGAACTTGGCGTGCAGACGGTGGAGATTCCGCGCGCGTCGATGAAAGACGCCGAGGACGCGCCGCAAACGCTGACCGCCTATTGGGTCGCATCGCCCGTCAAGGCACCTGCGACTGGCGCGCCGGTGGTGATCGCGCTGCACGGCTGCAGCGGCCTCTATACGCAGGCCGGGGCCGATGCCAAGGCGCTGGGCTCGCGGTATCGCGGGTATGCGCAGTGGCTTGGCGCGCGTGGTTACGCGGTGGTGTTTCCCGACAGCTTCGGCCCGCGCGGTAAGCCGCATGGCATCTGCACCGAACGCACCGCCACGCGCGATATCAACGGTGCGGTGCGCCGCGCGGACGTGCTGGCGACGATCCGCTGGGTGGCGGGGCAGCCGGGCGTGGATGCCCGCCGCATCGTTCTGCTGGGTTGGTCCAACGGCGCGCAGGCCGTGCTGGAGGCCGTGGATGCCAGCCGCGCTTGGCCCGCCGATACGCCCGCGATCAATCGCGCGGTGGCGTTCTACCCGGGCTGTGCGTCGGCCCAGAAACGGCCCGACTATCGGCTGAACGCGCCTTTGCTGCTGCTGGCCGGCGGCAATGACGACTGGACCCCGGTTGATCACTGCCAGGCGCTGCAGACGGCCGTTCTGGCGCGGCAGCCGCAGGCGCGTTTTGAGCTGGACATGTTTGGCGGCGCGTATCACGGCTTTGACGGCACGGCTGCAGTCAAGGAGCGCAACGGCATCCCGAAGGGACGTCGCTATGGAACGGTCACCGTCGGTGGCGACCCGGCAGCGCGCGAAGCTGCGTTTGCGAAGCTGGCGGCGTGGCTCGACGCGCCGAACCCCTGATCGCAGCCAGGCAAGAACACCTGAATACCTGAATACCTGAGTATCTAGACATTCACACCACAACAATCGACAGGACACACGCAACATGCAATGGGAAGTGGTGATCGGCCTCGAGACGCACACGCAGCTCTCGACGGTCTCGAAGATTTTCTCCGGCGCGTCCACCGCCTTTGGCGCGGCGCCCAACACGCAAGCGGCGCCCGTTGACCTGGCGCTGCCTGGCGTGCTGCCGGTGCTGAACAAGGGTGCCGTCGAGCGCGCCATCGTGTTCGGTCTGGCCATCGGCGCCAAGATCGCGCCCAAGAGCATCTTCGCGCGCAAGAATTACTTCTACCCCGATCTGCCCAAGGGTTACCAGATCAGCCAGTACGAGATTCCGGTGGTGCAGGGCGGCACGCTGACCATCCAGGTGGAAGGCAAGAGCGGCCAGCCCGGTTATGAGAGGACCGTGCAGCTCACGCGCGCCCATCTGGAAGAGGACGCCGGCAAATCGCTGCACGAAGACTTTGCCGGCATGACCGGCATCGACCTGAACCGCGCCGGCACGCCGCTGCTGGAAATCGTCACCGAGCCCGACATGCGCAGCGCGGCCGAAGCGGTGGCCTATGCCAAGGCGCTGCACGCGCTGGTGATGTGGCTGGGCATCTGCGACGGCAACATGCAGGAAGGCAGCTTCCGCTGCGACGCGAACGTGTCGGTGCGCCGGGGCCCGGACGCACCGTTCGGCACGCGCTGCGAAATCAAGAACCTCAACTCGTTCCGCTTCCTGGAAGAGGCGATCAACTACGAAGTGCGCCGCCAGATCGAGCTGATCGAAGACGGCGGCACGGTGGTGCAGGAAACCCGCCTGTACGATCCGGACCGCAAGGAAACGCGCTCGATGCGCAGCAAGGAAGACGCGCAGGATTACCGCTACTTCCCCGATCCCGACCTGCTGCCGCTCGTCATCGGCGACGAGTGGATCGAGCGCGTGCGCGCCACGCTGCCCGAGCTGCCCGCCGCCATGGCTGCCCGCTTCGAGTCGGCCTACGGCCTGCCGAAGTATGACGCCAGCATCCTCACCGCCACCAAGGCGACGGCTGCGTACTTTGAAGCGGTTGTGGCTGATGCCGGCGCTGCGAACGCCAAGGCCGCTGCCAACTGGATCATGGGCGAGGTCGCCTCGAACCTGAACCGCGCCGATCTGGACATCGATGCAGCGCCGGTGTCGCCTGCGCAACTGGCCAAGCTGCTCGCTCGCATTGCCGACGGCACGATCAGCAACAACACCGCCAAGAAAGACGTGTTCCCGGCCATGTGGGCCGGCGAGCACGGCGCCGATGCCGACGCGATCATCGCCGAGAAGGGCCTGAAGCAGATGTCGGATTCAGGCGAGCTGGAGAAGATCATCGACGACGTGCTGGCAGCCAATGCCAAGTCGGTCGAGGAATTCCGCGCCGGCAAGGAGAAGGCATTCAACGCGCTGGTCGGCCAAGCCATGAAGGCCACGCGCGGCAAGGCCAACCCCGCGCAGGTGAACGATTTGCTGAAGAAAAAACTGGGCGCAGCCTGATGAGCACCATGAACGCACAAGACGTCGCCAACTACCTGCAGGCGCATCCGGCCTTCTTTGAAGAGCATGCGGAGCTGCTGGCTGCCGTCCAGCTCACCAGCCCGCACAGCCACCGCGCCGTGTCGCTGCAGGAGCGCCAGATGGAAATTCTGCGCGACAAGAACAAGCACCTCGAACTCAAGCTGTCGGACCTGATGCGCCACGGCAACGAGAACGACCGCACGCAACAGCGCGTGCACGCCTGGACGACGCGCCTGCTGGGCGAGGCCGACACGCATGCGCTGCCGTATGCCGTGCAGGATGGCCTGCGAGAAATCTTCGACGTGCCGGCCGTGGCGCTGCGCGTGTGGCAGGTCGGCGAAGAATTCGCGCACCTGGAAGTCGCGCAGGGGGTGAGCGAAGAAGTGCGCCTGTTTGCGGCCGGTCTGCGTGCGCCGTATTGCGGCGCCAACGCGGGTTTTGAGGCCGCGGGCTGGCTCGATACGTCGGACAGCGGCGAGCCCATCGAATCGCTCGCCATCGTGACACTGCGCGTGCCCGTGCGGGGCGATGCCGATGCCAGCGCTGCGCCGGCATTCGGCCTGCTGGTGCTCGGCTCGCCGGACGCCCGCCGCTTCCATGACGGCATGGGCACGACCTACCTCGCGCAGATCGGTGAACTGGCCGCTGCCACGCTCAACCGCCTGCGCGACTGAGCGCCGCTCGCCGCATGCCGCAATCTGCATCCGCCGATGACCATGGCGCTCAGGCGCCGCATCCGCAGATTGCGGCGTACCTTGACGCACTGAAGTTCGAGCGGCAGCTCTCGCCGCATACGCTGGAGAGCTACACCCGCGAGCTGGCCGTCCTGCAGCGCCTGGGTGCGCAACACGCCCCCAACGTCGATCTCACGCAACTGCAGTCACACCACATTCGCCGCATGATGGCGCAGCTGCATGGCAACGGCTTGTCGGGCCGCAGCATTGCGCGGGCGTTGTCGGCATGGCGCGGCTGGTTCAAGTGGATGGCACTGCGCGATGCCGCCGTCACGGCCAATCCGGTCGACGGCGTGCGTGCGCCCAAGAGCCCGAAGCGGTTGCCGAAAGCGTTGTCCGTTGAACAGGCTGTCGCGCTGATGGAGCAATTGCCTGGCGACGATGTCGAGACGGTTCGCGATCGCGCCGTCAACGAGCTGTTCTATTCCTGCGGTTTGCGGCTCTCCGAGCTGGTCAGCCTGGACATGCGCCACGTGAAGGCCGGCGCGTATGAATCGGCGAGCTGGCTCGATCTGGAGGCGCGCGAGGTGCAGGTGCTCGGCAAGGGCAGCAAGCGGCGCACCGTGCCGGTGGGCACCAAGGCGG
>Ga0209759_1001472_pt1 | contig 13125 bp, 7 predicted proteins | sample AraplaCL_Col_mMS_FD_184261 | JGI IMG/M metagenome (GOLD analysis project Ga0209759, IMG submission 184261) | Arabidopsis root microbial communities from the University of North Carolina, USA - plate scrape CL_Col_mMS (SPAdes) (version 2) | ecosystem: Host-associated > Plants > Roots >...
CAGGCGATCAGCGAGGAACGCCGCGCCCGCCTGTACGACGCCCACGCGGAAGCATTCAACCGCCAGCATGCCCAGGGCGCGGTGAAGCCGCTGCCCGGCGCCCGCGAGCTGCTGGCCTACCTCACCGAGGCGGAAATCCCTTGGGCGATCGCCACCAGCGGCCAGCTGCGCACCGCGATCCACAACCTCGAAGCGCTGGGTGTCGATCCCTCGAAGGTACCGGTGGTGACCCGCGACCAGGTGCGCCACGCCAAGCCCGACCCCGACCTGTTCCTCGCCGCCGCCGAACGGCTGGGCGTGGACATCACCCGCGCCATGGTGGTGGGCGACAGCGTGTGGGACATGCTTGCCGCGCAGCGCGCCCGCGCGCTGGGCATCGGCCTGCTCTCGGGCGGCTACGGCGAGGACGAACTCGCTCGCGCCGGCGCGCTGCGCGTGTACGAGGATCCGGCCGACATGCTGAAGCGCATCGACGAGGTGGCGGCGCGCGCCTGAAAGCCTGTCCGCGGTCTCCGTGCGATCCGCGCCGGGAGTCGCTTGCGCGCGAGCCGGGGGAGAACGAAGGCAGGCTGCCGCTCGGCGGTCGCGGCAAGGCGGCGCGGGCCAGTTGGAGACACTCGCCGGACAAGCTCTAATATCCGGGCCATCGCACGCCACCGGGCAGCGGCAGGAGATTCGAAACACCATGCGAGTGCGACTGGAAGATGTGGCGCGCGCAACGGGCGTCTCGCCGAAAACGGTTTCCCGCGTCCTTAACGAGGAGCCGTCGGTCAAGGAGGCCACGCGCCAGAAGGTGCTGGCGGCGATGGAGTCGATGAACTATCGCCCCAGCCCCGCCGCGCGTGGCCTGGCCGGCAGCCGTTCGTTCCTGGTCGCGATGCTGTACGACAACAACGACAATCCCGCATCGACCTATCTGGCCGAAATCCAGGATGGCGTGCTCGATGCCTGCGAGGCGCACCGCTACAGCATGATGGTCTGTCCGCTGCGCATGCGCGGAAAGGATTTCGTCCGCCGCATCGACGCCCTGGTGAACGACCACCACATCGACGGCGTCGTGCTGACCCCGCCGCTCACCGACAACCGCAAGCTGCTGGCGCGGCTGCAGGAACACGGCGTGGCGCACGCCTGCATTTCGCCCGTGCGCCACAAGGACGTCGTCGGCGTCTTCATGGACGAGCAGAAGGCGGCCAGCGACCTGGTCACCCACCTGGTCGGCCTCGGCCACCGGCGCATCGCGCACGTCGTGGGCATCGCCGACCATGGGGCCAGCCGCTGGCGCCAGGCCGGGTACAAGTCTGCCCTGACCGCCGCCGGCCTTGCCATCGATCCGCAGTACATCGTGCAAGGCGGATTCACCTTCGGCTCGGGTGTCGTCGCGGCGCGCCAGCTGTTCACCCTGAAGCGCCGGCCCACCGCGATCTTCGCGGCAAACGACGACATGGCCGCCGGCGTCATGTGGACGGCCAACGAGATCGGCCTCAAGGTGCCGCGTGATCTCTCCGTATGCGGTTTCGACGACACGCCGATGGCGACCCAGTTATGGCCGTCGCTGACCACCGTGCGGCAACCCAGCCGCGAGATGGGCAGGCTCGCCGCACAGCAGCTGCTGATGCAACTGCGCGGACGCGGCGACGCGCAACTCGTGCAAATCCCCTACGAGCTGCAGCTGCGCGCATCGACGGCCGCCGCGCCGGACTGACCGCGCAGCGCACCACACGCAACCGCCGGGCTTCCCCGGGCTTGCGCCGGCGGAATTCCCGTCATGCCCCTTTGCTGGACCTGCCCGGATGGGCGCATGGACCCGCCCGGACGGGCGTCGACGCCGGCTTTCCGCATCGAAATTTGACAGCGCTGTCATTTTTGCTGGACATTACGGCCTCGCCAGCGGCCCATGCCGCCGAGGAGTGCGTGAATGATCGTCCGACACCCGCCACTGCCCCGAACCCTGCTCGCCGCGCTGCTGGCCTGCGCGCCCCTCGGCATCGCGCTGGGCGATGGCGCCGCGACCGTGCATCCCGCCCTGTGGCCGCAGGCCCATTGGCCGCTGCCGCCGGATGCCGCGCTGGAGCAGCGGGTACGGGCGCTGATGGCGAAGATGTCGGTGCAGGACAAGGTGGGCCAGCTGATCCAGGCCGACATCGGCAGCATCACGCCGGAGGACATGCGCAAATACCATCTCGGCTCCATCCTCGCCGGCGGCAACTCCAAGCCGGGCGGCGGGCGCTTCGCCACCGTGGCGCAGTGGAAGGCGCTGGCCGACGCGTTCTACCACGCCGCGATGGATACCGCAGGCGGCCATGCGGCGATCCCGCCGCTGTTCGGCATCGACGCCGTGCACGGCGACAACGGCACCATCGGCGCCACACTGTTCCCGCAGAACTCCGCGCTGGGCAACGCCCGCGATCCCGAACTGGTGCGCGAGATCGGCGCCGCGACCGCGGCCGAGGTGCGCGCCACCGGCTTCAACTGGAGCTTCGCGCCCACGCTCGCAGTGCCGCAGGACCTGCGCTGGGGCCGCGCCTACGAAGGCTATTCGCAGGACCCACGCGTGGTGGCGTCCTATGCCGGTGCGGTGGTGGAAGGCCTGCAGGGCATGCCCGGCACGCGCGAATTCCTGGACGACGCACACGTCGCCGCGAGCGCCAAGCATTTCCTCGCCGACGGCGGCACGAAGGACGGCAAGGACCAGGGCGATGCCGAGATCGACGAGCACACCCTGGTCGCCGTGCACGCCGCCGGCTATCCGCCTGCGATCGACGCCGGCGTGCAGACCATCATGGCCTCGTTCTCCAGTTGGAACGGCGTGAAGATGCTGGGCAGCAAGGGCCTGCTCACCGACGCGCTGAAGCGGCGCATGGACTTCCAGGGCTTTGTCGTCGGCGACTGGAACGCGCACGGCCAGGTTCCCGGCTGCAGCAACGAGGATTGCCCCGCTGCATTCGACAATGGCGCCGACATGCTGATGGCGCCGGACAGCTGGCGCGGCCTGTACGAGCACACGCTGGCTGAGGTGAAGTCCGGCGCGATCCCGATGGCGCGTGTCGACGACGCGGTGGCGCGCATCCTGCGCGTGAAGTTCCGCATGGGCCTGTTCACCGCCGGCGCGCCGTCCACGCAACCGCTGGCGCGCGACTCCGACCGCATCGTCGGCAACGCGGCACACCGCGCGCTGGCGCGCCGCGCCGTGCGCGAATCGCTGGTGCTGCTGAAGAACGACAGCAATCTGCTGCCACTGAATCCGCACCAACGCATCCTGGTCGCAGGCGAAGGCGCCGACGACATCTCGCACCAGAACGGCGGCTGGACGCTGACCTGGCAGGGCACCGGCCTCACCAATGCCGACTTCCCCGGCGCGCAATCGATCGGTGCCGGCATCGCCGAACAGGTGAAGGCCGCCGGTGGCGCAGCGGAGATCGCTCCGGATGGCCACTACACGCACAAGCCTGACGTGGCCGTGGTGGTGTTCGGCGAATCGCCCTACGCCGAGTTCCAGGGCGACATCGCCAACCTGCTGTTCCATCCGGGCGACGACCACGATCTTGACCTGATCCGCCGCCTGCGCGCGCAAGGCATCCCGGTGGTCGCGGTGTACCTGGGCGGCAGGCCGCTGTGGTTGAACCGCGAGATCAACGCGGCCAACGCCTTCGTCGCCGCCTGGCTGCCCGGCAGCGAGGGCGGCGGCGTGGCCGACGTGCTGCTGCGCAAACGCGACGGCCAGGTCGACTTCGACTTCCGCGGCAAGCTGGCATTCGCCTGGCCCGGCACCGCCGTGGCCGGCCGCGGCAAGCCGCAGTTTCCGCTGGGCTACGGCCTCACCTACGCCGACCGTGTCGTGTTGCCGAAGCTGCCGGAGCAATCCGGCATCAGCGGCGCCACCGTGCGCGTGGACGACTACCTGGAGAAGGGCAAGGCCGTCGGCGGCTATACGCTTTCGCTGGCCGGCGCGGACGGCAAGGCCGACGTGGTGACCGCGACGCCGGCCGTCACGGCGGATGGCGCCCTGCGCATGACGGCACTCGACTACACGGCGCAGGAGGATGCGCGCCACCTTGAATGGAGCGGCGGCCCGGCCTCCCTCGCGCTCGCCTCCGCCAGGCCGCTCGACCTCAGCCGCCAGGCCAACGGCGACGTGATGCTGATCGTCACGTTGCGCGTGGACGCGCACGGCACCCGGCCAGCATGGGTCGGCATGGGCTGCGGCCATGACTGCCGCGGACACGTCGCGCTGGATCCCGCGCTCGCGCAGGCGCGCTGGCAGCGCATCGGCATACCGCTGAAATGCCTGCGCGCCGCCGGCGCCGACATGCGCCACATCACGGAACCCTTTGTGCTCGGGGCCGGCAAAGGGGAACGGCTGTCGATCGCCAGCGCGTCCCTCGGCACCAATGCCGACCGCGTGCTCGATTGCCCGCGCTGACCCAGTCCGCAACACCTGCCTGAAGGGGAATCCATGACCGACGCCATCGCCATGACGGCACGCACGCGCAGCGGGTTCGCGGCCGTCCTCACCTGCGTGCTGGCGGCCCTTGCCGGCCTGATGTTCGGGCTGGACATCGGCGTGATCGCGGGCGCCACCCAGTTCATCCAGGCCGAGTTCAAGGTGTCCAACCACGCCATCGAATGGATCGTCAGTTCGATGATGCTGGGCGCGGCGATCGGCGCCGCCGTGGCCGGCTGGCTTTCGGCAACGCTGGGCCGCAAGCGCTCGCTGGTCCTCGGCGCCCTGCTGTTCGTGGGCGGGTCGATGCTGTGCGGTCTCGCATGGTCGCCGTGGATGCTCGCCGGCGCGCGCCTCGTGCTCGGTCTGGCGATCGGCACGGCGACCTTCACCGCACCGCTTTACCTTGCCGAAGTGGCGCCCGGACGCATCCGCGGCGCGATGATTTCCACCTACCAGCTGATGATCACCATCGGCATCTTCGTGGCCTTCCTGTCCGACACGGCGCTGAGCTACAGCGGCGCGTGGCGCTGGATGCTCGGGATCGTCGCCCTGCCCGGCGCCCTGTTCCTGCTGGGCGTGCTGGGCCTGCCGGAAAGTCCGCGCTGGCTGCTGCTGCGCGGGCGACGCGACGAGGCCATCGCGGTGCTGGGCAGGCTGCGCGAGGACCCGGAAGAGGCGCGCCGCGAGGCAGACGACATCGCGCAGCAGCTGCAATCACCACAACGCGGCTGGCAGCTGTTCCTGCGCAACGCAAATTTCCGCCGCTCGGTAGGGTTGGGTGTGCTGCTGCAGGTCATGCAGCAGCTCACCGGGATCAACGTGGTCATGTACTACGCGCCGCGCATCTTCGCGGGCATGGGCTTCGGCAGCAGTGCGCAGATGTGGGCCACCGCCGTCGTCGGCCTCGTCAACATGCTGGCGACCTTCGCCGCGATCGGCCTGGTGGATCGCTGGGGCCGCAGGCCCATCCTCTACCTCGGCTTCGCCGTCATGGCGGCCAGCCTCGGCACGGTGGGCGCGCTGATGCAGGCGGGCACGCCGACGCACGGCCTGCAGGTCGCCGCGGTGGCCGCGCTGCTCGTCTTCATCGCCGGCTTCGCGATGTCCGCCGGGCCGATGGTCTGGACGCTGTGTTCGGAGGTGCAGCCGCTCAGGGGGCGCGACTTCGGCATCGCCTGTTCCACCTGCGCCAACTGGGTCGTCAACATGGCCGTGGGCGCCAGCTTCCTCAGCCTGCTCGACGGCATCGGCACGGCGTGGGCATTCTGGCTGTACGCGGCGCTCAACCTCGTCTTCGTCGCCGTCACCCGCGCCTGGGTTCCGGAAACCAGCGGCGTGACGCTGGAGCAGATCGAACGGCAGCTGATGTCCGGGCGCCCCCTGCGCAGTCTGGGCCGATGAATCCGCTGCATCACGATGCAGGAACCGTCCGACCGCTTCATGTGCAAGCGGGAAACCGGCTGATGAAACCAGGCAACAAGCATGTTTCGCATCGCAACATGATTTGCCTGCAAATCGGCGCTACCATGAATTTGACAGCGCTGTCATATCTTGCAAGGACAGCGCTGTCATTCGGGGGAGTGGAAACAAGCCGCCACGGCCATGCCGATGGCACACACGTCAATCAAGAACAAAGCCAGAGGGGATACAAAAATGAAGTTGCGCTACTCAGCGTTGCACGTTGCCCTGTCGCTCATTCTTGCCCCGGGCCTGGTGCAGGCCGCGGACCAGGGCACGACACCGCAGGATTCGACATCCCAAGCCACGCCGGCCAAGGCGAACAAGCAGGTCAAGCAGCTCGACACGGTGGAAGTCAGCGCGACCAAGCGTGAAACCCCGTTGCAGAAGACCCCGGTCGCGGTCAGTGCGATCACCGCGGACACGCTCGACAAGCAACGCGTGATGACGGTGCAGGACCTGACGCCGCTGGTGCCGGGCCTGCAGGCCACGTCCGAAGGCGACCACGGCGTGGTCACGCTGACCATGCGCGGCATCGGCAACGACAGTGCCAAAACCGAGTATGCCGACCCCGAGGTCGCCATCTTCGTCGACGGCGTCTACACCGCGCGCGCCGAGGCCGCGGCCGGCCTGCTGCTGGACATGGATGGCGTGGAAGTGCTGCGCGGCCCGCAGGGAACCCTGTGGGGGCGCAACTCCACCGCCGGCGCGATGAGCTTCCAGACCGCCAAGCCGGACATCGGCGGCGATGCCTCGGGCTATGCCCAGATCGAAGCCGGCAACTACAACCAATCGGGCGTCCGCGCGGCGGTAAACCTGCCGATCAGCAATACCTTCGCGATGCGCGTCGCGGTGGTGCACGAGCAGCACGACGGCTACGTCGACTACCAGAATCCGGCCAGCGAACTGCCCAGCGTGGCGCAGCAGCAGGCGACCTATCTCGCCTCGGGCGGCACCCTCGCGAACTTCCGTGCGATCGACCCGAACCAGTACGAGCAGAACGGCGCCAAGTACAACTCGCAGGACCAGTCCGCCGCCCGCGTGAGCGCGCGCTGGCAGCCCAGCGACTCGTTCACTTGGGACCTCTCCTACGAGTACTTCATCGACCGCGGCACGCCCGACCTCAGCCTGATGCAGACGCCGCGCCCCGGCCAGTCGTTCTGGTCGGCGCTGATCGACACGCCGCCCTACCTGCACCGCAACTCTGGCACGCTGCGCAGCCGCATGGACTGGGACATCAACGACAGCATGGAGCTGAGCTACATCGCTGGCGTCAACCACTTCTCCGGCGAGGGCAACTTCGACCAGGACGTCGGCGTGCAGGTGCCCACCAGCTTCACCACGGGCGCGTCCTACCAGGCCGACCGCACCAACTCCTCCAACTACAGCAGCTACAGCCACGAGCTCGACCTGAAGTCGCGCGGACAGCAGACGGTCGACTGGATCGTCGGCGCGTACTACGGCCACGAGGACAACAACATCCGCTTCGACATCCCGATCATGAACGGCACGCAATACGGTTCGGTGTCGTGGCAAGGCTCGTTCATCCAGCCCGAGGAACTGGTCAATTCCACGGCCCTGTTCGGACAGGCCACCTGGAACGTGTCCGACCGGTGGCGCCTGACCGGCGGTGTGCGCTGGTCGAGCGACGAGAAGCGCAACGTCGACGGCCGCGGCTGGGGCTGGGACTACGACGCCAGCGTGCCGCAACTGCCGATCGCGCCGAGCACCATCCCCGGCCCGGCGACCGGCTTTGCGGTGTCCACCTACAACGACGCCAAGTACAGCAAGGGCCAGTGGACGTGGCTGGGCCGCATCGACACCGACATCGGCGAGCACGGCATGCTGTACGCCAGCGTGTCCACCGGCTACAAGTCGGGCGGCACGCAGGACGCCGGCACGCTGTACAAGCCGGAGACGCTGACCAACTACGAGATCGGCGCCAAGTTCTCCTTCCTCGACGGCCACCTGACCTGGAACAGCGCGGCCTACTACGAGAACTTCAAGGACTTCCAGCTCTCCGCGCCGATCACCTACCCGAACGGCAACCGCGGCCTGGGCTTCTCGAACGTCGGCGGCAGCACCAAGGTGGCTGGCTTCGAATCGGAACTGGCCTACCAGAGCTCGAACGACCGCGCGAACCTGGTGCTCTCGTACATCCCCAAGAAGTCGCTGGGCACGCTGGTGTACGCCGGCAGCAACGACTATCAGGGCCTGCCGGCATGCGCGCCGCAGTCGGGCATCGCCAGCTGCATGGACATCTCCGGCAACGCCCTCGCGCACGCGCCGACGGTCTCGCTGTCCGCGATCTACGAGCACGATTTCGTGCTGCCCAGTGGCGGCCGCGTCACGCCACGCTTCAGTGGCCAGTACCAGAGCATGCAGTGGCTGAGCCCGTTCAACCTGGGCAGCGGCGACCAGCAGAAGGCGTACTTCCGCGGCGACCTGTCGCTGCGCTACACCGAGCCGCAGGACCGCTGGTGGATCAGCGTGTACTCGCAGAACGTCACCGACGTGAAGGTGCGTACCAACGCCGGGCGCTTCCAGATGCCCGACGGCAGTTTCGAGTACGTATCCGAATACCTCGCGCCGCGCACCTACGGCATCCAGTTCGGCACTTCGTTCTGACGCCAGGCATGGGCGGCGCCGGGCCACCGGCGCCGCCGACGGTTTGCCATTCTGCGGCGGCGCCCCATCGAACGTGCGCCGCCCACCCTCCCCGGGATGGCTGTTTGCCGGGCCCCAGCCGGAGTCCGGCGTTTCTTCTTCAAAGGAGCGGCCATGCAACGCTTGCGCAAGGTACTCGTGGTGGGCGGCGGCACCGCCGGCTGGCTGACCGCCTGCTACCTGGCCAGGGCAGTGAATGCCGCCGACCCGGCCAGCGTGCAGGTGCACCTGGTGGAATCCGACCGGATCGGCCTGATCGGCTTCGGCGAATCCACCTTCCCGTCGATCCGCGGCACCTTGTCGGCCATCGGCCTCGACGAGCGGCGCTTCCTGGTCGAGACCTCCGCCACCTACAAGCAGGGCATCCGCTTCCGCGATTGGGTGCGGCCACCCGGCACGCCCGGCAAGGAACATTTCTTCCATCCTTTCAGCGTGCCCAGCCAGCGCCCCGGCGGTCCTGAGTTGCTGCCGTACTGGCTGCTGGGCGCGGCGCCCGCCGGCCTGGGTTTCGCCGATGCGGTGACCATGCAAAGCCTGCTGGTCGATCGCTCGCGCTCGCCCAAGCGCGCACGCGATCCCGATTACCAGGGGCCGATGAACCACGCCTACCAGTTCGACGCCGGTCGCTTCGCCATGCTGCTGGCCGAGCACGGCCAGCAGGCGCTGGGCATCCGGCGACACTTGGCGACCGTGGAGCGCGCTGTGCCGGACGACCACGGCGGCATCGCCAAACTGGTCACCGCCGAACTCGGCGAACTGGAGGCCGACCTCTACGTGGACTGCACCGGCATGCGCGCCAGCCTGATCGGCGAAGCGCTGCATTCGCCGTACCGCAGCTGCGGCGATGTGCTGTTCACCGATCGCGCGGTCGCCATGCAAGCGCCCTACCCGCGTCCCGATGCACCCATCCCCTCGTTCACCCTGTGCACCGCGCAGGAATCGGGCTGGGTCTGGGACATCGGCCTGCAGCAGCGGCGCGGCGTCGGCTACGTGTATTCCTCGCGGCACACCGACGCGACGCGCGCCGAGGAAACCTTCCGTCGCTACCTGGGCAACGCGGCCGACGGCCAGGACACCACGCACATCCGCTTCGACAACGGCTACCGCCCGGAAGCATGGCGCGGCAACTGCGTGGCGGTGGGGCTGTCCGGAGGCTTCATGGAACCACTGGAATCCACCGGCATCGCGCTGATCGAACTGGCCGCCTACCTGATCACGCACCTGCTGCCGGGCAGCCGCGACGAGATGGATCGCGCGGCCAGCCACTTCAACGCGATGATGTCCGCGCGCTACGAGCGCATCGTCGATTTCATCAAGATGCACTACTGCCTGAGCCGGCGGCGCGACTCGGCCTTCTGGATCGACAACGCCGACCCGGCCGGCATCCCGCAAAGCCTGCAGGACAAGCTGGCGCAGTGGCGCCACCGGCCGCCGCACCGCCTCGATTTCGTCGGCGACCTGGAAATGTTCCCGGTGTCCAGCTGGCAATACATGCTCTACGGCATGGAGTTCGAAACTAGGCTCGACCCCGCGCGCAGCGCTTACCCGCGCGGCACCGAGGCCAGCCGGGAATTCGCCATGATCCGGCAAGCGGCCACGCAGGCCCTCGACGACCTGCCGGATCACCGCGCCCTGGTCGAACAACGGTGTGCCGAATACCGCATGAGCCCGCACGCACGCGCCGCGCAGGCAGCCATCGCCTGAGCTTCGCGAAGGGAGCGGAGCGGTGCGGTGCGCGCGGCTGGCCGGGCAGGCAAGTTCACGCCGGATGCGGAAGAACGCGCCGCCGCCTCGCCTATCGGTCAGACCCGTAATAGCACGTATGAACCGTTCATCCTGAGCGTAGCGCAGCGGAGTCGAAGGACAGGCATTGAAACCATCGCGGCCGGATCAATAGGCGAGGCGGGTAAACCGCACCTGCAAGCGCTCGCGCGGCTTCAACACCAGATCCACCACGGGGGCGGGCAAGGCCGTGCCGTGGGCGAGCGAGAAATCGTGATGGCGGATCAGCCGCGCCGCGATCAAGGTCATCTCCACCGTGGCGAACTGCTGTCCCAGGCAGAAATGCGGGCCAATGCCGAACGGCATGAAGGCGCTGCGCGGCAAGACCGGCGCGCCCGGCAGGAAACGCTCGGGGCGGAACGCATCGGGTTCCGGGAACCAGCGCGCGTCGTGATGCAGGTTCCAGATGGGGATCACGACCAGCGTGCCCTTGGCGATCGTTTGGCCGTCCATTTCTACATCACGCAATGCGCGCCGCGAGAACGTCGCTGCCGATGGCGGGTACAGGCGCATGGCCTCCTTGATCGTGGCGTTGAGCAGCCGCGCCTCCGCAATGTCCTTGACTGCCGAGACATGGTCTTCCGGCAAGTCACGCACTTCATCGCGCACTTGCGCGGCAATTTCCGGGTGCGTGGCCATCAATCCGATCCACCAGGTCAGCGCCGTCGCCGACGTGTCATGTCCGGCACCGAACAGGCCAACGCAGTTGTCGAGGATTTCCGCATCGCTCAATGTCGCATGCAATGCCTCGGCCTGCTCGTCGCGCGCCGCCAGCATCAGGCCAAGAATGTCCTCTCTCGCATCCGCGCCGCCGGCCAGGTCGCGCCTGCGCGCTGCGATGCGGGCACGGATCAGGTCGTGGATCACCGCCAAGCTGCGCGCCTTTTCCGCGCGACCCGGATAGGGCAACCATACGACCGGCCGCAGCGGCCAGAAGAACTCCCGCATCACTTGCCGCGACAATGCGCGGATGGCGCTCGAAACGGCGGCGGCTTCCTCCGGTTTGTACCGGTAGGAAAACAGCGCCCGCAAGATCACGTCCATGGTGATGCGAGTGGTCAGCCCATCCACGTCGATGACGACGCTGGTGCCGGCCTCAGCTGGCAATTCCCGGCTGACGCACTCGTCCGCTGCCGCGGCCATCAATGCCGCGCAGGCTGCGATCCGCTTCGGCACAAAGGCGGGTGCAAGCATCCGGCGCTGGCGCTCCCACACGGCTCCTTCCGTGGTGATCACGTTCACGCCATGCACGGACTGCATGATGTCAAGCGTGCGCTGGTCCTTCACGAAATCGTCCTGATGGTTTACCAGCACCTGCCGTGCCGCCTCCGGCCGAAACAGGTAATGGATGCTGGTGGAAAGCACCTTCAGTTTCACGATGTCGCCGTGCTGCGCGTGCAGTCGCGCGACAAAGCCGAACGGGTCGCGGCGAATGGCTTGCAGCAGCGGCAGGCCGAAGGGCCATGGCCGGATAGCTGTTTGTTGCGATGTCATCGACTGCTCCTCGAACCTGTTTTGCGCGTGGAAGCCGGCTTGCATGCGCTTGTCGATTTGCCCGCAGCCGCGCCATTCATCAACAGCGCAAATGCCTGCAGGAACGCTTCCGTCAGATCGGTCTCGGGATGGAACAGCCAGTGCTGGACGGCCCCGTACAACAGCGACTGCAGCGACCAAGCCAACTGCTCGGCTGGGACGATCTTGGCCACTTCGCCAGCTTGCTGCGCGGCGCGGAACATCAACGCCAAGGCATTCAACGTCGCCGTGCTGCCCGCTTCGCGCATCGCATCGCCTGCAGCGGCATCGACGATGCTGTGGATGTAGCGCAGGTAGTGCGGGAGGTAGGCGCGCTTCGCCGTATGCCACGCGGCGGATTCGCGCAGCAGGAACCGCATCCGCGACACGAAGCTGCGGTGCCTAGCCAGCCGATCCGCGAGCGCAGCCATGCCTTCGACGATCTCGTCCTTGAGACGGTGCGCCACCAGCGCCTCTTTCATCGGGAAGTAGCTGTACAGCGTGGCTTTCGCCACGTCGGCGGCGGCCGCGACCTGCTCCATCGTGACCGCCTCGTAACCGGATGCCTCGAACAGCCCGAAGGCAGTCTCCGCGAGGTGGGAGGCCATCTGCTGCCGCTTTCGCTGCCTGCGCCCCGCGGGTTCGTGGGGCGGCTTCGCGCCTTCCATTCCGTCCACCTTAGTTGAACAATGATCATAACCATACGTCGTATGGTTTTAGCGCGTCAAGGCGGATTTGCTTTTATCGCCAAACAAAAAGGGCCGCAATGCGGCCCCGGGTTGTCCCGTATTTCAAGCGAGCGGAGAGCGGATCAGCCCGGCGCCAGCAGCGCGTCCAGGTCCTCCTGGTCGAAGCTGAGCTTCTCGCGACTGCCACCGCCTTCGAGCACGGCTTCGGCGAGTTCCGCCTTGCGCGCCTTCAGCTCCTCGATGCGCTCCTCCACCGTGCCGGCGGTGATGAGGCGGAACACGAACACCGGTTTGTCCTGGCCGATGCGGTGGGCGCGGTCGCTGGCCTGCGCCTCGGCGGCGGGGTTCCACCACGGGTCGTAGTGGATCACGGTGTCGGCGGCGGTGAGGTTGAGGCCCACGCCGCCGGCCTTCAGCGAGAGCAGGAACAGCGGCACTTCGCCGTTCTGGAACTGCTGCACCGGGGTGGCGCGGTCGCGCGTTTCGCCGGTGAGGGTGACGTAGGGGATGCGGCGGCGGTCCAGTTCGTGCGCGATCAGCTTGAGCATGCCGGTGAACTGCGAGAACAGCAGC
>Ga0209759_1001475_pt1 | contig 13110 bp, 13 predicted proteins | sample AraplaCL_Col_mMS_FD_184261 | JGI IMG/M metagenome (GOLD analysis project Ga0209759, IMG submission 184261) | Arabidopsis root microbial communities from the University of North Carolina, USA - plate scrape CL_Col_mMS (SPAdes) (version 2) | ecosystem: Host-associated > Plants > Roots >...
CCCGCCCTACCAAGGACATTCGTTCAATGGCCGCCGGATTCGCCGGCCAGCAACGCGGCGTTACCGCCGGCCGCGGCGGTGTTGACGGTCAGCGTCTGCTCCGCGCAGAAGCGGAACAGGTAGTGCGGGCCGCCCGCCTTCGGACCGGTGCCCGACAGGCCTTCGCCGCCGAACGGCTGCACGCCCACCACCGCGCCGATCATGTTGCGGTTGATGTAGACGTTGCCCACCTTGGCCAGCTTGGCCAGGCGCTGCGCGCGGCTGTCGATGCGGGTCTGGATGCCCAGCGTCAGCCCGTAGCCGAGCTCGTTGATGTCGTGCATCACCTGGTCGACATCGCCGTTCCAGCGCACCACGTGCAGCACCGGGCCGAAGATCTCCTCCTTCAAGTCGGCGATGGAACCGAGCTCGAAGGCGACCGGCGCGACCAGGCGCGGGAAGTCCGAGTTGACCTTCGCCTCGCCCAGCAGCCTGGCTTCCTTCTTCAGGCGCCCCACGTTGCGCGTGACGTTGATGTAGGCCTCGTCGTCGATCACCGGGCCGACGTCGGTCGACAGGCGCGCCGGATCGCCCACGTTGAGTTCGGCCAGCGCGCCGCGCACCATCTCGATGACGCCGTCGGCGATCGAGCCGTGCACCACCAGCAGGCGCAGCGCGGAGCAGCGCTGCCCGGCCGAGCGGAACGCGCTCTGCACGACGGCGTCGACCACCTGCTCGGGCAGCGCGCTGGAGTCGACGATCATCGCGTTCAGACCGCCGGTCTCGGCGATGAACGGCACGATCGGGCCGTCCTTGTGGGCCAGCGTGCGCTGGATGATCTTGGCCACCTGCGTGGAGCCGGTGAAGCACACGCCGGCGCAGTGCAGGTTGGCGGTCAGCGAGGCGCCGATCGTCTCGCCCGGGCCGTGCAGCAGCGTCAACGCGTCCTTCGGGACGCCCGCTTCGTGAAGCAGTTCCACCATGCGCGCGGCGACCGCGGGCGTCTGCTCCGCGGGCTTGGCGGCGACGGTGTTGCCCGCCACCAGCGCGGCCACCACCTGGCCCGCGAAGATCGCGAGCGGGAAGTTCCAGGGCGAGATGCAGACGAACACGCCGCGCCCGTGCATGCGCAGCTCGTTGCTTTCACCGGTGGGGCCGGGCAGCGTCTGGTCCTGCAGCCGGATCTGCGCCTGGTCGGCGTAGTAGCGGCAGAAGTCGACCGCCTCGCGCACCTCGGCCACGCAGTCGCCCAGCGTCTTGTGCGCCTCCTTGACCAGCAGGCCGCAGAACTCCGCCAGCCGCGCGTCGAGCAGGTCGCCGGCGCGGCGGATGATCGCGGCGCGCTCGTTGACCGGCCGCTCGTTCCAGGCGGCGAAGCCGTCGTCGAGCTTGACCATCGCGGTGATGACGTCCTCGGTGGTGGCCTCGCGGATCTGCGGCACCACGGTGGCCGCGACGGCCGCGTCGAGCGGGGCGCGGTCGGCCAGCACGGCCAGGTCGGCACCGGTGGAGTTGCGGCGTTGCAGGCCGTGGTCGACCGGATAGAGGTAGGCCGGCATCGGGAACGCCGGCGGGCGCGCGTTGGTCATCGGCGAGGCGAGCAGGCGCTCGACGTCGACCGTGTTGTCGGCCAGCTGGTGCACGAAGCTCGAGTTGGCGCCGTTCTCAAGCAGCCGGCGCACGAGGTAGGCCAGCAGGTCTCGGTGTTCGCCCACCGGCGCGTAGACGCGGCACGCCACCGTGGGATCCTTCATCACCTCGCGGTAGACGCCCTCGCCCATGCCGTGCAGGCGCTGCATCTCGAAGGCCGCGCCCTTGGCCCGCGCCATCTGCAGGATCGCGGCGATCGTGCCGGCGTTGTGGGTGGCGAACTGCGGGTAGATGACGTCGGCGTGCGCGATCAGCGCCCGCGCGCAGGCCAGGTAGGAGATGTCGGTGTGTTCCTTGTGCGTGAACACGGGATAGCCGGTCAGGCCGCCTTCCTGCGCGCGCTTGATCTCGCCGTCCCAATAGGCGCCCTTGACCAGGCGCACCATGAAGCGCAGCTTGTGGCGGCGCGCGATCTCGGCGACGGCCTCGACGACCTGCAGCGCGCGCGTCTGGTAGGCCTGCACGGCCAGGCCGAAGCCGGTCCACTTCGGGAACGTGGCGGCGATGCGGGCCGCCAGCGCGTCCAGCACGTCCAGCGACAGCTCGAGGCGGTCGGTCTCCTCGGCGTCGATCGTCAGGTTCAGGTTGGCGCTGGCCGCCAGCTCGATCAGCGACCACACGCGCGGCAGCAGCTCGGCGAACACGCGCTCGCGCTGGCCGTCCTCGTAGCGCGAGAACAGCGCCGACAGCTTGATCGAGATGCCGTCCGCCGTCTCGGGCGAGGCGGCGACCTGGCCGCGCGAGATCGCCTGGATGGCGTTGCCGTACGAGGCCAGGTAGCGCTCGGCGTCGTGCTCGGTGCGCGCGCCCTCGCCCAGCATGTCGTAGGAAAAGCGCAGGCCGCTGGCGGCGTTGGCCGAGCCGCGGCGCGCGCTTTCCATGTCCTTGCGCTGGTCCTGCGCCTCTTCCATCGCCTCGGCGATCGTGCGGCCCAGGACGAACTGGCGCCCCAGCAGCTGGATGGCGCGCACGGTGGCCGCGACGACCGTCTTGGCGCCCAGCCGGCTGAGCAGGCCGCCTTCGCCGTCCGCTCCGGGCAGGAACTTCTTCGACAGCGAGATGGCGCTGGCCGAGATGCCCGCCAGCATCTTGTGCGGCCCATCGACGACGGCGTCGGCATCGAATTCGGCGCGGCCCAGCTGGTCGGCGGTCAGCGCGATGGCCGTCTCGACGTCGGGCACGCGCAGCAGGGCTTCGGCCAGGCGCATCAACGCCAGGCCTTCGGCGCTGGAGATGGGGTATTCGCGCAGCAACGATTCCATCGCCCAGAACGGGGCCGGCTTGTCGCGCACGGCCTGCACCCAGGGGCGGCCGGTGCGGATCACCTGCGCCCAGTCCAGCTGGCCCTGCAACGTCGCCAGCGCCGCCTCGACGACGTCCACCTCCGGCCGGTACGGATAGGGCAGACGGGCCTGTTGTGGCGCCGCGACAAACAAGGGGCTGGATGAGGACATGGCAGTGGAAATCCTGACTGGATAATTTGGTAGCTTAGAGCGAGAATCCAAGAGATAAATTCGGATTTCGTCAGAGACCGCGGAGATTCGTCCAGCATGAACAAGACCCAGCCCGAACCGTCCTCGGTGTCGAATCTGTCCAACGACAAGGGCATCGACAAGATCGACGCCCGCATCCTGCGCGTGTTGCAGCGCGATGGCCGCATCAGCAACCTGAAGCTCGCCGAGGAGGTGCACCTGTCGCCCACGGCCGTGCTCGAGCGCGTGAAGCGGCTGACGCGGGAAAACTTCATCCTGGGCTACGAGGCCCGGCTGAATCCGAACAAGCTCGGCGCCAGCATGATGGTGTTCATCGAGGTGCTGCTCGATCGCACCGCGCCGGACATCATGGACACCTTCAAGGCCGCCGTCCAGACGCGCCCGGAGATCCTCGAATGCCATCTGGTGGCGGGCGGCTTCGACTACCTGATCAAGACGCGGGTGGCCGACATGGCGGCCTATCGGGAGATGATCGCCTCGGTCATCTGGAGCCTGCCGGGCGTGCGCGAGACGCGCACGTACACGGTGATGGAAGAGGTCAAGACCACCAACGCGCTGCCGATCTAGCGCGGCCGATTGCCGCAGATTGCTCGGCGGCGGGCCGGCAAATCAGTGAACGTCTCGCGGTGCATTCCGGCACCGTTGAGCCCCATGTCGTCCGCCGATCCCGATCTGCAGCGAGCCGCCCCTGAAGCGGCCGGCGAGGCCCGCGCACCCGCCTCGCGCAGGCGGCATGCGCGCGCGCGCTCACGCCTGCGCGGTCGCGACGAGACGACGGCGCCGAGCACCGCGGCCGCGTCCAGCGGCGCGCTCGACGAGGTCGACCTGCGCCTGCTGCGCATCCTGCAGGCCGACGGCCGCATCAGCAACCTGAAGCTCGCGGCGGCGGTGGGCATGTCGTCGGCGAGCACGCACGAGCGCGTCCGGCGGCTGGTGCGCGACGGGGCCATCCTCGGCTTCAGCGCGCGCCTGAATCCCAACCTGCTGCAGGCCGGCTTGCTGGTGTTCGCCGAGGTCAGGCTGGCCGACACGAGCAACGCGGTCAACGAGGCTTTCAAGGCCGCGGTGAAGCTGCGTCCGGAAATCCTCGAATGCCATGAGGTGGCCGGCGGTTTCGACTACCTGCTCAAGACACGGGTGGCGCACATGGGCGCCTACCGCGACCTGGTGGCCGCCGTCGCCTGGAGCCTACCCGGCGTGCGCGACGTGCGCACCTACGCGGTGATGGAAGAACTGAAGAACACCGCGGCGCTGCCGTTCTGAGAACGAGTTCACGCTCGCGGCCCCCCATCGGTGGCCCCCCACCGGGGGGATGCGTTTGGTTACCTCGACAGGCAAAGTTCACTCATCGGTTGAACGCCAGTTCGCACCGCAACGAACCGCAACGAGGGTCTCCATGAACGCTGCCGCCGCCTACATCGCCAACGCCAACCACGCCGCCCGCGACTGGGCCCGCGCCCAGGCCGCGCGCACGATGGCGCGTGCGGCGCTGAACAGCGATGGCGTGGTCTATCGCCGCACCTGGCCCTGCCAGGACGCCGCCGACGTGGCGGATGCCGCCAGGCGTGCGGGCGACGGCTGGAACGATTCGACGCTGGACCTGCGCCAGGGGCTGTCCGTGGTGGAGGTGTTCGACACCACCGACGACACCGCCGCCCTGCAGGAATTGGCCCTGCTGCGCTCGCGCTGAATCGCGCGCCGCGGCGCCCGCGGGCCGGGCGGCCGACTAGGGCGCCGTCTTGGCGGGGCGCGAGCCGAAGATCGCCGTACCCACCCGCACCCAGGTCGCCCCTTCGGCGATCGCGGCTTCCAGGTCGGCGCTCATGCCGATCGACAAGGTGTCCAGCGCCAGACCCTCGCCGTTCATCGCTTCGAGCAGCTTGCGCAGCGCCCGGTGCGGCACGCGCTGCGCGGCCGGGTCGCCGGCCGGCTCGGGAATCGCCATCAGGCCGCGCAGCTTCAGGCGCGGCAGCGACGCCACCTCGCGCGCCAGCGCCAGCGCCGCCTCCGGCGCGACGCCGCTCTTGCTCTGCTCGCCGCTGATGTTGACCTGCAGGCAGACCTGCAGCGGCGGCAGGTCGGGCGGGCGCAGGTCGGACAGCCGCTGCGCCAGCTTCATCCGGTCGACCGAGTGCACCCAGTCGAAGTTGGCCGCGACCTCGCGCGCCTTGTTGCTCTGGAGCGGACCGATGAGATGCCAGCGCAGCGAGTCGGCGCCGCCGGTGCGCAGGTCGGCCAGTTCGGCGATCTTGGCCAGCGCTTCCTGCACGTAGTTCTCGCCGAAATCGCGCTGGCCGGCGGCGAACGCCTCGCGCACGGAAACACCCTGACACGTCTTGCTGACGGCCAGCAGCTGCACCGTGCCCGGAAGGCGGTCAAATGCCCGGCAAGCGGACGAAATTCGTCCCCGGACTTGTAGTATGTTCTCAGCGATGCTGGCCATAGGGGCCGGAGCATAGCCCCAAGCGGGGCCACGGACCACATGGACATCACCCAACTGCTCGCGTTTTCGGTCAAGAACAAGGCGTCCGACCTGCACCTGTCGTCCGGGCTGCCGCCCATGATCCGCGTGCACGGCGACGTGCGGCGCATCAATGTCGATCCAATGTCGCACAAGCAGGTCCACGGCCTGGTGTACGACATCATGAACGACACCCAGCGCAAGCACTACGAGGACACGCTCGAGTGCGACTTCTCGTTCGAGATCCAGGGCCTGGCGCGCTTTCGCGTCAACGCGTTCAACCAGAACCGCGGCGCGGCCGCCGTGTTCCGGACGATCCCGTCCAAGATCCTGACGCTGGAGCAGCTCAATTGCCCCAAGATCTTCGCCGACCTGGCGATGAAGCCGCGCGGCCTGGTGCTGGTCACCGGCCCGACGGGCTCGGGCAAGTCCACGACGCTCGCCGCGATCATCGACCACCTCAACGACAACAGCTACGGCCACGTGCTGACGATCGAGGATCCGATCGAATTCGTGCACGAGTCCAAGAAGTGCCTGATCAACCAGCGCGAGGTCGGCCCGCAGACGCTCAGCTTCTCCAACGCGCTGCGCTCGGCGCTGCGCGAGGATCCGGACTGCATCCTGGTGGGCGAGATGCGCGACCTGGAGACCATCCGCCTGGCGCTGACCGCGGCCGAGACGGGCCACCTGGTCTTCGGCACGCTGCACACCTCGAGTGCCGCCAAGACGATCGACCGCGTGGTCGACGTTTTTCCGGCCGCCGAAAAGGACATGGTGCGCGCGATGTTGTCCGAGTCGCTGGTGGCCGTCATCTCGCAGACGCTGTGCAAGACCAAGGACGGCGCCGGCCGTGTCGCGGCGCATGAAGTCATGCTGGGCACCGCCGCCATCCGCAACCTGATCCGCGAAAACAAGATCGCCCAGATGTATTCGTCGATCCAGACGGGCAACGCCGCCGGCATGCAGACGCTCGACCAGTGCCTGGCCGATCTCGTGCGCCGCAACCTCGTGGCGCCGGCGGAAGCTCGCCAGAAGGCCAAGTTCCCGGAAAACTTCCCGGGCTGACCCGTTTCGCCATCGCGCCCAGCCTTCGTGAAAAACCTTCTTGCCCGGTTTCGCCGCAAGCCCGCGCCGCTGGCCGTCTCGCCGCGGGACGACTCGTCGAGCTACTTCGCCACGCAGTTCCAGGAGCAGCACCAGGACACCCAGCTGATGGTGAGCTGGGACACGCGCAGCCTGGACCTGCACACCAAGCCTTACGACTCGGCGCTGGGCACGCTCGCGCTCGTCAAGCTCTTCGGCCAGGATCCGCAGCTCTCGCAGCTCGGTCCCGAGTCGCTGTCGGTGTTCGGCAACTACCTGGAGTACGTGCAGGTCGAGGCCGGCCGCCAGGTGATCGGACAGGACGAGCAGGGCGACTTCCTGCTGATCGTCCTGGACGGCACTGTCGCCGTCGAGCGCGTGCAACCCTGGGGCGCCAAGGCGCGCCTGGGCGAGTCGCGCGCGGGCGACGTGCTGGGCGAGATGTCCTTGCTGGATGCGGGTGCGCGCTTCTCGGCGTGCACGACGCTGACGACGGCCAAGTTCGCCGTGCTCGGCGCCGCCGCGCTCGACCGCATGATGCAGCACGAGCCGCGCCTCGCCGCCGCCCTGCTGGCGTGGCTTGCCCGGCGGCTGTCGCTGCGGCTGCGCCAGGTCAGCGCGCGGCTGTCGGCGCTGCTCACGCGAGAGTGAACGTTCCCGCGCGAGCGTCGCGGCCGTTGCCATTGCATACGCCGATCTCGCGCAGTGCTGGCAAGATCCGCACTGAGATTTCGAAAGGTTGAAGGCCATGGAAAGAGAACAAGCATCGAAGTTCGTCAACGACCTGCTGCGCCTGATGGTCACGCGCAACGGCTCCGACCTGTTCCTCACGGCCGACTTCCCGCCGGCGATCAAGGTGGACGGCAAGGTCACCAAGGTCTCGCCGCAGCCGCTCACCGGGGCGCACACGATGGCGCTGGCGCGCGCCATCATGAACGACAAGCAGGCCTCGGATTTCGAGCGCACCAAGGAGTGCAACTTCGCGATCTCGCCGGCGGGCATCGGCCGCTTCCGCTGCAGCGCCTTCCTGCAGCAAAGCCACGTCGGCCTGGTGCTGCGCACGATTCCGCAGGAAATCCCCACCATCGACAGCCTGGGCCTGCCGCGCATCCTCAAGGACGTCGCGCTCACCAAGCGCGGCCTGATCATCATGGTGGGCGCCACCGGTTCGGGCAAGACGACCTCGCAGGCCGCGATGCTCGACTGGCGCAACGAGAACACCTTCGGCCACATCATCACGGTGGAAGACCCCGTGGAGTTCGTGCACCCGCACAAGAACTGCATCGTGACGCAGCGCGAGATCGGCATCGACACCGACAGCTGGGAGCTGGCGCTCAAGAATGCCCTGCGCCAGGCGCCCGACGTCATCCTGATGGGCGAGATCCGCGACCGCGACACGATGGACCTGGCCGTGGCGTTCGCCGAGACGGGCCACCTGTGCATGGCCACGCTGCACGCCAACAGCGCCAACCAGGCGCTCGATCGCATGATCAACTTCTTCCCGGAAGAGCGCCGCACGCAGCTGCTGATGGACCTGTCGCTGAACATGAAGGCGCTGATCTCGCAGCGCCTGCTGCCGCGCCAGGAAGGCAAGGGCCGCGTGGCCGCCGTCGAGATCCTGCTCAATACGCCGCTGGTGGCCGACCTGATCTTCCAGGGCAAGGTCGGCGAGCTGAAGGACCTGATGAAGCGTTCGCGCGAGCTGGGCATGCAGACCTTCGACCAGGCGCTGTTCGACATGTACGAGGCCAACCTGATCACCTACGAGGACGCGCTGCGCAATGCGGACTCCGTCAACGACCTGCGCCTGCAGATCAAGCTCGACAGCGAACGCTCGCGCTCGACCGACCTGGCGGCCGGCACCGAGCACATGACCTTCGGCTGACCGCGCGCGGCACATGGCAAAGACCTACGAACAGACTCCTTCCCGGAAGGTCGCCTTTCTCGGCCTGGGCGTGATGGGCGGCCCGATGGCCGGCCATCTCGCCGGCGCGGGGCACCAGGTGACCGTCTACAACCGCACCGCCGCCAAAGCTCAGGCCTGGGTCGACAAGCACGGCGGCAGGATGGCGCGGACGCCGCGCGCCGCCGCCGAAGGCGCCGAATTCGTGTTCGTCTGCGTCGGCAACGACGCCGACCTGCGCGCCGTCGTGGCCGGCGACGAGGACGGTGCCTTCGCGGGCATGGCGCACGGCACGACGCTCGTCGACCACACGACGGCCTCGGCCGATATCGCACGCGAGCTGCACGGCATGGCGCGGTCCCGCGGCCTGCACTTCATCGACGCGCCGGTGTCCGGCGGCGAGGCCGGTGCGATCAACGGCATGCTCACGGTGATGTGCGGCGGCGATGCGGCGCCCTTCGAGGCCATGAAGCCCGTTGCGCTCGCATTCGCGCGCGCGGTCACGCGGCTGGGCGACAGCGGCTCCGGCCAGCTCGCCAAGATGGTCAACCAGATCTGCATCGCCGGACTGGTGCAGGGACTGTCCGAGGCCATCGCCTTCGGCATGCGCGCGGGGCTGGACATGCCCGCAGTGCTCGATGTCATCGGCAAGGGCGCCGCGCAGAGCTGGCAGATGGACAACCGCGGCAAGACCATGGTCGAGGACAAGTTCGACTTCGGCTTCGCCGTCGACTGGATGCGCAAGGATCTGGGCCTGGTGCTCGACGAGTCGCGCCGCAACGGCGCGCGCCTGCCGGCCACGGCCTTGATCGACCAGTTCTATGCCGAGATCCAGAACCGCGGCGGCGGGCGTTGGGATACGTCGAGCCTGATCCGGCTGTTGAACAAATAGGCGGCCGAACGGCGGGGGTGGATCCTGCGACTGCGCGCAGGCTGCCATTCCAGGGGACGCGGCGCGGCAACAGACTGTCATCCTGCGCGTAGCCAAGCGGAGTCGCCGGAGCCACCAAAGAAACCGTCATCCTGCGCGCAGCCAAGCGAAGTCGCAGGAGCCACCCAAAGAAGCCGTCATCCTGCGCGCAGCGAAGCGAAATCGCAGGAGCCACCAAAGAAGCCGTCATCCTGCGCGCAGCGAAGCGAAGTCGCAGGATCCACCCTTGCCGACCCGCTATCTTGAAACGACAAACGGACGCCGCGGCGTCCGTTGTCATTTGGCGCTGCGCCCGCGCCTACTTGAGATTGCTCAGCTGCTCTTCGCTGAGGATCTCGAACACCCGCACGACCTTCAGCACGCTGGGCTGCGCGCGTGCGATGTCCGCGGCGCGCGCCGCCTCGCGCTCGGTGACTCGGCCCATCAGATAGACGTTGCCGCGTTCGGTGACGACCTTGACCGCGCTGGACTGGATGTCCTTCGCATCGATCAGGGCGCTCTTGACGCGCGTGGTGATCACGGTGTCGCTGGAGCGCGTGCTGAGCGTGCTGTTGGGGCCGACCTCGAGCTCGTTGACGACGTTGTTGACGCCTTCGAGCGAGGCAATCGCCTTTTCCGCCGCGGCCTTGTCAGCCTCCGAGGGCACCTCGCCGCTGAGCAGCACGATCCGGTTGTAGCTCGTGACGTTGACGTGGCCCTTGTCGCCGATGGCGTCGCGCAGGCGGCCTCCGGACTTGAGCTCGATCGCTTCGTCCTCGACCTGTGCGCCACCGGTGCGGCGGTCGTTGAGCGACATGCCGCCGGCCACCGCGCCGGCGCCGAGCAGCGCGATGCAGCCCTGCAGCGAAGCGAGCGTGGCGATGGCCAGCGCGCCGACGAGCACGGTGGCGGCCAGCGGGTGACGGCGGCGGGTGGAAGCGAAGGAGGTTTGCATGGTGGTCAGAGGTCGGCGTCGCCGAGAAGTTGGAGATCGACGGCATCGCACAGGGCATGCAGCGTCAGCAGTTGAAGTTCGCAGATGCGCGCGGGGCGCTCGTGCGGGACGGCGATCCAGATGTCGGTCTCGGCCATGAACGTCTGGCCCGCGGCGCGCGCAGCATTGCGGCCAGGCTCGCGCCCGGCGATCACCAGCGCGCTCATCTCGCGCTCGTGCGCGGCGCCGACGACGGCGGCCAGCAACGCGTCGTCCGGACGCAGCGCGAAGGCGATCAGCACATCGCCCGCCTGGCCCAGCACGCGCAGCTGCGTGACGGCGGGCGCGTCGTCCTCCGGCCCCTGCGGCTGCGAGAGCAGCAGCGGGTCGAGTGCCAGCACCATGGCCGCCAGGCCTGGGCGGTCGCGCTCGAAGCGGCCCGACAGCGCCGCGCCGAGCAGCTGCGCGGGCGCCTGGGCGACGCCGCGTCCATGCACCCAGAGACGGCCGCCGGCGGTGACGCAGTCGACGATCGCCTGCGCGGCATCGGCGATGGGGCGGGCCATGGCTTCCGCCGCCTGGTAGCTCAGGTCGGCGCTTTCGAAGAAGTGCTGTTGGATGCGGGGTTCGAGCATGGACGCCAGGTAACGCGGCAGGAGGGAAGGCCGCGCGGAGATCATAGTTCAGCGGTTCGTAGGACAGAGTCTCGTCGTGCGGTCGAGTTCCGTTCGGGGGCCCGATGCTGCGGAGCGAGATATTGTCAACGAATTGAGGGTTTGTACCTATCAAGAGGCCGCGCCACCGGCCGAAAGGCGCCGTTGAAGGCTGGACTCCGGGGCTCAGCTCTCGTCGAACGCAGCCTTGAGCCACTGAACATCGCTTCCGTCCACCGCCACCACGTCGAAGCGGCAGGGCGGCAGCCGGGCCAGGCGCGACAGATACGTGCGCGCCGCGTAGACCAGCCGCGCGCGCTTGGCCCGATCGACGCTCGCGGCCGCGCCGCCGCCCATGCCGCCGCGGCGCACCCGCACCTCGACGAACACCAGCGTCCCATCGGTGTCGAGCAGAATCAGGTCGATTTCGCCGCCCAGCCGGGAGCGACCGCGCGCCACTCGATAATTGCGTTCGAGGACGCGCAGCCCCTGCGCCTCGAGATGGCGCTGCGCCAGCGCCTCGCCGAGGCGGCCGGTGCGCGCGCGGGCCGTCTCGCCCGCCTTGGCATCGTCTGCCGGGCTGCTCGCCGTCATCGCGTTCGTCCGTTCCATCCAAGGCCAAGCCATCGTGTCCGATCCCTCGCTGCCGGCCTCCGGCCAAGACGCCCCGGCCGTCGGCCTGCGCCAGACCCTTCAGACCGCCGCTGCCGTGGCCGGGCTGCAGGACTATCCGCGCGGCTGCCTGTACGTGGTGGCCACGCCGATCGGCAACCTCGCCGACATCAGCCTGCGCGCGCTGCACGCACTCGCGCTGGCCGACGCCATCGGCTGCGAGGATACGCGCACCAGCGGCGCCTTCCTGCGCCATTTCGGCCTGGAAAAACCGCTGTTGGCGCTGCACGAACACAACGAGCGCGGCGGCGCCGCGCAGGTGTGCGCGCGCCTGGCGGCGGGCGAGCGGGTGGCCTACATCAGCGATGCCGGCACCCCGGCGGTGTCGGATCCGGGCGCGCTGCTGGTCCAGCTGGTGGCTGCCGCAGGCTACCGCGTGATGCCTCTGCCGGGCGCCAGCAGCGCGGTCACCGCGCTGAGCGTGGCCGGCGACGCCGCGGCAGACGGGTTCACGTTCGCCGGCTTTCTCGCCAGCAAGGCCCAGGAGCGCGCCGCCGACCTGGCGCGCCTGGCGGACGCCCGCCGGTCGACGGTCATCTTCGAGGCGCCGCATCGCATCGAGGCGCTGGCCTTGGCGATGGGCGAGGCGCTCGGCGGCGGCGCCACGCCGCGCCGCGTCACCGTCTGCCGCGAGTTGACCAAGCAGTTCGAACAGGTGGTGACCCTGCCGGTCGACGACTTCGCGGGCTGGCTGGCCGCGGACCCCAACCACCGCCGCGGCGAGTTCGTGCTGGTGCTGCACGCCGCGCCGGCCCGTCCGGCCCAGGACGACGCCTTGCCGGCCGACGCCGAACGCACGCTGCGCGTGCTGCTGCGCGAGCTGCCGCTCAAGCAAGCCGCGGCCATCGCCGCCGAGCTGTGCGGCCTGCCGCGCAAGCGCCTGTACGCGCAGGCGCTCGCCTGGCGCGAGGACGAGCCCGCGCCGGGTGACGCCGACGACTGACGGCCACAGGGGCAACCGGCCGCCGCCGGCAATCGGCCCGTTAACCTGTCAGACTTCCGCGACCGGGTTGCTTGCAATCCTTGCAAAATGGGCCGCAGTCCCCGCAGTCCCCGCAGTCCCCGCAGTCCCCGCTGACCGCCCCCGCCCAGCTTTCATTCAGGAGCCCGCCTTGATCACACGCGAACCCACGATCGAACGCCTGGCCATCGCCGAAGGCCTGCTCCTCGAGCCGTTCGGCCTCACCGAGGCCAACCTGGCCGCCACGCTGGCCGCCATGGGCGAACACCGGGTCGACGACGCCGACCTGTACTTCCAGACCACGCGCCACGAGGGCTGGAGCCTGGAGGAAGGCATCGTCAAGAGCGGCAGCTTCTCGATCGACCAGGGCGTGGGCGTGCGCGCCGTCGCCGGCGAGAAGACGGCGTTCGC
>Ga0209759_1001476_pt1 | contig 13107 bp, 16 predicted proteins | sample AraplaCL_Col_mMS_FD_184261 | JGI IMG/M metagenome (GOLD analysis project Ga0209759, IMG submission 184261) | Arabidopsis root microbial communities from the University of North Carolina, USA - plate scrape CL_Col_mMS (SPAdes) (version 2) | ecosystem: Host-associated > Plants > Roots >...
CATCGTTTTGCGCTCGCTTTCCCCAGCGCCGCGGTTCGCATCTTGCGCCGCACAATCGACCCAAAACGATGACAGGGAGCTCTTGTGGAGGACGCGCCGCTCGCGCACTATCTCGTCGTGCGCGCGCTTGAGGAACGGGCGGGCGTCGACGCCCGGACGCGCTTCGCCTTGGCGATCCGGCACGCCGTGTCGGGCCATCTGCCGCACGCTCGCTACCGCGACGCCGCGATCCTGAGGCGCCGCCAAGGCGCCGGAGAGGGCGCGGTCGAGCGCTCCATCGCCGACTGGATGTCGACGGACCTCAACCCCGTCGTGCGCTCGATCTCGTCGCTGCGAAGCCATGCGAACGCCCTGTGGGCCTACAACGCCTACAACGGCAGCGCCGCGCTCGGCGCGCGCACGAGCGTCGACTTCGTCGGGCATGAGCCCTCCGCCGCCGTGCGCTTGGCGAGGCGCGAGCCCTTGGCCCCCGGCGAGGACCCCGAGCTTTGCGCGGTCGGCACCCTGAGCGCGCTGGGCTTGGCCCTCGCCAAGGTCTCGCGCAACGCAAGGCGGATCGACCCGCGAGCTCCTGGAATCCTCGATGTCGGTCGACTTCTGGGCGTCGAGTCCTCCGCGGCGTTCCAAGTCGCGGAGGCCTTTGCCAACGGCTTCGGCCTCGATCTCGAAGGAGCCGCGCGCGCGCTGGGCTCGAGCCGGCGGTCTTTGCAACGGCGCCTGGCGGAGGAGTCGACGAGCTTCGAGGCGATCAAGGGCGCGGCCCGCATCGTGGCCGCCACCGACATGCTGCGCTTCGAGGCGACGCTGGCCGAGGTCGCTTGGAGCTGCGGCTTTTCAGATCCGCCCCATCTGACGCGGGCGCTCAAAGCCGCGTGCGGCATGACGCCCGGGTTGCTCAGGACCATGCTGCGCGGCGGCGCCGAGCCGCTGGCTGAACTGCGGCTGACCGCTCCGGAGTTCCCCCGACCCCCATGGCGCATCGATTCAACTGATATCAGCTCTTCTCAAGGGACGATGCCGCCCGGGCCTGCGAACGCGCGGGCGTCGAACCGGAGGGACGAAGAATGAAGCTTTCAAAGACCGCCTGGGCCGCCTCGATCGCATGGCTCGCGCTGATATCAAGCGCGACCCGCGGCGAGCCGGCGGGGGCGTGGCTCGCGGCCTGGACCATCGCGGTCGCGCCGCTGGCCTTGTGCGTCCTGGCTGCGATCCTGCCTAGGAGGCCCGAGCTGATATCAGCCGCGGAGGCCGAGGCGCTCGCCTGGGAGCGGCACGATCCGCCGCCGCCCAGGCCCAAGGGCAAGGCGATCCCGGCCCAGGCCGCGCGGCCCGTCTGGCGGCCTCAGCCCCTGTCGGCCTGACGCCCACGCTTGCCTCGCAGCATCTGAGCGAGCTGCATGACGATCCCAAGCAGCGCCTCGCGCTCCTTCGCCGGCACGCTCTCGATCTCGCGGGCGATGGCCAGGCCCTGATCCACGGCGCGCGGGCTCGATTGGAACAGCAGCTCGTCGAGGCCGCACTCGAAGAGCTCGGCGAGCTCGATCAAGCGCGAGATGCTCAGCTCGACGACCCCGCGCTCGAGCCGCGACACGGCCTCCGGGCCGATGCCGAGGGCCTCGGCGACCTCGTCTTGGCTCATTTGGGCTCGGGCGCGCCTGCGGGCGACGGCCGTCCCCGCAGCTTGGGCGATCGCCCGGCGTTGATCCTGGGTGTAGGGAAGCATCATTCCACCCGAATGGTGGCCTGCCAACCCAATCGTTTGAAGGACCCAAATGGATGCCAGACAACCAAAACAGTTGCCACTGCGCTAGCATGCGCCCAACCGCGGAGCATGGCCCGCCTCGAAGACGCGAGGCGGAAGTAGACGATTCACTCAAACGGAAATCATCATGAGAGAGATCAAGGGACGCTTGGACGCTCTGGGAGCCTCGACCACTCTGTCGAAGGGCAGCGAGTCGCTCACGACCTACAGCTACATCCAACTCGGTGGCGAGACGATCAAGAAGGCCAGGGCTTACACGGGCATCGCGGGCGAGCTCAGCGCCGCGCTCGGCGACGAGGTCGAGCTCTACATGCAAAGCGGCTACGTCGTCGGGCTGAGGCTCTCAAACGGCCGCGCGTTCTCGTCGGCGGGCCACGGCACGGGGAAGTCCGCCCTGGTGCTGGTCTGCCTGCTGGTCCTGTTCATCCCGGTGTCCATCACCATCATCGGCTTCCCCCTCATGCTCAAGCTGATCTGGGACCATTGGAAGCTCTTGCAAGCCGGGCTGGCCGCGCAGAGCCTGCCCGACGCGATCGCGATTTGAGCGATCCCGCTTGAACGCCATGGACTCGTCCAAGACCGTCGCCAATCCGCTCGAGGGGCTCTACGCCTTCGTCCGCGGCCACGTCATCGTCGTCAACAACGTCGTCGTCGCCGCGGGGACGCTCGTCGCGCTGCTCGACTTCCTCTCGCCGCGCCTGTCGCTGGCCCCGGTGGTCGTCTACTCGATCACCGCCGCCATCGCCGGCCTCATGCTGCTGGCCGCGGTCGCCCCGAGCGTCGCCGCGAGGCTGATATCGGCCATGGGCGGCGTGGTCGGAGCCCGCGGGGCAATCCCGCTGTGGCGGCGTCCGGCATGGCAAGTCGGCTTCGCCGTCATGCTGGGCGTCTCGATCCTCGGCTGGGCGTCCGTCGCCAAGGCGTCGCAAGGCGGCCTGATCGCGAGCCAATTCCCCGCCGCTCGCGACTTTCAGGCCTCTCTCTTGGGCCTGCGACGAGACGTGGCTGATATCAAGCAGGGCGTCGACGCGGCCAACGGCAAGCTCGACATCCTCGTGGGCGACTCGAAGGACCCTCGCAAGGATCTCGTCGCCAGCGGCTACCTCGTCAACGACAGCGGCTTGATGGGGGCGATCAAGCAGGGCGACCGGCGCGCCGCCGCGCTCTTCGCCAAGATCGGCTACCTCGTGGCCGGCCAAGGCCCGATGTCGGTGCTGATGTCGGGCGACCAGCCCTGGGACAGCGAGCTCGCGGCGTCGCTGCCCGCGTCCATGTTCGCTGCCCCCGCCGCGTGCTTCGAGCCCGGCGGTCTCTTGAACTATCCGCTGCGCGAGCCCGCGGCGGAGCGGGTGGCGGCGTTCAAGCGGCTGTGCGGCTCCGACCGCGTGGTGGCGATGCTGGAACAGAACATCGCCGACGACGCCAGGACGCCCGCCGTCAACGACCAGCAGGCCCGCCAGCGGGCGGCCCGCAAGCGGAACCTCGCGCTGCTGACGCGTTGAAGCCGGCAAGCGAAAGGGCGCGCCCGCCTTCGCGGAGCGCGCCCTTCGGCTTTCGGAGGCGCGCCGCGCGCGCCGCTCGGTCAGCGGTCGATCGCCTTCTTGGCGGCGTCGGCGACCTTGGCCTTCGCGTCGCCCGCGGCGGCCTGGGCCTTGCCGGCCGTCTTCTCGGCGGCGCCCTTGGCTTCGAGGCCATGGTCGCCCACGGCGTGGCCGGCGGCTTGCTTCACGGCGCCCTTGGCCTCTTCGACGCGGCCCTTGACTTGATCCTTGTTCATGTCTATTCCTTTGGCAGTTGCTGATGGGTGTGTCTGGTCTGGTTTTGATTCTTGGCCCCGGGCCGGCTTGTTCGAGTTCTTCCGGCCTCGCGGCATGGGATGAACTATGCGGGCGCGCTCTCGCTCGCCGAGTCGGAGGAGGCTGCGTGGCGGCGTAGGACGGATGGCTGAGCTGATATCGGACGCCGCGCCGCTCTGCAGACCCGGCGCTTGCAGCGAACCGGCATGGACGCCCTCGCGAACTCAACCCGCCGGCAGCCGAGGAGCTCATGCCTGGACTGCGGGCGGGAAGCCTCCCCCGTCGACGCGGTGTGCCCCCATTGCGGCGGCAGGCTGCGGGGCCCGGATCCCCAGGGCCTGCTGTGGACGGCCTCGGCCGTGGGCTCGGAGGCCGCGAAGGTCGCCTCCCGATCGGCTCACCGCGCCCTGGGGCGGCGGAGCGAGGCCGACTCCGGGTCCGACGTAGACTCCGGCCATGCCGATCGCAATCCGAGGATTGACCCCGACGCGGAGGCGCGCTGGCTCTCGCGATGGATGGACGCGGCCTCGCGCGACGGAGCGATGTCGCAGCGCAGGCTCGCGTCGATCGAGGCCTACGGCGGCGGATTGGACGCGGCGGCCGACGCCGCCCGCGCAGCCGGCGTGCACTTGGTGCCGCTGACCGACGACCAGGGACACAAGCTCGTCGCCGCGAGCCGGCACCCCTTCAAGGTGATCGTGTAGGCCCGGGCGCGAGGCCGAAAGGGGCCGAAGCCCTGCGATCACAGGAGCCCCCGCTCGGCGAACGACACCGCCTTGCCGCCGCCGATGACGATGTGGTCCAGGACCCGCACGTCGACCGTGGCCAGCGTCGCCTTGAGCGACTGCGTGAGCATCTCGTCGGCCCGGCTCGGCTCGGGCACCCCGCTCGGATGGTTGTGCGCCAGGATCACCGCCCCGGCGTTGAGCGAGAGCGCCGCCTTGACGACCTCCCGCGGGTGCACCGACGTCTGCGAGAGCGTCCCGAAGAACATCTCGCGGTAGTCGATGACCTGGTGTTGCGAATCGAGGAAGACGACCGCGAACACCTCCCGCTCTTGGCCGCCGAGCCTGACCGCGAGGTAGTCCTTGACGACCTGCGGAGCGTCGAAGGTCGCCTCCCGGACGAAGGAGGCGTCGAGGCCATCCTTGGCGACCGCGACGATGGTCGCGAGCGACGCGGGCTCGTAGGAGCCGTCCGAGCGGAGCGTGAAGAGGCCGAAATTCGAAGAAGCGTGACGCGACATGGCGCGATCCTTGGAAGCAGGCGGGATTGCCTGCCGCCGACCCAGCGGATCGCAGCGCAGCGGTCCAGGGTGCCAACGGCCGCAGGACGCCAGCGGCGGCACGCCGCGCAGCCCTTGACGGCGAGAACGATCCGATACCGTGGGCAGGACAGCAAGCCCACCTCACTCCCTGCTGCATGCCGCCCGCTGGTGAACCTTGGCTTAACCGCCGGGCCGGTTGCGGAGCTCCGCTCATAATCGCCGAGCCCCGGCTCGCCGCCGAACCTGCGAAGGCTTTCATGACGACACTCGACAAGAAGGACCAAAATCTATTGATTGGCCTGCCGCGCGACGCCAGCGCGGACGCGGTCGCCGACGTCGTCAAGGAGATCGCCAAGCGACACGGCGTCGACTGGCGCGACTGGCCCGCGTGGGGGTGCGGCATCGGCGGCGCTCAGACCCCGTTGACGATGGCCGTCGCGCGTCTCGATTCGAACAGCTACCTTCCCATCATCGAGTTCGCTTTCGGCCGCTTCTGCCGAGAGCTCCCTGACGTGGCATCGGTCCGGCGGTTGTTCAAGTCGTTTTTCGACACGCTTGGCATCATCGCCGGCTTCCACGCTGGCCCCGGCGGCGGCGCGCAGGAGGCCGACCGAGTCCAGTCCTGCTTGGAGGCGTTCTTGTTGGCCGCCGGCCCGTCCGGCGCGCCGCATGCGTTCGCCGCCTTGGCTGCGGCCTTTCCCGCAGGCCCCCACGACTGGTTGGACAATGCTTGGCGCGCTGCGCTTTCGAGCCTCGAACGCGACAACCTGAACGGCGGGCTCACAAAGAGCGGCAGCCGCGGGATCCGCGAGACTCCTTAGGGCGGGGCGTGCCGCTCGAGAGGTGTTGGCGAAGGGCGAGAGCTCGAAGCTCCGGCCTGTTGGCCACCATCCAGTCCAGCAGATCGCCGACGCCTTCGAACACCACGCGGTTGCCGCTGGGCAGCGTCAAGCGCATGCGCGCGGATCTGCCAGGGCCGCGCTCCGGGTCGAGGTCTTGGAACTCCATCTCGCCGCCGAGCTTGCGGGCCAGTTCGTCGTGCCCTTCGAACCGGCGGCGCAGCTCCCCTAAGTAGACGTCATGCGAGCAAAGCGGTTTCGTCCGCCAGTATCGACAGGCCCTTCCATGGAACTCGTCGAGGCTGAGCCAGCCGTCGGAGTCGACGCGCTTCGTGTCGGCGGCGGCGGGCTCTTCGCTCATCCAGCCAGCTTCGCGCCAAGCGAAGGGCGAGTCAACGGCGGCGGGCGCGCAATCGATCGACGGGGTATCGACGTCGGCGTTCGCTACGATGACGCTTTGGGCTTGGCGCCACTTGCGAGCGCAGTCGTCGCGGCGAACGGCGCCAAGTCGGGCTCCTGCTCGACGGCCTCGGCCATCAGGCGGCGTATCTCCTCCGATGGAACGTCGCGCAGCGGCCGGCAATTCGCTTTGAGCTCCGACGGGGGCGCCGCCTTCGGCGTCGAGGGGCTCCCGCCAGCTTCGTGGGCGGCCTTGAGCTTCTTGAGGTGCGCCAGCACCGCGCCGAGTTTGTCCAGCGGCGAGAGCTTGTTGCCCGGCTGCGGCTTCGCGTAGAGGTCGAGGACCTTGCGCACGTCGCGCAGGTTCAACGCGCACACCTTGGCCGCGTAGGCGAAGTCCTCGGCGTCGAGCCGCTCGGACGTCTTCCCCAGCAGCACGTGATACAGCAAGGCGTATTTCATGCCGCGGTGGCTGATGCGCTTCAGGAAGCTCAGGTTCACGTCCGCCGCGTCGCCGCGCTTGACGATGATCTCGAACGCCCGCTGGAAGGCAGCGATCCCGAGCTCGTCGACGCTGTATTTGCGATGGAAGCCTTGCTTCGCGATTTCCTCCCACTTGCCCTCGATCTCGTGCGAGCGCTCCTTGAACCTGTAGAGCGCCTTGAGGGGGCGCTCGGGGTCGCGCTCCGCGACGACGAAGGCGAAGCGCTGCGCGAAGCCGTCGACCAGCATCTCCCTGCTCAGGTAGTCCTTGATCGTCTCGAAGACGGTGCTTCCGAAGATCGTCAGCGCGGGGTTGTGGACCTCGATCGTCTCGGTCTTGGTCGAGCGCACGATCGTCGAGCCGTCGTAGCAGCGCAGCAGGTAGTCCTTGGTCTCGCCCATGCTGTCGGAGGACAGCGCCTTCAAGAACTGGGCGAACTCGTCGCGCATCCACAAGCCGAGGTTGTGGTCGCGCAGGTCCTCGATGAACTTGGCCGACGAGTTGGAGTCGGGGAACAGGTCGACCAGGCCGCCGAGGGCCGCTCCGATCCTGCTCGAGGCGAAGCTCTTGCCCGAGCCCGACTCGGCCATGCAGATGGTCCAGATGTCGGGGCGCCATTCCTCGCCCACCACGGAGATGACGACGCCGTTTTGCAGCAGCAGGGCGGAGACGTAGTGCAGGGCGGCGAAGATCGGCAGCTCGCGCGGTATGTCGGTGGTGGCGAGGAAGGTCTCGTCGATGAGCGCGAGCAGGCTGCCAGGGGGCACGCAGTCGTCGATGGTGGGCCACTGTCCCTCGTCCATCATCGACATGGCCGCCGCCACGACCTCGGCGGCCTCGGACTGCCACTGCGCCGTCTTGGCGTCCCACTCGTCTTGCGTCAAGGGATTCGCCCACGTCAGGGGCGGCTTGTCCGCCGCCGCGACGCCGTCGTCGAAGTGGGCCCGCAAGGCGGCCGCGTCCATCATCGGCCAGGCCGGGTTGAAGCCGTCCGGCAACGGCTGAGCCGCGTTCGCCGTTGGAATCGCGCCGGCCTGAGCCGGCTGCGACAAGGCCTGCGTCGGCTGGACGCCGGCGCCGTCTTCGCTCTCTGCCATGTTCTCTCCCTTGGTTGTCGGGACATTCTGGCGATCAGGCGGACGCGGCCGGGTAGGGATCTCCCCGGCGGCTTTCGGCTCGCTGAACTCCTGCCGCAGACGGGTGTCAGGCCCGTCAAGGCGTCAAGGCGTCAAGGCGTCAAGCCCGAAACCAGACAACCACCGGATGCTGCGCGAGCCAAGTAGCTTGGAGATCTATGGAGCATCAGCTCCGCGACCCGTTGAAGTCGGAGACTTTTGAGCTTTATGGAAAATGCGCCGCCTCTCATACCCACTAAGATTGTCCCTTAGCTGATCGGCAACTCCCCCCGAGACGCAGCTATGCCGAACAGTCGAAATGGCGCTTCAAGACGTTCCTCAATCGGAAAGCTTTGGTAGGAAGTCGAACGGATGTCTCAGTTTCAAGCCGTCAGGGCCTCTGCGTCAACCAACCATTGGTCCTGGCTGAAGCCGCGCCTACTCAGTGCTCCTTTGCCGTTGAGAATCGTGTGGCGAGCCAAAGGGTATCTATTCGGTCTCCTATGGGCGTGGCTTGTGCTCGCGCCGTTCTGGACCTTCCGAACGGGATTTTTGTTTCGCATTCAAAAGCTTCTTTTCGAAGACACCTTCGGTCACGTAGATCCAAAGAAGTTCTTTGAATGGACACTCCTGCCAATCGCGGGCATTGCGGTCCTTCAGGTGGTCGCTGTGCCGCTCATTTTGCTTTCCCGAAAGAATCGCGGGAAGCCCTATGTGCCGCCGCCACGAATCGTCCTCCGGCTTCTCGGCCGCGAAGGCGTTGTCCTCTGGCTCTTGATTGCTGTGATCAAGTCTGCCGTCTTGGGAGCAGAGATGGTTTACTTCGTGTTGGCCTTGAAAAGCTTCGGCAATAGCGATTTCTATTCATTCCTTGCGGTCGGTGCTGGCGTGCTTGTGCTGAGGCTTCCCATGGAGTGGCTTCTTGATAAGGATCAACGCCAGCGCAATAAACAGGGATAAAACAGGGGGTAGTGTCGCCAGCGCGGCCACGTCTATGTTGTTGTTGTCGGATCGGCGAGATGACATCATTACAACCCTCTATGTGCTTAGGCACAAACTAGCGCACTCGGCGAACTGCGCAAGCTACGCGCAATTCGCATCAAAAGCGTCAAAGCGTCAAGGCGTCAAGGCGTCAAGGCGTCAAGGCGTCAAGGCGTCGGCGGATTCACGCCGCCCGCCGAAGTTCCGGTCGAGGCTGCGCTACGATGGACCCGCATCCGAGGTGCGCCACCGGGCGCGCCACCTTCCTCAACCCCCGCACGGGCTGGGCGGAAACGGCGGAAAGCTAGCAACGGCGCGGGTTCGCGGCGGTTGTGGACGGCACGAAAGGGGCCCGCGAGCGCGGGTCCAGCCCCCGCAACCAAGAATACAGAGGCCAAGTGCCGCAGTGAACGCCAGCCGGGAGGTTGGCGTTTTGCTTTGTGGGTGGAATTGGCCCCATCGAGATGAGCCGCAACGCGAGGGTGAGCACCGCTTGGCCCGGGTTGTTTCGGCGCAGCGACCTTGCGCTTCGATCTCCCGCCGCGCCGGCTGCCCCGGTCTGGCCATGCCGTGGCCGGCATCCCCATCGCGTCCACCCGCAGCCAGCATCGAAAGTCCGTCCTCCCCCCAGGCGGGTCGCGGTGACGCTGTCCGCCTCCTCCCCGGCGTGCCGCCTTCTTTGCTGTCGAGTTGCTTTACAGCTGAGCCGGACCATTTCGACGCTGAGCGCCCAAGTCCTTGATTCATAAGCAGATTTACAATTTGGCACATCAGTTGCTTTTGGCTCCCCTAGATCGTCAGTCTCGATCAGTGCCCACCGTTCAGGCCGCTCCGGACGTTGGGAATGCGTGAACGCCAACCTTTCATCCAAACGTCTCATGAACTTCAAATCTGCTTTTTGCGCTGCGACGCTTGCCTTCGCGGCCTTGACCGCCTCCGCGACGCCGGTCACGTTCTATGGGTCGGACAACGGCGTCGGCCCCGGGTCGCCGCATCCCGGTTCGGCGGCGGCCGAAAGCGCCTTCCAGGCCGCGGCCGGACTGACCTCGCTGGTCAACTTCGAGGGCCTGGCCACGTCGACGAACCCCACCGGCCTGAACCTGGGGCACGGCGCGACGCTCACGGTCACCGGCAATGTCAGCGGCGGCGGGTTGGTGACGTCGTCGCTGTCCCCGGCGACCACGCTCGGCTACAACACCACGGTGGGCGGCTCGGAGTTCCTGCAGATGCTGCCGGACTTCAACAGCCTCGGCGCGACGGCGACCTACAACTTCGCCAGCGGCATCGACGCGTTCGGCGCCTATTTCACCGGCACGGAAAGCTCCTATCCGGGCGCCATCTCGGTGCGCTTCAGCGATGGCACCTCGCAGTCGCTGGCATTGACCAAGACGACGGCGGGCGGCGTCGTCTTCTTCGGCTTCACCGATGCGGGCGCCGACATCGTCAGCGTCGCGATCAGCACCGGTGCGACCAGCGGCACGCGCGACATCTGGGGCATGGACGACGTGCGATTCGCGGCCGCGCCGGCGGGTGTTCCGGAGCCGGGCACGCTGTTCCTGGCCGGCGCCGCGTTGCTCGCGCTGGCGCAATGGAGCCGCAAGCGCGGCCGCGCCTGAGTCCGGATGGCGGCAGCACGCCGCCGCCGAACGATGGACAACGGCTCGTCATCGCAAGGTGACGAGCCGTTGTTTGTGGCGCGGGCTGAAGAGGGCTGGAGGCCCGGCCCGGTCAGGCCCAGGCGCGAAACACCGTGAACAGCCAGCCGAATCGCTCGGCCCGCGGCTGGCGCAGCTTCTCTCGGCTGAGGCGGAATTCGGAGGCCGGCCCCGACTTGGACAGCGGCACCGGCAGTGGCGCGCGCACCAGCGTGCGGCGGCGCGCGTGCGGCGAGATCGACGGCGCCGACACGGGCACCGCGGTCTTGGGGCCTGCTTCCATCTTTTGCGCCGCGGCCCAGGTCGCGTCGACCCATTCGACGATGGGCCGCCACTGCGCCAGGTGGTGCTCGACATGACCGGGCGGCACGTCGAACAGCGACAGACCTTGCTCGGCGCAGCGCTTGTAGATGCGCGATTCGCGCAGCGAACCGACGTAGCTCAGGCCGTTCTGTTCGGCCCATTGCTGCATGCGCGCAGCCGCCTTGGTGCCGGCGTCGATGCGCATGCCCACCACCGCCACCCTGCAGCGGCCGCTCACCACGCGCGGCAGCTTCATCAGTTCGGCATAGGACTGGACGGCGGATTCGCGGTCGAAGACGGAGTCGCTGACCGGCATCAGGATGGCATCGGCGGTCATCGCCATGCGGGCCAGGTCGTAGCCTTGCAGGCCGCCGGGGGTGTCCAGCACCACGTGGGCGATGTTGGAGGGCGGACGCATCACGCTTTGGCTGCCGAAGGCCGATCCGACGATGGTGGCGGACTTGGCCATCGGCTGCGAGGCGCGGCGGCGCAGCCAGGCGAGCGAGGACTGCTGGCGGTCGACGTCCCCCAGCATCACTTGCGTTCCGCGGTTGGCGAGGCAACCCGCCAGTTGGGTGGCCAGCGTGCTCTTGCCGCTACCACCTTTGCGATTGATGACTGCTACAACGGGCATGGACATGGAGGCGCCGAGCGCCTTGCAAGAGGGATCCGTCACATCACTTCAGACCGCGGCGTCGCCGCCGTGCCTGCGCATTGTGGAGCTGTCAACCCCTTTGTTGCTGTCAGTGAAAACGCAGGGAAGTAACGGTTGGTTAGCCCGGGACGCGCCGCCGGCCGGCCTGGTCGGGGCTGCCGCTGCCCGCGACGGGCTGCCTTATGATCCTCAGGGAATCCGATGTGAACGCCAACCTCCAGCGGTTGGCGTTTCGCATTGACGCCGCCATCCGACCTTCCCCGATCCGCATGACCGCCACCTTGACCTCGCTGCGCTCCGACGCGATCCGACTCACGCACGACGACGTGAACTACGAGCCCATCGCCAGCGATGCGGCGCTCGGCGCGCTGCTGTTCGCGCTCGACCTGCTCGGGCGCGAGGCCTTCGAAGTCGCCTCGATGCGCTACGCCGATCGCGTCGCGCTGGGGCCGGCGCTGGACGCGGCGCGCCAGTACGGACTGATCCTGCAGCGCCACATCGACCGGCCGGACCGCGCCAGCCCGCTGCTGCCCGCGACGGTCAAGGTCGACGACGCGCACGCGTGGGTGCACGCGGCCGCTCACGCGGTGCCAGAGGCCGAACGCGACCGCTTCTGCTGGCGCCTTGCGCGCCGGCTGGGCGCCGATCCGTGGGGCGACGGGCGACCGGCGATTGCGCTGGCGAACCAGCAGTTCGGCATGTTCGAGGAAGGCTTCGAGGAGATCGAAGCGCGCGCGGCGGCGGCCGCGATCGCAGGAGATGAGACGCCGACCACGGCGGACGCGCCCTGATCCAGTGTCATTCTGCGCGCAGTCGCAGAACCCACCCTGGCCGGGCCGTAGCCGTGTGGTTCGTCGTGGCGGGGTTGATCCTGCGACTTCGCGCAGGATGACAAGCTTCTTGACGGACGGCTCCTGCTCCACCTTCATCCTGCGACTGCGCGCAGGATGACAGGGAAGCGGCCCGGCGCCTCGACGCCGGGCGTTCAGGTCAGGCGAGCGCGCCCGCCAGCACGGCGTTGAAGGTGGCGCTCGGACGCATCGCGGCGCCCGTCTTCTCGGCGTCGGGCATGTAGTAGCCGCCGATGTCCACCGGCTTGCCCTGAACGTCGGACAGCTCGCCGACGATGGTCTTTTCCTTGGACGTCAGCGTGGCGGCCAGCGGCTTGAAGTGCGCCTGCAGCTCCTTGTCCTCGGTCTGCGCCGCAAGCTCCTGCGCCCAGTACAGCGCGAGGTAGAACTGGCTGCCGCGGTTGTCGAGCTCGCCGGTCTTGGGCGAGGGCGACTTGTTGTTGTCCAGCAGCTTGCCGGTGGCGGCATCCAGCGTCTTGGCGAGCAGCTTGGCCTTGGGGTTGTTCAGCTTGATGCCCATGTCCTCCAGCGACACGGCCAGCGCGAGGAACTCGCCCAGCGAATCCCAGCGCAGGTGGTTCTCTTCCACCAGCTGCTTGACGTGCTTGGGCGCGGAGCCGCCGGCGCCCGTCTCGTACATGCCGCCGCCGGCCATCAGCGGCACGATGGACAGCATCTTGGCGCTGGTGCCCAGTTCCATGATCGGGAACAGGTCGGTCAGGTAGTCGCGCAGGATGTTGCCGGTGACCGAGATGGTGTCCTTGCCGCGGATCACGCGCTCGAGCGTGTAGCGCATCGCGCGCACCTGCGACATGATGCGGATGTCCAGGCCCGAGGTGTCGTGATCCTTCAGGTAGGCCACCACCTTCTTGCGCAGTTCGGCCTCGTGCGGACGGTACGAATCGAGCCAGAACACGGCGGGCATCCCGGAATTGCGGGCGCGCGTGACGGCCAGCTTGACCCAGTCGCGGATCGGTGCGTCCTTGACCTGGCACATGCG
>Ga0209759_1001482_pt1 | contig 13075 bp, 7 predicted proteins | sample AraplaCL_Col_mMS_FD_184261 | JGI IMG/M metagenome (GOLD analysis project Ga0209759, IMG submission 184261) | Arabidopsis root microbial communities from the University of North Carolina, USA - plate scrape CL_Col_mMS (SPAdes) (version 2) | ecosystem: Host-associated > Plants > Roots >...
CTCCGCGCGTGACCCGCGTGTTCGCGGCGGGCGCGGTCGCGCTGCACGAAGGTCTGCGTGAATTCGGCGATGTCGACAACGGTGTGGCGATCTGCGAATTCGAGGGCGGCAAGCTCGCGATGTTCTACGCGTCGCGCACCCAGGCGCACGGCAACGATACGCACAGCGAAGTGATCGGCACGGCCGGCGCGCTCGCAATCGGCCGCAATCCGCGCGCGAATCGTGTGGAGATTGTCGATGCGTCCGGCATTCGCAACGAGTGCACGCCGACTTTCTTCGATCGGTTCGAGGAAGCGTTCCTGCACGAGGCGCGTGCTTTCGTCGCGGCGGTGCAGGGCGGGGCTGGGGCGCAGCGCGAGGCCGGCGCGACGCTCGCCGACGCGCTCGAAGCCACGCGGATCGGCAATGCGTTGCGGCAGTCGCTGCACAGCGGGCAGGCGGTGACGCTATAGCGCTTTCCTGACCGTGCGGCGACGCTATGGGCGGCGTGGTTCGCGGCGTTGGCGTCGACGGCCACCGGCAAGCCGGCTGCGGCTGCGGTAGAATTTGACCCTCTGTCCGGCGTCGCATACGGCGCCTTGTCCCGAAGGTCATCGTCGATGCAAATTCAGATTCACAAGGAAGTCGATGCGCGCGGGCTGATGTGCCCGCTGCCCATCCTGCGCGCCAAGAAGGCGCTTGCCGATATGGAAAGCGGTCAGATTCTCAAGGTGCTCGCCACCGACCCCGGCTCGCAGCGCGACTTCGCCGCGTTCGCGAAGCAGACGGGCAACGAGATCGTCGAAAGTTCGGCGCAAGACAAGGTGTTCACGTTTTTGATGAAGCGTCGCTGAAATTTCGCTCAAGAGTACTCGGAAAGCTGACGCGCTCAAACAAAAGGCGCTGTGCCCGCGAAAGCGGAGCACAGCGCCTTTTTTACGTGAGCCCGACGCGAGGGCGGCGGGCCTCTCTGCCTCAAACGCCGCTTAGCCTTCCAGCACCGGCGAACGCGTACGCAGATATTCCTCGAAATCCGCAGCCACTTCCGGATGGCGCAGCGCGAATTCCACCGTCGCCTTCAGATAGCCGAGCTTGCTGCCGCAGTCGAAACGCGTGCCGTGATACTTGTATGCGAGCACCTGTTCGTCGGCGAGCAGCGACTGGATGGCGTCCGTGAGCTGCAGTTCGCCGCCCGCGCCCGGCTTGAGGGAACGGATGTGGTCGAAAATGCGCGGCTTCAGCACATAGCGGCCCACCACGCCGAGATTGGACGGCGCGACGCTCGGCTCCGGCTTCTCGACGATGCCCGACATCTTGATGATCGAGTCTTCCCATTCCTTGCCGTCGACAATACCGTACGACTTGGTGTCCTGCGGCGGGATTTCTTCGACGCCAATCACGGAGCTGTGATAGTGGTCGAACACCTCGATCATCTGCGTCATGACGGGCGGCGTGCCGTACAGCAGGTCGTCCGCGAGAATCACGGCGAACGGATTGTCGCCCACCAGCTTCTCCGCGCACAGCACCGCGTGGCCGAGGCCGAGCGCTTCGGGCTGACGTACGTAGAAACAGTCGACGTGACTCGGCTTGATGCTGCGCACGAGTTCCAGCAGCTTGTCCTTGCCGCGTGCCTCGAGCTCGGCTTCGATTTCGTATGACTTGTCGAAATGGTCCTCGATCGCCCGTTTACTGCGGCCCGTGACGAAGATCATTTCGGTGATGCCGGCCGCCATGGCTTCTTCCACCGCGTATTGAATCAGCGGCTTGTCGACGATCGGCAGCATTTCCTTCGGGCTTGCCTTCGTGGCAGGGAGGAACCGGGTGCCAAGACCTGCTACCGGAAATACCGCCTTTGTAACTTTTAGCATGTGATTTACCCTGAGTCCTCTGGTTTAGCTATCAGTCCGCGCCCGCCGCGCGGGCGGGCGTGGAGCGTCGATCAGGCCGGCAAGCGCGCGAGTTGCGCTTTCAGCTTGCCGACAGTCGCTTCGAAATCCGCCAGCCGTTTCTGCTCCTGCTCGACGACTGCGGGCGGTGCCTTGGCGACGAAACTCTCGTTCTGCAGTTTGCCATTGCACTTGACGATTTCCGTGCTCAACCGCGCAATTTCTTTCGATAAACGCTCGCGTTCCAGCGCGACGTCGATCTCCACCTTCAGCACGAGCTTGTCACTTCCTACGATAGCAATTGGCGCGCCATCTGCCTGCGCGTCGAGCGTTGCTTCGTCGGCGATGATCTGCACTTCCGACAGACGGGCCAATGCCTGGGCGTACGGAGCAAAAGTCGCGAGACGCTCCGCGTTGCCGGTGGCGAGCAACGGCACCTTCACTGCCGGCGACAGATTCATTTCGCCGCGCAGATTCCGGCACGCATCGATCATGGCCTTCAGGTCGGCCGCCCATTGCTCTGCTGCTTCGTCGATCTTCGACAGGTCGGCAACGGGGTACGGCTGCACCATGATGGACGCTTCGCCCTCGGCTTTGTCCGCGGGATAACGCCCGGCCAACGGTGCAACTTTCTGCCACAGCGCCTCGGTAATGAACGGAATCACCGGATGCGCGAGGCGCAACACCGTCTCGAGCACGCGCAGCAGGGTGCGCCGCGTGGCGCGCTGCTGGTTCGGCTGACCCGTCTGGATCTGCACCTTGGCGAGTTCGAGATACCAGTCACAGTATTCGTCCCACACGAACTTGTATAGGGCGTTGGCCACATTGTCGAAGCGATAGTCGGCAAAGCCCTTGGCGACCTCCGCTTCCACGCGCTGCAGGAGGGACACGATCCAGCGGTCCGCCGACGAGAAATGCAGATGGCCGTCCGGCCCGCATTCGCCGCACTGTGCCGGTTGACCGAAGCCGCAGTCGTGGCCTTCGCAGTTCATCAGCACGAAGCGGGTGGCGTTCCACAGCTTGTTGCAGAAGTTGCGGTAACCCTCGCAGCGCGCCAGATCGAAGTTGACGTTGCGCCCGAGCGTCGCCATGGACGCCATCGTGAAGCGAAGCGCGTCCGTGCCGAAGGCCGGAATGCCGTCCGGAAACTCCTTGCGGGTTTTCTTTTCGATCGACGCCGCCTGCTTCGGATTCATGAGGCCGGTGGTGCGTTTGGCGACGAGCGCGTCGAGCCCGATGCCGTCGACGATATCGATCGGGTCGAGCGTATTGCCCTTGCTCTTCGACATTTTCTGGCCTTCGGCGTCGCGCACGAGACCGTGCACGTACACCGTGTGAAACGGCACCTTGCCGGTGAAGTGCGTGGTCATCATGACCATGCGCGCGACCCAGAAGAAGATGATGTCGAAGCCCGTGACCAGCACCGACGACGGCAAAAAGTGTTTCAGTTCCTGCGTTTCGTTCGGCCAGCCGAGCGACGAGAAAGGCACGAGCGCCGACGAGAACCACGTGTCGAGCACGTCTTCGTCGCGCTTGAGCGGGCCGGTGTAGCCGGCTTCGGCCGCTTTTTCCCGCGCGCCTTCCTCGGTCTTCGCGACGAAAATTTCGCCGTTTTCGCCATACCACGCGGGAATCTGGTGGCCCCACCACAGCTGGCGCGAGATGCACCAGTCCTGAATGTTTTCGAGCCACTGGTAATACGTGGTCGTCCAGTTTTCCGGCACGAATTTGATTTCGCCGCTGCGAACCACGTCGAGCGCGGTTTCGGCAATCGATTTGCCCGGATTGAAGGTGCCGAATGTCGCATCCGGCGCCGGCTTGCTCATCGCGACGAACCATTGGTCGGTGAGCATCGGCTCGATTACGACGCCGGTGCGGTCGCCGCGCGGCACCATCAGCTTGTGCGGTTTGACCGATTCCAGCGCGCCGAGCGCTTCGAGATCGGCGACCACCTGTTTGCGGGCTTCGAAACGGTCGAGGCCGCGGTATTTTTCCGGCGCGTTCGCGTTGATCTTCGCGTCGAGCGTGAGAATTTCGATTTGCGGCAGCTTGTGGCGCAGGCCGACCTGGTAGTCGTTGAAGTCATGCGCGGGCGTGACCTTGACGACGCCCGTGCCGAATTCGCGGTCCACGTAATCGTCGGCGATGATCGGCACTTCGCGGTTGGACAGCGGCAGCGTGACGGTCTTGCCGATCAGGTGCGCGTAGCGCTCGTCTTCCGGATGGACCATCACGGCCGTGTCGCCGAGCATGGTTTCGGGGCGCGTGGTCGCGACGGTCAGGTGGCCGGAGCCGTCGGTGAGCGGGTACCGGATATGCCACAGGTGGCCGTTTTCCTCCTCGCTGACGACTTCGAGGTCGGACACCGCGGTGAGCAGCACCGGGTCCCAGTTGACGAGGCGCTTGCCGCGATAGATGAGGCCCTGCTCATAGAGGCGTACGAACACGTCGCGCACCGCGGCCGACATCTTGTCGTCCATCGTGAAGTATTCGCGCGACCAGTCGATGGAGGCGCCGAGACGCCGCACCTGATTGGTGATGGTCGAGCCGGATTCCTGCTTCCATTCCCAGACGCGTTCGACGAACTTCTCGCGGCCGAGATCGTGGCGCGACACGCCCTTGGCGTCCAGCTGCCGTTCGACGACGATCTGCGTGGCGATGCCCGCGTGGTCCGTGCCCGGCACCCACAGCGTGTTTTCGCCGAGCATGCGGTGATAGCGGGCAAGGCCGTCCATGATGGTCTGATTGAACGCGTGGCCCATATGCAGCGTGCCCGTGACGTTCGGCGGCGGCAACTGGATCGAGAAATCCTTTTTTCTGCCGTCGAAAACGGGCGCCGCGTAGGCGCGCTTTTCCCATTCGGGGCCCCAGTGAGCTTCAATGGTGTGCGGCTCGAAGCTCTTGGCAAGAGTGGAAGAGGTATCGCGCTGGGTGTCGCTCGGGGTCTCGCTCATGTGTCGATCGGCTGGTAAATGCGGAGAATGTTCGATTATAAGGGGCGCCGGGGGCGCGGGCAGGCAAAAAAACCGCATCCCCGCCGGGGCATATAATGACGAACACCCCGCCGTCCCTCCGAAAAAATGCCCGACCTGCTAGCCAATCTCAACCCCGAACAACACGCCGCCGTCACGCTCCCCAACGAGCCCGCGCTGATTCTCGCCGGCGCGGGCAGCGGCAAAACCCGCGTACTCATTACACGCATCGCGTGGCTCATCCAGCATGGCCTTGCGTCGCCGGCCACCATTCTGGCCGTGACCTTCACCAACAAGGCCGCGCGCGAAATGATGTCGCGCCTTTCGGCGCTGTTGCCCATCGACACGCGCGGCATGTGGATCGGCACTTTCCACGGCCTGTGCAACCGCATGCTGCGCGCGCATCATCGCGACGCCGGTCTGCCCGCCACGTTCCAGATTCTCGACACCGCGGATCAACTTTCCGCGATCAAGCGTCTGATGAAGGGCCTGAACATCGACGACGAAAAGTACCCGGCCAAAAACCTCCAGTACTTCATCAACAACGCGAAGGAACAGGGCCTGCGGCCGAAAGACGTCGACGCCACCGACAATTTCAACCGCAAATTCGTCGAACTGTACGAAGCCTACGACCAGCAGTGCCAGCGCGAAGGCGTCGTCGATTTCCCCGAGCTGCTGCTGCGCTGCTATGAACTGCTCGCGCATAATCCGCCGTTGCGCGCGCACTATCAGGCGCGCTTCAGGCACATTCTCGTCGACGAGTTTCAGGACACCAACAAGCTGCAATACGCGTGGCTGAAGCTGCTCGCGGGTCAGACGAACGCGATTTTCGCGGTCGGCGACGACGACCAGTCCATTTACGCGTTCCGCGGCGCGAATGTCGGCAACATGCGCGACTTCGAGCACGAGTTCAATGTCCGCCATCTGATCAAGCTCGAACAGAATTACCGTTCGCACGGCCATATTCTGGATGCCGCCAACCAGCTGATCGCGAACAATTCGCGGCGTCTCGGCAAGAATCTGCGCACGGACGCAGGCCACGGCGAGCCGGTGCGCGTCTACGAATCCGCCACGGACACGCAGGAAGCCGGCTGGATCGTCGAAGAAATCAAGGCGCTCATCAGCACCGGCACCTCGCGCAGCGAAATCGCGGTGCTCTATCGCAGCAACGCGCAGTCGCGCACCATCGAGCACACGCTCGTGAATGCGGGCATTGCGTACCGCGTGTATGGCGGTTTGCGCTTTTTCGAGCGTCAGGAAGTGAAGCACGCGCTCGCCTATCTGCGCCTGATCGACAATCCGAACGACGACACCGCGTTCGCGCGCGTCGTCAATTTTCCGACGCGGGGCATCGGCGCGCGCTCCATTGAGCAACTTGCCGACGCCGCGCGGCTCTACAACTGCTCGATGGCCGCGGCGATTCCGTATGTCGCCGGCAAGGCGGGGTCGAGCCTGTCGGCGTTTGCCAACCTGATCGGCAAGATGCGCGCGGAAACGCAGCAGATGAGCTTGCCGGAAACCGTCGAATACGTGGTGCGCGCAAGCGGCCTCGCCGATTTTTATCAGAACGAGCGCGAAGGCCAGGACCGGCTGGAGAACTTGCAGGAACTGGTCAATGCAGCGGCTGCGTTCGTCAGCGAAGAGGGCTACGGCATGGACACGCCCGCGCGCTCCATTCCGCTGCGCCCCGGCGCGACCGCCGCGCCGGAACTGGCCGTCGCCACCGACGACCCCAACACCGTCGTGCTGGACGCGCCTGGCATCGCGGACCCGGCGCAAAACCCGGACACCATGACGCCGCTTGCCGGCTTCCTGTCGCACGCGTCGCTCGAAGCGGGCGACAACCAGGCGCAAGCCGGCCAGGAAGCCGTCCAGTTGATGACGGTGCACGCGGCCAAGGGTCTGGAATTCACGGCTGTGTTCATCACGGGCCTCGAAGAGGGGCTCTTCCCGCACGAGAACAGCGCGATGGAGTCGGACGGGCTCGAAGAAGAGCGCCGTCTCATGTATGTGGCCATTACGCGCGCGAAGGAACGGCTGTACCTGTCGTTCGCGCAAAGCCGGATGCTGCACGGCCAGACGCGCTACAACATCCGCTCGCGTTTCTTCGACGAATTGCCGCAGGAAACGCTCAAGTGGCTCACGCCGAAGGTCGAGGCGGGCGCGCGCTGGGGCGGCCGATCGGACAACGCGGGCTACGGGCGCGACTGGTTCGCGCGGCCCGACCGTCAGCAGGGCTACGGCGGCGGGACTTCGGCGCCGGCGGCGCCATTGCCGGCTTTCGCCAACGAGCAGCGCGCGGCGCAAACCGGTTTCCGCGTCGGCCAGCAGGTGTTCCACACCAGGTTTGGCGAGGGCACGATCACTGCGCTCGAAGGCGGCGGCACCGATGCCAAGGCGCAGGTCAAATTCAAGCGCCACGGCGAGAAATGGCTCGCGCTCGCGGTCGCCAAATTGCAGGCGGTCGAATGAGCGCGAATGCAGATTCGGCGGCAAGTGTGGTGGCAAATGCTGCGGCGAGTTCAGTGGCAGATTCGGCGGCAAATTCAGTGGCAAGCGCGGCGGCCGCGGTCGGGCCCAACACGGCGGGCAACGCGGGTGCGGCCGGCGTCGGAAGCGAGGAGCGCGCTGCGCACGGCAGCGGCGCGAGCGTTCCCGAGAGACCGTTCGGCATTCTCGCGGCCCTGCCGCAGGAGCTCGGCGACCTGATCGAAGCAATGCGCGCGGAGTCCGGCGTGCGCACCGTCACGCATGGCCGGCGCGATTATCACGTCGGCACCGTGCACCGCGCGCCGTGCGTCGTCACGCTTGCGCGCGTGGGCAAGGTCGCGGCGGCGGCCACGGTCAGCGCGCTGATTCATGCCTTCGACGTCGAGGCGGTGGTGTTTACCGGCGTCGCGGGCGGTGTCGGCGAGCAGGTCCGGGTCGGCGACATCGTCGTGGCGAATGCGCTCTTGCAACACGACCTCGACGCGTCGCCGCTCTTTCCGCGCTTCGAAGTGCCGTTGCTCGGCATGTCGCGTTTTGCAGCGGACGCGGCGCTCGCTGCGCAACTTGCCCAAGCCTGCGAGCGGTTCGTCGCGGAAGAGGGCGCGGCCTCGGCGGCACGGTTCGGCACGCGCGAGCCGCAGGTGCATTGCGGTCTGATCATCAGCGGCGATCAGTTCGTGGCGAGCTCGGCGGGCGTAGAGGCGCTGCGCGAAGCCTTGCCCGATGCGCTCGCCGTCGAGATGGAAGGCGCGGCGATCGCCCAGGTCTGTCACGAGTACGGCGTGCCGTGCGCGGTGGTGCGTACCATCTCCGATACCGCCGACGACCACGCGCCGGCTTCGTTCGTTTCGTTTTTGACGGAGATCGCGGCGGCGTATTCGAACGCGATTCTCACGCGTTTTCTTCAGGCACGCAGCGGCGGTCGCTAGGCCTGCAAGCCCTCGCGCACCTGCTGCAACGCCGAGGCATCCTCGATGGTCGGCAGATCGCCCGGCTCGCGTCCCTCCGCGAGCGCCGCGATGGCCCGGCGCAGCAGCTTGCCGGAGCGCGTCTTCGGCAGCATTGAGACGATCACCACGCGCGAGGGCCGCGCAATCGCGCCGAGCTGGCGGTCGACCGTCGTCATGAGATCGTCTTGCAGCTTCGTGCGCGTGTTCCCCTCCGCGTAGGCCTGCGCGTCGCGCAACACCACGAAGGCCATCGCCGCCTGACCCTTCAGCGAGTCGGTCACGCCCACCACGGCGACTTCCGCCACGGCCGGGTGGCTGGAGAGCGCCTCCTCGATCTCGCGTGTGCCGAGCCGGTGACCCGCGACGTTGATCACATCGTCCGTGCGCCCGAGGATCGTCACGTAGCCGTCTTCGTCCTGAATGCCCCAGTCGAACGTGGAATACACCTGGTGGTTCGGAATGCTCGACCAGTAGGTGCTGACAAAGCGCTGGTCGTCGCCCCATACCGTGGACATGCAACCCGGCGGCAGCGGGTAGTTCAGCGTCAGAACGCCTTTCTCGCCGGGCGGGCACGGGTCGCCCGTCAGCTCGTTGCGCAAGGTCAGAGCGAAACCGGCCGAGGGCACGCCCGGCGAACCGAGCTTGGTCGGCAGCGCTTCGACGCCGCGCGGAATCGCGAGCATCGGCCAGCCGGTTTCGGTCTGCCAGTAATTGTCGATCACCGGTTTGCCGAGCGCGCCGGCGATCCACGAGGCGGTCGGCTCGTCGAGCGGCTCGCCGGCCAGAAACAGCGTGCGCAGGCTCGACAGGTCGGCTTTCTTCAGCAGCGCCGGGTCCTGCTTTTTCAGCACGCGCAGCGCGGTCGGCGCGGTGAACATCAGGTTGATCCGATGCTGTTCGACAAGGCGCCACCAGATGCCGCCGTCGGGGCGGATCGGCGTGCCTTCGTACATGACGGTGGTGAGCCCCGCGAGCAACGGCGCATAGACGATGTAGCTATGGCCGACCACCCAGCCGACATCCGACGCGGTGAACATCGTGTCGCCGGCCTTGCCCTCGAAGATGTACTCCATCGACGCGGCGAGCGCGACCGCGTAGCCGCCCACATCGCGCTGCACGCCCTTGGGCTTGCCGGTCGTGCCGGAGGTGTAGAGCACGTAGGAGGGTTCGTTCGACTCGAGCCATTCGCACGGCACATGGGCGTCGAAGAACTGCTCGCGCAGCGGCTCGTAGTCGACCAGATAGCTGGCGTTCAGGCGCTCCGGCGCGAGCTGCCGGTCGATCAGCAGCACGCGCGGCGTCTTGTGGCTCGCGCGCGCGAGCGCTTCGTCGACGAGCGGCGTGTAGTCGATCACCTTGCCGCCGCGCGCGCCGGCGTCGGCGGTCACGATCAGCACCGGCTTCGCGTCGTCGATGCGCGCGGCCAGGTTCGGCGCCGCGAACCCGCCGAACACGACCGAGTGAATCGCGCCGAGGCGCGCGCACGCGAGCATCGCGAAAAGCGCTTCGGGGATCATCGGCAGATAGATGAGCACCACGGCGCCGCGCTTCACGCCCAGCGAGCGCATGACGGCGGCCATCCGGTTGACCTCGGCGTGCAGTTCGGCGTAGGTGTAGCGCCGCTCGATGCCCGTTTCGGTCGACACATACACGAGCGCGTTTTGCTGCGCGCGCTCGGCCAGATGCCGGTCCACCGCGTTATGGCACAGGTTCGTGCGCCCGCCGACAAACCAGCGCGCGAACGGCGGATTCGAGCGGTCGAGCACTGTCTCGAACGGCGTTTCCCAATGGATGCGCCGCGCCTCGTCGCGCCAGAACGCCTCTGGGTTGTCGATCGAACGGCGGTGGAAGTCGCGGTAGCGGGTCATCGGCGGCGATCCTTCGGGTGCGGGTGAGCAAACGTGGAAGACGCGGCGCACCGCGGCCGCGGATGGCGGCGGCGCGAGCCATGTCAAGGAAGCATAGAGTACGCGCCGCGTGGCGGACAACGCGGGTTCACCATGAGCGGCGCGGGCCGAGCGGCCCGCGAGGGCGGACGGGGCCGCCGCAAAGCGCATTGCCCCGCGAAAGCGGACGGACCGCCGCCGCCCGCCAGTGCGCCAGTGCGCCAAAAGAAAAAGGCGCCGCAGCGCCTTTTTCTCATGCCTTCAGGACGAACCGCTTAGGCCTTGGCGCGCTTGCCTTCCACGTCGGGAAGGAACACCGTCAGCACGCCGAGCAGCGGCAGGAACGAGCAGACCTTGTAGACATACGCGACGCTGGTCGCGTCGGCGAGTTCGCCGAGCACCGCCGCGCCGATACCGCCGAGCCCGAACGCGAAGCCGAAAAAGAGCCCCGCGACCATGCCGACCTTGCCCGGAATCAGCTCCTGCGCATAGACGAGAATCGCCGAGAAGGCCGAAGCCAGCACCACGCCGATAATCACCGTCAACACGCCCGTCCAGAACAGGTTGGCGTAGGGCAGCAGCAGCGTGAACGGCGCGACGCCGAGAATCGACACCCAGATCACATATTTGCGGCCGATCCTGTCGCCCACCGGACCGCCGATCACCGTGCCCGCGGCCACGGCGGCGAGGAACACGAACAGATGTACCTGCGCCGCCTGCACCGGCAGATGGAATTTGTCGATCAGATAGAACGTGAAATAGCTGTTAATGCTCGCGAGGTAAAAGTACTTCGAAAACACCAGCAGGATCAGCACGCCCATCGCGAACATGACCTGGTTGCGCGACAGCGTCGCGTGAACGGTCTGGCTGCGCGCCTTCTTCATCGACGGATGCTGCTTGTACCAGCGGCCGATCTGCGTGAGCACGACCATCGCGACGAGCGCCGCCACCGAGAACCACGCGATGCTGCGCTGGCCGTGCGGAATCACGATCAGCGCGGCGAGCAGCGGCCCGAGCGACGATCCCGCATTGCCGCCCACCTGGAACAGCGACTGCGCAAGTCCGTGGCGGCCGCCGGACGCCATGCGTGCAACGCGCGACGACTCCGGATGAAACACCGACGACCCGCAGCCGACCAGCGCCGCGGCCACCAGCAGCACGCCGAAATTCGGCGCCATCGACATCAGCAGCAGCCCGGCGAGCGTAAAGCCCATGCCGACGGGCAGCGAGTACGGCTTCGGATGCCTGTCGGTGTAAATGCCGACGAGCGGCTGCAGCAGCGAAGCGGTGATCTGATATGTCAGCGTGATCAGGCCGATCTGTCCGAACGACAACGAGAAGTTGTCTTTCAGCATCGGGTAAATGGCCAGGATCAACGACTGGATCATGTCGTTGAGCAAATGGGAAAAGCTGATCGCGCCGAGCACGGAGTACACCGTGCGCTGCACTGTGGCGGCCGGTTGCGCGCCCGAGGGTGAGGCAGCCGAAGCGGCGGCGGCAGGCGCGGTACTGCCGGGACGGGCTGACGCGCTGGCAAGTGCGCGTTTATCGAGGCTGGTTTCCATACGTTTTTTAGAAGAGAGAGGACGGGGCAATCCCTGGCTGGCGGCGCGTCGCCGTGCTGACCGGCGTCGTTGCGGCATAACGACGCGGCGTCGCGTGTGCTCAGCTATTCGTCGAAGTGTAATGTGGCTCGGCTGAATTGTAAGGACAAGTTTTGTCGCGAATCGGACATGGGTCGCGCGGCCCGGCGGTGCGTCCCAATAAATAAGTCAGACGGATTTTTGGCCATGTATAAAACGGGCGCGGCGCGCGCTCACAAAGCGGCGTGCCGAGGACCGGGTGATACACGATCGTCGGTACGGGCAAAACCGGGGCAAACCACACTAAAGATCGCGGACGCCGATGCCGTAGACCCGGAAGGAAAAGAAGCAATGCCGGAATTGACCTTTGCGGCAGGTTCTAAACGTGGGGACGGGGAATATGAAAGCAGTTTCGCTGGGCAGCCGGAAAAGCGCGGGGTTCGTTCCGGACGCAGAAGCGGCGGGGAGGTTGCCGTCGCGGGGAAAAGGTAGCCGTGCGCGGGTCGCGCGGCTCAAGGGCCTGTCCGTCAAGGCCATGTTGCGCCTCGCTTTTGCGGTGCTGCTGGTCGGGACGCTTGTCATCGGCGTGTTTTCGCTCACGCAGATCAGCCGCCTGAACGCCTCCGCGCAATCCATCTACGACCAGGGGCACGTCGCGAGCCGCGCCGCCGAGGAAGCCCGCGGACACATGCTGCGCGCGAGCCGCGCGCAAAAAATGCTGTTGACCGCGACCACCGCGAAGGAGCGCGACGAACTGGGCGCCGACATCGACAAGGGCTTGAACGGCCTTGCCGCCGAGCTGGGCACGCTGCAGCAGTACGTCGACAAATCGAACGCGAAAGCCGTCGAGAATCAGAAGAAGTTTGCCGCCGCCGTCACCACATGGAGCACCCATCTGCGGGACTTCGTCACGCTCGTGAAAGCGCAGCCGCTCGACCTGTCGCAAATGAACTGGCAGGTCGGCACGCAGGACGTATCGCTGCTGGTCGAAACCGGCAAGCTCGAAAAACTCGTCGACGAACTCGTCGCGGAGCGCGGCACGGCGGCGAAGGCGACCATCGACGCCTCCGGCTTCATTTACCACTCGTCGTTCGTGATGCTGGCGGTGATGACGATCGGGCTGATCGTGCTCGCGGCCGCCATCAGCGAGTGGGTGGTGCGGCGCCTCGCGCGCCAGCTGGGCGGCGAGCCGGCCTACGCGAAGGAAATCGCGAGCCGGATCGCGGCGGGCGATCTGTCGAATCACATCACGCTGGGGCGTAAGGACAAGTCGAGCGTGCTGTACGCGCTTTCCGATATGCAAAGCGGTCTCGCGACCACGGTGTCGGA
>Ga0209759_1001486_pt1 | contig 13022 bp, 12 predicted proteins | sample AraplaCL_Col_mMS_FD_184261 | JGI IMG/M metagenome (GOLD analysis project Ga0209759, IMG submission 184261) | Arabidopsis root microbial communities from the University of North Carolina, USA - plate scrape CL_Col_mMS (SPAdes) (version 2) | ecosystem: Host-associated > Plants > Roots >...
CGCCCATCACGCGCGGCGTGCGCGTCGCGAGCTTCTTCTGGATCCAGAGCCTGATTCGCGATGACGCCCAACGCGCCATGCTGTTCGACCTGGACAACGCCATCCAGACGCTCAACCAGACCGGTGCGGACGAGACCGCGCGCCGCACGCTGATCGGCGTGTATCACAACCTGATGCGGCAGTGGACTGAGACCTGAGCTGAGCCCGCAGCGTCACGCCCGTCGATGGCGCGACACAATATGCCGATGGGCGATGTGGGCGACTTAGCGGCCCGAACGGCGATACAGCTCGGCCATCATGCCGCAGCTTTCCACGTGCAGCGCAACGGCACGGGTGGCTTCACGACGCACGATTTGCCAGAAACGGGCGAAACGGGAGGCGGGGGCAGCGTTGAGGGCGACGGTGTTCATGGCGATTCCTTCTGAGTACTGATTTAGGGATAACCCTAGTGGGGAATACCCGAATGTTAGTCAGAATATTGCGACGCAGCAAATTCATTGCGCCCTCACCGCTGTTTTGTGGCCGCTTCACGACATTGGTGTGATTCCAACGTTACTCAGAGGCGGCCTCGCGCCGGAACCACTCCCTCAGAAAATCGATGAACGCGGTGACCTTGGCCGACAGGTTGGCGCGTTCCGGATACACCGCAAAGATGTCCGCCACAGGCAGCGTCCAGTCCGTCAGCACCGGCACGAGGCGTCCGGCGTCGAGGTGCGCGCGCACGTCCCATTCCGAGCGCATCAGGATGCCGTAACCGGCCAGTGCCCACAGCACGCCGGTCTCGCCGTCGTTGGTGCTGAGCGGCCCGCGCACCTTGATGGTTTCCTGCTTGTTGCCGCGCGACAGGTACCACGTGCCATAGGCCGCTTCGCTCTCGCGCAGCACGATGCACGCGTGCGACTGCAGGTCGCGTGGGGTTTGCGGTATGCCGGCACGCGCGAGGTAATCAGGCGATGCGCACAGCAGCCGGCGGTTGCTGACGATCTTGCGCGCCACCATGCGTGAATCCGGCATCGTGCCGAACCAGATGCCGATATCGAACGCTTTGTCGGCCAGGTTAACGGAGCGGTCGGTCAGCTCCAGCTGCACCTCGACTTCTGGGTAGCGCCGGGCAAATTCCACGATGGCTGGCGCGATGTGCCGGCGGCCGAAGCCGAAGGTCGCGTTCACGCGCAGCAGACCCTTGGGTATGCCCCGGCTGCTGGAGACGGCCTGCTCCAGCGCTTCGAGTTCCTCCAGCAGGCGTGCGCCGGTGGCGAGGTAGATCTCACCTTCATGCGTGACGCTGAGGCGTCGCGTAGTGCGGTTGAGCAGCCGCACGCCCAGGCGCTTTTCCAACTGCGCCAGCCGCGCGGTGATCGCCGGTGGCGTCAGGCCCCACTCGCGCGCCAGCGCTGCCAGCGATCCCTGCTTGACCAGCCGGGTGAAAAACTCCAGATCCGACACGCGATCCATTATTCAAATGAAATGAAGAATAGATAAAGAAGTGCGCTAATTATAAATAGAGTGTGCGTGGCTAGACTCCATTCCGCATGGATGGAGAAAGCATGGCAAAGACGCTGTATCAGAAGCTGGTCGACACGCACACCGTGGCCCGGCTCGACGCGCAGAATGTGCTGCTGTACGCCGATCTGCACCTCATGAACGAGTACACCAGCCCGCAGGCCTTTGCGGGTTTGCGTGAGGCCGGCCGTGTGGTGGCGGTGCCGGGCCAGCACATGGCGGTGGTGGACCACATCATCCCCACGCACCCGGTGCGTATACGGGTGATTGAGGACCCAGCCTCTGCGCTGCAGGCGTCCAACCTGGCAAAGAACTGCGCCGAGCACGGCATCGTCCTGTTCGACACCGGCGACGCGCTGCAGGGCATCGAACACGTGATTGCGCCCGAGCTGGGCATGATCCGTCCTGGCATGGTCGTGCTCTGCGGCGACAGCCACACCACCACCTATGGCGCATTTGGCGCGCTCGGTTTCGGCATCGGCACGTCTGAAGTCGAGCACGTGTTGGCAACCCAGACGCTCGTGTATCGACGCGCGCAGGACATGCGCATCCACGTGGAAGGCGAACTGCCGACGGGCACCTCCGCCAAGGACTTGATCCTCCACATCATCAGCCGTATCGGCGCGCAGGGCGCACGGGGCTATGTGGTCGAGTTCGTGGGTAGCGCCATCACCACGCTCTCGATGGAAGCGCGCATGACCCTGTGCAACATGGCGGTGGAAGCCGGTGCGCGCGGTGCGCTGATCGCCCCCGACGCCAAGGCCACACGCTACGTGCTCGAACACGCGCGGGACGCGGCACACACCTATGCAAGCGAAGCCCTGGCCGACTGGCAGCAACTCTTGAGCGATACCGATGCGCACTTCGATGCCGAACACCGCTTCAACGCCAGCGAGATCGCGCCGTACGTGACGTGGGGCACGAGTCCGGATCAGGCCATTCCGGTGACCGGCACGGTGCCGCAGGCCGATGCCGCATCTGCGCGAGCGCTGCGCTACACGGGCCTGCAGGCTGGCAGCCCCATCGAGGGCGTACCGGTGCAGCGCGTGTTCATCGGCTCATGCACGAATGCGCGCATTGAAGATCTGCGTGAAGTGGCAGCCATCGTGCGCGGTCGACGCGTGGCTGCCGGCGTGCGTGCGATGGTCGTGCCGGGTTCGGGCGCGGTGCGTCGTCAGGCCGAGCAGGAAGGCATTGCCGATGTGCTCATCGCCAGCGGCTTTGAATGGCGGCAGCCGGGTTGCTCGATGTGCCTGGCGATGAACGACGACTTCCTCGCTCCGGGCGAGCGCTGCGCTTCCACCACCAACCGCAACTTCGAAGGGCGCCAGGGCCGCGGCGGCATCACGCACTTGATGAGCCCGGCCATGGCGGCCGCGGCGGCCATCACAGGCCGCATCACCGACGTGCGGCAACTGCAAGCGGCACAGCTATCCCACACGGAGGCCACACATGGCTGATACCACGCGCATCGAAGGCATCGCCGCGCCGCTGCCCACGCCCAACCTGGACACCGATCAGATCATGCCAAAGCAGTTCCTGCGCGGCATCGACAAGGCGGGGCTCGACAAGGGGTTGCTCTACGACCTGCGCTATGACGCCGATCACCAACCGCGCGGCGAGTTCGTCCTCAACCAGCCGGCGTACCAGGGCGCGTCCATCCTGGTGGGCGGCAGCAACTTCGGGTGCGGTTCCAGCCGTGAGCACGCGGTCTGGGGGCTGCAGCAGTTCGGCATTCGCGCGGTCATCGCACCGAGCTTTGGCGAGATCTTCTACAGCAACGCGATGAACAACCGGCTGCTGCTGGTGATGCTCGATGTGGCTGACGTGCAGCGCATCCTGGCCGATGTATCGAACCCGGCCACCCACCGTATCGCCATCGATGTACAGACCATGACGGTGAAGAGCCACAGCGTGACGCTACCGTTTACGTTGTCGGAGCGACATCGCCACATGTTCCTGCATGGTCTGGACATGATTGGCGCGACGCTCGCGCGCTGGAGCGAGATCGACGCGTTCCAGCAGGCGCACTGGCACACACGCCCGTGGCTGCGCAACATCGCCGCGACCACGCGCACACGCTGAGCGGCAGCAGGCAACGCGGGACAACGGCGCTACACTCAAGCACCGTTCACGCTCCCCCGATCGCCATGACTGCACTGCGCACGCTGTATCCGCCCATCGAACCGTATGAAACCGGCATGCTCGACGTCGGCGATGGCCACACCATCTATTACGAGCGCGTCGGCACACCGGGCGCTAAGCCCGCAGTGTTCCTGCACGGCGGGCCGGGCGGTGGCGTGTCGGAGGATCATCGCCGCCTGTTTGACCCAGCGCGCTACGACGTGATGCTGTTCGACCAGCGCGGCTGCGGCCGATCGACGCCCCATGCGGGGCTGGAGGCCAACACCACCTGGCACCTCGTGGCCGACATCGAACGCCTGCGCGCAATCGCCGGTGTCGAACGCTGGCTGGTGTTTGGCGGCTCGTGGGGCTCGACGTTGGCGCTCGCCTATGCGCAGAAATTTCCACAGCACGTGAGCGAACTCGTGTTGCGCGGCATCTACACCGTCACGCAGGCCGAGCTGCGCTGGTACTACCAGTACGGCGTGTCTGAGATGTTCCCCGAGAAATGGGCACGCTTCCAGGCGCCCATCCCCGAGGCGGAGCGCGGCGACATGATTGCGGCCTACCGCAAGGTCCTCACCGGTACGGATACCGCCAAGCAGATCGAAGCCGCCCGCGCCTGGAGCGTGTGGGAGGGCGAGACCATCACGCTGCTGCCCGACCCCAGTAACAGCGCCAAACACGCCGATGACCATTTCGCGCTGGCCTTCGCGCGGCTGGAGAACCACTACTTCACGCACCAATGTTGGCTGGAAGAGGGCCAGTTGCTGCGCGAGGCGCACAAGCTGGCCGGCATTCCCGGCGTGATCGTGCATGGCCGCTACGACATGCCGTGCCCAGCGCGCTATGCCTATGCGCTGCATCAGGCGTGGCCCGATTCGGACTTCCACCTGATTGAAGGCGCGGGCCATGCGTGGTCCGAACCCGGCATCCTCGACCAGTTGCTGGCCGCCACCGACCGCTTTGCCGGCAAGTCATCGGACTGAGCGATGACCGATTCCGCCGACCTGCGCTTCCTGCTCGCCATCCAGGACAACGGTAGCCTGGTGGCGACGGCGCGTGCGCTCGGTTTGACGCCATCGGCCGTATCGCAGCGCCTGCAGCAACTGGAGAAGAAGCTGGGGACGCGGCTTGTCGACCGCACCGCGCGCAGCCTGCGCTTTACGCAGGAGGGCACGCTGCTGTGCGAGCGCGGCGCGGAACTCATCCGCCAGCTCGATACGTTGTCGGAGGATTTGCACACGCGCCGGGGCGGTCTGGTCGGCACGCTCAAGGTCAACGCGCCGCTGGGGTTTGGACGGCGCTATGTGGCCCCCGTCATTGCGGATTTTCAGCAGCAGCATCCCGACGTCGACATCGAATTGATGCTTTCCGACGCGCCACTCACGGAAGCGGCCGAGCGCTTTGATGTGGTGGTGCATATCGGCGCGCTGCAGGTATCGAACCTCGTCGGCTACGCGATTGCGCCGAATGCGCGCTGGGTGTGCGCATCGCCGGCGTTTGTGAAGCGCTTTGGGTTGCCCGAAACGCCAGACGACCTCGCCACGCTGCCGTGCATCGTGCTGCGCGAGAACAAGGAGGATGTCTCGCTCTGGCATTTCAGCAAAGGCCGCACCAGCCGCAGCGTGCGCGTGCCCAGCAAGCTGATGTGCAACGACGGCGACGTCATCCGCCGCTGGGCCTCCGAAGGGCGCGGCGTGATCCTGCGCTCGGAATGGGATGTGGCCGACGACGTGCGCGCCGGTCGGCTCGTGCGCCTGCTGCCGGGCTGGAAGGCGCTGGACGCCAACGTGATCGCACTCACGCATGCTCGCGCCGGGCTGCCGCAGCGTACGCGCCACTTCATGCAGTTCCTGCAAAGCCGCTTCAAGCCACAGCCCCCGTGGCGCGCATGATGAAGCCACGCTGAATCTATGAGTCAATCCGGCTTGACCGAAAGCCGGCACGCCTTGCCTACAATCTGCCCCATCGATTGACACTGTTGCGGGCGATTGCGTGGTCTCTCCTGATGCTTCTTCCGGCTATCCAAAGGCCGTCTTGTTTGACTTGCTGACGGCGCTGCTGGATTCGTGGTCGCTGTGGAACGCGGCGGCGGGTTCCGAACAGGCTGGCCGCACGTGGCGCGCCGAATATCTGCGGCTCACCTACGGCTGCGGCACGTATGTCCCTTATGAAGCGTTGGTGCGACAGGCCGCGCAGAACGTCGGTCTGCCGCACACAGCGCCCGAAGCGCTGGAAGCCAGCTGGCTCCAGCTCCAACCCTGGAGCGGCGCCATTGATGTGCTGGTGCGGCTGCGGCCGCACTGCAAACTCGCAGTCGTCACCAATTGCTCCGAGCACTTGGGCCGACAAGCGGCGTCGTTGCTGCCGGTGGATTGGGATGTTGTCATCACGGCCGAACAGGCGGGCGTCTACAAGCCCGACCCGAAGCCCTACCGTATGGCGCTCGACCAGCTTGGCGTGGACGCCGCTGACGCTGCGTTCGTGGCGGGCTCCAGCTACGACATGTTCGGCACCGCCGCCGTGGGCTTGCGCACCTACTGGCACAACCGTATTGGCCTGGCGCCCGTCGAAGGCGCTGTGTTACCTGAAATCACCTCACCGACGCTCGACGATCTGCTGCCGTGGGCACGCTGTTTTGCTGCTCAAGGATAAGGACACCACCATGACCGCTGATATGCTCGAACTGCTTGAAACGCTCGACACCCCCGCCGCATTGATTGACCTGCCGCGCATGCACCACAACATCGCCCGCATGCAGCACCGCATGAACGCGCTGGGCGTGAAATTCCGCCCTCACGTGAAGACCACCAAGTGCCTCGACGTAGTACGCGCACAGATGGCCGCCGGCGCGCAAGGCATCACCGTATCGACGTTGAAAGAGGCCGAGGCCTTCTTTGCCGCCGGCATCCAAGACATCCTGTATGCCGTGGGCATTGTCGCGAGCAAGCTGCCGCGCGCGATGGCGCTGCGTCGCAAGGGCTGCGATCTCAAACTCGTTGTCGACAACGTGGAAGCGGCGCACGCCGTGGTCGACCATGCCCGCGCGCACGGTGAACGCTGTGAGGTGTGGATCGAAGTCGATACCGACGGCCACCGCTCCGGCATCACGCCCGAGCAGGATGCGCTGCTGGAGGTCGGCCGCATCCTGCAAGAGGGCGGTATCGAGGTGGGCGGCGTGATGACGCACGCCGGCTCCAGCTATGACTTGAGCGACCACGCCGCACTCGCCGCCTTGGCCGAGCAGGAGCGCGCGGGTTGCGTGCGTGCGGCGCAGCGCCTGCGCGACGCCGGTATACCGTGCGCGGCCGTGAGCGTTGGCTCCACACCCACCGCATTGGCGGCCGAACACCTGGAAGGCGTGACCGAAGTGCGCGCGGGCGTCTACGTGTTCTTCGACCTGGTCATGCACAACGTAGGCGTGTGTGCGATGGATGAGATTGCCCTGAGCGTGCTGACCACCGTGATTGGCCATCAGCCCGACAAAGGCTGGGTGATTGTCGACGCTGGCTGGATGGCCATGAGCCGCGACCGCGGTACCGCCAAGCAGACGCACGACTTTGGCTACGGGCAGCCCTGCGCGCTGGATGGCACGCCATTCGACGGGCTCATGCTGATTGGCGCGAACCAGGAACACGGCATCCTGGCGGCCAGCGATGGCTCGGTGCGGAACGATCTGGCTGCACGTTTCCCGGTCGGCACAAAGCTGCGGGTGCTGCCGAACCACGCGTGTGCCACGGGGGCGCAGTTTCCCCAGTATCAGGCGGTGTCGTCACGGGGCGGAGTCGAGACGTGGGGGCGGTTCCACGGCTGGTGAATCGTGCAGTGCTCCGTGCCAAAGAGAAAGGCCCGCATTGCTGCGGGCCTTTTTCGCTTGAACCGTATGGTGCCGGTTCCGGCGCTGAGCGTAGAGCGGTGCTGGCGAGGCTCTGCTGGAAGCGTGCCAGGGTCGGCCGCGCAATGATCGGGCTGCCACCACTGGCCAGGCTGCGGATCTCTTCGGCCATCCGGGCGGGCGAGCTGTCCTTGAGCAGATAGCCCGCAGCGCCGGCCTCGATCGAGCACATGACGTGCGTCTCGTCGCCGATGCCTGCACAAGGGCTGATCGCTTCACTTCACTTCGGACAAGAAAAAACCCGCGAGGCTCATCGCCACGCGGGTTTTTTGTCGCCCCAGAACAGCTTGGGACTGTCTTTGGTGCCCAGGAGAGGACTCGAACCTCCACGGAGTTACCCGCTAGTACCTGAAACTAGTGCGTCTACCAATTCCGCCACCTGGGCTAGGTGAGCGGCGCATTTTACCGACCGCCAAGAATTTTGCAAGCCCTTCTTTTTGGATTGTTCTTGCGGGCGCGTGAGCGGTGGCTACGCGCCAGTCAGCGCACTTTGGACTCCCTACCGGCAGGCGTTGGCGAAGCTCGCAGCAGAGGATTGCGCCCAAAGGCTCAACAATCCTCACCGTTTTGGCGATTGCGTTGACGTGCGTTCGCACGCTGACCTACGGTTGCGCCATTCATAAAAAAACAGTCGGGTAAATAAGATGTCCAAAAAGTCCGTTGAGCACGCCAGGCTCGAGGAGTTGCCGGATCCTGTGCGTCGAGCGTTGTCATTCGGCCTGGGGCTGTTCCCCATGCTGCCGCTGTTGCCGGGATGCAGCTGGGGTGCCGGCGATTCTGACGGCGCTACACAGGGAGGCCAGCCGCAGGAGAAGGGAGGCGGCGGAGGCCAGGCGCCGGGCGCTACGGCACCTACGAAGCCTGCCCCGGCGCCTACGCCCGCGGCCGAGCCGGCCTCGGTGAGTGGCGTCTTCCGCCACCCGGGGCTGCTGGCCACCGAAGACGATTTCACCCGCATCCGCGCGCTCATCAAGGCCGGCCAGCAGCCGTGGGCGCACTGGTGGAGCACGCTGTGCGCCGAGCGCATGTCCTCACTGGACACCCGGCCCTTCCCGCTGCCCGCGGTCTACCGGGCCGATGGCAGCAAGAACAATCTGTACGTCGACATCTGGCGCGCCTGGTCCCTGACGTTGCGCTGGAAGCTGTCCGACCCGCAGGACAACCGCTATGCCGACAAGGCGGTGGAGTTCCTGGACGCCTGGGCGAGCACACTGAAGGAGGTCGGAACGGTGCCTCCCGGCTCGACCGCCCATGACGACCACACCTTCATCATCCTGGCCGGCATACAAGGCCACCAGTTGGCGCAGATCGGCGAAGTCCTGCGCACCTACCCGGGCTGGGCACCGGCGAGCCTGAAGCGTTTCCAGGACATGCTGCTAAACGTTTTCGCCCCGGTGTCGCAGAGCTTTCTCAGCGACGGGCGCATCGGCTCGCATGCCAACTGGGACATGGCCTCGATGGTGGGCGCCATGGCCATCGGCGTGTTCTGCGACAGGCCCGACCTGTACCGCCTGGCCTACGACTGCTACGCAGGCAACAACCGCGGCAAGCTCCGGAACTTCGGTAACGGCGCCATTGGGCACGGCGTGTACTTCATGCACCCGGGCTATTTCGGGCAGTGGGAGGAAAGCGGCCGCGACCAGGGCCACTCGACGCTGGGCATGTCGCTGGGCGGCGACATGCTGGAGATCGCCTGGAACCAGGGCGACGATCTCTACGGGATGTACAACAACCGCTTCCTCGCGGCGGCGGAGTACGTGGCGCGCTCCAACCTGGTGGATGAGAACGGCGTTAACTACCCGATGCCCTATGTGCGCGAGAACAATCCGTCGCAGCCCCACCCGTCTTTCTGGACGCAAGTGAACTACGGCAACCAAGATCGCAACTGCTGGGAGCCCATCTACAACCACTACGTCAACCGCATGGGGCTGGAGGCGCCCAACGTTGCGCGCAACGTGAAGTTGCGCGAGCCGAAGTACGGCGGTAGCAGCGACGACGTTTGGTGGCCGACGCTGATCCATCGCCGCCCGGACTATGCCGGGCCGATGAAGCCGCCGTCCGGCCTCACGGCCAATTTGCGCGGCGACAACGTCGTGCTGTCGTGGTGGGGCGGCGTCGGCACGACCTCGTATGCGGTCAAGCGTGCAAGCCAAGCCAACGGCCCCTTCAACCTGCTGGGCACCGTCTCGGCCAGCGAGCTGCGCACCTACAGCGATACGCCGCCCAACGGCGTTTGGTTCTACCAGGTCACCGCCCAAGGCGATGGTGCGCCGAGCGAGGGCTCCAACGTGGTCCGCATCGCCGTGCCGGGTGAGATGCGCCTGTCGCTGCCGCTGAACGACCCGAACGGCACCGGCACGGTCGGCGCGCTGCTGACCGCCGCCGGCACCCAAACCTTGATCGAGGGCAAGCTGCTGGACGGCGCGACCTGGGGCGCCGGGCGTGGCAGCAACGACAAGGCCATCGTCTTCGACGGCGTAAAGGCCGGCCTGCAGTTGCCATCGGGCATATTCAGCGACCTCGACGACTTCAGCCTGTCTTTCTGGGCCTACGCGAATGGCTTGCACTGGGACACCTGCATGTTCTTCGCGGGGCTGGACGCGAACGCAGCCATGGCCATCGCACCGCAGACCGGTACAGGCACGCTGTGCTTCTCGATCTTTGGCGCGACATTCAAAGATTCGCAGGTGGTGGCGGCGCCGTGGCCCATGCCGATTCGCCGCTGGGTCCATCTGGCGGTCACGCTGCGGGGCAATACCGGCCGCCTTTACGTTGACGGCACGGAGGCGGGGAGGTCCGACGAGATCCTGCTGACGCCGCGCCATGTGGGCGACCAGGTCACCTTCCTGGGCCGCAATTGGGCGCACCCATCGTTCAATGGCCGCATCCAAGACTTCCGCGTGTACGCAGGCGCATTGAGTGCCGCGGAGCTTGCAGCGCTGGCCCGCTGATGTGACGCCACATCGCTTGGGTCCGCCGTCTTCATCCAGCGTCAGAGCCCTATTTTTGTCAGCATGATCGATTTAGTCGAAGCGGGGCATTGCCCAGCTTTTCAGTGCCGACCCACCTTCAGACAGTGCAAAGTCCGTGACGCAGCACGATAATCTTGGGCACTGCAAAGACAACCGGAGCACAGCAAATCATGATCGACAGCGACGATAACGCGCCTGGAAAACAGAACAATAGTCGGCCGGAGAAACACGACTGGTTGAGGTCGCGCGCAAGATCGTTTTCCTTACGATGGACGGCGGTGGCCGGCGCTTTTTGGCTAACCGCATGGAACAAGGCAGGCAATCTGCTTACCGGGACCCCTCTAATCATTGCTGCGATCGTGTCGACTTGTGCTGCAGTAGGGTTTTACGTCGCCCATCGAACTCTGAACAAGTAGCCATGCGGAAATATCTCGCCAGCGCGCTGGTAGCACTCGCAACGCAAGCCTTCGCTTCCAATAGCTGCCCCCAGTTCAGCCCGCAAGGCAAAGCACCTGTCCTTGCCAACCCCAGGATGGCCGTGAAAGCGCGTCTGCTGTGCTATTCGGATTTTGAGGTGCTGCACTCCGGAATTACGCATGGCCCACTCTGGTCTGCGGAGCACTTGACCCGCGCTCACCTGGCCGCTGCGAAGACCGAAGTACGCACCAACCGCTTCTTCGAAGAGATACGCCTGCCTTACGGCGAAGGTGCACGACTCTCGGACTACAGAAGGAGCGGCTACGACCGGGGACACATGAGTCCGGCAGGTGATCGCTGGAGCGACAAGGCGATGGCCGAATCATTTTCCATGGCAAACATGGTGCCGCAAAACCCGACAAACAATCGCCGTTTGTGGGCGCACATTGAGGAGGCTGTCCGCAGGGTTGGCTTGACAGTGCCGGATACCTATGTCGTCACCGGTCCGATATTCAAGGGCGCACAATTGAAGACCATCGGGAAAACGTGCGTCATCGTGCCGACCCAGATTTTCAAGGTAGTCTATGTTCCTCGGAAGCGCTTGGCGTTCGCTGTCGTCGTGAACAACATGCCGACCAACCGCTACGACATTGCAACGGTGCATGAGTTAGAGGCGCAAAGCGGCTTGCGATTCCCTGGCATTCCTGAGTCGCTTAAAGACACGCGCATCGGAGGTCTAAATGGAGTTTAAGGCGTTTGCAGATGACTCTTCGGTCCTAAACATTCACGGTGACGCCTTTACCGTGACCAACGATCCAAAGTGCGTGGTGTTGTCAGGCGTGCTGGAACTAACGCGCGACAAGGCGGGACTCGTCATGGCACTCGCTCTGCAACAGGCCGTCGCGAGCGTCGTTGACGTGCTTTCACGCGATCCGGCGCTGCCCGAACACGTCAGGAAGGACCCGGGTGCTCCCACCGGCAAGATCAAGAATCCCTTCGTCGGATGAATGCCCCCTGTCCGCATGATGTGTAGAACGGAATTGGGGTAGAGCTGACAACAGCGCGTGCTGGTACGCGAGAAGATGCATTGCGGCTGCTGAACGGAAGTGAAATCGCAGTCGTTGAACTGGATTACGAGACAGGCTGGCGGGATGCCGTCGAGCTGGGCCTATTGGGACAGAAGGTTGGCATTCGTGTGGTGAATCGCCCCGGCTTTCGAGGAGGCCGGTTGGTTTAAGTTGAGACCGCTACAGCGGTCTCGCTGGCGAGTTGCCGCCAGTAGTTTGCCTCAGCTTCAGCCGGCCCTACCTCGACAGCCGCGATGTACGACGTCGGCAAGATTCTGCAGGTCGGAGGCAACGGATTTAAGAACGAGGAGCCGTATTATCCGAGCAGTCGCGCGGCCACGATCATCGATATCAACAGTGATCCACCGCTTGTTTATGACACGGATTCGATGACGTACCCCCGGCAATGGGCACAGGCCACTGTGCTACCGGACGGCAGAGTGCTTGTGACCGGAGGTTCCAGCCTCGGGGATTCCGATGGAGTTGCCGCCGTTCAAGCGGCGGAACTTTGGAATCCAGCGACAGGGAAGTGGGCGGTGGGCGCGAGCGCCGGCGTGTATCGGGGCTACCACTCGGCCGCGGTTTTGCTACCCGATGGCGCGATTCTCACAACGGGAGGAGGGCGCCAGGTCCGGTGACGAACCGTAACGCGGAAATCTACTACCCGCCGTATCTGTTCACCATGGTGAACGGCCGTTCTGCTCTGGCGCCCCGCCCAGCTATTTTGAGCATGAGCAGTAAGGCGTCTAACTGTCGGTGGGCAACTTCAGATCGAAATGGCCGACGCAAGCCCCGGTTGGATCGGTCGTATTGATGGGTCTGGGGTCCGTTACACATAGCTTCGATATGGGGCAGCGTCGCATCCCAGTGACGTTCATGCAGAATGGCAATCTACTCACCGTCACGATGCCAGACGTTACAGCCGTTCCCGGTCACTCGGCGGGCCAAAGGCGCCGGCAGTCACAGATCGTGCAGATGCTCGTTTCGATATGCTGCATCCCCTCGAATGGCGTCATGCCGGTGGCACCCGAACGTGGTCAC
>Ga0209759_1001487_pt1 | contig 13006 bp, 8 predicted proteins | sample AraplaCL_Col_mMS_FD_184261 | JGI IMG/M metagenome (GOLD analysis project Ga0209759, IMG submission 184261) | Arabidopsis root microbial communities from the University of North Carolina, USA - plate scrape CL_Col_mMS (SPAdes) (version 2) | ecosystem: Host-associated > Plants > Roots >...
GCGGCGGCAGAAGTCGGCCACGTTGCCGGCCTTCTTCTTCGTGCGCACCCGGCGCACGCGGTAGTACACGTTGCCGCGGCCGGCCAGCGCGTCGCGCAGGTCGGCGTACGCGGCGCGCTCCTCGGCGATCACGGCCTCGTCCTTGCTGTCGGACAGCACGAAGATGTCGAACGCGTGAAGCGCGCCGCTGCGCTCCAGCGACGCGGCCGTGGCGCGCAGGCCGGCGAACACGGTGGCCACGTCCTCGTGGCAGATCGGCATGATGAGCGCGGTGCGGCCGTCGGCGGGCAGCGGCGCGTCGCCGGCGGCGGCGGCCGAGATCGCGTGGCGGTCCCCCCGGACCAGCACGAGAAAGCCCATCAGCGCGGTGAAGCAGCCGGCCGCGACCCAGGCGAACAGTAGCGCGAACAGCGCGATCTGCAGGCCTTGCAGCAGCGGATGCTGCAGCTGAGTCTGGCTGCGGGCCAGCACGAACGAGGCGAGCGCGGTGGCCATCAGGATCAGCGCGAGCAGCATGCGGCGGCGCACGCGCACCGCGCTTTCCCAGGCCAGCGGCCTCGCGGCCAGCGCGGCCGCCTCGGGCGTGACGTGGCGCTCGGCGCGGCCCAGCAGGCCGGTCCAGAAGCCGCTCCAGGCGCGCGGCAGCATCGGGCTGCGCACGATCGCGGGCATGGTGGTGGAGCGTTCAGCGAAGCTGCGAACGGATCCGGCACGCCCGCTCGTCACCTCCAAACACGCCCGCTCTGCGTTGCAAATGCTCGCCGGGGAATCCACCCCGGCTGTGCTTTGCGCCTTGATCGGGCGCGTTTGGACGCGCCGCTCGGACGTGCCAGATCCATTCACAGCTTCGGTTTTCATCGGGGGGGAATGACGTGTGTCCATGTTTCGCTCAGGATGTCGGTGCCATGCTGAAGAAAGGCGCGTAGCTCGACCGGTTGGCCGGCGTCGCGCTGCTTGAATCGGATCGCGACGCGCCACGTGCCGTTGGCCTCGTTGCGGTAGCAGTTGGTGGAGACGACGTCGACGTTGGCGACGCCGGTGACGACGGCCTTGACCTCGGCGCCGGCCGGCAGCGCGGCCAGCGACGGGCCGGTGAAGTCGACGATCACCTGCTCCTCGCCCTTGCCCAGCGTGGCGAAGCTGCGGCCGCTGCGCGACTGCGTCACCCACGCGCCGGGCGGGTGCTGCTGCGCATCGCCCTGCCACAGCATCCGGTACGCGAGATCCAGCGGCTGGCCGGGCGCGGGCAGCTTCGCCGGCACCCAGTAGGCGACGATGTTGTCGTTGGTCTCGTCGGCGGTGTTGAGCTGCACCAGCTCGACGCGGCCCGGGCCCCAGTCGCCCACCGGCGTGACCCAGGCGCTCGGGCGCAGCTCGTAGCGCGCCTCGTCGTCCTCGTAGCTCGTGTACGCGCGGTCGCGCTGCATCAGGCCGAAGCCCTTGAGCGAGGGCATCGCGAACGAGGTGGTGAGGATGGTCTTCGGATTGCTCAGCGGGCGCCACAGCCATTCGCCGGTGCCGGTCTCCACCATCAGGCCGTCGGAGTCGTGCACCTCGGGGCGGAAGTCGCCGGGCTGCGGCTGGTTCTCGCCCGAGAAGAACATGCTGGTGAGCGGGGCGATGCCCAGTGTCTTCACGTCCTTGCGCAGGTACAGGCGCGACTGCACGTCGACCACGGTGTCCTGGCCCGGCGTCACGACGAAGCGAAAGACGCCGGTGAGGCTCTTCGAGTCCAGCAGGGCCGTGATCACCAGCGAGGCGGCGTCGGCGGCGGGCTTCTCGAGCCAGAACTCGGTGAAGCGCGGGAACTCCTCGGCGCCGGCGCCCACCGTGTCCACCGCCAGGCCGCGCGCCGACAGGCCGTAGCGCTGGTCCTTGCCGATCGCGCGGAAGTAGCTCGCGCCCTGGAAGACGATCACCTCGTCCTTGTGGGCCGCGTTGTTGATCGGGAAGTGGACGCGGAAGCCGGAGTAGCCGGAGGCCAGCGCCTTCGACGGCGCCTTGTTGTGGCCGTAGTCGAAGTCGGCGGTATTGAACGGGATCTCGCGCGCGGCGCCGCCGGCCGCGACTTCGTGGATCTTCACCGTCTCGGTGTTGACGAAACCGGGATGGAAGAACTGCACCTCGAACGGCAGCTTCTGGTCGCGCCAAAGCGAATGGTCGGGACGGAAGCGGATGTCGCGGTACTGGTCGTAGGTCAGCGCGTCGCTGGGGGCGTGCGCGGCCGGCTTCGGGGCGGCCACGAAGGGCCTGGCGGCCAGTTGCCGGGCCTGGGCGCCGACGTCGTCAAACAGCGCCGCGCAGGCGGGCATGCTCACCAGCGCGACGGTGGCGCAGGCGAGCAGGCGACGCAGGGTCGCAGAGGTGAAAGGGCGCTTTCGACGTCCGGGGAGGGGCATGTGCTGTCGAGCTGGTATGCAGGTGGTCTGCACTCCATTCGCAACACGCGTGCCAACGCTAAAAAGCGTTGTGAATCAATCACTTGGAAGGGGCAACCCGGCAAGCTGTCGCCAGTCTGTCGAATTCGGCCCGGGAAGCGTCGGGATGCGGCGACGAGTGCACTGCACAATCCTGCAAGTGATTGATTCGAAAGGACTTTTGCCTGTCGCTATTCGGCGACAGGCGCGTCGCCCCTGAACAACCCCGGGGTCAGGCCGTGCTTCTGCATCAGCCGGTAGAACTCGGTGCGGTTGCGGTCGGCCAGGCGCGCGGCGTCGGCCACGTTGCCGTCGGTGATCTTGAGCAGGCCCACCAGGTAGTCGCGCTCGAAGCGCGTGCGCGCCTCGGTGTAGCTGAGCACCTCCATGCTGGGCACGCGCAGCGCGCGCTGCACCAGCGCCAGCGGCACCAGCGGCGTGGTGGCGAGCGCCGTCACCTGCTCCACCACGTTGTGGAGCTGGCGCACGTTGCCGGGCCAGGACGCCGTGGTGAGCGCCTTCATCGCGTCGGGCGCGAAGCCGTTCACCTTGCGGCCGTACTTCAGGGCCAGGCGCGACAGGAAGTGGGCGGCCAGCAGCGGGATGTCCTCGCGCCGCTCGGCCAGCGTGGGCAGCGAGAGCGAGACCACGTTGAGGCGGTAGTACAGGTCCTTGCGGAAGCTGCCGTCGATGATGGCCAGGTCGAGGTCGCGGTGCGTGGCCGACAGGATGCGCACGTCGATCGGCACCGCGTGGCTGGCGCCCACCGGCCGCACCACGCGCTCCTGCAGCACGCGCAGCAGCTTGACCTGCAGCGCCACCGGCATGTCGCCGATCTCGTCGAGGAACAGCGTGCCGCCGTTGGCCGCCTGGAACAGGCCCGGATGGTTGGCCACCGCGCCGGTGAACGCGCCCTTGACGTGGCCGAACAGCTCCGACTCGAGCAGGTTCTCCGGGATCGCGCCGCAATTGACGGCCACGAAGGGCTGGCTCGCGCGCGGGCTGGCGCGGTGGATCGCCTGCGCCACCAGCTCCTTGCCGCTGCCGCTCTCGCCGCGGATCAGCACGCTGGCGTCGGAGGCCGCGACGAGCTTGGCCTCGGCCAGCACCTCGGCCATGCGGTTGGAGCGGCTCACGATCTCGGAGCGCCACGCCTCCACCTCGCCGCCGTCGCTGGCCGCCTCGGTGGCGCCCTCCATCGCCAGCGCCCGGGCGATGACGTCGAGCAGCGCCTTGCCGTCGAAGGGCTTGGTGAGGTACGTGAACACGCCGCGCGACGTGGCCTCCACCGCGTCGGGGATGGTGCCGTGCGCGGTGAGCAGGATCACGGGCAGCGACGGATGCTGCACGCGGATCGCGTCGAACAGCGCGAGGCCGTCCTTGCCGGGCAGTTGCACGTCGCTGAGCACCAGCTGCGGCCGCTCCATCGCGATCTTGACCAGCGCCTCCTCGGCCGAGGCCGTGGCGGTGACGCGGTAGCCCGCGCCCGACAGCCGCATCGACAGCAGGCGCAACAGGTCGGGATCGTCGTCGACGACGAGGATGTGGGCTCCGGTGCTCATCAGGCTACCCTCCGCCTGGCGGCTGCGGTGCGAGCCCCTTCGGGCGGCCGTGCGGTGCTCATCGCGTCACCGATTGGGCGACGGCGCCGGCGGCGCCTGGCGCGTGTTGAGGCTGCGCTCGATCGCCTTCAGCGCCTCGAGCTTGGCGTTGGCGTCGTCGAGCTTGCGCTGGTTGTCGCGCTGAGCGTCGCGCAACTGCTGGGCGCCGCGTTCGACGGCGTCCTCGGCGCGCTTCTGTTCGGCCAGCCGATAGGCCAGCAGGCGCGCCAGCGAGCGCCACGGATCGGCCTGCGGCGCGTTGTTGTGCAGCACCTGGTCGAGCACGCCTTGCGCGCGCGCCAGGTCGCCGGGGTTGTGCGTCATGCTCAGCGCCAGGGCCTGGTCCATCTGCTGCTCGATCGTCGTGCCCTCGAGGGGGCGGCTGGCCTCGGTCGTGAGGTCGGCCGTGTTGAGCGCGCTCAGCCGATCCTCGGTGGCCAGCAGGTGGCGCGCGGCGAGATCGCGCGCCTCGAGCGGCGGGTCGCACTTGACCACCGGCGGAGGCGGAGGCGGCGGCGGCGGGGGCGACGGCGGCGGGGGCGTGACGCACGCGGCCAGGCTCAGCGCCGCCACCGCAGCGGCGAGGCCGCGCAGCGCGCGGGGGGAGACATCAATCGTTGGCATGGGGAAGCTCGATTCGGAAATGGGCGCCAGGCCCGTCGGGCAGCAGGTCGACGCTGCCGCCATGGGCCTGCACGTACTCGCGCACGATGGACAGCCCGATGCCGGTGCCGCGCACCGCGTCGTCGGGCTGCACCTCGCCGCGGAAGAACGGCTCGAAGATGCGCTCGCGATCGGCGGGCGCGACGCCGGGGCCCTGGTCCTGGATGTCGATGCGCACCTTGGAGGCCTGCGACGACAAGGTGATGGACAAGGTGCCCCCGACGGGGCTGAAGCGTATCGAATTGGACAACAGATTGCCGAGCGCCGCCGACAGCTTCTCGGCGTCGACCGCCAGCACCGGGGCCTCGCCCTCCACGTCGATCGTGAGCTGGCGCGCCTGCCACTGCAGCCGCTGCTCCTGCACCAGCGCGTGCAGCAGGCCGCGCAGGTCGGTGTCGCCGCGGTCCAGGCGGCGGGCCTCGAAGGCCGCGGCGTTGAAGCGCAGCAGCGCCTCGATCTGGTTCTGCAGCGTGGCGGTGTTGTGGCCCAGGATGCGCGCGATCTCGCGCTGGTCGGCGGTCATCGGCCCGGCCACGCCGTCCTCCAGCAGCGCCACGCCCTCGCGCAGCGCGGCCAGCGGCGTCTTAAGCTCGTGCGAGGTGTAGCGCAGGAAGCGCGCCTTGTCCTCGTCGAGCTCCTTCAGGCGCAGCCGCAGCCACTCGAGGCGATGGCCGAGCGAACGCATGTCGCTCGGGCCGCGGATGTCCACCGGGTGGTCGAGCCGGTTCTCGCCGAGGCCGGCGATGGCGCGTTCCAGGCGCTTGAGCGGGCGCGTGAGCCACACGCCGAAGGCCAGCGCCAGCAGCGCCGCCAGCACGATGGCGCCCAGCACCTGCGTGCCCACCGACGCGCGGCCGTCCTCCAGCTGGGCCTGCAGCGCCGCGTTGCGCGCCTCGCCGTTGCGCCGCACGGCCTCGGCGATCTCGCCGTTGAGCCGGTCGAGCGCGCGGAACTGGGTGTCGAGCGCGTCCTGGCGCTGCTGGATGGAGGCCTTGGGGCCGCCGAGCCCGTCCTTGATGGGCGGCAGCTGGGCCAGCCACTGGGCCGAGAGCTCGGGCGGCAGGTCGTGGCGGCGCATCTCGCCCAGCAGCCGCGTGGCGTCGTCGGCGGCCTGCGTGAAGCCGCGCAGCAGCGACGGGTCGTCGAGCACGATGTACTGGCGCGCACTGCGCTCCATGGCCACGCGCAGGTCCACCAGCTGGCGGGCGTCCACGGTCAGCAGCGACGCGCTCTCGGTGGCCGCGCGGCTCTGCGCCATCACGCGCTCCAGCGTGAACAGGCCGCCCAGCGACGCGGCCGCGAGCAGGCCGGCGATCAGCAGGAAGGCGGCGAACAGGGTCTGCCGGAACGACAGGCGCAGGAGGTTGGACAAGCCGGGTGGTCGAGGTGGGCGAGGCGTGCATTGTCACGCGAGCGGGCTCCGCCGGCGCACCGCACCGCACGCGGGCCGCCGATGCTCGATACTTGCGGGATTCGCTGAAAGGCTTTGGGAGCGTGCGCGAATGAAGATCCTGATCGTCGGCGCCGGGTCCACCGGCGGCTACTTCGGTGCGCGCCTGGTGCAGGCCGGGCGCGACGTCACCTTCCTCGTGCGTCCCGCGCGCGCGGCCGCGCTGCGCGAGACGGGCCTGCGGGTCGTGAGCCCGCTGGGCGACTTCGAGGTCGAGCCGCGGCTGGTGCAGGCCGGCGCCATCGAGCGGCACTACGACATCGTGCTGGTCACCGTGAAGGCGTTCGCGCTGCCCGCGGCCATCGAGGACTTCGCGCCCGCCGTGGGCCCCGACACGCTGATCCTGCCCGTCCTCAACGGCATGCGGCACATCGACGACCTGCAGGCGCGCTTCGGGCCGCAGCGCGTGGTGGGCGGCGTCTGCCGCGTGTCGACCACGCTGGACGCCGAGGGCCGCATCGTGCACCTGTCGCCGATGCACGAGCTGGTCTACGGCGAGCTCGACGGCCGCCACACGGCGCGCATCGAGGCGCTGCACGCCTTCATGAGCGACGCCGGCTTCGACGTGCAGCTGAGCCCGCGCATCGCCCAGGGCCTGTGGGACAAGTGGATCCTGCTGGCCACGCTCGGCGGCATCTGCACGCTGGCGCGCGGCAATGTCGGCGAGATCGCGGCCATCGACGGCGGCGCCGCGTTCGTGCGCGGCTTCTTCGACGAGATCGCGGCCGTGGCGGCGGCGGCGGGCTGCGCGCCGAGCCCGAACTCGGTCGACGCCATGCTGGGCCACCTGACGGCGCCGGGCTCGTCGCTCACCTCGTCGATGTACCGCGACCTCGTGGCCGGCGAGCGCGTCGAGTCCGACCAGATCCTGGGCGACCTGCGCGCGCGGGCCCGGCGCGCAGGCCTGTCCACGCCGCTGGTCGATGCCGCCTTCATCCAGCTGAACGCCTACCAGCGGCGCCGCGCCGCGCAGTAGACTCCATCGGGTCCACCGACGGAGGATCCCGCATGCATCCTGGCCGCCTGCCCCTGCGCACGAAGCTGCTCGTGTTCAACGTCGGGATGGTGGCCGTGACCCTGGCGGTGCTGGTGGGGCTCGACCAGGCGTTCGAGCACGTGCGCATCAACGGCCCGCTGTACAAGGCCATCGACGACGGCCAGGCCGTCGTCGCCGACATCCTCCCGCCGCCGCTGTACATCGTCGAGAGCCACCTGGCGGTGTTCGAGCTGATCGACGCGCAGGCCCATGGCGACACCGCCCGCGTGGGCCTGCTGGAGTCGCGCCTGCGCGAGCGCGAGCAGGAATTCGACGCGCGCCGCGACGACTGGGCGCGCAAGCTGCCGGCGGGCACCGTGCGCTCGGCGCTGGTCGACGAGGCCTTCGCGCCCGCGGCTACGTACTACGAGGTGGTCGACCGCGACCTGCTGCCCGCGCTGCACCGCGACGACATCGGCACCGCGCGCGAGCTGCTGGCCCACACGCTGCAGCCGCTGTTCGCCGAGCACCGCGACCGGATCGAGTTCACCGTGGCCGCCGCGCGGCGCGAGAACGCGGAGCGCGAGGCCGACGCCGCCGCCTTCGTCGAACGTGTGCGCGCCGCGATGCTGGTGGGCTGGCTCGCGCTGGCCTTCGCCATGTTCGTGATCGTGCGGCGGGGGTTGATGAAGCCCATCGTCGCCCGCGTCGGCGAGATCGGCGCCGCGCTCGACCGCATCGGCGCCGGCGACACGCAGACGCCGGTGGCGCACGACGGCGGCGGCGACGAGTTCGACGAGATCCTGCTGGCCGTCGACCGCATGCGGCTGCGCCTGCGCGCCGCCCTCGACGCGGTGGAGGGCCAGCGCCACGCGCTCGAGTCGGCGCTTGGCGAGGCGCAGTCGGCCACGCGCGCCAAGAGCGAGTTCCTGGCCAACATGAGCCACGAGATCCGCACGCCCATGAACGCGATCCTGGGCATGACCGACCTCGCGCTGCGCACCGAGCTGAGCGACAGGCAGCGCGGCTACCTGACCAGGGTGCGCTCGGCGGCCGAGTCGCTGCTGGTGGTCATCGACGACATCCTCGACTTCTCCCGGATCGAGGCCGGCAAGCTCGTGCTGGCGTCGCGCGACTTCTCGCTCGACGAGGTGTTCGAGCGCGTCACCTCGCTGATCGGGCTGAAGGCGCAGCGCAAGGGCCTCGAGCTGCTGCTGAAGACCGCGCCCGACGTGCCCCCGGTGCTGGTGGGCGACCCGATGCGGCTGCTGCAGGTGCTGGTCAACCTGTGCGGCAACGCCGTGAAGTTCACCGAGACCGGCGAGATCGTCGTCGTCACCGTGCAGAACCTGGCGAGCGACGGCGCGTCGGTGACCCTGCGCTTCGCCGTCAAGGACACCGGCATCGGCCTGACCGCCGGCCAGATCGCCGCGCTGTTCCGGCCGTTCTCGCAGGTGGACGCGTCCAGCACGCGCGAGCACGGCGGCACCGGGCTGGGCCTGGCCATCTGCCGCACGCTCGTCGAGATGATGGACGGCGAGATCGGCGTCGACAGCCAGCCCGGCGTGGGCAGCGACTTCCACTTCACCGCGCGGTTCGGCGTGGGCACCCCGGCCCAGGCCGCGCGGCTGCCGCGGGCCGGCGCGCACCGCGACCTGCGCATCCTGGTGGTGGACGACAGCGCCAATTCGCGCGAGATCCTCAACGACCTGCTGGTGCTGCTGGGCTACGCGCCGATGGCGGAGGCGAGCGGGGCCGCGGGCCTGGCGGAGCTGCGCCGCGCCGCGGGCGTCGGCCATCCGTACCACCTGGTGCTGCTGGACTGGCGCATGCCCGGCATGGACGGCTTCGACGTGGTGCGCCGGCTGCGCGACGACCCGCTGCCCGGCGCGGCGCCGGCCATCCTGCTGGTGACGGCCTACGGCGACGAGGACATCGTGCGCGAGGCCGCCACGCAGGGCCTGGCCGGCTGCCTGGCCAAGCCGGTGAGCGCCTCCACGCTGCTCGATGCGATCAACGGCGCCTGCGGTCCGCAACGCGGCGGCGCGCCACCCGCGCCGGCCGCCGGACTCGCGGCGGCACCGGCGGGCAACGCTGCGCCGGCGGCGCTGCGCGGCCGCCGCGTGCTGCTGGTGGAGGACAACGAGCTCAACCGCTTCGTGGCCACCGAGCTGCTGTGCGACGTGGCCGGCATGGAGGTCACGCTGGCGGACAACGGCCAGCAGGCGCTGGATCGCCTGGCCGCGGCGGCGTTCGACCTCGTGCTGATGGACATCCAGATGCCCGGCATGGACGGCCTGCAGGCCACGCGCCTGATCCGCGCGAACGCGGCGCTGGCCCGCCTGCCCGTGATCGCGATGACGGCGCACGCGATGGCCGGCGACCGCGAGAAGAGCCGCGCCGCCGGCATGAACGACCACGTCACCAAGCCGTTCGAGCCGGCGCAGCTGTTCGAGACGATGCTGCGCTGGCTCACGCCCGTGGCGGCGACGGCGTCCGCGGCGCCGGCGGCGAGCGCCGCGGACGCCGGGCCGCTGGTGGACACGGCGCTGGGCCTGCGTCGCTGCCTGGGCCGGCCGGAGCTTTACGAGAAGATCCTGGGCCGCTACCTGAGGCAGCGCGCCGCCACCGGCAACGAGGCGCGCACCGCGCTGGAGGCCGGCGAGCTGGAGGCCGGCGCGCGCGCCGCCCACACGCTCGTGTCCACCGCGTCGATGATCGGCGCGCCGGCCCTGGCCGAGCTGGCGCGCGAACTGCACGACGCGATCGATCTCGGCGCCCCGGAACGCTGGCGCGGCCTGCTCGACCGCATGGACGCGATGCAGCGCGAAGTGGACGCCGTCCTGGCCGGATACATGGCCTCCCCCGAACGCGCGACCCCCTGATGCACGAAATCGTGCGTGCGCCGCGGCGTTCTGGTTAGGGCCTGTTCACACTAAATGCGTGCCCGCGCCGGCCGTCTGCGAGGCCCCAGGCTAGGCGGACGCGACGCGGCGGGCTGGACGCCCGCAAGGAGCGGCCAACGACGCCTGGGGCCTCGCAGGCAGCCGGCCCTGCGGGTGATCCTCCAGAAAGCCCGCCTTCGGCGTTGCGACCGCTTGCCGTGGGGCCACCACGTCTGCGCGCTCGCGCCTTGAAGGCGGGCTTTCTGCTGGGCCACGCGGGCGCGCATTCAGTGTGAGCAGGCCCTGGTGCCGCCCGCCGCGCCCGATCGGGGACGCGGCGGGCGCGGGAACTCAAGTCGGCGCGCGGGCGTCCGATATACCGAGTAACTGGCTGTCCCGGCCATCCCGGGGCGCCGTCGTCCGAGCCAACTTGAGTCCCGTCGCCATGAGCGCCCTGCCCGTCGCCACCGCCCGCACGCCCCACGACGTCGACGGCTGGGTGCGCTACTTCCAGCAGCGCGACATCCCCGTGCTCGCCAGCACCGCGGCCGCGCTGGAGGAGATGCGCGAGATCGAGGACGACGTGGATGCGCGCACCATCGCCGAAGTCATCGGCCGCGATCCGCTGATGACGCTCAAGGTGCTGGTCTACGCATCGACCCAGGGCGCCAATCGCCGGCTGACCGACGCCGAGACCGTGGTCGAGGCGCTGGTGCTGATGGGCATCACGCCGTTCTTCCGCGCCTTCGGTCCGCAGCCCACGGTCGAGGATCACCTGGCCGGCCACCCGGAGGCGCTCGAGGGCCTGCGCGGCGTGCTGCTGCGCGCCGACCGCGCGGCCCGCTTCGCCGCCAGCTTCGCGATCCATCGCGCCGACCACGACGCCGTCGTGCTGCACGAGGCCGCTCAGCTGCACGACTTCACCGAGATGCTGCTGTGGCTGCATGCGCCCGAGTCGGCGCTCGAGCTGCAGCGGCGCCAGCGGCTCGACGCGACGCTTCGATCGAGCGCGGCGCAGCGCGACGTGCTCAACGCCGGGTTGAACGACATCCAGCACGTGCTGATGCAGCTGTGGCGCCTGCCCGAGATCCTGGTTCGCATCACCGACGACAGCCACGCCGAGAACTCGCAGGTGCGCAACGTGCTGCTCGCGATCCGGCTGGCGCGCCACACGACGGACGGCTGGGACAACGCGGCGCTGCCCGACGACATCCGCGACATCGCCGCGCTGCTGCACCTGGGCCTGGAGCCGACGCGGCAGCTGCTGCTGGACATCGACGCCGATTGAGCGCGGGTCAGTAGTCGATCCGCCACCGGATCTCGTTCCAGATCTCCTCGCGCGCCGTCAGCGCGATGTGGCCCACGCCGCGCAACTGCTTGGCCTCGCTGCCCGGGTACACGCCCGTGGGCGGCGGGTAGACGATCTGGTCGCACTCGCTCCACCAGCTGGTGATCAGTCCCGGCAGCGTGGGCGGCTCCTTGCCGGCCAGCGCGGCCATCCATGCGCTGCCCACGCGCATCTGGCGCGCGTTGGGCGTGCGGGCGAAGGCGGCCAGCCAGGTGCCGCGGTGCGGGGTTCCGATCGTGATGAGGCGCGCGGCCTCGTCGGTGCCGTCGCTGCGCTTGTGCGTCGCGCGCGAGCGCAGCCAGGCGCGCGCGACGAGGCCGCCCATGCTGTGCGCCACGATGACCGGCGCGAGGCCGGTGGCCGCCTCCATGCGGCGCACGGCGCGTTCGACCTGGGGCACGTACTCGTCCAGGGTCGAGAACACCGGCTCGAGCGTCACGGCGACGAACGCGCGATCGAGCTTCAGCAGCCGTTTCATCCACGGGTTCCACAGCCCGCGATTGCAGATGTAGCCGTGGATGAAGACGACGCCGCGCAGCCCGCGCGAGGTCTTGGGCAGGTGATCCTCGATCGCGTTCGAGCGCCAGGGCATGCGCCAGCCGAAGATGGCGGTCGACTCGATCCACTCGCGCAGCACCGCGCGCAGCAGGTCGCGCCAGCGCGCGCGCGGCGCCGCGCTGCGCACCGCCACGCGGCGAGCCACGAGCATCTCGATGGCCAGCAGCGTCGGGTGCCCGAGCACCAGCGCGTACAGCCCGATGCAGCAACCGGTCGTCCACCCGGTCTCCCGCACGAGGGCCAGCAGGCTGCCCAGCAGGACGAACCAGGCCAAGAACAGGATGCGGGCGACGCGCGCGATCATCCAGGGAGTATCACGCAGCGCCGCGGGCCCCGCTCGGCCCGTTCGGCGACTCAGAGGCCCATGCCGCCGTCGATGATCAACTCGCTGCCGACCGCGAAGGGCGACTCGTCCGACGCGAGGAACACCACCGCCTTCGCGATCTCGCTTGCCTGGCCGAAACGGCCCGCCGGCACTTGCGACAGGATGGCCTGCGCCGTCTTGTCGAGGTCGGCCGCGTCGAGGCCCAGCTTGCCGTACAGCGGCGTCTCGACCGGGCCCGGGCTGACCGCGTTGACGCGGATGCCGCGTCCGATCAGCTCGCCCGACAGCGTGCGCGCGAGCGAGAGCAGGCCCGCCTTGGTCGCCGCATAGACGCTGCTGGTCGGCATGCCGATGTGCGCGTTGATCGACGTGTTCAACACGATGGACGACGGATTCGCCAGCCACGGCAGCAGCGCCTGGATCAGGAAGAACGGCCCGCGCAGGTTGATGTCGAAGCTGCGGTCGAAGCCGGCAACGTCCCAGGCCTCGAGCGGCCGCAGGTCGGCGACGCCGGCGTTGACGAAGACGACGTCGATGCCGCCGAAGGCTTCGCCCACCGTGCGCGCGAGGCCGGCCTGCGCCTCGACGTCGGCGGCGTCCACGCGCAGGATCAGCGCGTCCTTGCCGAGGACGGCGCGCGCCTCCTCGAGGGTCTTGGGGTTGGTGCCGGTGACGGCCACGCGGGCGCCTTCGGCGATGAACTGGCGGGCCGTCTCCAGGCCGATGCCGCTGGTGCCGCCGGTGATCAGGGTGCGCTTGCCTTCGAGTCTGCTCATGATGTGC
>Ga0209759_1001489_pt1 | contig 13004 bp, 11 predicted proteins | sample AraplaCL_Col_mMS_FD_184261 | JGI IMG/M metagenome (GOLD analysis project Ga0209759, IMG submission 184261) | Arabidopsis root microbial communities from the University of North Carolina, USA - plate scrape CL_Col_mMS (SPAdes) (version 2) | ecosystem: Host-associated > Plants > Roots >...
CGGCGCGTTGAGCGCGCGCGCCGTGCTCGACCACTTCAGCGAGAAGGGGCGCGGCATGCTGGGCACGGGCCAGGAGGACGCGGCGGCGCGCATCGCCCAGTTGCTGGCGCACGAGGCCGACCTGAGCGCGGCCTGGGGCGGCCTGCCCGGCACCGACCACCCGCGCCACTGGCAGGCTTGCGTCGGCGACGAGGCGGCCATGAGCGACAGGCGCTCCGAGCACCGGCGCCTGGACGTGCACCTGCCGCTGTGGTGGGCCTGGCCGCTGGCCGTGCGGGACCGCAAGCCGTTGCGCATCATCCTGCCGCTGGCCGCCACCCGCGAGGCGCTGGCCGGCGTGATCGCCCGCAACCTGCCGGGCGCCTGGTTGCACCACACCGTGCAGGTGACGCTGGACATCGAGACGCGCGTGTACTGGGGCGTGCGCGGCGCGGTGCACCCGCAGGCGGCCGCGCGTCACGCGTGCGCGCAGCGCGGCGACGCCGGCATGCCGTCCTTGCCGCTGATGACGCTGCGCGGCGGACGCGCGGTCGACACGCCCATGCCCGACCGCCAGGCCGATCCCGACGTCGTGCTGAAGGTGCACCCGGGCGTGGGCTGGCTGGTGGCCGTGCCGGTGCTGCGCTTCGAGCGCGAGCTCACGCGCGCCGAACGCTGGCACCAACGGGCCGGGCTGTGGTGGAACAAGCTCCTGGGCCGCATCGGCACGCCCTCGCAGCGCGATCGCGACCCGACGTTCGCGGCGCGCCTGAAGGGCGACGAAGCCTGGTGGTCGGAGCAACTGGGCGTGCAGTCGGACGCGCGCGAATTGGCGCGGGAGGCCAGGCGCGGCGGCTCACTGCGGCCGGCCAGCCGTGTCGCCACGCAACCCGCCTCGATGCGCACGCAGGCGCAGGTGATCGTGATCCATGGCGGGCTCAGCTCCGCACGCAGCGGCTACGAGGCCGCGCTCAACACCAAGGCGCGCGCCGTCGCCAAGGCCATCGAAGCCGGCCAACCTGCCACGCCGGGGCCGCTGGACATCCGCACCGAACCGGGCCGGCAGCCCGCTGCGGCGGCCAGTCCGATGGCGCGCGAGTTGTCGCTGGCGGCCACCGCGGCGGCGTTCGACACCGCGGCGCTGTCCAATGCGCCGCCGCCCGCGCCGAGCCCGACCCGCGTCTGGCCGGGCCTGCCGACGCTGGACGAGCGCGCCACCTGGCGCTTCGAGCACGATACCTTCCTGGGTATCGCGCAAAACGTGGCCCATCTCGTCGCGGCGGTGCGCAAGCAGTGCATCGCCGACAGCCCGCCCGGAGCGCAGCGCCACATCGTGCTGATCGCCCATTCGCGCGGCGGCAACGTCGCGCGCTTCGCGCTGCCGGCGCTGCGCAAGGCCTTCGGCAAGCAGGGTTGGACCTTCGCGGCCGTCACGCTCGGCAGTCCGCACCTGGGCACGCAGGTGTTCGAGCGCGTGGGCCACCGTTGGCACGGACTGGCGGCTGCAGTGGGCGGCCTGCGCCACCTCGGCGCACCGTGGATGAGCCGCGACACGCTGGCCGAGCTCGTCAACCTCGAGCGCGGCCTCGCCTACGACGTGCCGCCTGGCTTCCACGACGTCGAACCGGCCGGCGTGCGCCGCATGATGCGCGGCCGTCCGGCCACCGAACTGCCGGAAGGCATGTGGCTCGTCGGCTCGCACTGGGGCCCGGGCTCGGGGATCGAGGAGCGGGCGTGGGACTGGCTGTTCGAGGACCTGTGCGGCGCCGAGGAGCAGGGCGACGGCCTCGTGCAGCGGCTGTCGGCGCTCGGCGGCCGCGCGCCCGAGAACGACGCGCTGCGTGCGACGCCGGAGCGTTGCCCGGCGCAGTTCGACGCCTCGCCGGTGTTCCACACGCACTACCTCGTGCACGAGGAGACGCGCAGGCTGGTCGCGCGCATGCTGGCCAGCGCACTGGGCAACGGCTCGCCCGGCAGCGCCGCCTCACCCGTTCTCGCCAGAGAGGCGGCATGAGCGCCGGCACCCGTGCGGCGGGCTGGGTCGTCCTGGGCGGCGCCGTCGGCGCGACCTGCGACATCGTCTACGCGATCCTGTACTACGGCTGGCGCGGCATCCCGGCGGAACGCATCCTGCAGACGGTGGCCAGCGGGCTGCTGGGCAAGGCGGCCTACGACGGCGGCTGGCCGGCGGCCGCGCTGGGACTGGGGCTGCACTACGCCATCGTGATCGTCGCGGCGGCATTGTTCTTTGCCGTCGCGCGCCGCTGGCCCTGGCTGCGCGACGAGCCCGTCACCGCGGGCCTGGCCTATGGCGTGGCGATCTACGCCTTCATGAACTTCGTCGTGCTGCCGCTGTCTGCCTATCCGTATCCGCTGCGCTTTCCGCTGCTGACCACCGCCACCGGGCTGCTGGCGCACATGGCCGTCGGCTTGTCGATCGCGCTGATCACGCGTCGCGGGCACTCGTGAGCCGCTCTTCGCGCAGACTGGCCTGCAGCCAGTGGGCGAAGGTGCGCATCGCGTCGGTCTCGGGGCGTGACTTCAGGCGCGTGAGCCAGTAGCCGCCCAGCGTCACGCCGACATCGAACGGCTGCACCAGGCGCTCGCTGCGCAGCGCCTCGCCGAACAGCGCCGGCGGCAGCAGGGCCACGCCGGCGCCTTGCGCGGCGGCCTCGGCCATCGTGATCGACGAGTCGAAGATCGGCCCGTGCAGCAGCGGCGCGGCCGTGCGCGCGGCGGCGAACCAGCGTGTCCATTCGTCGGCGCGGTACGAGCGCAGCAGCGTCTCGCGCGCGAGGTCGGCGGGCGTACGCAGGCGCTGCGCCGTCGCCGGCGCGCAGACCGGCGACAGCGGCGGCGCCATCAGCGCCTGCGCCTCGGTGCCGTGCCAGGCGCCGTCGCCGAAGCGGATCGCCCAGTCCAGGCCCTCGGCAGCCAGGTCGACCCGATTGTTGTTGGTCAGCAGGCGCAGCGCGATGGCCGGATGCGCGCGCTGGAAGGCGGGCAGCCGCGGCAGCAGCCAACCCACCGCGAAGGTGCCGACGACGGCGACGGTCACCACCTGCCGGTGCAGGCCGCCCTCGAACTGCTCGAGCACCGCGTGCATGCGCTCGAAGCTGTCGCTCAGGAGGGGCAGCAGCGCTTGTCCCTCGTCGGTCAGCGCCAGGCCCCGCGGCAGGCGCCGGAACAACGGCGTGCCGAGGCGGGTCTCGAGATTCTTGACCTGCGCGCTGACGGCGTTCTGGGTGACGTGGAGCTCCAGGGCCGCGCGCGTGAAGCTCAGGTGGCGGGCCGCGGCCTCGAAGGCCCGCATCGCATTCAACGGCAGTTGCATGACCCAGATTATCTGGGGTCTCGTCCCGAAAATCAGCGTTTGAATGGCGACGCCGGCATGGCTATCGTGCGGCCTGTCTAACCAATCAATCGGGGAACAACAGATGGACAGAAGGAATTTCGGGCGAGCGGCGGTCGCGCTGGCAGTGGGGTGGCCGGTCGCGCGAGCGCTGGCCTACGAGGATCAGGCCCAGAAAAATCTGGGGCCAGCGGTGGCACTGCGGCGCTGGGCCGACATCGAGGCAGCGGTCGGCGGACGGCTCGGCGTGGCGGTGCTCGACACCGCCAGCGGCGAGCTCGCGGGACATCGCCTCGACGAGCGCTTCCCGATGTGCAGCACCTTCAAGTTCCTGGCCGTCGCGCTGGTGCTCGCGCGGGTGGACGCCGGCCAGGAGCGGCTCGACCGCCGGATCGTGGTGCCGCGCGAGGCCGTGCTGAAGTGGGCGCCGGTCACCAGCAAGCACGTCGGCGGCGACGGGATGACGGTGGCCGGGCTGTGCGAGGCGGCGATCACCGTCAGCGACAACACGGCGGCCAACCTGCTGCTGGCCAGCGCCGGCGGCCCCGCCGGCGTGACCGCGTTCGCGCGTCGCCTCGGCGACGACGTGACGCGCCTCGATCGCACCGAACCGATCCTGAACGACGCCGTCCCGGGCGATCCGCGCGACACCACCACGCCGCGCGCGATGGCGCAGACGCTGCGCAGCGTGCTGCTGGGCAGCGTGTTGTCCGGCGCCAGCCGCGCGCTGATCGTGCAATGGATGTGTGCCACCACCACCGGCGGGCAGCGCCTGCGCGCCGGCGTCCCATTCGACTGGCGCGTGGCCGACAAGACCGGCACCGGCGACCTGGGCACCACCAACGACATCGGCGTGCTGTGGCCGCCCCGGCGTGCGCCGCTGGTCGTCGTGGCCTACCTGACCGAGTGCAAGGCGCCGGACGACGCGCGCGCCGCCGCGCTGGCGGACGTGGCCCGCAGCGTGACGGGGGCGCCAGTGCGCCTACGCGCCTCCTGAGCGCATCGACGGCATCGAGGCCGCGTCGGACGCGCCCGAGGCGGCGCGTCCGGGGACGGCGACCTTGCGGCTGACCGGCGCATGGGTCGCGTCGTCCTCGATCCAGACGGACGAGACTTCGGGCGAGACCGAGCCGCGCACCGAATACGTGGCGCCCGCCGCCGGCACGAATTCGACCACCCCTTGCGCATGCATCGGATCCCACATCATGCGGTGGAAGGTGGTGGTGTAGGCCGCCAGGCCCTCGATCTCGACGCGCACGCTCTGATCCGCCGGCAGCAGCTGGGTGGTGTCGTGGCCGATCAGCTTGACCGGCTGGTCGACGACGGGCAGCACGTTGCGGCCGTTGATCGCGAGCGCGCGAAACGTGTCGACGCGGTCGCCGTCGATGTCGACGTGCGTGCCGGCCAGCGTCGCATGCGGCAGCGTCGCGAGATCGGGCGTCGCCTGGCAGGCGGCGAGGGCGAGGACCAGCGTGGTGGTCGTCAGGGCGGCAAGACGCATGGAAGCGGTCCTTGTGGGCAGGAAGAAGTCAGGGTTGCGCGGCCGACGATGGGTCGGCTCGCGACTCGGCGCGGGCATACCAGGCGCCGGCGAGCGCCAGGATGGCCCCGAAGGCGATCGGCCAGCTCCAGCCGTAGCCGAGGCCCCAGGCCGGCAGCGACAGGCCCAAGCCCGCCGCGGCGGCAAGGAACAACAGGCGTCCGCGGCCGGGCCGCAGTGCCAGCAGGATCGCGCCGATGTACAGGCACGCGCTGGCGGGCACCGTCATGGCGGCGGCGAACCGGAACTGGTCGTCGCCCTGCGCCAGTGCGGTGTACTTGCCCAGGTAGCTGGAGGCGGCCAGCAGCTGGAACACGACCAGCGCGACGACCACGAAGCGCGGCGACAGCGGCGTGCGCGGCGGATCGTCTTCGGCCGGCTCGGCATCGTCGACGACGGTGAGCTCCCGGTAGGGCGGATGCAGGTCGTGCGGCGCGCGATCGACGGCGTCGAAGTCGGCCTCGTCCGCGTCCTCGCGGTCGGGCGGTCCGACGAGTCGAAGCGGCGGCCGCGGCGAGCTCATTGCAGCGGCGTGTAGGCCAGGCGCACGTAGATCGGCGCGAACGCCTCGGCCTGCGTGACTTCCAGCAGCCGTTCGCGCGAGAGCTCCAGCATCGCGATGAAGGTCACGACCATCACCGTAGGGCTGGTGGCCGTGTCGAACAGCTCCTGGAATTCGACATAGCGCACGCCTTGCAGGCGGCGCAGCATCTTGGTCATGTACTCGCGCACCGACAGCTGCTCGCGCGAGATGTGGTGGTGCTGGTTGAGCTTGGCGCGCTTGAGGATGTCCGCCCAGGCCTCGCGCAGGTCGGCCAGGCTGACGTCGGGGTACACCGTGACGTTGGACTGCTCCATCGTCACCTGCGCGCGCAGGAAATCGCGACCGATCACGGGCAGCGCGTCCAGCTGCGCGGCGGCCAGCTTCATCTGCTCGTACTCCAGCAGGCGCCGCACCAGCTCGGCCCGCGGATCCTCCGGCTCGGCGCCGTCGGCCGTCGGCTTGGGCGGCAGCAGCATGCGCGACTTGATCTCGATCAGCATCGCCGCCATCAGCAGGTACTCGCTGGCGAGTTCCAGGTTGTGCTGGCGGATCTGGTCGACGTAGTCGAGGTACTGGCGCGTGACCTGCGCCAGCGGGATGTCGAAGATGTTGAAGTTCTGGCGCCGGATCAGGTACAGCAGCAGGTCCAGCGGGCCTTCGAAGGTCTCGAGAAAGACTTCGAGCGCGTCCGGCGGGATGTACAGATCCGTCGGCATCCGGAACAGCGGCTCGCCGTACAGGCGGGCCAGCGCGACGCCGTCGACGACGGGCGTCGCGGTGGCGCTTTCCGCATTGGCGCCGTTGGCGGCACCATCGCCGCTCAAGGGCGCCTCGGAGCTCACTTGGTATGCGTCTGGTAGACGTACGGCTGCTGCGGGACCTTCGCTTCCTGGTACTCGGACTGCAGCTCGCGATCGATCTGCTTGTCCCACAGCAAGGCGCGGCCGGCGCGCTGCTCGGCCTCGAGGGTCGGCTTCTTGGCCTTCAGGTCGTCGATGAAGGCGCTGACTTCGGACTTGTAGGGCTTCCAGAACAACGGCATGGTGGCTTCGAGAGGGTAAGGGGCGCCCGCTGAGACGGACGCCGGTCATGTAGGGCGGATCGTTCGACCCGCCGCGCGCGCGGGTGGCAAATGGCGGGTCGAACGACCCGCCCTAGGGCATTTTAGTGCAGGCGCATGCCCGGCTGCGCGCCGGCGCCCGGCTCCAGCAGGTACAAGCCGCCGTCGACGCTGGCGTCGCCGTGGCTGGCTGCCAGCACCATGCCCTCGGACAGGCCGAACTTCATCTTGCGCGCGGCCAGGTTGGCGACCAGCACGGTCAGGCGGCCCACCAGCGCGGCGGGCTCGAAGTGCGCCGAGATGCCGGAGAACACCGTCCGGTGCCGGCCCTCGCCGACGTCCAGCGTCAGGCGCAGCAGCTTGTCGGAACCCTCGACCTTCTCGGCGTTGACGATGCGTGCGATGCGCAGGTCGACCTTGGCGAAGTCGTCGATCTTGATCTCGGCGGCGATGTCCTCGCCGCCGGGCATGAGCTTCTCGACGACCGGGGCCGGCGGCTCGAACAGCGCGTCCAGCAGCTTGGTGTCGACGCGCTGCATCAGGTGCGTGTAGGCGCCGATCTGGTGGGCGCCGAGCGCGGACGAGACGTCGCCGAAGGTCAGCGGCGGAATCTGCAGGAAGTCCTCGACGCGCCGGGCCAGCGCCGGCAGCACCGGCTTGAGGTAGATCGTGAGCAGGCGGAAGGCCTCGATGCAGGTGCTGCAGACGTCCTGCAGCGCGGCCTCGGCGCCTTCCTTCTTGGCCAGGTCCCAGGGCTTGTGCTGGTCGACGTACTCGTTGACCTTGTCGGCCAGCGCCATGATGTCGCGCAGCGCCTTGCCGAACTCGCGCTCCTCGTACAGCTCGACGATCGCGTCCTTCTGCGCGCGCAGCGTCTCCAGCAGCGCGGAGCCTTCGACGCCGAGGTCGCCCGACAGCGTGCCGCCGAAGCGCTTGGCCAGGAAGCCCGCGGCGCGGCTGGCGATGTTGACGTACTTGCCGACCAGGTCGGAATTGACGCGGGCGACGAAGTCCTCCGGGTTGAACTCGATGTCCTCGACATGCGAGTTGAGCTTGGCCGCGATGTAGTAGCGCAGCCACTCGGGGTGCAGCCCCAGGTCGAGGTACTTCAGCGGCGAGATGCCGGTGCCGCGGCTCTTGCTCATCTTGTCGCCGCCCAGCGTGATGAAGCCGTGCACGAACACGTGGTCGGGCGTCTTGCGGCCCGAGAAGTGCAGCATCGCGGGCCAGAACAGCGTGTGGAAGTAGGTGATGTCCTTGCCGATGAAGTGCACCTGCTGCACCTCGGGGTCGGCGAAGAAGGCGTCGTAGTCGATGCCGGCCTTGGCGAAGTAGTTCTTCAGCGAGGCCAGGTAGCCGATGGGCGCGTCCAGCCAGACGTAGAAGTACTTGCCGGGCGCGTCGGGGATCTCGATGCCGAAGTAGGGCGCGTCGCGGCTGATGTCCCAGTCCCCCAGGCCGCCGGCGCCGGTCTCGGGATCCTTCTGGAACCACTCCTTGATCTTGTTGAGCACCTCGGGCTGCAGGCGGCCGGTGTCGGTCGTCCACTTCTGCAGGAATTCGAGGCAGCGCGGGTCGGACAGCCGAAAGAAGTAGTGCTCGGACGAGCGCATCACCGGCGTCGCGCCGCTGAGCGCCGAATACGGGTTCTTCAGCTCGGTCGGGTTGTAGACGGCGCCGCAGTTCTCGCACGAGTCGCCGTACTGGTCCTTGGTGCCGCACTTGGGGCACTCGCCCTTGATGAAGCGATCGGGCAGGAACATCGACTTGACCGGGTCGAAGAACTGGTCGATCGTCTTGACGTCGATCAGCTCGTTCTTGCGCAGCGCCAGGTAGATCTCCCTGGCCAGCGCGTGGTTCTCCGGCGAATCGGTGGAGCTCCAGTTGTCGAATGCGATGTGGAAGCCGTCGAGGTACTTCGCGCGGCCGGCGGCGATCTCGGCGACGAAGGCCTGCGGCGTCTTGCCCTGCTTCTCGGCGGCGATCATGATCGGCGCGCCGTGGGCGTCGTCGGCGCCGACGAAGTGCACGGTGGCGCCGTTCATGCGCTGGAACCGCACCCAGATGTCGGCCTGGATGTACTCCATCATGTGCCCGATGTGGAAGGGCGCATTCGCGTAGGGCAGGGCGGTGGTGACGAAGAGTTTGCGGGTCATGGTGGGCAAGGGGTCGCCGTCGGTGGCGTGCGATAGGGCGCGCGGCCCTGCACCGACGTGGTGGCGTCGCGCGGCCGGGCCTGCCGGGCCGCGCGCTGCGGAACCCACGATTCTAAAGGCGCGCCGCCGGGATGGGGCGCGCCAGGGGCGAAAGCCGGCCGCTCAGCCGCGGCGGCGTCGCGCCGCGGCCAGCGTGGCCGCCAGGCCCAGGCCCAACATCGCCAGAGACGACGGCTCGGGCACGACCGTGACCGGCAGGCTGGTCGCGGCGGGCGTCAGGTCGGTCGGGACGTCCCAGCTGGTGACCAGCGTGTGCGAGGCGTCGACGAAGCTGCCGTTGGCCGCGGGCGTCTGCAGCAGCACCCTGAGCCAGATCGTTTCGCCCGGGGTCAGCGTGACCGTCACGCCCAGCGTGCCGGTGCCCGCCGGATTGGTGCTGGTGTCGGTATAGCTGTTGGCGGCCACGTCGGCGTAGCCGTAGGCGCTGAAATCGCCGTTGAACAGCGTGTAGAAGTTCGAGTCGGGCGTCGAGCCGGCGTCGATCGTCGCGGCCGTGAGCGTGAACGCGTCGATCGAGGCGTAGATGCCGGCATTGTCCGGATAGGCCCCGGTCTCGGTCTGGCTGTAGGTGAGCGTGCCGCCGAAGGTGCGCGTGGTCGTCTCGGTGCCGGTGTAGGTGTAGCTTTGCAGCGCCACCGAGTTGGTGTTGACGCGCTTGCCGGCCAGGCTGGAGGCATCCGCGTGAAGGATCGGCGCGCCGATCGTGCCCGAGAAGCTGACGCTGCCGGCGGCGCTGCCATAGCCGGCGTAGGTCACGCTCGCCGCCGACGACAAGGCGCCGGCGTTGCCGCCGAACTGGCCGAACACGATGTGCGAGACATCGTCGCACGCGCTGGTCGGGCCGGCCACGCAGTCGCGGAAGGTCACGTACTCGGAAGTGCCGGCGCTGATCTCGACGGCATGCGTCACGAGGGGCGCGGCCAGCAGCAGGGCCAGGATGGAACGGGCGGACAGGCGATTCATGGAGGAGGTTCCCGGGACGGTTGCGGTTCGATGCTCGACAGCACCGCCCGCCATCCTCGCGGATCGGCGCCGCCTGGCCATCCCTCGACCGTGTGAAGGACAAACCCCTATGGCGCGACGGCCGGGGTAGAGGCTCAGCCGGCGATCTGCGCGTACAGGCGCTCGGGGTTGATGCGGCCGCGCAGCCCCTTGGCCTCGGCCGGGCCGGCGATGCCGCGGTCGCGGCCGCTCGCCTCCAGCATCAGGGGCTCGGCCAGCGGCTCGCCGCGGCGGCCGGCCAGCACCGCCACCTGCGGGGAGTTGGAGTCGGCGGTGCGGCGCACGACGACGGCCACCTCGCCGCTGAACAGCCGCACCAGGCTGCCTGGCGGGTGCGCGCCGAACTCGGTGATCAGCGCCAGCGCGAACGGGTTGCCGCGCTCGACGACCAGCAGGTCGCGCGCGGCGCGCGGCGGCGGCAGGCTGTCGCGGCCGCTGCGGCCGGCGAGCTTGGCGGTGTACACATCCACCGTGCGCAGCGCGTTGGCCATCTCGCCGACTTGGGTGACCCCGGCCGGATAGCCGCCGCCGCCGGGCTTCTCGTGGTGGTGTTCGACCGCCTGCAGCCACTCCGGGTCGGTGACGCCGCTGGCCTTGAGCGTCTCGAGGCTGGCGGTGGGATGCATCTGCACCGCGTGGCGCTGCTGCGGGTTGGGCAGCCGCGCCAGGTTGGCCATGCGCTCCTGCAGATCCAGCATGCCCAGGTTCATCGTGAAGGCGGCCTTGACCAGCGTCAGGCAGCGCTCGCGCGTCCAGCCCAGGCGCAGCGCGATCAGGTAGGCCGCGGCGGCCGCGTGCAGGCTGCGCACGACGCCGTACGGGGCGTGGTCGGCTTCGTCGGGCCGCACGAGCAGGAAGATGGCCAGGTCGGGCTCGCGTTCGGCCAGGGCCGCCAGCTCGCTCGCCGCATCGGCCAGGGCCTCGGGGGCGTCGAGCGCGGGCATGCGCGCGAGCACTTCCGCAAGGGTCTGGCCCAGACGGCGCCACAAGGCCGGCAGCTGCTCCGTCGGCACCGCGTCGACCTCGGGGTGCGCATCGCGCAGTTCGTCGATGTCGACGCAGGCCCCGCCTTCGACCAGCGCCTCGAGCTCGTGTTCGTCGCTGACGACCGCGTCCTTGGCCAGCAGAAGCTGGTTGGACGCGTCGCGAATGCTGAATGGCAGCGGGCTGCCGATGCGGATGCGATGCTGCACCCGGGTGAGCGGACAGAGTTCCATGTGGCCCTCCGGTGGGATAGCACAACTGCCGGGCAGTCCCTGTGCCCGGTGTTGCCAGGACGTGCGCGGTAGACTGCCCGCAGGGGCCTCCTCGCATGGCCCATTCTGCCCCGGCCCGGCGAAGGCTGCAGTCCGGGCGTCCCCCAGGCTCACTCGCGCCGCCCGGCGCCGTCCCCATGTCCGTCTCCGAAGCCGCGCTGACCGCTGCGCTTGCCACCGTCCTCGATCCGCATACGGGCCAGCCGTATACCGCGGGTCGCCAGCTGAAGAACCTGCGCGTGGGCGCGGACGGCGCGGTGGCCCTGGCCATCGAGCTGGGCTACCCCGCGCGCAGCCAGTTCGCGCTCGTTCGAGACGCCTTGACGGCGGCGGCCAGGTCGGTCGACGGCGTGCGCGACGTCGCGGTCGAGGTCTCCAGCAAGATCGTCGCGCACCAGGTGCAGCGCGGCGTGGCGCTGCTGCCCGGCGTGGCCAACGTCATCGCGGTGTCGTCCGGCAAGGGCGGCGTGGGCAAGAGCACCACCGCGGTCAACCTCGCGCTCGCGCTCGCGGCCGAGGGCGCGCGCGTGGGCCTGCTGGACGCCGACATCTACGGCCCCAGCCTGCCGCTGATGATGGGCATCGAGGGCCGGCCCGAATCCGAGGACGGCAAGACCATGCAGCCGCTGGCCAACCACGGCGTCAAGGTGATGTCGATCGGCTTCCTGGTCGATGCGGAGCAGGCCGTCGTCTGGCGCGGCCCGATGGCCACGCAGGCGCTCGACCAGCTGCTGCGCCAGACGAACTGGGGCGAACTCGACTATCTCGTCATCGACATGCCCCCGGGCACCGGCGACATCCAGCTGACGCTCAGCCAGCGCGTGCCGCTCACCGGCGCGGTGATCGTCACCACGCCGCAGGACATCGCGCTGCTTGATGCGAAGAAGGGCCTGAACATGTTCGAGAAGGTCGGCGTGCCGATCCTGGGCATCGTCGAGAACATGGCGGTGCATGTCTGCACGAACTGCGGCCACGTGGAGCACATCTTCGGCGCCGACGGGGGCAAGCGCATGGCCGGCCAATACGGGGTGGCCTACCTGGGCGCCTTGCCGTTGACGATGGCCATCCGCGAGCAGACCGACTCGGGCAGGCCCACCGTGGTGGCCGAACCGGACGGCGAGATCGCCGCGCTGTACAAGGCCGTCGCACGCCAGGTGGCGGTGGTGGTGGCCGGCAAGGCCAAGGACTTCAGCGCCAAGTTCCCGACGATCAACATCTCGAAGTCGACCTGAGGCGCCTGTGCGGCGCACGGTGCTTCGTGGGCACCGTGGTGGGAGTGGATCCTGCGACTGCGCTTCGCTCCGCGAAGGATGACGGCGTAGGGGCGGCGTGCCAGCTCACGGTTGTGCCGCACGAGTCGGAAGGCCTGCCGGGCGGAGCGCAGACCCAAAGGCCCGTCATCCTGCGCGCAGTCGCGGGATCAACCCCTGCCAAGGCGCTGGCAGCCGCCTCAGTGGCCGCTCAAACGGAGCCGGTGCCAGGCACCTCGCAGCCGGAGGCCGCTCAAACGGAGCCGGTGCCAGGCACCTCGCAGCCGGAGGCCGCTCAAACGGAGCCGGTGCCAGGCACCTCGCAGCCGGGCGCGGCCGCGCGGCTCGCCGCGCACAAAAAGCCTGTCATCCTGCGGAGCCGGTGCCAGGCACCTCGCAGCCGCGGAGCCGGTGCCAGGCACCTCGCAGCCGGGCGCTGCCACGCGGCTCGGCGCGCACAAAAAAGCCTGTCATCCTGCGCGCAGTCGCAGGATCCACCCCCGCCAAGGCGCTCGCCAGCGACGGGCCGCTCAGACCGCCGTCTCGATGTTCTTGCGCAATTCCACCGGGTCCGTCGGCCCGCGCTCGGGCGAGCCCACGGCCAGCGCCGTCAGTTCGACGTAGCGGATCATCCCCAGCATCTTCTCGTTGCGCGGCGCGCGCACGCCCACCGACTTGGCGAGCTTGACGACCTCGCCGCACAGCTCGCCGATCTCGGTCCGGCGCCCGAGCGCAAGATCGTCGGCCATGCTGGAGCGTGCCCGCGGGTCGATCTTGAGCATGCGCGAGGCCAGCAGCTTGAACG
>Ga0209759_1001492_pt1 | contig 12982 bp, 8 predicted proteins | sample AraplaCL_Col_mMS_FD_184261 | JGI IMG/M metagenome (GOLD analysis project Ga0209759, IMG submission 184261) | Arabidopsis root microbial communities from the University of North Carolina, USA - plate scrape CL_Col_mMS (SPAdes) (version 2) | ecosystem: Host-associated > Plants > Roots >...
GGACCTAAACCTGGTGCGTCTACCAATTTCGCCACCCGCGCTTCGTGATCCAGGAGCTGGGGACAGGATTGACGCAACCCCCCGCTTTCCGGTGAACCGGGGATTATATATGTGCCCCACGGTCGCTGGCGCTCGGATGCATCCGGCTTGCAGGCCGGATGCCGTTCCGGCGGGGCCTCGCTGCGCGAGTCCTTTGCCGCCTCCACTCCCCGAGGGGCCGGCCGCGAGCGGCCCGGCAGAGCCGGATCCGCCGCTCCCTTGAACTTCCATTCGAGCGCTTAAGCGCCGGCGGCGGCTACTAAGGGGCCGTCGTCGCCGCGGCCTCGGACGCTTCGGCCGGCCTGGGCCGCGTGCGGCGCTTCTCGCCCGGCAGGCGGCGGCGCTTCTTGCGCGGCGGGTAGACGTCGAACGCGGTCGCGTACATCGCCGGCAAGGCCAGCAGCGTCAGGCCGGTGGCCAGGATCAGGCCGCCCATGATGGCCACCGCCATCGGGCCCCAGAACTCGCTCTGCGACAGCGGGATCATCGCCAGCACGGCGGCGGCCGCGGTCAGCACGATGGGCCGGAACCGGCGCACCACGGACTCGATGATCGCGTTCCAGGCGTGCACGCCCTGGCGCCGGTCCTGCTCGATCTGGTCGACCAGGATCACCGAGTTGCGGATGATCATGCCGAACAGCGCGATCACGCCCAGCAGCGCGACGAACCCGAACGGCCGGTTGAGCACCAGCAGCGCGGTGGCGGCGCCGGCGATGCCCAGCGGGCCGGTGAAGAACACCAGCAGGGCGCGCGAGAAGCTCTTGAGCTGCAGCATCAGCAGCGTCAGGATGATGAACAGCGCCACCGGAAGGCCGGCGACGATCGCGCCCTGCCCCTTGGACGCCTCCTCCACCGCACCGGCGACCTGGATCTCGTAGCCGGGCGGCATCTTCTTCATCAAGGCCCGCAGCGGACCGACCTTGCCGTTCTTGCCCCAGAGTTCATCGGTGACCGTGGGCCCCTGCATGCCCTCGACGACGTCGCCCTGCACCGTCACCGCGTAGTTGCGTTGCTCGCGCCACAGCACGCCCGGCTCCCAGCCGAGCGACAGCTTGGCAATCTGCGTCAGCGGCACGACGGTGCCGTTGCTCGTCGCCACATAGGCGTTCGTCAGGTCGGTGACGGCGTTGCGCTCGGCCAGCGGCTGGCGCAGCACGATGTCGATCAACTGGTCGCCTTCGCGGTACTGGCCGATCGTCGAGCCGGAGAACTGCGTCTGCGTCGCCTGCGCGATCGACTGCGTGGTCACGCCCAGCGCGCGCGCCTTGTCCTGGTCGATGTCCAGGCGCATCGCCAGCACGTTCTCGTTCCAGTTGTCGTTGACCCCGCGCATGTGCGGATTGGCGCGCAGCACGGCCTCGGCCTCGTTGCCCCAATTGCGCACCTGGTCGGCGTCCAGGCCCACCACGCGGAACTGCACCGGATAAGGCACCGGCGGCCCGTTGGGCAGCAGCTTGATCCGCGCCCGCACTTCCGGGAACTCGGCCGCCATCAACGCCGGCAACTTCTTGCGCAGGCTCTCGCGCACCTTGAGGTCCACCGGCTCGACGATGGCCTCGCTGACGTTGGTCTGCGGAAACACCTGGTCCAGCGGCAGGTAGAAGCGCGGCACGCCGCTGCCGACCCAGGTCGTCACCGCCTTGACGCCGGTCTCCTTCATCATGCGCGCCTCGAAGCGCTTGGCCGCGGCCTCGCTCTGCGCCATCGTCGCGCCCTCGGGCAGCCACAGGTCGACCATGATCTCGGGCCGGCTCGAGTCCGGGAAGAACTGCTGCTGCACGAAGCCCATGCCGATCAGCCCCAGCGCGAAGGTGCCGAAGGTGATGCCGATGGTCAGGTAGCGCCGATGCAGGCACCACGCCACCAGGCGGCGGAAGCGCTCGTAGAACGGCGAGTCGAAGGTCTCGTGCGGCTGCGCGGAGATGCTGCCGTCCGGGTCGTGCGCCTTGACGCGGTTGTGCAGCAGCAGCGCGCCCAGGTAGGGCACGAAGAACACCGACACCAGCCACGAGATCAGCAGCGCGGCCGAGGTCACCGCGAAGATCGCGAAGGTGTACTCGCCCGTCATCGACTTGGCCAGGCCGATCGGCAGGAAGCCGGCGGCCGTGATCAAGGTGCCGGTGAGCATCGGCATCGACGTCACCTCGTAGGCGAAGGTGGCGGCGCGTTCCCGGGAGTAGCCCTCCTCGAGCTTGCGCACCATCATCTCGACCGCGATGATCGCGTCGTCGACGAGCAGGCCCAGCGCGATGATCAGCGAGCCCAGCGAGATCTTGTGCAGGCCGACGCCCCAATAGAACATCGTGACGAACGTGATCGCGAGCACCAGCGGGATCGTGATGGCCACGACCAGGCCGGGCCAGATGTCGATGCGGATCGGGTTGAAGTGCAGGCCCAGGCTCACGAAGCTGACCAGCAGCACGATCACGATGGCCAGGATCAGCGTGCTGACGAACTCGCCGACCGAGCGCGTGACCGCCTGCGGCTGGTCCTGCACCTGCGTCAGCTCCATGCCCACCGGCAGTTGCTTGCGCACTTCGGCGACCTGCTTCTGCAGCCCCTTGCCGAGCGCGATGATGTCGCCACCCTTGGCCATCGAGATGCCGATCGCGATCACCTGCTTGCCGTTGGCACGCACCTTGACGTCCGGAGGATCGGCGTAGCCGCGCCGCACCTCGGCAATGTCGCTCAGCTTGAGGCTGGCTGCCTGGCCCGTGGCCGGGTTGACGACGCGGATCGGCAGCGCGCGGATCGCCTCCACCGACTGGAAAGCGCCGGCCACGCGGACCTGCACGTTCTGGGTGCCCGCGTCGACCACGCCGGAGCCCTGCACCGCGTTCTGCGCGTTCAGCTGCGCGACGACCTGGTTGATGTCGACGCCCATCTCGGCGGCGCGCTTTTGCGACAGCTCGACCCAGATCTTCTGGGGCTGCACCCCGAACAGCTGCACCTTGGCGACATCGTGCACGCGCAGCAGCTGGGAGCGGATCTCCTCGGCGCGCACGCGCAGTTCCTCGTCGCTGAAGCCGTCGGCCGAGAGCGCGAAGATCGAGCCGTAGACGTCGCCGAAGTCGTCGTTGAAGAACGGGCCGACGACGCCGGGCGGCAGCGTCGATCGGATGTCGCCGATCTTCTTGCGCGCCTGGTACCAGCTGTTGGCGACGTCGTGCGGCGGCGAGTTGTCGGCCAGCTGCAGGATGGTCAGCGACTCGCCCGGCTTGGTGTAGCTGCGGATCTTGTCGGAGTACGGAACCTCCTGCAGCGTGCGCTCGAGCTTGTCCGTGACCTGCTCGGCCATGGCCTTGGCGCTGGCGCCCGGCCAGTAGGCTTGCACGACCATCGCGCGGAAGGTGAACGGCGGATCCTCGTCCTGGCCGAGCTGGAAGTAGGCTGCCGCGCCCAGCAGCAGCATCACGATCATCAGGTAGCGGGTCAGCGGGCCATGCCGCAGTGCCCAACGCGAAAGGTTGAAGGGCTGGCGCTGGTTGTCCGGGCCGAACGTCGAGGCGAGCGCGGAATCCTGGGGATGTTCTTCGTAGCTCACGGGCACCTCAACGCTGCGTCGGCTCGACGTACAGGGTCACCTGCTGGCCCGGCGTGAGGACGTGCGCGCCCGCGGTCACGACGGTGTCGCCGCTCTTGAGGCCGCGGTCCAGCACCAGGTTGTCGCCTTCGGGGCGCAGCACCACGACCGGCTGCTGGTGCACCGTCATCGTGGCCTTGTCCAGCACCCAGACATAGCTCTGGTTGCCCTGGCCGGCCACGGCCTGCAGCGGCAGGCGCAGCTTGCCGTCGGCCGGCGCCAGTTCGACGTGCACCGTCGCGGTCTGACCCAGTTCGGCAGCGCCGTCCGGCACGTCGGCCTTGACCTGGAAGGTGCGCGACGCCGGATCGGCGGCCGCGGCGACCTCGCGGATCGCCGCCGGGATGGCCGCCTTGCCGCCCCACAAGGTGACGCTGACCGCGCCGGGCTTGCCCTGCAGGCTGCGGAAGATGGGCAGCTGGTCCTCGGGGACGGCGAACACCACGTCGCGCGGGCCGTCGTGCGCCAGGCTCACGACGGGGGTGCCGGCACCGACGACGGCACCGACGTCCGCATAGACGGCGGTGATGACGCCTGGCGCGTCCGCCGCCAGCACGGCGTAGGCGGCCTGGTTGGTCTGCATGCCGGCCTGGGCGCGCGCCTGGTCCAGCTGCGCCTTGGCGGCCTGCAGGCCGCTGTTGCGGCGCTCGAGGTCGGCCGCGCTGATGAAGCCTTGCGCGCGCAGGTCCTGGTAGCGCTTGAAGTCGATCGCCGTCTGGTCGTAGTTGACCTGGGCCGCCGACAGCGCCGCGCGAGCCGCGTCCTGGCCGAACCGCAGGTCGGACGGATCGACCTGGGCGAGCGCCTGGCCGGTGGTGACGCGGTCGCCCAGGTTGACCGGGCGCTTGGTGATCTTGCCGCCGACGCGGAACGCCAGGCGCGACTCGATGCGCGCGTGCACCTCGGCCGCGTAGTCGCGCGTGGTGGCGCCGGCCAGCTGCCCGACGGTCATGGTGCGCACCGCGCGTACCGGCTCGGTGGCCTCCTGCTTCCTGCCGCACGCCGCCAGGAGCAGGCTCGCGGCGAGCGCCAGCGCCAGGGGCGTGGCCACCGATGCGCGAGCGGGGGTGAAGAAGGGGTGCGGACGGAACATGCTCATGGGTGTATTCGTAGTTACTGACCGGTCAGTCATTAATGTACGAACACTCGTCCGGCTCGTCAATGCGCTTTCACGGTCGACAATAGGGGCTACCCCGGCAAGGCGGGATCATGACGCATTCGCAGCCGGCCCGCCATCGGCGCCGGGCACAATCGGCCGCTTGTGAGCGTCGAACACTACGAAAACTTTCCCGTGGCCTCGTGGCTCTGCCCGCCCGAGATGCGCCCCGCCGTGCGCGCGATCTACTGGTTCGCGCGTACCGCCGACGACATCGCCGACGAGGGGGACGCGCCCGCCGCCGAGCGCCAAGCGGCCCTGCAGGCCTATCGCGCGGATCTGATCAGGGCTGCCGCCGGCGAGTCCGGCTCCGGCCGCTGGGCGGGCGTGTTCGACCCGCTTGCACGCGTCGTCGCTTCGCATCGGCTGCCGCTGCCGCTGCTGGCCGCGCTGCTCGATGCCTTCGAGGAGGACACCCGCCACGCCGGCTACGCGGACCGCGACGCCCTGCTCGACTACTGCAGCCGTTCGGCCAACCCCATTGGCCGGCTGCTGCTGCACCTGCACGGCATCGACGACCCCGCGGTGCTGCGATGCAGCGACGCGGTGTGCACCGCGCTGCAGCTGATCAACTTCTGGCAGGACCTGAGCGTCGACGTGCCGCGCGGCCGCGTCTACGTGCCGCGCAGCGATGCCGCAGCGCACGCGACCACCCCGGCCGACTGCCTGCGCGATCCGCACGCGCCCGCGCCACGCGCGCTCGTGCGCGAGCTGTGCGCCTGGGCGCGGGGGCTGATGATCGAAGGCGCGCCGATCGCGCTCGCCGTGCCGGGGCGCGTCGGCTGGGAGCTGCGGTTCGTCGTGCAGGGCGGCCTGAGAATTCTTGCGAAAATCGCCGCCATGAACTTCGCGAGCTTCGCCCGCCGTCCCCGGCTCCACGCCACCGATCACCTCCTGATCGGCGTTCGCGCGCTGACGATGCGCCCATCCCTTCCCCAGCAGACGCGCATCGCATGACCCCCGATCAATATGTCCAGGACAAGGCGCAGAAAAGCGGCTCGTCGTTCTATTACGCCTTCATGTTCCTGCCGCCCGCACGCCGCCAGGCGATGACGGCGTTCTACGCGTTCTGCCGCGAGGTCGACGACGTCGCCGACGAAGTGCAGGATCCCGGCGTCGCGGCCACCAAGCTCGATTGGTGGCGGCGCGAGGTCGACGCGTCGTTCGCGGGCAACCCGTCGCACCCGGTGATGAAGGCGCTGATGCCGCACGTGGGCCTGTACGGCGTGCGCGTCGACCACCTGCACGCCGTGATCCAGGGCTGCCAGACCGACCTGGAGCAGACGCGCTTTCTCGACTATCCGGGCCTGCAGCGCTACTGCCACCTGGTGGCCGGCATCGTCGGCGAGGTGGCCAGCAACATCATGGGCCGCACGCAGGCGCAGACCGTCACCTTCGCCCATCGCCTGGGGCTGGCGATGCAGCTGACCAACATCATCCGGGACGTCGGCGACGACGCGCGCCGCGGCCGCATCTACCTGCCGATCTCGGAGCTGCAGCAGTTCGACGTCAAGGCCGCCGAGATCCTCAAGCGCGATGCGCCCTGGGGCTACAGCGACCGCTTCAGCGCGCTGATGAAGTTCCAGGCCGAACGCGCGCACGGGCTCTACGACGAGGCGCTCGCGCTGCTGCCGCCCGAGGACCGCAGCGCCCAGAAGCCCGCCCTGATGGTGGGCAACATCTACCGCCGCCTGCTGCGCGAGGTCGAGGCCGGCGGCTTCCAGGTGCTGCACCAGCGCATCTCGCTGACGCCGCTGCGCAAGCTGTGGATAGCGTGCCAGACACAGTGGCGCGGCCGCTGACGGCGGATCGCCCATGAAGGTCGCGGTCGTCGGCGCTGGCTGGGCCGGCCTCGCCGCTGCGGTGCGCGCCACGCAGGCCGGCCACCAGGTCACCGTGTTCGAGACCGCCGGCATGCCCGGCGGCCGCGCACGCTCCGATGACGATTCCGATGCCGCGACCGACAACGGCCAGCACATCCTGCTGGGCGGCTACGCGCGCACGCTCGCGCTGATGCGCGAGGTCGGCGTCGATGTCGACGAGGCGCTGCTGCGCGTACCGCTGAGCCTGACTTATGCGGACGGCACCGGATTCGCGCTGTCACCGTCCGGGCCCCGCCTGCTTGCAGCGGCCCGCGCGCTGCTGGGTGCGCGCGGCTTCGGCCTGGGCGACAAGCTGTCGGCCCTGGCGATGTCGCTCGGCTGGCAATGGCGCCGCTTCCATTGCCCGCCTTCGCTGACGGTCGACCGGTTGCTGCGCCGCGCGCCGACCGCCCGCGTGCGGCGCCGTCTCATCGAGCCGCTGTGCGTCGCCGCGCTGAACACGCCGCCGGCCGAGGCCAGCGCCGAGGTCTTTCTCGCGGTGATGCGCGACGGCCTGTTCGGCGCGCGCGAGGCGTCCGACCTGCTGCTGCCGCGGCGTCCGCTCGCGCACCTGCTGCCCTTGCCGGCGCTCGCCTGGCTGCGCGTGCATGGCGCGACGGTGCGCCTGCGCACGCGCGTCGACGCGCTGGCGCAGGTCGGGGACGGGTGGCACGTCGCATCGAACGCGAGCGACGGCAACTGGCGCGAATCGGATGCGGCGTTTGATCAAGTGATCCTGGCTGCGACGGCGACCGAGGCCGCACGCCTGACACGCACGCTGGCGCCGCAATGGTCGGCGGTCGCGGCCCGGTTGCCGCACGAGCCCATCGTGACGATCGCGCTGAACGCGCCGGCGCGTCGCTGGCCCGCGGCCATGCTGGCGCTCGACAGCGACGACATCGGCGCGCCGGCGCAGTTCGCGTTCAAGCTCGGCGGGCCGGCAGTCGGCCGCGATCGCGTGACGCTGGTGGTCAGCGCCGCGGAGCGCTGGCTGGGGCGCGGCAGCGATGCCGTGGCCGCCGCGGCGATCGCGCAATATCGGCGCACCTTCGGCATCCGCCAGGACGAGCCCATCGGCCTGGACAGCGTTCGCGCCGACAAGCGCGCCACCTTCCGCTGCACGGCCGGCGTCGTCCGGCCTCCTCGCGAGATCCTGCCGGGACTGCAGGCGGCGGCGGACTTCGTTGCAGGCCCCTACCCGGCCACGCTCGAGGCGGCCGTGCAGGCCGGAGAGGCGGCCGCCCAGGCGTTGGTGCGTTAGAGCCCCCATTCAAGGAATCGCAGCGTGAACCAAGGTTTCACCATGCGAGAATGGAACCCCCCACAGCCCCAGGCCGACCCCCATGTCCAAGTCAGACGGCTCCGGACCGACGATCCAGGTACTCGCACGCGCCTACGCGTTGCTCGACGTGCTGGCCGCGCACACCGATCCCGTCCCGTTGAAGGAACTCAGCGCCCGCACGGGGTTGCATCCGTCGACGGCGCATCGGATCCTCAACGACCTGGCCGAAGGCCGCTTCGTCGAGCGCCCGGAGGCCGGCAGCTATCGGCTGGGCATGCGCCTGCTGGAGCTCGGCAACCTGGTCAAGGCGCGCCTGGACGTGCGCGAGGCCGCCATCGGGCCGATGCGCGAGCTGCACAAGCTGACGCACCAGCCGGTCAACCTGTCCGTGCGCCAGGGCGACGAGATCGTCTACATCGAACGCACCTACAGCGAGCGCTCGGGCATGCAGGTCGTGAGGGCCGTCGGCGGCCGCGCGCCGCTGCACCTGACCTCGGTGGGCAAGCTGTTCCTGGCCAACGACGAGCCCCAACGCGTGCGCGCGTACGCGACGCGCACCGGGCTGACCGGCCACACGCGCAACAGCCTGACCGACCTGGCCGTGCTGGAACGCGACCTCGAGAAGATCCGCAAGTCCTCGGTCTCGCGCGACGACGAGGAGCTGGAGCTGGGCGTGCGCTGCATGGCCGCGGGCATCTATGACGACCAGGGCCGCCTGGTGGCGGGCCTGTCGGTCTCGGCACCGGCCGACCGGCTCGAGGAGTCGTGGCTGGACCGGGTCAAGGAGACGGCAGCACGGATCTCGGCGGCGTTGGGGCACACCAGCGCGGCCTGACCCAAACGGTCATTCTGAGCGCAGTCGCAGAATCCACCCACGCCACGGCGTCCACCAGTCGAGGTCGGGGCAACGGCTTGCCGGGGGGTGGATCCTGCGACTGCGCGCAGGATGACACGGGCGTTCGCCCGTGCCAATTGAAAGGGCCGTCTACGACGTTCCTTTTAATTTGCTCCGCAAATTGAAAGGGCCGGCAGCTTGCGCCACCGGCCCTTTTCCCATCGCGTTGTTGTTCTTGCGATTCTTCGAGATCAGCTCGCGTCCGTGGCCGCGCGGGCGCTCGGGACGGGGGCGCTGTGGTTGGACGTGACCCACTTGCGGATGCGCTCGGCATCGGCGATGCGCGAGTACTTGCCGGCGGAATCGAGCAGCACCATGATCAGCTTGCGGCCGGCCATCTGCGCCTGCATCACCAGGCACTGCCCCGCTTCGTTGATGAAGCCGGTCTTCTGCAGTCCGATGTCCCAGGTCTTGTTGGCGACAAGGCGGTCGGTGGTGTGGAACTGCACCTGGCGGCGGCCCAGTTCGACGTCCAGCGACGGCGTGGTGGAGTATTCGCGCAGCAGCGGCACCTGGTGGGCGGCATTGACCAGCACCGCGAGGTCGCGCGCGCTGGACTTGTTCTGGCTCGAAAGACCGGTGGGCTCGACGTAGTGGGTGTCGAGCATGCCCAGTTCCTTGGCCTTGGCATTCATCGCCGCGACGAAGGCGACCAGGCCACCCGGATAGTTGCGGCCCAGCGCGTTGGCGGCGCGGTTCTCCGAGGCCATCAGCGCCAGGTGCAGCATGACGCCGCGCGTCAGCCGGGTGCCGGGCTTCAGGCGCGAGCTGGTGTTCTTCTCGGTGTCGATGTCGTCGGTCGTGATCTCGAGGACTTCGTCGAGCGGCTGGTTGGCTTCGCTGATCACCAGCGCGGTCATCAGCTTGCTGAGCGAGGCGATCGGCAGCACGGCTTCCGGGTTCTTGCTGTACAGCACCTCGTGGGTGTCCTGGTCGAGAACCAGGGCGGCACCCGAGCGCAGCAGCAGCGGATCTTCGGTGGTGTGCAGGCCGGCGGCGTAACCGACCGATTGGGACGGCGTCTCGAAGCGCACGGTGGTGCGGGTCGTCACGGTGCGGCGAACCAGGGCCGCGTGGCGGGCGCGCGGCGCGGCATGGGCGCTGGCGGCGGCCTTGCGGTGGTGCTTGGTGCTGGCCGCCGGGGTGTCCGCCGTGGCCGTGGCCGAGCTGGCGAACGACGCGCAGGCCAGGGCGCCACCGAGGACGCAGGACAGGGTCCAACGCGACAGTTGACGAAGATTCCGCGAAACGGAAGAGCTGGAAGCCAGTTGCATCACCATTTGTTTCAGTCTAAGGCAAAGAAAAAATCCATGCAAGATCAAAAGCTTGCGTGGATTTCCTCAACCGGACGTCGAACCGAGGCGCGCGGTTTGCAAACTTCATTGCGTTCAGGACGGCCGGCAAAGCTGTCTAACGCTGTGAACCTGCTTTCGGCTGACGCAGCGACGAAATTAAGGAAAAGGGATCCACGCCTGGACTGAAGCGCTCACCGGGCAGGCAGCACATCATGAAGTCCGATGAATGGATTGTGCGCATCCGGGTCGACAGCCAAGGCCCGAAAAGCGGGCGTTTGACACGCTATTCGGCCCTGGCGGACGCATTAAGGCAGAGCAAAGCCCGTCTGCGTTTCCCAACGCGACGGGCCTTCGATGGGGCGTCGGTCAGGCCACGGCCGGAGCCACGCTCTGCTCGACCGCCACCGGCGTTGCCCCGCGCGAGGTCGCCGAGAGCACGGCCAGCAAGGTCGCGCGCACGATGTTGGCGTCGATGCCCACCCCGAAGACCGGCGCCGAGTCGCCGACGCGCACCTCGAGATAGGCCGCCGCGCGCGCCTGGGCGCCGCCGCCGATCGAGTGCTCGTGGTAGTTCAGCACCTTGATCGGCACGCCCGCCGCGCGCGCGAGGCCGTCGACGAAGGCGTCCACCGGCCCGTTGCCGGAGCCTTCGAAGGCCATGCGGCGCCCCATCACCGCGGCGTCAGCGACCACCCGCACGCGGCCGTCGCCGATGTCCGTCTGGGTCAGGTCCGACAGCGTGACCACGCCTTCGGCAATGCGGTATTCGGACTCGAAGATCTTCCAAATGTCGGAGGCGGTGACTTCGCGGCCCTGCGCGTCCATGACGGCCTGCACCACCTGGCTGAATTCGATCTGCAGGCGGCGCGGCAATTCCAGCCCGTACTCGGACTCGAGCAGGTAGGCGATGCCGCCCTTGCCCGACTGGCTGTTGACGCGAATGATCGCCTCGTAGCTGCGGCCCAGGTCCTTCGGATCGATCGGCAGGTAGGGCATCTCCCACATGTCGCCCTCGCGGCGGGCCGCGAAGGCCTTCTTGATCGCGTCCTGGTGCGAGCCGGAGAACGACGTGAAGACGAGGTCGCCCACGTACGGATGGCGCGGATGCACCGGCAACTGGTTGCAGTACTCGACGACGCGGCGGATCTCGTCGATGTCGGAGAAGTCCAGGCCCGGATCGACGCCCTGCGTGTACAGGTTCAGCGCGATGTTGACGATGTCGACGTTGCCGGTGCGCTCGCCGTTGCCGAACAGGCAGCCCTCGACGCGGTCGGCGCCGGCCATCAGCGCCAGTTCGGCGGTGGCCGTTCCCGTTCCGCGGTCGTTGTGCGGGTGGGCGGAGATCACGATCGCCTCGCGGCGCGCGATGTTGCGGCAAGTCCACTCGATCATGTCGGCGTAGACGTTGGGCGTGGAGTGCTCCACCGTCGTGGGCAGGTTGATGATGCAGGTGCGCTCGGGCGTCGGCTGCCAGACCTCGGTGACGGCGTCGATGACGCGGCGCGAGACCTCGAGCTCGGTGTCGGAGAACATCTCCGGCGAGTACTCGAAGCGCCAGTCGGTGCCGGCCTGCTTCGCGGCGAGCTCCTTGATCAGGCGCGCGTGGCTGCTGGCCAGCTCGATCACGCCCTCGACGTCCACGCCCAGCACGACCTTGCGCATGATCGGGGCGGTGGCGTTGTACAGGTGCATGATGCACTTCTTGGCGCCGACCACGGCCTCGAAGGTGCGGCGGATCAGGTGTTCGCGCGCCGGCGTCAGCACCTGGATCGTGACGTCGTCGGGGATCAGGTTGTCCTCGATGAGCTTGCGCACGAAGTCGAACTCGGTCTGCGAGGCCGACGGGAAGCCGATCTCGATCTCCTTGAAGCCCACCCGCACCAGCGTCTCGAACATGCGCAGCTTGCGCTCGGCGTCCATCGGCTCGATCAGCGCCTGGTTGCCGTCGCGCAGGTCCGAGCTGCACCACACCGGCGGCTTGGTCAGCACGGCGTCGGGCCAGGTGCGGTCGGCCAGGCGCACCGGTGCGACGGGACGGTACTTGGTGGCGGGGTTCTTGAGCATGGACATCGCAGTTCTCCAGGGGATTTGTTCGGATTGGCAACGCCGCAAATGGAAACGGCCCGCTGCGTTGCGCGAGCGGGCCGTTGATCCGGGAATTCAGTTCAGACGTGAACGATCAAAGCACCCGCGGTTCTCCGGCTAGGGATAGCGTAATGAGCGCAATGCGGGACGTCATGAAATCGAATATAGCACGGGCAAACCCGGCCGTGGCAACGAATTCTTCGCCTTCCGCGAAGCCGAACTTCGTCTTTGCCGAGGATTTCACTGTCGGGCGCGTCAGCGGTGCAGGCCGACTTCGTCGGGCTCGTCCGTGGACAGGGCGATCACGCTCACCGGCCGCCCCTTGGCCCGCTTGTAGGCGTAGACGAAGTAGCCCGAGATGCCGTACAGGCAGAAGATCGCGAAGATCGTGCGCGCCGGCTGGTAGCTGATGATGCCGATCGCCAGCGCGATCAGCACCAGCACGATGAAGGGCACCGAGCGCTTCAGGCTCAGGTCCTTGAAGCTGTAGAACGGCACGTTGACCACCATGGTCACGCCGGCATAGAACGTCGCGACCGCCGCGGCCCACGCCAGCACCAGGTCGCCGTTGACGTCCGTGTTGGACGTATCGACCACCACCCAGATGAAGCCGATCACCAGCGCCGCGGCGGCCGGACTCGGCAGGCCCTGGAAGTAGCGCTTGTCGACGACCGCCAGGTTGGTGTTGAAGCGCGCCAGGCGCAGCGCCGCGCAGGCGCAGTAGAAGAAGGCGATGCCCCAGCCGGCCTTGCCCAGGCCCTTGAGCGCCCATTCGTAGACGATCA
>Ga0209759_1001495_pt1 | contig 12948 bp, 8 predicted proteins | sample AraplaCL_Col_mMS_FD_184261 | JGI IMG/M metagenome (GOLD analysis project Ga0209759, IMG submission 184261) | Arabidopsis root microbial communities from the University of North Carolina, USA - plate scrape CL_Col_mMS (SPAdes) (version 2) | ecosystem: Host-associated > Plants > Roots >...
GATGCCGAGCCGCTGTTCGACGCGCTCACCAACGCCGCTTCACTGCTCACCGGCGCACCCATCGCGCTGCTGACGCTGGTGGACGAGCGGCGCCAATGGTTCAAGTCCAACGTTGGACTGGAAGGCACCAGCGAAACGCCGCGCGACATCGCCTTCTGTTCGTACACCATCCTCGGCGATGAACTGTTCGTGGTACCCGATGCACTGCAGGATCCGCGTTTCGCCGACAACCCGCTGGTGACGGACGCGCCGAACATCCGCTTCTACGCCGGCGCGCCGATCACCCTCGCCGACGGCCTGCGCATGGGTTCGCTGTGCGTGATCGATCGCCTGCCGCGCCAGCTCGCACCGAACCACGCGGCCATCCTGCACGAACTGGCGCGCGCCGCCGCCAACGCGCTGGAACTGCGCACCGCGACACTGGAACGCACCGAGTCGCTGCGGCGCGAGTCGTTGCTGCATCGGCTGCTGATGGAAGATCGCGCGCGCCTTGCGGCCATCCTGGATGCTTCGCAGGCTGGAACGTGGGAATGGAACGTGCAGACCGGCGAAATGCGTTTCAACGAGCAGTGGGCGAGCATCCTCGGCTATGCGCTGGAAGACCTGGATCTGCTTTCCTCCAGCGTGTGGCGCGACATCCATGCTGAAGAGGGCGGCATCATCCAGGGCGCGCAGCGCCGCCTCACCCACCCGGAAGACCTTCCCGAAATGGACTTGCGCCTGCAGCAGCACCTGCGCGGCGAACGCGACCTGTTCGAATGCGTAGCGCGAATGCGCCACAAGGACGGGCACTGGGTATGGGGATCGCTGCGTGGACGCGTTATTCGCCACACTGACGACGGCACCCCGCAGTGGGTCTACGGCACGCTGGTGGACGTTTCCGAACGCATGCATGCGGCGGAACTGATGCAACGCAGCGAGCGGCGCTTCCGAAAACTGTTCGAGGAAAGCCTAGGCCTCATCTGCACGCATGACTTGAATGGCGCCATTCTCTCCGTCAACCCCGCCGCTGCACAGTCGCTGGGTTATTCCCTTGGCGAACTGCTTGGCCGTCCATTCAAGGAGCTGATAGACCCGCGTCTGCATCCGATGTTCGATGCCTACCTGCATCGCGTGGTCACCGAGGGAGTGGCACAGGGATTGCTGCAGATCAAGGCCAAGGACGGCCGCGTGCTGACCTGGCAGTACCACAACTCGCTGGATACCGAAGACGACGAGCCTTACGTGCTCGGCCATGCGCTGGATGTCACCAAACGCATCCGCTATGAAGGCCAGCTGCGCGATTGGAGCATGCGCGACTCGCTCACCGGCCTTTTCAATCGACGCTACCTGAGTCAGATCGCGGAGAACCTCGAGCCTGGCGAAACCTGTGGCTGCATCGTCATCGACCTGGAAGGCTTCAAGTCGATCAACGACACCCACGGACATCAACGCGGCGATGAAGTACTGGTCGCCATGGGCCAGTTCCTCACCATGCACGTGCGCCCCAACGACATCGTCATACGCTCGGGCGGGGACGAATTCGTGATACTGCTGCCGCATGCCGGCGAGCAGGAGACGCTGGCCATCGTCAGGCGCGTCGAGGCCGTGCGGGCGAGCGCACCCATCGGCTTCACCATGGGCCACGCGGTGCGGTTCGGCGACATGTCGCTGGACGTGGCACTGGCCCATGCGGACAACCAGCTTTACCGCGTGCGTCGCGAGCGCGGTTACCGCGGGCGTTGAACAGCCCCCTCCCTCGGACCCGGCAACGCCACGGCATCGCGCTCTTTCCGCATCATGGCTTTGGGCACATTCGATGCGGAAGGCTTCCCGCCCTGGCGCGATGTGCGCCGGCACGATCCAGGAACCGTGCCGGCGCACGAATCACGTCGCTACTTCGATATCAGCAACAACAACGACTGTCCGCACTGGCCATACGTGGTACCTGTGCCACCGATCAACGCCTCGCTTCCCGGTGCCACGAATGTGTTCGCGCCATCGTTCCAGTTGCAGGTATCGGTGACGCGATACCACTGCGTGCCCGTCGGTGGTGCCGGCAGGGTGAAAGTGACACTGCCTGACCAGCCGTTGTACGCCACGTAGATCGAGTTGGCATCGCCCAGCGACGAGCCGTTGATGGTGTAGGCGATGGCGTAGTTGCTGGTGTTGCTCCAGTAGCTGCTGTCGGCCTGTGCCCCGCTGGGCTCGTACCACACCAGTTGGCTGCCGCTGTACCAGCTGGCCGGACGCAGCGCGGGATGTGCCTTGCGGAACGCGATCAGTCGCTGCGCGAAGGTGTAGAAGTTCGACTGGTCGGTGGTCCAGCTGTTGGTCAGCCAGTTGGCGGTGGAGTCCAGGTTGTACGCGTTGTTGTTGCACTGGAGCGTGCGCAGGTATTCGTCGCCACCCTGCATCAGGGGCGTACCGGCCGAGAGCATCTCGAATGCCATGCCCGTGCGAGCGGCGCGCCGCTGGTCCAGCGCGGTGCCCGTACCGGCGGACATACCCTGGTCCCAGCTGTAGTTGGTGCTGGTGCCGCCATCGGAAGGCCCATAAGGCCACGCCTGGTTGTTGCTGGCACCGTTGCATGAATAGACGTCCTTCAGCGTCATGCCGTCGTGCACGTCGATGAAGTTCACCGAGTTCCACGGCGAACGTCCGTTGGCCTGGAACAGGTTGGATGAGCCGGAGAAATCGTTCGCATCCTGCGTGATGTGGATGGTCATGCTGCCCAGCTCGTTCTGCGCCTGCCGCAGGCTGTCGCGGAACAGGCCATTCCACTCCGACCAGCCTTTCGGGAAGCCACCCAACTGGTACGAATTGCCGCCTATCGCCCAGGGCTCGGCGAAGAGATCCAGTCCGCTGCCGCCCGTGGCCGGTCGAACGGTGAATTCGCGAAGGATGCGGTTGATCGCGACGTTGGCATCGGCCGCATCGAAGTTGTAGCCGCCGCCCGGGCAGTTCGGCGCCGACGAGGTGTACGCACCGTTGAGGCAGCTGTTGCCCAGCACGGAGGCGAGATCGAAGCGGAATCCGTCCACGCCCATGGTGTTCGACCAATAGGCCAGCGAGTCGACGATGAGGTTCTGCGCCACGGTGTTGTACGTGTTGAAGTTCGCACCCGTGCCGGTGTTGTCGTAGAAGTACTGGTTGCCGGAAGTCAGCTCGTAGTACGTGCCGTTGTCCAGGCCACGCCACGAATAGATGGTCGCCGTGGTCGGATCACTGCCGGTCCAGGTGCCGCCTTCGGCGGTGTGGTTGTAGACCACGTCCATGTATACCTTGATGCCCGCGTTGTGGAACGCCTGCACCATGGCCTGGAATTCCGCCGTGGGTCCGCCGGGTGACTTGTTGTATGCATAGCGCCGATCCGGAGAAAAATAGTTCTCGGTCATGTAGCCCCAGTAGTTCTGGTTGGCATCCGAGTTGGGCACCACATCGTTCGCGTCGTTCTGCGTTTCCTGCACGGGCAGAAATTCCACCGCGGTAACGCCGAGACTGGCGAGATAGCCGGCCTTGAGCCCCGCGCCGTAGTACGTGCCGCGATACTGCGCCGGTATCGAGGTGTCCTGCTCGGTGAAGCCGCGCACGTGGACTTCATAGATCACGTCGTCCTTCTGGGCGCGCGTGGGCTTGGTGCCGGTGGACTGCGTACTCGCCGGCAGCACCACGCCCTTGGGTGCATAGATGCCGCTGTCGATGGTTCGATAACTCGCGCCGGAGGCGAATACGTTGCCGTTCTGGTTGGACGGGTTCTGCGGGTCCTGGCTCACTTCCTGCGCATACGGATCGAGCAGCAGCTTGTTCGGGTTGAAGCGGTTGCCGCTGGCATCCACGTCGGACACGAAACCAGCCTGCGAGCCCTTGCCCCAACTCGCGCTGTAAGGCCAGTTGGGCCCCCAGGCGCGATAGCCGTAGTACACCGAACCGGTGATGCCCGCCGCCTGTATCGATGACACCGGCACCGTTACCGCCCATACGCCGCTGCCCACGGAACTGAGCGTGTAGGTGGCCGATTCCTGCACGCCGTAACCGGCCGAATACAGGTACAGCACCACGCGCGTGGCGGTGGAGGAATAGACGCGAAAAGTGATGCTGGTCTTCGATGCGTTGTAGCTCGCGCCGAGACTCATGCTGTTGATGGTTGCGTGCGCGGGTAGCGCGGGCACGCCCCAGAGCGCCGCGCAGGCCAGCAGCGCGGCGAGGATCTTGGTGCACTTCATGGGTCAGCCTCCATCCTGCTTCGTGGACGATCAGGTGAACAGCATCCACGCCATGAGGGGCATCCTGCCGCGGCTGGCGGACAAGCGAAAACCACTGTCGTGCGTGCTACGCGAACCGTTGCGCGCACTCCCCTCGCGCAATGGCCGCTCGGGCGGCAGTGCGGCGCATCGTAGAAAGCATCGCGGTGCAGCAACCAGTGATTGCATACGTATTCATTGCCAACCACGTCCGCAAACAGCGTTACGCGCCGGCGGAACGCTCCCACCGCGCGAGTTGCTCGCGCAGGGCGTCGTTGTCCGCCTTCAGTTCCGCCACCTCGGCGCTCAGTTCGGCAACGCGGCGGCGGAGCGTCGGCATATCCTCATCACCGGCCTCTGCCTCTTTCTTCGGCTTGCGCTTGGCGTCGCGCACGCGCTTGGCGGCCTGCTTGAGGCCGTCGTCACCTTCCACCGCAGCGGCGCGCTGCTCTTCTTCCGGAAGGCTGGCCACCGCGGCAGCGGCGTTGATCGAGAGCGTGCCGGACTTCACCGCCGCCACCACTTCGGGCGCCGCCTGCTTCTGGATCTTCTCGATCATCACCACCTGGTTGTTGCTCAGCCGCGCTTCGCGGGCGAGATCCTGGCGGCTGGGTAGCGGCACGGCTTTCGCGGGTTCGGGTGCAGGCGCTTCGCTGGAAGCTGGCGCTGCAGCAACGGGCGTTGCCTCCGCCGTTGCGGACGTCTCTTCCTCAACCGGCAACGCACGCACGCGACGCTCGGCCAGAATCTCGCGCTTGCGCAAGGCCAGCACGCCACGCTGGAAATCGGACACGCTGCGCCGCCCGAGGTGCTGCTCGATCATCCACAGGTGCACGTCCTCCATCGACTGGAAGCGGGTGTTCTGCACGGTATTGAACGGCAGGTCGTGCTTGCGGCAGATGCCGTAGCGGTTGTGGCCGTCCACCAGGACGTTGCCCCACAGCACCAGCGAATCGCGGCAGCCTTCGGCCAGCAGGCTTCGTTCCAGCGCCTCGTACTCGTCGGGCGTGAGCGGGTCGATATAGGCCTTGAGTTCTTCGTTGACGACGATATCCATGGGAGCGTGCGGCGGCCGGCAAAGGGGGCGGCATTGTAGAGAACCCTGGCGCAGCTTTCGCGGCTTGCTTTCCAGCGGCGAACGTGAGCCACAACCATCCCCTGTGCGCGACCCAGCCCTGCCATGCCTCGCCAGATCGGGTCGCGCACAAGGTGCGCTCCTACAGTGGGTGTGCCTCTGCTACCTTGCGGGTCTGACCACCGAAGGGGACTTTCCATGCCGCTGCGCCGCTGCCTTGCCCTCGCGCTCGCCGTTTCACTCGCCGCCTCGGCGACCGCCGACGAGGCGAAACACACGCCAACGGCCAAGGAGCTGATCGCCAAGTCCCAGCCGTCGGAGTGGCGCGCTCCCGATCCACAGAACCTGCTGGTGATGGACCTGCCGCAAGGCCGCGTGGTGATCGAACTGGCGCCAAGCTTCGCGCCGCTGCATGTCACCAATATCCGCACCATGGCGCACGAGCATTACTACGATGGCCTTGCCATCGTGCGCGTGCACGACAACTTCGTGACGCAATGGGGTGACCCGGCCAGCGACGACAACGGCGACAAGAGCAAGCTCAAGCCGCTGGGCTCGGCCAAGGACAAGTTGCCGCCGGAATACACGCGACCCTACGACGCCAAACTGCCCTTCACCGTGTTGAAGGACGGCGACTTCTACGCGCCGGAAGTGGGCTTCTCCGAGGGTTTCCCGGCTGCCCGCGACAAGGCCAGCGGGCAGGAATGGCTGACGCATTGCTACGGCATGGTGGGCGTGGGCCGCGACATCGATCCTGAAACCGGCAGCGGCAGCGAGCTCTACGCCGTGATCGGCCAGGCGCCGCGCGCGCTCGACCGCAACATCGCGGTGGTGGGTCGCGTGCTGCAGGGCATCGAATATCTTTCCGGCCTGCCGCGCGGCACCGGACCACTGGGTTTCTACGAGAAGCCCGAGCAGCGCATCGCCATCCGCTCGGTGCGCCTCGCCTCCGACCTGCCGGCCGACCAGCGACCGCACCTCGAAGTGCTGCGCACCGACAGCGCCACCTTTGCCGCCATCGTGGACGCCAAGCGCAATCGCCTGGACGATTTCTATCGCCTTCCGGTGCACAAGGTCGACGTGTGCAGCGTGAGCATTCCGGTCAGGGACATCAAGACATCGCATTGACCTGGATGAACCTCGCCCCTGGCTCATCACCGCTTGACGACGTGCCCTTCACCGTGCGCGTCGGCAGGATGTCGAGGCAATAGCGCGGCGGGAGCGATGCATGCGGCGGGGCTGGAAAATCTTCACGTGGATCATCGGCGCCTGCGTGGCGCTGATCGCGGTGCTATTGATCGTCATCGCCACCTTCGACTGGAATCGGCTCAAGCCCACCATCAACGCCCGCGTCACCGAGATCATTGGACGTCCGTTCGCCATCAACGGCGACCTGAGCGTGCGCTGGCGACGCGAGGAACGCGCCAGCGGCATCGAAGGATGGGTGCCGTGGCCGGAGTTCATTGCGCAGAACATCAGCATAGGCAATCCGGACTGGACCGGGCAGCCGCATTTCGCACAACTGGAGGCGCTGCGCTTCCGCGTGTCGCCGCTGCCGCTGATCGTGCATCGGGTGGAGATTCCCGTGCTGTACCTCACGCAGCCCAACATCGATCTTGAGCGCAATGCGCAAAACCAGGCCAACTGGGAGTTCAACCTGGGCGACGGCTCGCCCTCGGCGTGGAAGCTGGATCTCCACGCGATCGGCTTCGACCGTGGCCATATCGCGCTCAACGACGCCATCAGCAAGGCCGACCTGCAGATCACCATGGAGATGCTGCAGCATACGATTGCCTATGGCGACGTGGTCTCGCAGCAGTCGAAGGACGCACGCGAGCAGGCCAGCAAGACGGTCGGCGCCAGCGCGAAGACGCAGCTGGAAAAGGATGCCGGCACGGACGAAAACAAGCCTGGCCGCACCAATGCGGTTTACCAGTTCGCGTGGCAGGCCCTGGGTAAGTACCAGGGCGCGGATGTCGATGGCGGCGGCAAGACCGGCGGCGTGCTCGCGCTGCAGCAGACCGATCAGCCCTTCCCGATCCAGGCCGATGTGCACGTGGGCGACACCCACATCGCCTTGGTCGGCACACTCACCGATCCGCTGCACCTGGCCGCGTTGGACATCCGCCTGTGGTTCTCGGGCACCAGCATGGCGAAGCTGTATCCCCTGATCGGCGTCACCCTGCCCGATACGCCGCCTTACGCGACGGAAGGCCATCTGCGTGCCAATTTGAAGAAGGGCGCGAGCCATTTTTCCTACGATCACTTTCGTGGACGGGTCGGCGGCAGCGATCTTGCCGGCGATCTTGCCTTCGATACCGGCGGCGCGCGTCCCAAGCTGAGCGGCTCGGTGAAATCGCAGCTGTTGCGCTTCTCCGATCTCGCGCCATTGATCGGCGCCGATTCCAATGCGCAGAAACAGCAGCGCGGTGATGCCGTGCCGACGCCCAGTGACAAGGTGCTGCCAGTGGAACCTTTCCGCACCGACCGCTGGCGGGCCATGGACGCGGACGTGACCTTCAGCGCGGCAAAGATCGTGCGCGATGCCGCGCTGCCGATCAACGCGCTGTCCACGCATCTGATCATGGACAACGGCGTACTGACGCTCAATCCGCTGGATTTCGACCTTGCCGGCGGCAAGGTGGACAGTCGCCTGCACCTGGACGGCAGCACTACGCCGATGAAGGGCACGATCAACCTCAAGGCTCGGCATCTCAAGCTCAAGGAGCTGTTTCCCACTTTTCAGCCGATGCAGACCAGCTTCGGCGAGATCAACGGCGACGCTGCGCTGGACGCACGTGGCAATTCAGTAAGCGAGTTGATGGGTACCTCCAGCGGCGAAGTGAAGCTGCTGATGAACGATGGCGCGATCAGCAAGGCGCTGCTGGAAACGGCGGGCCTCAATGTGGCGAACATCGTCATCGCCAAGCTGTTCGGCGACAAGACCGAGAAGATCAACTGCGCGGCGTCCGACCTGGTGGCCACCAACGGCCTTTATGAAACGCGCCTGTTCGTGTTCGACACGGAGGACGCCACCATCCGCGTCAACGGCACGGTGAACTTCGCCAACGAGAAACTCGATTTGGACGTCCGTCCGTCCTCGAAGGGCCTGCGCATCTTCTCGCTGCGCTCGCCCCTCTACGTGAAGGGCACGCTCAAGGACCCGGACGTGGGCGTACAGCCCGGCCCACTGATCCTGCGCGGCGGCGGCGCGGTCGCGGTCGGCGTACTGGCGGCGCCGGTCGCCGCGCTGCTGCCCTTGATCGCCACCAGCAAGGACCAGCCGGACAATACGTGCCAGACGGTGTTGGAGGAGATGCGCGGCGCTTCCAAGGCCCACCCGGCACCCAAGCCCGGCACCCCGCAACCGGCGGCACAGCCAGCGAAGTGACGGCACGCAGGCAGCGGCACACGGCTAGAATGCGCTGCCCTCCTCTCACCGTCGATGTCCGCGCATGCAACCGGTCACCAAGGCCCGCTGGCAGATCCATTTCTGCGTCCTGCTCTGGGGCTTCACCGCCATCCTCGGCAAGCTGATCACCTTGCCCGCGCTGCAGCTGGTGTGGTGGCGCACCCTGCTGGTGTCCGGCGCCCTCCTGATGATGCCGAAGGTGTGGCGCGGACTCCGCGCCATGCCTTCACGGTTGCGCTGGGGCTACGCGGGCATTGGCGTGCTGGTGTCGCTGCACTGGCTCACGTTCTATGCGGCCATCAAGCTTGCCAACGCTTCCGTCGGCGCCACCTGCATCGCGCTGGGGCCGGTGTTTCTTTCGCTGGTAGAACCATGGATCGCAAGACGGAAATTCGATCCGCGCGAACTGCTGATCGGCGTGGCGGTGGTGCCTGGCGTGGCGATGGTGGTGGGCGGCGTGCCGATGGAAATGCGCCTGGGCATCGTCGTGGGTGCCGTTTCAGCATTGCTGGTGGCGCTGTTCGGCTCCTTCAACAAGCGACTGGTGGAGCATGGCGATCCGCTTACGGTGACGTGCATCGAACTGGGCACGGGTACCCTGTTCCTCACCCTGCTGGCGCCACTGCTGCCGCATGCCGGCCCTGCCTTCGTACTGCCCAGCCTGCACGACGCCACCCTGCTGCTGGTGCTCTCTTTCGGCTGCACGCTGCTGCCGTTTGCGCTGGCGCTGGTGGCGCTGCGTCACATGACAGCGTTTGGCACGCAGATGGTGACCAACCTCGAACCTGTCTATGCGATCGTGCTCGCCATGGTGTTGCTGGGCGAGCAACGGCAACTGGACGGCTGGTTCTACGCGGGTGTCGCCGTGATCCTTGCTGCCGTCTTCATGCATCCGCTGCTTTCGCGCAAGCAGACGCAACCGTCGCAACCGGAGCTGCTCGGCACTGCCGAAAGCCACAATGTGGTTGAATAGGGCATCGTCGCGGCGGCTCCCGGTCACCGCGACCACCAGTGACTAGTGCACGGCGCCACGCGTCGTCTCATGGCAGTCAGGGAGGTGCAGGCGATGACGTCCGGCGGATTTCCCAAGCTGTTGCGGCGCGAATGGTTCTTGGCCATCAGCATTGCCACCACGGTCGCCTTTCTCGCCGCGCCGACCTTGCTGGACGGCCTGGATCGTCCATGGTGGCTCGCCGTGATCTTCGCGTGGCTGTTCGCCGCAATCCTGGGCTCCGCGCTGTCCGTGGTGCGCCATGCGGAGCACCTCGGCAAACGGTTGGGTGAGCCTTACGGCACGCTCGTGCTGACGCTGGCGATCACCGCCATCGAGGTCATCAGCATCACCGCCATCATGCTTCACGGCGACAACAACCCCACGCTTGCGCGCGACACGCTGTTCGCCGTCACCATGATCGTGCTCAACGGCATGGTGGGCCTGTCGCTGCTGGCCGGCGGCTGGCGACACCGCGAGCAGCACTACAACCTGCAAGGCGCCAATGCTTATCTCGGCGTGGTCATTCCGCTGGGCATCCTGTCGCTGGTCATGCCCAACTATGCCTCGCACGGGCAACCCACGCTCACCTTTGCGCAGGAGTTTTTTCTCGCGGTGATTTGCGCGGGCCTCTACGTCGCCTTCCTTGGCCTGCAGACGCGTCGCCATCGCGCCTACTTCGCGGCAAAGGAGGAGGATGCCCAAACCCAGCAGACTCTCCATGGCGGTCGCACGCGCACGATGTCCCACGCGCTGCTGCTTGTCGCCTACATGGTGCCGGTGGTGTATCTCGCCGAGAAGCTCGCGCACCCCGTGGATTACGTCGTGGAAACGCTGCACAAGCCGGCCGCGCTGGCGGGCCTGGTGATGGCGGTGCTGGTTGCCACGCCCGAGGGCATCGGTGCGGTAAGGGCGGCGCGCGGCAACCACATGCAACGCTCGGTGAATATTTTCCTGGGCTCGGTGCTCTCCACCATCGGGCTCACCATTCCCGCGATCCTGGTGATCAGCCGTCTCACGGCGCATCCAATCGAGCTGGGCCTGCAGCATACGGATGTGGTGATGTTCCTGCTGACGCTCACGGTGAGCCTGGTCACCTTTTCCAGCGGACATACCAACGTGCTACAGGGCGGCGTGCACCTGATCCTGTTCGTCGCCTACCTGTTCTACATGTTCCAAGGTTGATGGCTTATTCCGCGGCCACCGTGGCGCGCATGTGTTCGATGAAGGCGCGCACCTTCGCCGGTGGCTGGCGCCCCGGGTACACGGCGTAGATGCCGCATTCGGGTAACTGGTGATCGGCCATGAGCACGACGAGCCGACCATCGCGGATATCGTCCGTGACGAGGTAATCGGGTAGCACACTTACACCGGCGCCGTGACGCACCAGCGCGTGCGCGGCCGTGACGTTGTTCGCCTGCGCCACCTGGCGCATGCGTACCGTGCGGCGTGAGCCATCGGGCGCAGTGAACGTCCAGCGCAACGGCGTCGCCAGCAAGGTCAACGCTACCCAGTCGTGCGAAGCCAGGTCGGTAATGACGCGCGGCTCTCCCCGTCGCGCGAGATATGCGGGCGATGCCGTCATCAATTGGCGGAACCTGCCCATGCGGGTGGAACGCAGGTTGGAATCGCGCAGCCAACCCATGCGGATGGCCATGTCGAAGCGCTCGGCGATGAGGTCGCTCATGTGATCGTCGAGCACCAGGTCCGCCTGCATGTCCGGATGCTTTTGCAGGAAATCGGCCAGCGCCGGAGCGACCATGGTCGTGCCGTAGTCGTGCGTGGCCGTCAGGCGCAGCGTGCCGCTGGGTTTCTCCTGTGCTCGCCCCACCTGATCGATCGCCGCCTCTGCCTCCGCGAGAATACGCACGCAGGCCGCATGGAACGTCGCTCCCGCCTCGGTCAGCGCCATGCGGCGCGTACTTCGCGACAGCAGGCCGACACCGAGTTCGCTTTCGAGCCGCGCGATGTGCTGGCTCACCATCGCCTTGGTCATGCCCAGCGCTTCCGCCGCCGCGGTGAACGAACCCGCGCGGACCAGCGCCACGAACACGGCCAGGCGGTTGAGATTGATGTCCGGCATGGCGATCTCCACTGTCAACTGAAACTTTACAGTGAATTGCCATTTGGCGCGTTTATCCGGGGCAAGCACTGGCGCATGATGGTCACCTTCCCGGTGCTGCCGGCGATTTCACGTCGCCCGCGCCATCGTCCATCCCGGTTCCCTCTTCCCCCGGAGACTCCATCCATGAAGGTTGCCCTGTTCGGCGCTACCGGCCATGTCGGCCATGCCATCCTCGACGAGGCGCTGTCGCGCGGCTTCGACGTTACTGCCATCGTTCGCGATCCCTCGCGCTTCACCGATCGGAACGATCACGTCACGGTGGTTACCGGCGACATCGCCCAGCCCGAATCGTGGCTGGATGCCGTGCGCGGTGTGGATGCGTTGATCGTCGCCATTTCGGCCCGTCGCGACGGCTCCAACGATGCCGTGCCGGGGCTCGCCGCCACCGTGCTGGACTATCTCCCCAAAGCCGGCGTGAAGCGCATGGCCTGGGTGGGCGGCGCTGGCTCGCTGGAAACCTCGCCGGGCGTGCGGGTGCTCGACGATCCGCACTTTCCCGAAGCTTGGAAAGCCGAAGCGGAAGGACAGGCCAAGGCGCTGGAAGTATTTCGCCGCAGCAAGAGCGACATCGACTGGACCTACGTCAGCCCCGCGGCATTGCTGCAGGACGGCCCGCGCACCGGCAACTACCGCATCGGCGGCGACCAGCTGCTGGTGGATGCGCACGGCAAGAGCCACATCAGCATCGCCGATTTCGCTGCCGCGCTGATCGATCGCCTGCAGAAGGACGATGCACGCCGCCAGCGCATCACCGTGGCCTACTGATCCCCTGCATCGCGGCGTCGCGGCCTCATCGCCGTCACGCCGCGATGCGGGCTCAGAACCATAGCCTCACGCCGGCTACCCAAGTGGTTTCGCTCGCGTGCCATACCGGCATGCCGGGCATCTCGTCCGAAAGGCCGAAACGGCGCGTCCAATCCACGCCGACGTACGGCGCAAACTTGCGGCTGAATTCGTAACGCAGACGCAGCCCCGCTTCCACGTTGGAGAGTCCCGAGGACACGCCACGCTGCGGATCGTTCTTGCCATAAAAGTTCAGCTCGACCTGCGGCGTGAGGATCAGGCGCTGCGTGAAACGCATGTCGTAGCTGCTCTCCACGCGCAGCGCCGTGCGCCCTTCTT
>Ga0209759_1001496_pt1 | contig 12929 bp, 8 predicted proteins | sample AraplaCL_Col_mMS_FD_184261 | JGI IMG/M metagenome (GOLD analysis project Ga0209759, IMG submission 184261) | Arabidopsis root microbial communities from the University of North Carolina, USA - plate scrape CL_Col_mMS (SPAdes) (version 2) | ecosystem: Host-associated > Plants > Roots >...
CTGGGACACGACACCAACCGCTCCTGGCTCGAACTTCAACAACAGGCTCGCCACCTTACGGACGTCCACATGGAGACGCTGGGTGCCGCGCTGCGCGATCCCGCCTGCGAAAGCTGTGCGGCCCTGCTGCCGGAGTGGGGGCGGATAAAGCGCGACCTCGCCTCTGCCCGGGGCAATCTCGATGCACTGCACGGCACGCACTTTACCGATGGCGACGTGATCGACGGCTTCGGGCACCTGGTGGGCTTGATCCTGAACCTATCGACGATCGCTGAAGCGAGTGCCACGGGGGTCATTCGGGAGAACGCCGATGTGCAGAACTATTTGCTGCTGGCGCGTCTGGCCGGCCTGATGCGCGAACAGGCGGGCCTGATCTCGCAGCAGTTCGCGCCGTCACTGGTGTCACGTCGCGCGCTGACGCCGCAAGAGATCCAATCCGTATCGGCGACGCTGGGAAAAATCGAGCAACTGCGGCAACTATTGCAGCCCAATGTGGCACTGCTGACGAAGGAACTGCAGGCCGATTACGCGGACATGGACCAGCGTTTCTTCGGTCAGGGCGTTGCCATGTTGCGGACGCTTCGCGCGAACGGCGAACGACCCGGCGGTCCCGGCATCACACTCATGCAGCTCGGTGAACAGTACGGCCCTCTTGTGCTCCCCATCAACCGCTTTCGCGACGATGCGCTCGCGCTGGCCAGCCGCACCATCGACGACAGCCTGCGATGGCACCTCATCTATCTGATCGCCAGCGGCTTGCTCGCGATCCTCCTCACCGGCCTGCTGGTGGTGATGATCCGGCGCTTTCGCACCCGGGTGATCGTGCCGTTTTCCGAAGCGCAGCGTTTCATCCTGGACATCGCCCATGGCGACGTGAGTGCCCAGTTGCCGGCGAAACACTACGGAAGCGAAGTGGCAAAACTGTTCGCCGCACTGGACGTGCTCAAGAACAACGATCTCCAGCGCAGGGAGCTTGAACGCGAGCGCCGTCGGCTCATCAGCGAACTGAAAACGATGGCCGAAACCGACCCGTTGACCGGCTTGCTCAACCGACGCGCCTTCGAAAGCCGCGCGCACGTGCTCCTGTCAGACAAGCGCAACACCGACGCCTTCGTCTCGCTGATGATGCTCGACATCGACTTCTTCAAGCGCGTCAACGACACGTATGGCCATGAGAGCGGCGACAAGGCCTTGGTCCGCCTGGCGTCGTTCTGTCGCGAAGCGGTGCGGTCGGAAGACGTGGTGGCGCGTTTCGGCGGCGAGGAGTTCGTGATACTGCTGCGGGTGCGCGAACCGGCGCAGGCGCAGGTCATCGCCGAGAACCTGCGGCTTCGCCTGCACCAGGAAACCGTTACCAGCACCGACGGAACGGCTTTCCGTTTCACTGTGAGTATTGGCATCGCGTCAAAGGCATGTGCCGGGGATGGCGCGCTGGACGTGCAAGAACTACTGCGACGGGCCGATGCCCTGCTCTATCGCGCCAAGCAAAACGGCCGCGACCGCATCGAGGCAAGCACACTCGGCTGATGTGTCAGCTGTGCCCGTTGGATTCATCGTCCGGATAGAGCACAGCCGCCAGCAAAGGCCAGCGCGTCCGCGCCGCCAGCCACACGGCCCGCGCCTGGCTGTCGTAATAACGCGACGGGTCGATTCCTTCGACATGGCTCGCGTAGGTTTCGATGTCGCTGGGCGACATGCGAAGCCTGGGATCGCTCGACGCCGCCATCACTTGCCCTCCATCCACACGCCGTCGGGCGTATGGATCACATAACCATTGGCCGTACTCATGGTTAGCGTGTTCTCGTTCTCACCGACCATGCGCGTCTGAGGCAAATCGTGGGCGTACTGATCCAGTGCGGGCGCATCGGCCTTGAAGGGGCTGTTGGCGACCAGGTTGGACATCAGCTGCGCCAGCGCGAGGTAGCTTGTCGGCGCATCGATGGAAACGGCGCGCCCTGGCGCGGCCTTGCCCGCCGGCAGGCCAACCAGCTTCACGCCCACCGGAACATTGATGATGCGCGGCGTGGGAATTTCGCGCAGACCGGCGATCTGTCCCGCGTCGCCACGCAATGCCGCGCCATGTTCCGGCACGAAGATGATCATGGCCTTGCGACCGGAATGCGCAATGACATCGGTGAACCGGTCGATGTCGTTCAGCAACCGCGTGAGGCGGATGGGATAGGACTGCAGGCTGGTGAGGTTGTTGTTGGGCAGCTTGTTGCCATCGTGCAGGCTGACGGTGTTGTAGTAGAGCGCCACCGGCCCACCACCCTTCGCTGCGCGGTCCTGGTACCACTTGGCGAGCGCATCGTAGTCGTTGACCAGCTGAGACCCGTCGAACTCGCGCATGAAAGGCGGCAGGCCTTCGGTGGATTGCGGCTGGATGCCTGGGCGTCCGATCTCTCGCTCGACGATGCCGCGAAAATCGTCGAAGCGGCCGTTGTGGTTCATCATGAACTGCACGTCGTAACCGGCGGCGGCAAGATCAGCGAAGACGTGGCATTCCTGCGGATCGGTGCTGTAGAGCTCCTGATGCGCATCCTGCCCACAGGAGGCACGCAGCAGACGGATCGCGGCCGGCCCGCTGTAGCTCGCCGCGCTGCTGAAATGCTTGAATACGTAGTCGAACTTGCCGAACAGCGCGTTGTCTTTCAGGTTCGCCACTTCCAGGTCGTCCCACGACAGCGAACAGATGTGGATGACGATGATGTCGAACTGCGCGGCCGGATCCGTGCTCCCCGGAAAGAAGGCCACGCGCCGGCTTTTCTCTGCGTGGTGGAATGCGGCGAGCTGTTCGTCGTAGCTGCCGGTGGAACTGTCCGTGCCCGCGTTCGCGGCATTTGCATCGGCGCGCGGATTGGCCGCGACATAGGTTTGGGTGCCCGACTTGGCGATCAGCGTGCCCATGCCCTGCCACAGCGGCAGCACGATGAGCGCCAACAGCACGAACGTGGTCACGCGTACCCAGCGATTGACGATGGCGTAGATCAGCAGCACCAGGATCGGGATGTAGACCATGGCCGGCTTGAATGCGCGGCGCGCCAGCTCCATCAGGTAACCCGCGTCGAACGACGCCAGCTGCGGAACCTGCTTCAGCACGTAGCCCAACGGCGGCAACCTCGACTCCCCATACAGCAGCGCAGTACCGGCGATCACCGCCAGCACCTGCCGCGTCACGCGTTGCCAGCGCGCATGCAGCGGCACCAGCAGGGCCAGCGCCAGCAGGATGTTGAGCGACCACACCGGCTGGATGCTGCCCGTCAACGCAAGCCAGATCACCGCCACGAAGTAGAGATTCCACAAGCCCATGTGTTTCCCCGTTTAGCCCGACTGGCGTGGACGGCGCAGCACCGCCGATTCGACCGCATCCAGGCAGGCATCGAACAACCGCAGCACGCCCTGGTAGCCCATCTCCACCACTTCCACCAGGCTGTGGAGCGGCGCGTCCGGCACCAATTCCTCGTCCCAGCGCACCCATGCATCGGCACGACCGAACGTGCACTGGATGAGCTGCGTCTCACGCTCGTGCGACCAGTCTTCGAACTTCAGGCCCAGGTGCACGCCGCTGTTGCGCGCCACCACGGCCGGGAAGTAGTAGTCGATGTCGCCGCGGGACAACGCCACGCCCAGCGCGTAGCCGCGTTCGGCTTCCAGCGGCTCAGGCAGGATGATGCCAAGGCCGCCGGTGGAATAGTTCTCGGTGCGGCAGGCGATGGTCTTGCCGTTGGAAAGCACCAGCGTCGCCGGCACGCGTAGCGGCACATGATGGGACACGCGCACCTGGCGTGACTCCTTCGCTACGCCCACGGCGGCGCCGAGCATCGCCACGTTGAACAAGGCCCAGAACATGTTCATCAGCACTGTGGCCGGTTCGTCGCGCTGCGTGGTGAACATGCGCACGATGCCCGCCACCAGTGCCGCCAGGTTCACCGCCAGCAGCCATACGTAGGGCTTGGACGTGGACCAGTCGAGGTATTCCTTCTCGATCAGGCCGCCCTTGGCGGTAACGTTGAACTTGCCCTTCTTGGGGTTGATGAAGGCCACTGTGGTCGGCAGCACCGTGTACCACGCCAGCACCGACTCGTAGACCTCTGCCCAAAACGAATGGCGGTACTGCCCCTGGATGCGCGAGTTGGCCATGCCCGAGACGAACAGGTACGGCAGCACATAGGCCATCACGGAGATGGCATCCGCGCCGAACACATGCAGGCCGAAGAACAGGTAGGCGCACGGCATGGAAAGAAAGATCAGCCGTGGAATCCCGTAGAAGAAATGCAGCATCGCGTTGCTGTAGCAGATGCGCTGGAAGAACGTGAGCCCTTTGCGCAGCCACGGGTTGTCGACGCGGAATATCTGCGCCATGCCGCGTGCCCACCGGATGCGCTGGCCGATGTGGCCGGACAGGCTCTCGGTGGCGAGGCCCGCCGCCTGCACGATGCGCAGGTAGGCCGTGCGATAACCGTGGCGATGCATCTTCAGCGAGGTGTGCGCATCTTCCGTTACGGTTTCCACGGCGATGCCGCCTACTTCCATCAGCGGCGCGCGGCGGATCACCGCACAGGAGCCGCAGAAGAAGGTGGCATTCCAGAAATCGTTGCCATCCTGGATCAGCCCGTAGAACAGGCTGCCCTCGTTGGGAATGCGCAGGAACGTATCGTAGTTGCGCTCGAACGGATCGGGCGAGAAGAAGTGATGCGGCGTCTGCACCATGGCGCATTTGGGGTCGGCGAGGAACTCACCCATCGTCGTCTGCAGGAAGGACCGCACCGGAATGTGGTCGCAATCGAAGATGGCGATGAACTCGCCGCTGGTCATCGACAAGGCGTGGTTGATGTTGCCCGCCTTGGCGTAGCGATGTTCCTCGCGCGTGAGATAACCCACGCCCACCTCGTTGGCGAAGCGATGGAACTCCTCGCGACTGCCGTCGTCCAGCAGATACACGCGCAATTTGTCGCTTGGCCAGTCCATGCTCATGGCGGCCAGCACGGCGGGGCTTACCACGGTGAGTGGTTCGTTATAGGTGGGAATATAGACGTCCACCGTTGGCCAGCTGCTGGTGTCTTCCGGCAGCGGCTTAGGGGTTCGGTGCAAGGGCCACGCGGTCTGGATGTAGCCGAAGAACAGCACGATCCAGGTGTAGATTTCAGCGGCGAGCAGCAGGTAGCCGAAGATCGCCTCCACCGACGTGGCGAAATTCAGCGTCTGCGTGACGCGCCACCACATGTAGCGCCCGGTCATCAGGATCGAAAGCGACACCATCAGCATGGTCGGCCAACGCCCCGGAATGCGCCGCGCGATGATCATCACCAAGGCCACCAGCAGAAACAGGCGAAACTGATCCGCGATGGGCAACGGCGTGGTCCAGAACGCTACCGCCACCATCAAGGCGAGCAGCAACACCACTTGTTTCAAGTACGGCACGCGATCCAGCCAGGACGACCAGCGGTCCACGCGTTCGCCAATGCCCGCCCACGGCACCGACGGCAGCCGCGACGATGCCGCCTGCCACGCCCTTCCCGCCACGCCATATACGGGCGCCAGCCAGTTGCCGATGCGCCCCAGCAGCATCGAACGGCGATCCGCACCACGATGATGTCGTGCGCTGCGCAGGTCCATCGCCAGTCGCACGCGTCGGCGATAGGGCCGGAAGAACAATCGCTTCAACCATGTACCCGCACCCTCGTCCGGTCCCAGCGCGAGTTCAAAGCGCAGGTAGCTCCCCAGACGTCGCGCCCAATGCGCCGGCCAGTCACGCTGCCCCGGGCGCGGTGGGCGAAACGCCAGGCGCAGCAGCCATGCGCCACGACCACCCGCGGCATCGACATCGAGCTGCTGCGCCAGTGTCTGCCGGAAGCGCGCTGCAAGCGATGACATCGCGGGCCTCACGCGTGATCTCCGGTGGCGGGTGTGGCGTGCTGGTAGCTGTTGCGCAGCCAGCTCGACAACCATGTGGCCAGGCCCTGCATGTCGTGCGCAGCCTGGGAATGCGGAGCGCTCAGGATGAAGTTCTCGTTGCGCGCGAGCGATTCGGGAATGCCGGTATCCGCGTGGACACGGTAGGCCGAAAATGCCGCACCCAGGGTATCGCGCAGCAGCGCAACGATGTCGGTGTGCAACTGCGACGCAGGCGACACGGCGTTGGCGATGTACACGGCGTCCTTGCCCAGCGCCTGCAATTCGCCGCGCAATCGCGGCAGTGCCGCGCATGCCATGGGTGTCGGCGGCAGCACCACCAGCACCAGGTCGGCCGCTGCGATGGCCTGCGAGGTGTAGACCGACGGCCAGGTCGGCGTATCGACCAGGGCCACGCCATGGCCGGGCAGATCGATTCGCGACAGCAGATCGCGTAACCACGCGGGCTGCTCGTGCAAGGTGGTGGAGATGGTTTTGGCGCTTTCCGCATCCGGCCCGCGCCCATCGCCGCGCGTGCCGCCCCATGGCAGCCACAAGGCGCCATCGTCGGTCTGCAGCGCGGCATCGCTCCCGTCGTCGGTCGGCGCCAGTACATGCGATACCAACCCCTGCCGCGCGGGTGTCCGCAACCCGCAATAGAAGGTGAGCACGTTGCGCGGATCGCACTCCACCGCCAGCGCGGCATGGCGCCGGGCCATCAGCAGGCCTGTCAACGCCGCAGTGAGCATGGTGCGCCCCGCACCACCGACCGGCGAAATGATGGCAATGGTCTTCATGCCTTTTTCCCGCCGCCTCCCACGCGCTTGCCAAGAATGACCAAGGCGTCCACCTGCGATGGCAGCTGCACCGAACGACGCCGGAACAGCGAGCGCCATCGCGACAGCCAGTAGCCCACGCGGAACCGCCACCACAGCCACCACAGCGGTGCGGCAAGGATCAATCCCCAGATGAACCAGCCGACGAAAGAGTTCATGGCCTGCTCACCTCCCCGCCTTCAGCGGTAACGACGCGGGACGCGCTGCGCGCCGCGTGGTAGCGGTGGCTTCCCCATGGGTTGCCTCACCCGCGCCCCAGATGGGAAGACGCGGCGGTTTCGCTGCCGGCTCCTTCGGTGCCATGGCCAGTTCGTCCGCCATGGCGGCGGTGCCCTCGGCCACCGGCTGGGGCGTATCCACCAGGCCGGTGTAATCGGGCGGCGGCAATTCGGCGATCTCGGCCTGCAATTCGTCCAGTGCCGCGATGATGGTGTCGCGGTCGCCACAACGCAGTTCACCGCGGAACAGATCCGACAACGGCACCTCGAACACCGTGTCCATCGCCTTGCTCGCGTTTTCAACATGGCAGGCGAAGAAGAACAAATAAAGACTGTCGCCACTGGCGGTGCACAGGTCGCCGGTGCGACGGATGCGGCATGCCTTCAACGCGTCGAGGCTGGCCACGTCGTGCTCCAGCGGCAGGCGAAGCAACACGTTGGGCAGGCGGATGGGACGGCTGCGCTCCACCGCTTCTCTCACCAGTTCCACGAACCGGTTCGCCGGCACGTAGCCCGTCGTGGTGTCGCGCATCGCGGCGGAAAGTGCGCTGTGATAATCGTCAGGCACCGGACGCGAGAACAGCTGGCCCTGCACGCCATCCACGGTGATCTCCACCTGCGCCAGCGGCATGCTGCGCGGAATGATGGCGTTGGCGCCCAATGTGAGCATCAACAGCTCGTAGCGGATACTGACGTTGTCCTCGCGTATCAGGATCTTCAGCGCCTTGCCGCACTGGCGACGCAGCAGGTTCACTTGCTTGGCCAGCATTGCCAGGCTCACGTCGATGCCGTAATGCAGGATCACGGTGGCGGCCACCGCGCGGCTGGCCGTGGCTACCAGCGCCTCGTTGTCGGGCAAAACCTGCCAGAGCTTGGGCACCACGCGTTCGCGCGCCACCGCCTGCTGCGACACCATCACCACGGATTCATCGGGCGCAAGCATGCCGATACGCTCGCCACCCTGCTGGCCTTCGTCCATCACCGCCACCAGCCGGTGATCGGCGGCGGAGAAACGCAGCGGAATGGATTCGTTGGCGGAAAGCGCGCCGCGATTGTCGCGCCAGAACGCGACCTCCCAGCGAAATTCGCCCTGCTCGTGCACCAGCTGCGAGGCGCCGGCAAACTGGATCTGAAAATCGGTGAGCGGCCTAAAGTCGCCGCTATGCTCGACCAGCGGCGGCAACATCACGAGCAGCACGGTGTGGCGCGTCTGCGCGCACCAGCCGGCCAGCGCGGCGCCCTGGCGGATCAGCGACGCGCGATCCTGCCAGGCGAAGCACGCGGCCACGCCTTCCACCAGGAACTGGCTGGCCGGCGTGGCGCATTGCTCGGACAGCGCCTGCAGCGCTTCCATCAGCACATCGCAACCATCGCGGTTGGGCGCCAGGCGCAGTCCGCATACGTTGGAGCGCGGATGCACGGCGCCCGGCTGGTCGATGTCCAGGCCATGCTGCCTTAGGCCAAGTGCAATGTCCTCGGCGGAGCGCGTGGAAATCACCGTTACGGGGGTAAGCAACGCATTCGCCGCCGTTCTCCAGAACAATGCGTCGCGCGCTGGCGAGCGGCTCGCATACACCGCATATACCTGCCCGGTCGCCAACGCGGACAACGAGGCGGGCAAGCCATCGATGGCCAGCGACTGGTTCAGCCGCAGGCGCGCGCGGCTGGCCCTGTCATGCGGTTCGGCGGCTTGTGGAGGAGGATTCGTCACAGCGTTCGTCCCAGGGTTCGCATCGGCTCAGTACGAGGAATACGGCTTCACCGGATCGGGTGGATACGGCACCGGCAGCCGTTGCCGATCGAAGAAATAGCGCAGATAGATCGTGCCAAGGTTCGGCGCGTAATCGCGTGAACGATCGAGCTTGAAGCGCGAGCCGATCACCCATTTGGGCGTGAGTCGATACTCCACCGCGCCCGCCACCGTGTAGCTGAAACCACCGCCGGAACCCGTGCCGAAATACGGCGTGCCGAGATCCGCCGCCGCCATGCGCGCAATTGCCTGCTGTTGCAGGTCAGGGCGCATGGGGAAGTACGGCGCGCTGTCTTCGCGTGTCCACGAGTTGCCGATGGATGCTTCCAGTTCCCACGACCAGCGCTTGTAGCGGCCAGCCCAGTCCAGCGGAATGGACACCGACACGTACTTCCCCGGGCTGTAGTAGCCGCCGTTCCCAAACGTGTAGAAATGCTGGTTGTTGGCGTAATGCCAGTAGTTGATCACCAACCCGCTGGAAAAGCGCTGGTCAGTGCCCTGGTAAACCGGCCAATCGATGCCGGTACGCACTTTCAACTCGTGGTTGGTCTCGGTGTTGTCGCCGGTCAACACGCCAAAGCCCACCGAGGCGAACAGTGTGGTGCGGCCCACGTCCTGCGCGCCGCGCACGTTGATGCCGCTGCGCACCACGCCGCCCCAGTTTTCGCTCGTCACCGGATCACGCGCGCCAGCGTAAGACACAAGGCTACTGGTCACCGGGCGGCGCGACACGTCCACCGTTACCGACGAGCTGTAGAAATCGTGGCGGTATAGAAACCCGCCGAGGATGTTGTTGATGGTGAAACCCACCGGCGTCGTGCCGACGTCCGCACGCCAGCTGTTGTTGGCGCCGCTGAAATCGTAGCCCGCAGCAAGCGCCACGCCTTTGTCGGTCTGGTCGACCGGTGGCAGGCCGGCGTTGCCGAGCGCGACGATCTTGCCAAACTTGTAGGCGGGGTCGAAACGATCCGCCGGAAGCGTGCCGGCATTAAGCAGCACGGTATCGGCGTGGAAGAAATAATGGCCCGTATAGCCGTCCGGAATGCGCAGGTAGACCGGAATCTCCGTTGCGTCCAGGCGCGACATGCCGCTGCTGCCCGATTCGTTCGACTGGATGACGGCCGTTGCTACCTGGCCCTGGCGTCGATCATCGAGGCCTTGCAGCGCGCGTTGCGCGGCCGTGAACCCATCGACCGGGCTCGGCGTCTCGCCTTCGCCCTGTTCCTGCACCTGTGCCGTGCGATAGAGCTGCGCCGCATCGTTGTATTGGCCTTGCGATTGAGCAATACGGCCCGCCTGCATGGTGACGTCCGAGCGATCCGGATACTGCTGCCGCAGCGGATCCACCACATCGCCGGCCTGCGCGTTGCGACCGATGGCTGTATAGCGGCGTGCGATTGCGAGACGTGTATCAATGTCCTCGGGCGCCGTGTCAGCAAGCACTTGGTCGACCATCGTCTGGGCGGTCTTGCGGTGCCCCATACGCTCTTCCATGCGTGCAATGGTGAGCCGTGCATCGGTATCGCCGGGATGATCGACCAGCACTTCGCGCGCCGAAGCCTCCGCGCCACGATAGTCACGCCGCGCTTCGAGCAGGTCCGCCTGCGTCAGCCGCCAGCGCTTGTCCCTCTTCCCCGCTTCTGGCACCGAGTCCAGCGTCTGCCGTGCGGCGGTGAGGTCGCCCGCATCGATCTGCCGGCCAGCCGTGCGCAGCGACAGGCGCAGCAGTTGATCGTCGAATTGCGCCAGCTGTTCCGGCGTCGCGCCAGGGCGAGTACGAGCATCGGCGATCCACGACCGCAGCTCGTCGTCGCGATTGGCCGATGCCAGCAGTTCGCCATAGCGCAAACGAACGGCAACAGCCGGATCATCCGGATGAGTGTCGAGCCAGTCACGCACCAGCTTGAGGCCCTTGTCGGGTTCACCCAGCGCAATCCATTCGCGACCAACACTGGCAAGCATTTGCGGATCGCTGCGCACGTCGACCGCGACATGATCGAGCAAGGCACGCGCGTCCTGCGGGCGACCTTGCGCCTGCAGCTGTTGCACCTCGCGCAGATCACGCTGTGCCTTGAGGTTAATGGCGAGTTCGCGCATGCCCTCAGTGCGTTGGCCCTCGGGGACCTGTGCGAGCACCGTGCTGGCAGTGTCGATGTCGTCCAGCGAATTGAGGTACAGCGCGCTGGCGTAGCGCATGTCCGGTTCGCTCGAACGGCGCAGGCCGTCTTCCATCACCGAGCGGCCCAGTGCCGGCAATCCCAGGTCGCGATATTGGCGCGCCAACGTGTAGCGCAACCAGGCATCCGTGGGGGTGAGTTGCACGGCGTCCTCCAGCCTCAGCACGGCGGCACCGGTCTTGCCGTCCGCCATCAACTGGTCGGCCTCCAAGGAGAGCAGCTGCGCGCGCAGCTTCTTCATCGACTCGCTGGAACCCCGCGAACCCTGCTCGGCGTGCGCAATGAGCGGGGTTATCTCGTCGATGCGATGCGTGGCGATAAGCAGTCTGGCGAGCATTTCCAATGCGTCGACGTCGGGCTCGCTGGCTTCCGCCATCGGACGAAGCACGGTCTCGGCTTCGGGATACTTTTTCTGTGCGATGAGCGACGCCGCCAGCACTTTCTTCGCATCGCCCTGGTCGGGTTGCTGCCGCAAGGCATCGCGCGCCAGCGCCTCGGCCTGCTCCGGATGGCCCTGGTCATTGGCGGCACGCGCTTTGGACAACATGCCCCAGAACGTTGCGGTCGCCATCAGGCTGCGCCACTTGCCTGCGTTGTCGGGGTCAAGCGCCAGGGCGCGGGCAAACAACGCTTTCGCTTCGTCGTGCTTGCCATCGCGCAACATGACTAGTCCTTGTTCGCCGAGCGCTGCACCTTGGCGCGACGCAGCCGACGACTCCGAGGACGACGTCTCGCTTTCATTTTTTGGTGCGGCACCTTTTGGCGGCGGCACATAATTCGCACCGCCCTTTTTCGCGAGCGCCGCGAGCGCGGACTTGGCGCTTTCGTCGTCCGGCACTTCCTTGAGGTAACGCTGGTACCACACGTAGTACGCCGGGTCGTCATCGCCCGCGCTGTTGAGCGCGCGCCGCCACATTTCCAACGCCTGCGGCCGGTTGGCATCCTGTCGCTGGTAAACGCGATAGATGATGTCCAGGCCTTCCAGCCGCGTGGTTCCGCGATCGGTCAGCATGTCGGCCAGAACCAGCGCAAGCGCGAGATCGTCCGGGTGCTGTCGCACGCGTTCGCGCAGTTCGGACAGCGCGCGATCACGCTGCCCAGCCGAGGACATCGCACGGTAGTAATCGCTCGCCATCGCGCCGCTAGGCGCTCCGCGTGGAAACAACGCCTGCATCTTGCGCCAGGCCTCGTCCGACTTACCCGCGCGCGCGTCGAGGCGGGCTTCGGCGAGTGCCGTCTTGTCAGTGGTGGCAAGGCGATAAGCGTCGGCCAGTTCCCGCGTGGCGGGATGTTTCGGATACAGCGCCTGTAGCTGCTGCACCAGCTTGCCCGCTTCGGCCGGACGATTGGAAGCAAGTTCCACCTGCCCCATCAACGCGAGTGCATCGGGCTGCGTCGGCTCGGCCTGCAGCGCTTTTTCGACAATGCCGCGCGCCATGTCGGGACGGTTTTTGGCCATCCATACGCGAGCCGAATCCAGCAGCTGTTTCATCTGCGGGCTGAGTCCGGGCGTACCGGCTTGCGCGTACGCCACCGACGGCGGCACGGTGCCGGCCACCAGCAGCACGATGGCAGGCGCAAACAGGTCGCTCAGCGCGGCGCGGGGCATGTCGATGTCCAGGCGGGAATCACGGCGCCGTCCGCATCGAAGCGATACAGCCCATCGAGATAGCCGAGGCCGAACAAGACCAGCACTTGGCTGTAGTAGCCCAGCGGGGATTGCGACGCGAGCATGCGTACGCGCTGCACTTGCGCCTGCGCGAGATCGTTGCGCCCCACTGCGACAAGATAAGGCGCCACCGCCGCCGAGAAACCGGCATTGCCCGCGTTGCTTCCGACCGTGCCGGTCTGCGTGTCCACACGCTCCGGCGGGAAGCCATGCGCGGCAACGAATTCCGCCAATGGCTTGAACGTGTCGAGTACCGCCGCACGCGCGGGCGCATCGGTTGCCAGCATGCCCGCCCACAGGTACACGCGAATCGCGTTGTAGGCACTCTCGGCCTTGGTCTGCTCGTCCGGGCCGAAACCCTTGTCGCGTCGATAGAGCACCCAGTCC